>Ga0114996_10006735_pt1 | contig 13156 bp, 9 predicted proteins | sample ArcticOcean_MG_C_4_FD_87039 | JGI IMG/M metagenome (GOLD analysis project Ga0114996, IMG submission 87039) | Marine microbial communities from western Arctic Ocean - ArcticOcean_MG_CB4_134 | ecosystem: Environmental > Aquatic > Marine > Oceanic | place: Arctic Ocean: Canada Basin | collected... | reverse complement strand
CATAGCTCGGTTTGTTGACAAAACGCGCCATACCTGCCTGTAGGCGAATCGCCGTGGCCGGTGGCAAGTGCACCGCCATATAGCGGGCATTGACGTCGATGGGGTCGCCGTCGTCAACGCGCACGTGGGTAAATTGGTGCTCGCCGAAAGCTCCGGCTTGGACGATCACATTGCGCTCCTCGGTCGGGTTTATATTGACCAATTGGATGCCGATGCGCTCGGCGCTCAACTCGTCTACTAAGGCAGCCACGTCTTGGGGCACGCCCGGACGGCCCCGATCCGGATCGAAATAACGCACCTGGGCCCGCAGCAAGCCGCCGTTGTAGACCGCTTGGGGTGCGCCCAGCATTACCTGAGTTAAGGCTTTGGTGAGAACGGGATTTTGGGGGATGCTATTGGCTTCGATGCGCTCTGCTCTGCTGCGCGGGTCGCTGCGCATGGCATCAATATTTTGCAGCGCCCATCCGTACTCGGCGCGCAGGATCTGCTCCGGCCACTGCGGATTTTTGCCGTCGTAGTAGTTAAAGCGCGCCAGCTCCGTCTCGCCGCTGTTCTTCTCGTAACCCTTATCCGCCGGAATTTCATTCCAGTCGCGCTCCACGTCGCCGTCGCGCACGGTGCAGATCAGCTCATAATCTTCCTGCGACATAGAGGCGTGGTAGAGATGGACAAGCTCCTGCGCGCGCATGGGCGCCGGCCCACTGAGCACGGATACAGTGGGTTCGGTGAGGCCCCACCCTCCGTGTTCGTCATAGCGCCGGGGGACGAGCAGTTGGCCGTCATCGCGGCGGATCGAGTTGTCTAGCAAAACTTTGAGCTGCGAGCGCAAGAGTTCGAGATATTTGTAGTCGCCGCTGAGCAAGAGGGCGCACTCGGCGGCGATATTGATGGCGTGGAAGATAATGTTGAAACCCTGGTAATGTCCCCACCCGTAGAAGCCGCCCCACCAGACGCCGTTGCGATGCTCGCCAATTTTTCCGGTGGGACCGACGTTGTCGGGAATGATGCCGTTGTTTTGCTCGACGCGCTCTATCCACGCCTCGACGTATTCTAACACCCATTTTCGGTACTTCTCGTCGCCGGTGCTTAGAAAAGCATTGGTGACTAGAGCGGTTGCGGCCAGGTTATTGGCCGAGTCGCAGTTTAGTATGATGTGCTCGAAGAGCTCGATGATTTCGTCGGCGCGCTTGGCGTCTTTCCACCAGCCGTCTTCGAGCTCTTCGACCACCGGGTAGAGGCTGGCGCGTATGCCCATTGGTTTGGGCACCCACTGCTCGGGCGGCGTTTTCTCCAGATTGCCTCCCTGCAGCAGGGCCATGACGACCTCGAGACGGGCCTTTTTCCAGGGCCCCTGTCCGGTCTGCACCGGCGAGCGCAGAATTTTGTGCTGCGGATCGTAGTTGGGCGCTTCCGGGTCTTCGCCGATGTACCAGTCGGCAAACTGTCTGGAGCGCCGCACATTTTCTGAAATTGTCGGCGCGGCGACGCCAAAGTCGTAGAAGGCCATATTGCCTTCGCCCTTGTGGTGCCATTCGGCATCGCCGGGATGGGACAGGTCGTAGTAGTCGCGATGGATGTTTTGGCGGAATAAACGATGTTCGCGATGGCGAATGGTATTGGAGCAGATGCGCGTCGAGGCATTCCACGCCGTCAGCGCCATGTCGAGCAGGCTGTCGTTGGCGCCGATGGCATAGAATAGTCCCCAATTGTAGAATGCCTCGTAGAAATCATCGACGTCATCGGCCCAGATCGCGGCGCCGCCCGGCTCGGTGCAGTGTTGCATGTAGACGGGTGCGGCCTCTTCCATGAGGGCGATCAAATGGCGTTCTATCAGTGCCCATGCCGGCGGTGCGCTGATGCGGGTCGCCTTGAACTGGATTAGATCGAGCATCTGTATTGCGGCCATGGCTTTTGTCCTTTCGCTTGGAGGTGCTGCCGGGGGTATCCGGGCATAATTGCGGAATAGAAACCGATTAGAAATAGAGATTAAAACTCATAACAGCTTCTTTGTAGGAGCCTTGGCGGTTCAGGGAAAGGCGGCCTTCAAAATTCTTCGAAAAGGAAAAGACTTGATCAAGATTTGCTTGAAGCCTGACATTTGGATCTCCCGCTAGATAATCCACGAGAGACCCTTCGAGGTGAAGCCGCCAAAAGTTGGCTAGATCCATTAGAATTCCGGCCTGACCTCCTCCCCCTGCCCGGTAATAGTCCCGAAAGCTGCTGCTGAAACCCCCGTCAATCTGAGCCAGCAAATAATAGACTTCTTGCTTCCAAAGCCTGGTTTGGGTGCTGATCCCCCATCCCGCATTCAAACCGTAGTACAGGCACCCCCGCGGTGCGCAATCTAGTTCTTTGGCGCGGTATAATCCTGTTCCTGCTTTCCAAGAAAGTTCTCTTATCCAGGAATCCCAGGGAGAAATGGAAATGATTTCGATTAAGGTTAGCTTTTCGATTGAGGGTATTCTGTCCTCATTGTCGACACGTAGTCGCAGATGAAACATTTCTAGATGACTGTTTGGCAAATAACCGGTATGATCACCAGCAATATCCTGGAGGGCCGGCCGCAGAGAGATTTCCTCAAATGTCAAATCTCGTGTGATACCGAAGCTGAGGCCGACGCGGCTGCTTTTGTGGCCACTCTGGGGCGGCGTTCCCTGGAAGAGATCTGGAGCAAGGGCAGGTTGAATTCCCAACTGTCGCCGCCGCAAGAGTATCCGGCGTTCGAGCTTTTTGTTTTCTGCAGATTGATCCATAGTAAAGCCTTGCCGGTAACGATAATAATCATAAGCCGCATCGAGAATCAGGGCCTGCCTAGTTTCGGGAAATCGAGCCAACACTTCCTCTACTTGCTGGTCCATCCTCAGCGAAACGGCCTGTGTGACGGCGATTTCTTCGCGGCCAAGGCCAGATCGCTTGTGGATCATTTTTTTCATATGAGAGGGCCGGTACGTTATATGCGTAATGATTCTTGGTTGCTTAAGCAGTATCCGGATCGTGTCAATAGGGATAACCCAAGGCTTAAGAACATCAGTCAGGTGTAGGGACGGATCGGCGATTTCGAGTAAGGGCAGCAGTTGGTATGAGCAGTTTTCGCTTAAAAAATAATAATCGAAGTGGGTACTCCCCAATTCCCAGAGGTGCATGACCAAGCGGTCGATCTGCTCTTGAGTAAAGCTGAGATGGTACTCCCAAAGATCCCGGCTTTCCAGATTGATGTACTCCTGGACCTTGATATAAAAAGGCGTGGTGGAGAAGCGTCCGGCATACCCGCCGAATAGTCCTTTGGCCGCAAAAACAATGCCGTTTTGCGTAGCTGTGTCGGCAGAGTAATTCACCACATAGTCCAGCAGATGTTCGCCGCCGTGATGCTCCTTTTGGTTGAACCGCAGAAAGGTGTATCCATACATCGACGGTGGGTTGTCCAGATAAGCGTCTGCGAAAATCAATGTCGCGGAATCGGGATTTAGGCGGGCCTTCCATATGTTGAATCTTTCGCAAGACCGTTCATGAAGTTGTTCAGGATCAAAGTCTAGTTGCTCTCTTAGCCAGGCATAGCGGGCAGGAAACCGACACTGTGGATGCTGCTGGTCGGCATTTTCTGTAAGAAAAAAGGCAGCCAGGGTCGCTTCCAATTCGGCTTGGGGTTTTCGTTTTCCTGTGTTGGCCAGGAAAAAATCTTTACCGTCCGCCTCGCTCTTATATCCTCCCGTCCAGGTTTGGCGATAGTGAAGAAGCAGATGCCAGGGACGCTGATCCGCAAGCTTTAAGAGCTCGGCCTCTGCAAGCAATCTGGATAGATAGGTACCGTCCGTCTCTGATGCAAGAACAGGACTAGAGACTTGCGAAAGCAATATGGCTATGCAAATAACCTTGACTAGGATTAGCAATTTTGCAACATCTTTGGCGGCGATGTTGGATTTTTGAGGAAAAAAAAGGCCTGAACCTTCTTTCTGAGAAGGTTCAGGCCGAACGCATATTGACGCAGAGTTTCCTTACCCGAATAGCTCAGGGCGCTTTGCAAGTTCCAATTTCAAAGCTTCCAACATTTCGATGGCAGTGGTTTCTTCAGACGGAAAAAGCACCTCGTATTTATCCTGAAAGAAGCTCAGGAAAACCGGTTGGGTTTCTTCATTGGCGCCTAACAGAGAAGCAAAGGCGGTGACGTATTCCCCGGCACCCTTGGCCATTTCTTCGGCCAAATTGTTGAGGTTGATGGAGGCGAAGACTTCCAACTCCTTGCCTAGCGCCACAGCCCCATCCTCCGTGCAGCCTGAAGTGCCGGAAGTGATGCCGAAGGTCTGGGTCCCATAGAAGTTGTTGGTGGTAGAGGCCAGGATTTGGGTGCCTTTGGAGTTATTATCTTTTGCAAAAAGAATATAAGCGAGCCCGCATCCTGCCATGGGATGATTTCCTACCGCTTGGGCCGCTGTTGCAGAAAATAACACGCCCGCCAACAGGCCAAACATCCATTGCTTTTTCATCGTACCCTCCCTATCTAAATGAATGAAGTAAAGCTCAACTCTACTGAAGAAACGACAGCGAACTATCAGAGTTGCGGTAATCTATCGCAAGAGTGGTGGGCTGTCAAGAAATATCTCGCAGTGTGTCAGTGGGTTCCCTACCATGCAGGAGGCATGCTTTTTTCATTCTATAACACCAGCTCGTCGGTGGGTTCCCAATCGCTCTTGCGCGGATCCCAGCGCGTGCCGCATTTGTCGCTGATGACGACCCACTCGCCGGCGCTGAGGTTGCCTTGGTGGTGGTAGTTAAAGCGGCGCAATCCCGCTTCATCTGCCGCATCTAGCAGCATCTTCAGGTCGCGTGACGACATGGGGTCGCCGTCGTGGGGAAAACGCCCGGTGTCGAGCCAGGGAACGATGCGCTCGGGATCGTCCACTGCTGCCAGCGCCCGTTTGGTCTCTAAGGTGGCGACTTGCTGGAAGAACTCGGGACTTAGGGCGGTCTCAAAATCGGCCATGTCTTCTACCCCGGGCAAGACGATGCCAAATAAGGCTTGCACGATATCGAGCGTCTCGGCTACACTCAGGCCTGGATTCCATTCGCACAGCGTTTGGCTGTAGCGGTATACGGTGCCGATAAAACCGTCAAAGCCGCGGTGGAAGAAGTAGTGCTTGGGCAGGAGGAAATCCATGAACTCTGCCAGCTGGGCAAAGTCGTAACCGCACAGCGGTGCAAAGGCCGCCGAGCGCGGGCCACAGCCCAGACGCATGGGGCGGTCGAGCTCGGCGGCGATGCCTTCGCGCACGCGGCGGAAATAACGCGTCAGCGAATCGACCCGGAACGATAGCCATGCCATGAGGTCGGGATCGGCGCCGAACAATTGGTGGGCGCCCACTAGACCGCCGCGCGCGTGCAGACGGACGCGCGCCGGGTCGAAGTTGTGGAAGAGCTCGAACAGGCGGTCTTTGGCGGCGACCATGGCCTTGTAATCGTACCCCAGGTCGGCTGCCATAGTCGCTAATTCTGGGGGCAGGTCGTTGAAGAAATAAGAGCGGTGGTTCATATGGTGCGGGGCCATCTCGTAGCCCCATTCGGGCCCGTCCATCACGGCGCCATCGGCCATAGGAAAATGTTCTAGGACGTCGACCATGCGCGCTACTCGCGCTGCCATGGTCTTGTCGTCGTGCATGTAATAGCCGTCGCCTCCAGGGCCGCTGCCGCTGTCGGCGTACATGATGTAGACTTGCATGCCGCGGTCTTTGGCCGCCGTCATCGTCTTTTCGAGTAGGGCTCGTTTCTCGGGCAATTTGTGTTCTGGCGCCGCTGGTGCCTCGACGCCGAGGCGTTTGTAGACGGCGGGGTTGGGGTCGTAGGCCTCGGCCACTATATCGCCACTGGGGGCGGAGTGAGTGTCCTTGCCCAGCTTTGCTGTGCCAAAGACGAGGGGGCCAAAAACGACGCCATCTACCCCGCCCTCGCCCCAGGCGTCGAGAATGCGCTCGTGGTCATTCATCACACTCTCGAGGTCGCGCATTACATCCATCCACAGTTTCATACTATTTATCTCCTAATTAGGATCCGTTTTAATGTTTACCCCCAAGCCGCATTCATTGTACGCTTTACTGGCGCGCCTCACAACCACAATTTGCCATCGTATCGTTGTATATTCTCTTGCTGCTGCGGCTTTCCCTGTTTAGTTTTGCACCGCGTTCTGCCTTGTTTCCATCACATTTAAACTGCAAAGGTCCGGCTCATATGGCACTTGATGTTGTCAAACTCAGCAGCGAACTGGTGGCTTATAACTCGGTTAGCCAACTTACCAATGTGCCGGTTACCCGCCACGTTGCCAAGGTCTTAAAATCGATTGGCTTTAAAATTGAAGAACTGCCCTACACCGACGAGAATGGGGTAGAGAAGTTGTCGATCGTCGGCAAATTGGGCCGGGGGACTGGCGGCCTCAGCCTGATGAGTCACGATGATGTGGTGCCCGCTGCCAATGCCGAAGATTGGACCGGTAGTCCTTTCAAAGGTAGGGTCCACAAGGGTAAACTTTATGGCCGCGGTGCCGCCGACATGAAAGGTCCTCTGGCTGCTTCTATTTGTGCGGCGGCTCGTTTTAAGGCCAAAGATTTAAAAAAGCCGATGTACATTGTTGTCACTGCCGACGAGGAGATCAGTGGGGTGGGCGCTTTTGATGTGACTAAACGCTCGCGTCTTTTCCAGGAGGCCAGCAGTGGTTATGGTCTGATCTGCGAACCGACTCGTCTCAAGGTGGTCTACGCTCACAAGGGGGGGTTAGGGATTCGTATTGAGTCCAAGGGCCGCGCCGCTCATACGAGTACTTTGAAGGGGGTCAATGCCAATCTCAATATGATTCCCTTTTTGGCTGAGATGAAAAAGATTAACGATCTCGTCCTGACTTCAAAGCGCTACCGCAACGACGAATTTAAACCCGCTCATTCGGAGTGGACCATAAGTATCAATGACCACAATGTGGCGATGAATATTTCGCCGGTGCAGAGTATCTGTCGCATTAGTTATCGGCTGATGCCTGGTGTGGATATAACGCCTCTTATTGAGCGGACTAAGAAATGTGCTCGCCAATATGGGCTCAAGTGTAGCGTTATGCCTCAGGGGGAATCGCTTTATACTTCTCCGGATTCGGAGTTGGTGCGTATGGCGCTTAAGATTACTGGGGGTAGGAAAGCGACTACGGTGCCTTATGGGACGGATGGGGTTGCTTTTTGTAGTAAGATGAAAGAGATGATTGTGATTGGGCCTGGGGATATAGCGCAGGCGCATACGGTAGATGAGTGGATTGAGGTTGAGCAATTGCGGCGTGGGGTTGATGTGTATGGTCGGTTTATTGATCATGTTTGTGTTTAGAGCAATCCGGTTTGGCGATAGGATTCTATTTTGGCGGGGGGAAGGTCTAGTAGGGTTTGTAGGACGTTGTCGGTGTGTTCGCCTAGGTTGGGGCCGCGGCGGTGTTTGATTTTGGTGTCGCTGATTTTTATGGGGCCGGCTACGGTTTTTACGGTGCCGAATTGGGGGTGGGGGAAGTCTAGGATCATTTCGTCTTCGGTTACCTGGGGGTCGGCGAAGGCTTCTTCTACTGAATTGACTGGGGCGCAGGGGACTTCGCCCTTTAGGAGTTCTAGCCATGTGGCGGTGGGGCGTTGTATGGATAGTTCTTTAAGTTTGGGGATTAGGGTGTCGCGGTGGGTTAGGCGGTTTTCGAAGTTATTGAAACGGGGATCTTCGGCCAATTCTGGGGCGCCGAGGATGCGTACTAGGTTTTGGTAGAATTTTTCTTTGGCGCACATTATTACTAACCAGCCGTCTTGGGTGGGTAGGACTTGGGAGGGGATTTGCGAGGGGTGGGAGGAATCGGGGGTGCGTTCGGGTTTGTAGCCCTTGGTCAGGTGCCAGGCGCCTACGTAGCCCAATTGGCAGAGGGCGGTGTCGAAGAGGTTGACGTCGACATCGCATCCGCTGCCGGTCTGTCGGGCTCTGAGGATGGCGCTGACCATGCCTAGGGCGGCGCAGACGCCGCCGTTTAGGTCGACTAGGGAAAGGCCGGTTTTCTGGGGAGGGCCGCCGGGTTCGCCGGTGATGCTCATCCAGCCGGTGTAGCCTTGCATCAGGTAGTCGTAGCCGGGTTCGGCGGCGCGTTGGCCGCTGCGGCCGAAGGCGGAGAGAGAGCAGCAGACGATGGATTTTTTTATGTCTTTGAGGGCCGGATAGTCTAGGCCTAGTTTGTTGGGGAGATCGCCGCGTAGGTTGTTGAATACAGCATCTGAGGCGGCAGCTAGGGGGTGTAGAATTTCTTTTATTTGCGGGTGTTGCAAGTTGAGGGTGATGCTTTTTTTATTGCGATTGAAACTTTGGAAATAGACGCTGTCTTGTGTTGCTGTGTAGGGGGGGACATAGCGGGCTATATCGCCGCCGGTGGCGGGGTTTTCTACTTTGATGATCTCGGCGCCTAGGTCTGCCAACATCATGGTTGCCCAGGGGCCAGCGCCGAATTGTTCGACTGCTAGGATACGCACGCCGGCCAGGGGGGGGTGGATGTTGTTGTTTTCTTCAGACATGGTTATTCCTTTTATTTTCTGTCAAAATGGGTCAATTTCTTCTCTGGTGTAGGTCCAGGGTACGCCGGGCGCGTTCTACAATTGGTAGGTCGACCATGCGGCCGTCTACAACGACGGCGCCTTGGTCGGCTTGCTGGCCTGCTGTAAAGGCTTCGACTACCCGTTGGGCGTGGTCCACTTCTGCGGCTGAGGGGTGCAAGGCTTCGTGGACTTTTTCTATTTGGGCTGGATGGATGAGCGCTTTGCCGGTAAATCCCAATTGGCGCGCGCGCTGGGTGTCGGCAAATAAACCGTCCGCATTGCTCAAGTCTAGGTAGACGCGATCGACTGCTTGCAGTCCGGCGCTGGCCGCCGCTATGGCCAGCGCCGAGCGCGCGTAGAGGAAATCGTCTGCGGCGACAGCGGCGGTGGCGGGCAAACCCAAATTTAGGGCGAAGTCTTCGGCGCCAAACATCAAGCCGGCCAATCTGGGATCGGCGGCGGCAATGGCGGGGGCTTGGATGAGTCCTCGGGCGCTTTCGATGAGGGCTAAAATGCGAATGTGGCCGGGTGGGATGCCTGCCTCGCTCTCGCGTTTCTCTAGGGCGGCCACCACTTGCTGGATATCTTGTTCTGTATCGACTTTGGGCAGGGCTAGACCATCCAGCCCGGGACGGACCACTGCTTCTAGGTCGGTGGCTAATGCGGGACTGTCGGCGGCGTGGACTCGTACGAAACGCAGCGCGGGGCCCGGCGGCGCTGCCAGCGCGGCGGCGACCTGGGTCCGGGCGCTGGCTTTTGCGGCCGCTGGCACGCCGTCCTCCAGGTCAAAAATGAGCCCGTCGACAGCTAATTTTAGGGCTTTGTCGATCATGTTCTGGCGCTGGCCGGGGACAAACATCCAGGATTGTATGAGCTGCATGGCACAGGCCTTCTACGTTGCTGACTCGCCCTCAATGTCTGGAAAAGCTCTTGCTGGTGCCTGGTCTTTCTGGTAGACCATAATGCTGCGCACCAGGGTGAGGACTACTTTGCCATCTTGGTTGACGGCGCGGGAGCGGACCTTGACGATGCCGGCGTCGGGATGCGATTTGGACAGGCGTGTTTCGAGGACTTCGGTTTCGCAGTAGAGCGTATCGCCGATAAATACTGGGTGGGTGAGCTTGACTTCTTCCCAGCCTAGATTGGCCAGGGCATTTTCGCTGACATCCGGCACGCTCATGCCCACGGTCAGGGCCAGAGTAAAGGTGCTGTTGACCAGGATCTTGCCCCACTTGGTGCGCCCGGCGTATTCGGCGTCAAAGTGCAGGGGATTGGTATTGTGGGTCAGCTGGGTAAATAGGGCATTGTCGGCTTCGGTTACTGTGTGGCCAAAGCGGCTGCGGTAGAAATGGCCGATTTCGAAGTCTTCGAAAAAACGGCCTTCCCACCCCGCGATGATCTCTTTTGCCATAGTTTTGCTCTCAGTGGTTTTACTGTTCTAGCTCCAGTGTCTTGCGCAACTCGGTGATGGTTTTTTCCAATGCCGCCATCTCCTCTCCTGCCTGGGCCCAGTCCCATTCTTGTAGCGAGGCGCGCACGCGTTGGTAGTGGGCTTCCGCAGCGGCCGCTATCTGCGCGGCGGAGCGGACGGTGGTGTCGAGATCGGTGCTGGGCGGCGGTTCTGTCTGGCTCAATGCCGCCACTTCGTCGGCGGTCTTGCCAAATAGGTCGACCAGCGCCTCTTCAAAAGTGTCGCGCATAATGACCTGCCCGCCAAATCCGACAATCACCTGCTTCAGCTCCGGAATTGCCGCACCGCGCACATCGCGCCGCGGGGACTGCTGCCATTGGTCGCCCCCATTGGTGCCTTGCCCACCCTGAACCCCCGGGTCGTCCCTTTCCTGCCGGGCCTGCAGGTAAATCGGCTCGACGTAGAGAAACGAGCTTTCGATTGGAATGACCATGAGATTGCCTCTGATCACTTCCGATCCTCGCTGTCCCCAGAGGGTGAGCTTGCTGGAGATCTCTGGCTGCTGGTCTATGCGGGCCTCCAATTGCATGGGGCCGTAGATTAGTCGGTCTTTGGGCAAGCGGTAGACCAGCAGGTCGCCGTAGTTCTCTCCGTCGCAGCGGGCGGCGAGCCAGCTGATCATATTGTCTTTTTTGGCGGGAGTGAGCGGCATCATTAGTAAAAATTCTTCGCGCTTCTCGCCCGGCAGTTTGACGATAATGTAGTAGGGCGCCATCACCTGCGCCCGGTTGCTGTAGATTTCGTTGGGAACTTCCCAGAGGTCTTCCTGATTGTAGAAAAGCTGGACATCGTTCATGTGGTAACTGAGGTAGAGCGTGGCCTGCAACTTAAACAGGTCCTTGGGATAGCGCAGATGGGCGCGCAATTCCTGGGGTATCTCTTTTAGGTCGCGAAAGAGGTCGGGAAAGATCTTCGCATAGGCGTCGACCAGCGGATCTTGCAAATCCATGCGGTAGAACGACACCGAGCCATTGTAGATGTCCACCACCACTTTCACCGAATTGCGGATATAGTTGATATTATCCCTGCCTCCTCGGGTGGAGTAGGGGTACATATCGGTCGTGGTATAAGCGTCAATAATCCAGTAGAGCTTGCCTGCGGCCACCACTAGGTAGGGGTCGTGATCGTATTGCAGAAACGGGGCGATTTTGCTGACGCGCTGGCGAATCTGGCGCTGAAACATAATCCGGCTCTCGTCGGTGATATAATTGCTCAGCAGCAGATTTATATCGCTAAAGCGGACAGCAAATGCCAGGCGGTCGAAAAATCCGCCTATGGAGACCCCCCCGGTGCCCTGGTAGGTGGTGAATTCGTTATCGTCTCCCTTGGGATAGTCAAATTCCTGGGTGCTGGTTTTGACTAATACATAACCGGCTGTCCACTCGCCGTAATAGATTTCCGGGCGCTCGATCTCCAGACCTGGTACCGATACTGGCGGGATATCTTTCACCAGCAAGGTGGGCAGGCCTTCTGGAGTTACCTGGTTTACCGGACTTAGTGCCACCCCGTAGCCGTGGGTGTACTTCAGTCGTTTGTTGACCCAATTGCTGGCCTGGGCCGGCAAGCGGGAGGTGACCATTTCGCGCGCTGCTAACATGACCTGCCGGTACACTCCGTCGATTGTATAGCGGTCTACATCTATGTCGGGAAAAACGTAGTAGGAGCGAATTTCCTGGACTTGCTGGTAGGTCCGCGCCAGTGGCCGCTCGTCCCAGATGCGCACATTGCGAATGGTTAGGGGGTTGGCTTCAATATCGGCCCAGGTCAGATCTTCTGTGGCCTCGAACGGGTGTTCCTCGATGCGGTCTAGTCCAAAAGCGTGGCGCGTGGCCTGGATATTGTGTTGGATGTAGGGGGTCTCGCGCGCCAACTCGCTGGGCTCCACCACCAGCTTTTGCACCAGCGTCGCAGGGATTGTTCCCACCACAATTGAACCTCCGACCAGCAGGCCCGTGCCCAAGAGCGGCAGTCGGGCACCGAGTCTGCGGGTGTTCATAAAGAACAGTGCTGCGGCGCCTAGGCAAATGAAGACCAGCAGCCAATAGGCCCACCTCTCTATAATCACATCCACGTAACTGGCCCCAAAGGCGATCTGTCCCTGGGAATAGAGTAGTTCGTAGATTTTTAGGCGATAATTCCAGGCGATGACCAGCATCAATAGACCGCCCAGCACCGAGAGGTGGGCTCGCGGTTGGGGGAGGATTTCGATGCGTTCTTGCAGTCGAATGCCGCCCCCGGCTATGTAGATTAGGCCGACGACCAGCCCTATGGCGATGAGTCCGCCGAGCAGAAAGTTGACCATGAATTGGTAAAGTGGCAGAGAAAAGACATAGAACCCGACATCGCGGCCAAAGATCGGGTCGGTCACGCCAAAGGGCTGGCTATTGGTATAACGCAACCAGGACAGTCCCTGCCCGGCACCGATGTGGGCCATGAACAAGATCAGTGCGGTTGCAGCTGCTAGGTAGCTATAGCGCGAACGCAGCAGCGCCTCTCCCGGCATTTCTCCTTCTTTCCATGGCGAATCGAGCCGCAATGCCTGCTGGGTAAAACGTCCGGCTATCCACAGATTGATGCCCACTAGCAGGAGCGCCTGGGCGCCGAAGAAAACACCGGCTGCAAATCGCGCCCGGATCATGCGCCAAAACACTGTTTTGAATTGCAGGCTATTAAACCAGAGCCAATCTGTGTAAAGTGAAGCGAGCGCTCCAATGCCCATAAGAGCGATGAATATTACAATTGCGATGAGAGCAAGGCGCTGTTTGCGTGTCATGAATTTCCTTGGTTGAATGGTAGGTGTTAGATCTGGTGTTGCTGGTGGCGTTTTTTGGTGTGGGGTCACTCCCCTACCGGACCTTCGCGGACGTAAATTGTCTGGGGTGGAAAATAACTCAAACTGTTGTCGTCGTCCACTTACTACTATCTGTGAAGTTGTTGGTGTGGAAGTATTTGCTAATGTGGACTGTGGATTGATATACTTTGCCTGATATTGTACTTGTGAATTTGACACTGTTCGCTGAAACCTAGCGCTTAGGCGGCCTTTTTCAATCTTGCTGGCTCTGGATAAGACATGGGCAACACCTTGATTTTTTGCTGGTCTAGGAGGGCT
>Ga0114996_10006730_pt1 | contig 13160 bp, 19 predicted proteins | sample ArcticOcean_MG_C_4_FD_87039 | JGI IMG/M metagenome (GOLD analysis project Ga0114996, IMG submission 87039) | Marine microbial communities from western Arctic Ocean - ArcticOcean_MG_CB4_134 | ecosystem: Environmental > Aquatic > Marine > Oceanic | place: Arctic Ocean: Canada Basin | collected... | reverse complement strand
TGGTTTTGTGTCGTCACCCCAACCAGCAGACGTGATCTCCCTTCCAGACGGGGAAGGTAATCCCGCATTTTTAATCTTTGCTTTTTTCTCATTTTTTTTTTTATATTTTTTTTTGTGTGTTGATATCGACCACTTCCTTCTTTTAAAGACAAATTTCCAATCTTTTATTCCCATTATTTTTGTCTCGAGTGGATTGTATTTAGAATCTCTGCAACACCAACTTGGAACCTCGGATCTTTTGCTGTTTTCAACAATTTATCTCCAGAGACTGGAATATTGTGAACACCATGAACCGGTCTTGCAATTTTTTGTAATGCAGATAAGAATATATTTCTTGCAGTTGCATGATTCATTTTGTAACCATCTTTTGTCATTTTTTCTGCAATTGATCTATAGTCATCACCACCCGCAAATTGCTTTGTAGTTGCATAACCGTTTTCTGCTTTAAACCCTTTAGGCATCGGCATAATAATTTCTCCTCAAATATTTTTAAAGTAAAGAACCGTCAAGATCAAGTTCACTAATTCCAAAACGTAACCGAAGTACTGTTTCTTCCCTAGGCGTCAGATTAGTCAAAGCTTCTCTAACAACATGTGTCAAATGATTTTTATCAATTTCGCTATCTAAATCCGGTAAGGAATCATCAACTAGCATTTCATGCATCCTCTTATTGGACTCCGGGTCTGATTGAAATGCTGACCCGTCAAGAGACACTGTTGTAGCAGCTGACTTGATAATAGATTGAAGCGTACTTAAGGTTGTACCAAGCAAGTCTGCTATCTCCTGTTGGGTTGGAGCAATACCAAACTCTTCTTCATACTCCTCTGTCAATTGTCGCATTTTAAACAACGTACCCTTAGCATACGCCGGTAACTTAATAGAACCGCTTTGAGCAGCAACATGCTGTCTAACGGACTGCTTAATCCACCAATATGCGTATGTAGAAAACTTGAAACCTTTTCTCCAGTCAAATCGATCTACTGCCTTGATTAGGCCCAGAGATGATTCTTGAATTAGATCTTCAAGATCACAGCCCTTATTAGAATACTTCTTTGCGATACTAACTGCAAGTCGGATATTCGCTCTAATCATCTGGTCCCTGGCTCTTTGATCACCAGACTCGATCCGTTTAGAAAGCTCAACCTCTTCCTGTCTACTTAGCAAAGGTGTACGTCCTACTGCTTCAAAATATGATTTAAGATCTCCAGCCATTGCTAGTTACTCCCCCTATTGTTTTGGCTATACTTTTTAATAACCTTTTCAGCGTTTACACGATATTGACGTTCCTGGTCAAGATAACAAAATTCTGTCTCGAATGTAAGTGTATCACGTCCAAGTGATCTCGCCTCCCTAATCATCCTCCGAAACTGCGTAATGTACAACTTAAGGTCATCATTACTCATTTCGGAAATTACGTCTCTCGAAAAAATATCAAAATTAAAATCAAACTTGCGTCCCACTTTATCCTCCTAAGATAGTTGTTGTGGTTTTTATTGCTAGTTACTTTATTATTATACCATGTTATGGCTACCTTTACACAAAAAAACTATTAAAATGTATCAATTAATCCAAAATCATCTATAGATTCATTCGTGATACAAACCGCACACCCAATAAGGAGAATATTGCATGCAACAGATGTTGCATGTTGCAAAGCTGAATTCACTACCAGGTGAGGGTCCACTATTTTCATATCTATCATGTTTCCGTACACATCATTTGCAGCATCATAGCCTATCATTTTTTTATTTCTGTGCACTTTTCTCATTACTAACTCTGGAATTTTGCCTGCGTTTATAACGATTTGATTTAAGGGTGAGGAACAAGCCTTGGTCAAAGCTTCATATCCTGACTTGAATGATTCTGATGAGGTTTTACTTGGGCGACAACCTGATGCTGCAAAGAAAAGTGCGCAGCCTCCACCTGGTTGGATACCTGACTTCCTTGCAGCTCTCGCTGAATGAAGGGCATCATCTATCCTATCTTTTCTCTCTAGCATCTCGCCTTCCGTCGCACCACCGACCCTGATCACACCAATACCCTCAGAGAGGCGCCTTAGGCGGCGTTTTGCTACTGCAATCTCACTGGATGTTGATGCTGGAGAAGCTATAATTTCCTTGACTGCTTGTACCCTTTTCGCTACTTCTTCTTCTCGCTTTCTAGTGCCTATAAAAACTGTCGCATTTTTATTAATTAATATCTTTTCTGCGAATCCTAAAAATGACGAAGTATCTTCTTGTAACTCTTTTGTGCTGTCTACAGCAATTACTTTCGCGCCACAAATATCTGCTAGATCTTGTAACGATACTGTTCTGGCTGCGCCAAACTCTGGGGCTTTGATTGCACAAACGCTTAAAGCACCTTTCATTTTATTTAAAACAAGTGTTTGAAGCGCTTCACTTGTAATATCATTCGCAACGACTAATAGTGAGCTATTACTTTTGGCCGCATGTTCTAGCGCGGGTAAAATAGGCTGTGCACTTGTAAGTGTCTGATTATAAATTAAAATAACTGCGCTATTCAATTCAGCAATATCTTTACCTTGATCTGTGATAAAATATGGACTTAAAAAACCTCTATCTATTACGGTTCCCTCAACAATCTCAAGACTGGTATCAAATCCACGTGCTTGCTCTACTGAGATTGCTCCATCATCACCCACCTCATATAGTGCGTCTGCGATAAGCTCACCGATTACTTCCTCTCCATTTGCTGAGATGGTTGCCACACTGATGAGATCATCTTTATTTTTGATGTCTACTCTTGTTTTTTCTAAATTTTTCAGCACATCTTTTGTGGCTGTCTCGATGCCTGCGCAAACTTGGCGTGCATCGAGATTCGCGTCTATTGCTTTGAACCCTTCTTGCAGAATTGCGTGTGCCAGCACGGTGGATGTTGTTGTTCCATCCCCTGCGACGTCTGCAGATCTTTGTGCTGCTTCTTTTACCACCTGGGCTCCGAGATTTTCGTATGAATCTCTTAAAGAAATCGCATTAGCAACAGTAACTCCGTCCTTAGTTAGGTGGGGCGGTTGGCCTGTTTTAAAAATCGCAACATTTTTGCCTTTAGGACCGAGGGTTATCTTTACCGCGTTTGCAAGTATATTAATGCCTGCAACTATTTTTTCCTGGGCGTCCCTACCAAATTTTATATCTGATATCTGACTCATCCTCTTAGCACTCTCTTATTTGATACCTCCGCCAGCAGTGTGGCATTACCAACAACTCTCCGTGAAGAAGTTATTGAGTTTTCCGCAATTAGTAAGTCACCTGTAATAAATGCTACTTCTTCTTTGGTTATTAATCCATTATCTCTTAAGCCAACAAGCTGCACGCTAGTTAACTGTGTATCCACTATTGACATTATTAAGTTTCTCCATTGTATCTTGCCATTTTGGCCAAGCCTTTTCAATTATAGACTTAAAAGACCTCTTGGTAAAAGACTCTTTAAGCTTTTCTTCATCAAATTTATAGTTTTTAATTTCCAGACCTAAAGAGAACCCGTCTAAATTCGCTAATTTTATCTGTTCATAGCAATTATCATATAATTCTTTATTCGAATTATTTGATAAAAACTCACCGAAAAAGTCTTTATCACCTAAAAGCTTGAAAGCGCGCTTAGAACCGATTCCTTTGATTCCTGGGACATTGTCTGCTTTGTCTCCGACAAGGGCTTTCCACGCCACATAATCTACAGGCCATTTCTCTATGAATTTTTTCTTGATAGGGTTCCATAATTTTACATTTTCCAATTCTAACAATTGAATAAAATCTGAATCTGTTGATACTATCGTAACGTTATCTTTTTTATTAGCAGTTTCGCAGATGTATCCTATGACATCATCGCATTCATAATCCGGATGCCTTATGTAAGTGATAGGCAAATAACTACAAATTTTAAAAACATCATCTTTTTGCCTATAAAATCCATCGTCTTTAATAGATATTCTCGTACCCTTATATTCTGGATTGAGCCTGTATCTATGAATGGGATATCCTTCTGAGACTATGAAGACCTTGTCTGCATTGTGCTTCGTTATTTCTGATTTTAGTGACCTAAAGAATCCAAACGTCATAATATGGTCACCCTGGCCGTATCCGTGCCTCGCTCTATGAAGCATATTATGAGAATCAATAACTAAAATATTCAACTTAAAAGCCCTCTGGTATCTTTACGTTGACGCTTCTTCCGTTATCCAAGGTAACCATTATGTTATTTTCAGAAGTGACTCCTAGGGTGTCTCCAGGTTGTTCTGAGTGCTTTATATTTTTATGATCAGCAAATTTTTCTTCTGCAACTTGTTTTGCTTCCTGAATCCCTATATCTATCATTTCTTTTGCCCTATCTAGCAAAAAATCGTGAACTTCTTCTAAAGAACTAAAAAACGCTGTGTCTAATGACTCCAAGCTTAGAACTTTACCATTCGGTACTTCAATATTGTGTGTAACATTTTCCCCTTTAAGGGTTTTTGAAACAAGCTGCTCATTAACCCTTGCGGGTATTACGGATTTCTTGTTAGGGTCTATGATATAAATTATAGATCCTACATCTAATATCATTACTATACCTCTTCTAGAATAATTGAGTATTGCGGAGGCATACTCTTCCAGTATTTTATACTTCTCTGTGCTTTTTGACGCTTCCACTGGGGGAGATCTACATTTGACAACGTTACACTGCTTTTCTTAATATTGACCTCATTTCTGATAATGACGTCTCCTACTAAGACTGTGCATTTAGACATTGCCTTATGCTTACACATTGATACTTTACCACGGGCACCATTTGATAAATGACGAAAATCATTTGTTGTTAGGCCCTCAAAATAAAGAGCGGCGAATTTATTAAATCCCTTGCCTGCAACGACATACAGGTAATCTAGCTCTTTTTTCTTAACTAGGGTATCATGGTCCGTTTGAAAATTGATAGTGCCACTTCTTTGCCTGCTCGTCAATTTACATTCTAACTCTTTTGAAATTTCAGAAATCATGATATCAGGTTCACCTGTCCTTCCATCACTAGAAACGCCAGAGTACGTTTTTGCTAACTCGTTTGCAAAAAACTTCTCCTGTATATTGGAAAGCATCACGTTTCTGCGCCCGAGGTTGTCTAAAAGGTCTAGACCATACCCTCCGTAAAGATCTATTAAATCTTTATGAAAAATTTTCATTTTTTTGAGAGCATCTAAAGAAGCTTGTCTCGTTAAATAAGTCATCATCAAATCTTCCTTCTTACAATTATTTAAAAATAATACAATAAAAAAATCCAATTTACAAAATTATTGTCCTAAGGCTTGACGAATATTTGATGTAATTTCCTGACCCTTTGTAACTGCAGACTTCATTTTTTCTAAACCTAGGGCTGCCCTTACGACATCATATGTCTCTAAATCAAGCTTAACTTTGAGTATAGCCATATCTGCGTATTGATGTAATTCCATTTCCGTCACAGGCAAATCTTCTCCCTGGGGTCCGGGCTCGAATTCTCCAGTTTCTCTGGATTCAAACATATAAAGAATCCCTGGCATGATCTCGCCCTGGGGAACTGGTATAAACGGAATATGGCTTGTAAGCCCTGTATCTCCATCTTCTTCGTAACAAATCTCTGGTATCCACTCACTTAATGACATTTAATTCTCCGCCTTTGTTTATTTTAAATTTTATGAATTTTGAATCTTTTGTTTAGCATCTTCTATAATTTTTATGTATTTTAATCCTTGTGTGGATCCTTTTATCATAGCCATGCTTTCTTTATTCGGTGATTGTTCTTCTACTAGTTGGAGGGCTTCTTCTTTTAATTTATTTTTACCAGATCTTAATTTTTCATCAAAATTTTGTTTAGCGTTTGCAAATGCAACATTTTTCGCTGCATCTTCAAGTTTGTCTTGTGGGATTTCCGCAGATGTGTCGGTGCCCGTTTGGTCATCACCTTCTTTAGCAGGGGGGTTTATACCAAGTTCATCTGCAATCTGTTTTTTGAATTCTTCAGACTGCATAAGCTTCGTCGCAGATTCTTCCATGTCTTGCTTAATTTTGTCCATGCCTGTTGCTTTCAAATCTATTTCTGATCTCGCATTGTCTATTGCTTCAATAAATTCATCAATATTCGCAGTTTGAGTTAACGTAGATAACAATTTCAATCTTGGAAGGGCGTCTTCCAATATATCATCCATTAATTCATTTTGGGCGTTTAATAACTCTTTAGCACTTTTCTCAAATTCTGTTGTAAGGCCTGTCTCTTCGAAATATTTCGTTATCGCCTTTTTAAAATCTGGCTCTTTCTTTGGATTTTCTTCATCTTGCTCAGTAATCAAATCGCCAGCATGCCAGCTACCCTCTATATAAAAAAGGCCAGCCAGCCTACCTAAAAGTGACTTCTTTTTTTCCGCAGGGTCTTCATGAGTTGTCTTATCTCTATCCTTGCCACTACCAGGCCCTATGTCATCTGCAGGCCTTCCTAAAATTGTTGAAACTAGCGGAATTCTCCAGCCAGAGTCAACCAGATAATCATGCATAGAGCCTGCACTCTTCCAAGTAGCAGCAGCTGCCTCCGATGTTATAAACGCTGCAGGGAAGAACACAAGCGCAATAACATCCAAATCAGCATTTGCCATGGCAGCCATGTTTCTATCTGTTATAGGTTTCCACTTTTCTTCTATTTTTGCCTTTCTTTTGTCAAATTTGTTTATTGCAGCCTCACGCTTTTTGTGGCTTAATGTAGTTAATAAATCAAAAGATAACCTTAGAGAATTTAAAATATCTTGTCCGGTTAATTTGGCAGCGTCTATAACGTCAGTGAATGGTTGAATAAATGTTGTATATAAATTGTGCTCTTGCTCTACTAAAACTTTTTTTAGAGCGTCTTTGTGAATTTTTCTAACTTTTTGTTTGAAAAATGCTTCTTTAAGATTTTTGTTCATAATTAATGACTCTTTTAAAACTAATTTTATACCTTTATTGAAATAATAAACTTATTAATGATATTTTTTTATTTATATTTTCGATAATTCCAGACTTGGTGACTCTCTTAGACTTAAACTTGACGCCTGTAGGTTCTACTATCTTTTGAATTGTCCGTATATTCCTTACGTTATCTTCAAAAATATGAACCTCATCAATATCTTCATTTTTTAACTTGTCTAATACGAATTGTGCCTTAGCGTGGGGGCTGGAACTTCCAGTCGCTTTTATCTCAACTCCTGAAATTTTATTGTCTTCCAGAAACTGCCTGACTGGGACTGGGTTTGACCTTGCTGTTAAAACAACAACGGACGCTGGTCCATCTATTGCGATTGCTGCTTTAAGCTCTGCAAAGACCTCCTCTATTATTTGTGCGTTTGGAGGATACGCGTCAAAATCTGAAAAATCAAAAACATCTCCAGGCTGCTCTACATATTTTGCATACTCTTCTGAAGAAAGGGACTCTTCTGCTCCATCTATGTGCACAATATGAATATAGCTTTCTGATCTCACTAGTGTGTCATCGAAATCAAATATGTGTAAAGTTGCCATAGATTTAATTATGGCATCCGTAAGCTAGATAATTGGCCTCCTGCCATCCAATTTTGATCGCACCTACCCGACACACCGGATGCCTGGCAGCTCCCTGCCCGTTGCCATGTAATCCAATTACCCCAATTCGGTATTTTTCTTTCTATCTCTGCCATAGTATTATAGCTAGCCGCTACCCATAGTGGGTAATCTGCCAACTTATTTAATGAAGTTTTTGTTGTATTTCGCATATAAGAATTATAATACCATTCTGCCGTATATACAATTGGGCTCGTATTGTATTCTTTAGTAACCAGGCTAAGCCAATTAAGCACCCAGATAAGACAACAAGTTTGGTGAAAGCGTAAATATTTCATCGTTATTTGTCTTAACTGTTAAGATCTTATCAAATAAGAATATAGGCGATGATGAAATATCAATTACTATCCCTAAATAATTATTGTCACCCCCATACCATATGTGACTATTACTTGGTGGGGAATTGGTAAGCTTTACAAGCTGTCCTATAAAAAAACACTGGCTCACAAAATATTAGCCCCCTAGAACACTTGATGATCCCATTTTTTGCATCATATCCTGCATCATTTTCATTAGCATCATCACCATCATCATTTCAACAAGCTTACTAAAATCCATTCCGCTATCTGACGGACTTTTTAATGCCCCTGACTCTCCGGCTGTTGAAGTTGAACTATGCAGAGATAACAAGTCCTGTGTGCTCATTTGTGTAATGTTACTGGGCGATTGATTATTGCCAACATCCTGACTGTCAGTTTTACTAACTGCTATATCATTATTTGGCTGTGCACCCTGAGATACAGGGGCGGCACTTTGTACTGCGGTTGCTCCGGCGGAGGCGTCAATATTCATAATAATAATTATGACTATAACTAGTATTTTACTACTTTAGTATTCTTGACTGTCGTTTGGTGATTCTCATTTAGATTCTCCTTGTCTCTAATGATTATTTATAAGCATACTATACTTGCCTAGCCCTTTGGTACAGGCATGTTTTTAACTAAGTTATTTCTCTTATAGTGCATGTCAAATAACGCTTGAATTACGCGTTTTGCGACCTTCTCTACAGCATTAGAGAAATCTTTATCTTTATCCCCAGATTTGAACCGTTTATCAATTTCATCATCTACGAACTTGTTTACTTTTCCTTTATTACCGAAGAAGCTTACACCGAGTGCCTTGTCTATTTCTGAATCGAAATAAGACTTCGCTTGTTTTTTGGCCATCTTTTTGATCTCGGCCTTATCTGACTTGGTAAGCTCTTCAGTAAGAAGAGCCTCTCGAATAAGCAAGTGGAGGCCGTAAACACGGTGTGCAACATCTAATTCTGGAGAGTCTGGTGGGCCTGCTGGCGGACCTGGCGGGGGGGATGTTGCTAAGGCAGAAGGGTCAACACTCACAGCCCTGGCCGTTCTCTTTGCCGAAGCAACTGCCGGCCGAATTCCGGGATACCCTGCCGTTCCTCGACGTACCGAACCACCGGATTTCTTTTCTCCCTTTCTCAATAAGCCTACGGGTTTTTCATGATCTGGTAATTTATCAACCCCATCTTCTCGCCGATAAGTAACACCTTTCCCCCACTTAAGGACTGAATTCTCTCCGTCCCAAATCGGATCGCTAATAAAATCACCCTTAGCAATAATCCCTACAGGGTTTTTGTCAGTACCAAAAACAGCCTCCTCTGCCACTGCTGGAGGTAATTCGAATTTTACATTAATCCCTACGGGATTTTCATCAGGCCCCTGGACCATTTGATAGTTTCCATCAGGCTCTAAAATAAGCCGCGGGTGGGGAGCAACTTGAAGTTCTAGCCCCTGTAAAATTGGTGCAATGACATCCTTGAGCTTGGCATCTCCAGATAACCAATACTCTGCCGACTTCATCTTAATGCTAACAGGGTATAATGTATTATCCGCTAACACTAAATTTACATCAGCCTTTGATGTCTCCTTTAACTTTATTTCATTCCCGTCTTTATCGAATGCTGTCCCGACCTCCACCTTCAGCTGCCCAGCCTGGTCAGCACCTACAACATTATGAACCTGGTGATTACCGACCTGCACTGTAATTGGCACTTCAGACGCGCTGTATGCCCAATTAACGGCATTTGCAAAATCTATTTCATTTTGAATGCTGAGTGGGATCCCGCCTCGGCCGCCGAAGTCTCCATCTTTATAAAGATGACCTGCAGCAGTTATTACTATAGGCTCTCCATCGGCATATGCCCTAACCCCGCCATGAACTTTCCCATCATCATCTTTATATCGCTTGAATGCATCCCCATATGCCGCCGCGTCCTTCGCTTCCAAGGCTGTCATGAGAGGAGCATTACCCGCACGCGGGATTATAACTGAAGAAACGCCACCATATTTTTCCTGATTCTTCGGATCGATTTTAAACGGGACTGGCGATTTACCGGTAATCTTTTTTAAAAATGTGTCCCAGCGCCAATCGTACTTCCCCATTTCTGATTTAGTAAGTGAAGCCTCATATAGTAGAGTCTTTTTTATGAACCCTCGCAACAATCGTTCATTCATACCAGAATAACCTACCCTACCCTATGTCATCAATGACAGTGACTTCAATTGGTGCTTGTAGCTTTTGTGATTTTCTTAGCTTTTTTCTTAGCACATTTAGTAGACCATTATAATATGATCTTGAGTCTGTTCCCTTTGAACAAGAATCCCTGTCCAATCTTGCATCGTCGAGCCTGAGCTGAACATCATCTACACATTCTGGGGAACTCATTGAAACAATGTCACCCATAATACACCTGTGTGTCCCTTCAGAGTCGTTATTCAAAACCTCAGAGATTATTCTGCGTAATTTATTTTTTAGCAATCTTCTTTTCATTCGTATCTCTTGTAGGTTTCCAGTATTTTCTTTATACCGTATTTTTGTTGTTGTTCACCCACGAGAATAGGAGTTGACTCTGTTCCGCTTGGTGTTGTCTTTGATTTACCAACTGCTTTTTGTGATTTTTTATCAGAGCCCTGGGGCTTTGTGTCATGAACACGGATACCGATGTCTCCAGGATCTGGCGCAGCCGAACCTGTTGCCACACCGGCAAGAATCTGTGAAATGCCAGTTAGAAAAACAAGTAATGAACCCTTTTCAGATGAAGTTAAGTTATCAAAATACTGTGAAAAAGACTTTTTGACCTGGGGATCTTTTAATGAACGACCACCCCGCAATGCGTTTAATTTGTCGATGACGGAACCAACTGTGGGGTTCTTGAACTTATCATTAGATGGAGTCGCAAGCTTCGGGGAATCTTTTGTCCCCTTGCCACCGCTGTCATCTTTTTTGTCTTGAGCGGAAGTTTCTTTACCTTTATTTTTATCTGTTGTTGCAGGAACACCAGTTGGAAGATTTTCTGGCTCCTTACTTGGAGCTTCTTCATCTTCTGCCTCATTTGTCTCGTCACCACCAGATCCTGCATTAAGATCTCTGTCCAATACAGCTTTGGCCATTCTCTCCTGGCGCCGGCGTTCGCTATTGTCTTCTGTTAGATGCGGGTCAAGCGCTTCCTTAATAGCTTTTAACGTTTCTTTCATTACAAAGTTGTCTAGCTTATTGAAATTAATATTCATTTAGCATCTCTTGGCTTTCTAATAATGCAATGAAGTGGATGTTCTCTATATCTTCGCTGAAGCTCTCTTGCTTGCCACTCTGCCTCCTGCTTGTCTAATATTTCATTTGTTTTCTTATAGGCATTTTCTCTTTCTTCAAGATCTTTTACGAATTTATCAAATTTGAATTCTTGATTATTTTGACTCATAATTATTAAATATCCTTATTGCTGCAAAAGTTAGAATAGATCCTGCATCTTCAAGGTCCCAACTGAATGTTGAGACTGACTCAAAGATATTATCATTATACTGATATTTGATCTTTGTGGCATTGACTAAATCACTAAATGATAAACCAGGAACCTCTATTTTAAAGGCCCAATGCCTATTTTTTGCATCCTGGCCTACAGATGATGATACGCTTAATAAACTACAGACAAAATTGATGTTTGCGGAGTCTATTAATAATACCTGCGTATCTTCTTCAATTTCTCCGAAATCTATCTCTAGTTCTTCACTCATTATCAGGCGATCAGTATCACCTAACAGTCCTTCGAACTCGCTATCCTGAATAACCATAATGTTTAACGTCTTCTAATATCTGGTCTAGTGTCTTTGTATATTCTAAATCAAGCTCTGTAATACAATCTACTGTTTTCGTATATACCTCTACGTCTATATGCAACTCGTCTATTGTTATTTTTCCGTGATGGTCTGTTTCATTTTCGAACTCAAATATTTCTGCCAAAAAATCTACTAATTCATTCCTATTAGAAAATTCAAACCTTTTCATAAGTCTTTCAGGATCAGTTACAACTTTCCATGTCATTACAGCGGGAACTACGGGTACATCTGTATTAAACGTCTCTGACAATAATACACTTGACTTCTTTATAAGAGGTTTGTCAAAGTATTCTTTCATAATATGAGAAACATTTTTCATTATTGTCTATAACTCCGAGGAATGCTCTAATGCCTGTCTTATTAACGTTTTCTTCTTGGCCTTTGTCGTTGCCTGCCATTTATCTAATGATTTTTGAACTATATCATCGCTTAACTCTGAAACAGACTGCAAAATGGCATATGCTCTTCTGATTTTTTCTTGAACTTCTACAACTTCCGCTGGTTTTAGTTTGCCCTTTGCAACAAGGGCATCTAACTTACTTTTAATAAGCTCTGGCTTCTTTCTGGATGCACCGGTTACTTGATTTATTAAGGTCTGGTGGACTTCTTTTGGTAATCCCAGATCTGTCATTTCGGCTTTTATCCTCTTTGCTGCTTCTCTTGCAACTTCCCTGTACGCTGGAAGCACAAACGAGCTTACAAAAAAGAACCTGAATGAATCCATACTTTTTACGGCAGCCGGGGCCGTCTTAAGATCTGCAAGATCTTCTGCATCTAATAGCTCTTCATCTTCCATAACTATCAAATATTCTCCAGCAGCATAATCCATTAATGCGTTAAGATCATCTTTTTTAATCTTTGTCGCAAAATACTTCATCCTGTCCGTTAACCTTAATATCTCTTGCCTCATACCAGACGCGGCTGAATATCCAAATTCTGTTGCCATGTCCTCTAGACTTAATTCATCATTAGACGAACTCTGTACGGAAAGCTCTTCTTCGGCCTCTTCACCAAAATAATCTATACCCGTATCCCTGTAGTTGTCTAATTCCTCTTCATCTTCTTTAGTTCCAGACTGTTCATTAAGCATATCAAATAATACACCCCTAATTTTTCTTTGAACAGCCTCCTCTTGTGTCTTTGGCTCGGGCCCAGCATCTCTAGGTGCATCTGGTTGTACATGTTCATCACCAGATGTACCAGAAGCCCTATCTGTGGCCTTGTCCAGCAACGTGTGAAGTTGTCTATAGTACCATTCAATCTCGTCAGCAGGAACGTTTTCTGCTATGGCTTGGGCTGCCTTGGATAATTCTGAAACAGACCCTGGGACGAATTCATCATCCTCTATCGGGGGTCTAGAGATTGATAATTGTGCCGTCATTTGCTGACCTGGTTCTATCGGAATCTCTTGCCCAACAGTACTTTCCAATCCTTC
>Ga0114996_10006729_pt1 | contig 13163 bp, 8 predicted proteins | sample ArcticOcean_MG_C_4_FD_87039 | JGI IMG/M metagenome (GOLD analysis project Ga0114996, IMG submission 87039) | Marine microbial communities from western Arctic Ocean - ArcticOcean_MG_CB4_134 | ecosystem: Environmental > Aquatic > Marine > Oceanic | place: Arctic Ocean: Canada Basin | collected... | reverse complement strand
TTTGACACTGTTCGTTTGTGATCACCAATAAATCCGATAAAGTCCACATAAATCGCTTATTTACATATAATTAAATCTATGTCTAAGAATCGATTTCCTGTTGGTAGCAGAATAATATAGAGACACCAGCCGTTTTCAGAGGGCAATCACGCCCAAACAGACGGTCAACCGCTAGATCGTGAGTGAACAGTCTCAATCTTTTCATCCAATTCCACCGGCTGCGTCTCCACCGTATCCGTCACCAACAAGCGCCGTATCGGACTGGCAGCTATCTTCTCCATCGACCCCTGCGAAAAAACCCCGTGCGACAACGCCGCCCACACCTCCCGAGCACCACGCTGAATCAATTTCTCCGCCACATCCACCAAGGTCCCACCCGAAATAGTAAAGTCATCCACCACCAGCGCCGTCCGCCCCTGCACCTCGCCGATAATCTCCATAACTTGCGCCTGCTCGTCGTGCGCCACTCGCTCCTTGTCGCCGATAGCCAGATCCACGCCCAAATAAGTGGCGTATTTGCGCGCCTGCTTGGCGAATCCTGTATCCGGCGACACCACGATCAAGTTTTCAAGCGCCTTGCTCTGCACCGCATTGCACAACACCGGCAAGGCATAGAGATCGTCCACCGGGACGCGAAAAAACCCTTGTATCTGCGCCGCGTGCAAATCCATAGTCACCACCCGATCGGCACCGGCTGCCTCAATGCAATCGGCGCAGACCCGGGCGCGGATCGACACGCGTGGCTCGTCCTTCTTGTCGCCTTTGGCGTAGCCAAAATAAGGCATGACCACGGTCACCGATGCGGCGCTGGCGCGCTTGAAAGCGTCGATCCAGAACAACAATTCCATAAAATTGTCATTGGCGGGAAAAGCCGTGGACTGCACAATGAAGACATGCCGACCGCGCACATTCTCCAAAACGCGCACGAAGAGATTGCCTTCCGAAAATTTTAAAACTTCCGACTGCCCAGGATCCATTCCCAGATAAGCACAAATATTTCGAGTCAGTTGCGGACTGCCCGAACCACCAAAAATCAACATTTCAGCGTCCATAATTTTCCCCTTGAAAAAAATAGTTTACTTGCACATCACTCCACCCAGGCCAATTGGCCGTCTGCCAAACGTCGATAATAACAGCCCGCCCGCGCCTTGCCATCCTCGCCCTTAGTATGGCAGGCCCCCTCGCCCCGAGGTCGCACCAGATAAAGCAAGGAATTCTGCTCGCAGTTCACCCGCACCTCCACCAAATCGAGATAATCTCCAGACGTCGCCCCTTTAATCCACAGCTCATTGCGCGACGTGCTCCAAAATGTCGCCACCTCATTCTCGAGCGTGTAATCCAATGCGCTACGGTTGACATAAGCCACCACTAACACCTCTTTGCTATCCGCATCCTGTACCGCCACCGGCACCAATGCCTGGCCGCAATCGATCACTTTCTCGAGTTTGTCAAAGTCCAGGGCAAAAGCGCCGCCCTCCTCTACTTGGTGGGAATTCATTTGCGTTCGGTCTGCCATGTCGATCTCCTCTCGTTATGGTTTACGTGGAAACAGAGAATTAAAAGCGCTTATCTCTTCTCTAGTCAATAGGTCCAAAAGTCGCTGGCTCGTCACCGGCAAAAAAGGCTGCAGCCAATAGCCCACGCCGTATAGATCCCCGAGCCATAGATCTAGGTGAGCGTTGAGTTTATCCTTTTCTTTCTGCTTGAGCCAGTCCCAGGGTCTGTGGGCATCGATCTCGCGATTGAGGCGGCCAACGGTCGTCCACAAACTTTCCAGCGCCTGCCCAAAGGCGTAGTGTTCCACAGCGTCGGCATAACCTTTGGGCGGCGGTGGGACCTTGGGGAAACAACAGCGCCCGTACGCCCCGCGCTCTCCTAGAGCGGTTAGACGACTGACCAAATTCCCCAGACCATTGGCCAGATCTGCATGGTAGATCTGGCCAAGTTGCTGACTCGAAAAATCCCCATCGGCAAAGGTGGAAAACCCGCGCAGCAAATAATACCTCACGGCGTCGGCCCCATAGTGCTCCACCGCCGCAAAAGGATCGATGCCGTTGCCAACGGACTTGCTGATTTTGCGTTAAAAAAAAGCCCGGGAGTCACGCTCCCGGGCCTGGTCTGTTTGTATGGTTGAACCGACTTAACGCATTCGGAACATTCCACCAGACGTAGACCAGGCCCGGGACATTGTATGACAATGGTAGTGGAAATGGTGCTTTGACGTTTTGCTGCAACTATAATCTTTCACTTCTCTCCTCCGACAAAAACAAAAGGCCCGGAAGCTATTGCCTCCGGGCCCGATCTGCTGTTCTTTTGGATAATTGCTATTTCATATATCCCTAAGCGAACGCAAACCAGACCGCTGGCATCGCATGATGATGCATTTTCATAGAGCGGCTGTGGTGGGTCCGATAGTACATGACTAATCTCCGTATTATGCGCAAAGTCTAACCACAAAACTGCAATCTGTCAAACACCGAGCAACACCTGGCCCCAACGCTAATCCAATACCACAAATTCAATACGGCGGTTGAGCGCCTTATTGGCATCTGAGCTGTTCTCGGCTTTAGGTTCGGTCTCGCCGTGGCCGACGGCCTCTATCATGCCCGGTGTGATAAAGTCGAAGGTGGCAACCAAATAACTCCTCACCGCCTGAGCCTGACGCTCGGAAAGTATCAGATTGGATTCGGGTTTTCCATCCGAATCGGTGTGTCCTTCGACAATGAGCTTGGACGGCGCAAACACTTGGATAAAGGCAGCTATCTTGTCCAGTTCCTGGGCGGCTCCCAGCTTGAATTCCGTTTTTGCGGAGTCGAAGAGCAGTCGCGCGTCCAGAATCAGACTGGGTGCAACCAGATCCCCTTTCATCGGTCCGTGGTAATCGACACCCGGCAAATTATCGATCCCAGCCCTGGGCGTAAAAGTGCCGATAGATACATTTTGTTGAACCCGGCGCATTTGCATCATGCCAATAAAAATAAGCATCGGCCGTTTACCCCGATTGGCAGCAAACTCGCGGTAAACTTTCAACGCATCGCCTTGCTTGATATTGGCATCCTTGCCTTTGTCAATAAAATAACCGCGTTCACCGTAGATCTCCGGCATGAGGCCCTCGTCGGGGCTATACAGCACACTCAAGATACGCGGCGGCTCAAACTCGGCCTGGCTTGCCGACATGCCGATGAAGACGCTAAACAATAAGGCGTATGCAAAGATTCTATAGTTCATTAGTCTTGTAAAGTCCAAGCTGCTTCTTTGATCACTTCTGATAACGATGGATGGGCATGGACCGTGCGCGCTATATCTTCGGCGCTGCCGCCGAACTCCATGACCATGACCCCCTCGGCAATCAGATGCGAAGCCTGGGGGCCCAGGATCTGCATGCCTAACAGGCGGTCGGTTTGTGCGGCGCTAATGATCTTGACTAGTCCGTCAATGGCGTCCATGCAATGCGCCCGCGCATTGGCGCGGAACTGGTATTTGCCGACCCTGTAATCGACCCCTTCTTCTTGGGCCTGTTCTTCACTAAGGCCCACCGAAGCCAATTCTGGATGTGTGTAAACCACGCTGGGGATGGCCGCGTAGTGGACGTGGCCAGCTCGACCAGCCATTTTCTCCACCGCCGCTACCCCTTCTTCCTCGGCCTTGTGTGCCAGCATCGGGCCGGCAACCACATCGCCAATGGCGTAGATACCCGACACATTGGTTTGAAAATCGCCGTCTACTTGCACGCGCCCGCGCTCGTCCGTTTGCACCCCCGCCGCTTCCAACCCCAACCTCTCGGTGTAGGCCCGACGCCCCACCGCCACTAACACGCAGTCGCATTCCTCGACGCTCTCCTGCTCCCCAGAGACCAGCTGCAATTCGACTTTGTCCCCCTTTACCTGGGCCCCCTTGGCACTAGCCTCCAACTTAAACTCCAACCCTTGGCGCTTTAGCAAACGCTGTAACTGCCCCGCCACTTCCTTGTCCATTCCCGGCAGAATGTGGTCCAGATACTCCACCACCAACACCTCGGCCCCCAGGCGATTCCACACCGACCCCATCTCCAACCCTATAGCCCCCGCCCCGATCACTACCATGCGCTGGGGTACCTCACTCAGCGCCAACGCCTCGGTCGAGCTAATAATGCGCACCCCGTCAAAAGCTAGCCCTGGCAATTCGATCGGCGCGCTGCCCGTGGCAATGAGAATATTCTTGGTCGCCAACGTCCGCTCCCCCTCCGCGCCCGCCACTACCACCTGACCCGCTCCTCCTAGCCGTCCAGTTCCCTTGACATGCTCCACTTTATGGGCGCGAAACAACCCGGCCACCCCCCCGCTCATAGTCTGGACGATCTTTTCCTTGCGCCCCATCATCGCCGCTAAATCCAAACCCACCTCACCCAATACAACGCCGTGTTTGTCCAAGCCCCCTTTTACCTCGTAGTACAACTCGCTCGATTCGAGCAGCGCCTTGCTGGGAATGCACCCCACATTTAAACACGTGCCTCCCAACTCCCCCTTGTCCACACAAGCTACCCGCATTCCCAACTTACTCGCCCGCGCCGCCGCCACATACCCCCCTGGGCCGGCACCAATAATCACCAGATCAAACGCTGTTTCACTCAAAACAAACCTCTATCTAAATTTGTAGTTCAAAAATCAATAATGTACCTCAAATCTCCAACATCAACCGCGCCGGATCCTCGAGCAATTCTTTGAGCCGCACCAAAAATGTCACCGACGTCTTGCCGTCGATCAAGCGGTGGTCATAACTCAAAGCGATATACATCATCGGCCGCACCACCGCCTCTCCATCCACTGCCACCGGCCGCTGCTGAATTGCGTGCATGCCCAAAATTCCCGACTGCGGCGGATTGAGAATCGGCGTCGACAAGAGCGACCCGAACACCCCACCGTTGGTGATAGTAAACGTGCCCCCGCTCAATTCGTCCAAGCTCAGCTTATTATCGCGCGCCCCGAGGGCTAACCTTTTGATCTCAGACTCGATTTGCGCCATCGACATATGCTCTGCGTGTCGCAGCACCGGCACCAGCAGTCCTCGTTCCGTGCTCACCGCTATTCCTAGGTGGACATAGTCGTGGTAGACGATGTCGGTGCCTTCAATACTGGCGTTGACATCCTCAAACTCCCGCAGTGCCAATACTACCGCCCGCGAAAAGAACGACATAAAACCCAGCGACACCCCGTGCACTTCCTGAAAGCGTTCCTTGTGCCGTTTGCGCAACTCCACCACCGCGCCCAGGTCGATCTCGTTGAAGGTGGTGAGCATGGCCGCGGTGCGCTGTGCTGTCAACAGTCGTTCGGCAATGCGCTGGCGGATGCGACTCATCGGCACCCGCCGCACGCCTTCCCCTACGGCCGGTGCCGACGGCGGAGCCGGAACCACCGGCGCGGCCTCAACTGGCACCGGTGCGGACGTTGCGGCTGCTTCGACCACTTGCGGCGCCGGAATTTTCTCCCGCTCCGCGACATAGGCCAGTATATCGCCTTTGGTCAAACGCCCCCCCTTGCCGGTCCCTTTAATCTGTGTCGCATCTAATCCGTGTTCTTCAACCAGGAGCCGCGCCGCCGGACTCAGTACGACGGCCTCATCTCCACTTGTTTCTTCTGCGACCGCAACAGCTTCTGGTGCTGGAGTCGACTCTGCGACCTCTGTGACCACTGCAATAGGTTCCGCCACAGGTGTTGCAGCTGCCGTGCCCTCCCCTTCTTCGAGGCGAGCAATCACATCACCTACGCTCAGCGTCTCGTCCACCTCTTTGAGCGGTTGCAGCACGCCGGCGTCGGGCGACGGCAGCTCTACATTGGCTTTGTCCGTCTCGAGCACGCATAAGGGTTCGTCGCGCTCCACGTACTCGCCGGCGGATTTGAGCCATTCGATCAGGACGACCTCGCTGATCGACTCGCCCATTTCGGGAATTGCCACATCTATTGCCATAACTTACTCCTCAACCGGAACCGGTATCTGCCTTTTCGGCTTGCACATCGGCCAGCACCACCTCATTGGCGGGTTCGAGAGCCTGGTCGACGATTTCTTGCTGCTCCTCCTGATGCGTTTTGTGTGTGCCCACGGCCGGACTGGCTGCCTCGTCGCGGCCCACATAGCGCAGCTCCATATTCTCATTCAATATCTCGTCCAGCAACGGCTGAACAAAACTCCAGGCGCCCATATTGCTGGCTTCCTCCTGAACCCAGAACACCTGTTCGGTTGCCGGGTACGAAGCCAGCACTTCGCGCAGGTTTTGCTCCGGGAAGGGATAGAGCTGCTCGATGCGCACCAGGGCCTCCTCCTCGCGCTTCTTTTCTTCACGACCGGCCAACAAATCGTAGTAGACCTTGCCGGTACAGAGAACAATGCGGCGCACCTGCTCGGGCCGCTCGATATCTTCGTCCCCAATGACAGACCGAAAACTACCCTTGGTAAAAGCTTCCAAGGGCGAGACGCAACGCGGGTGGCGCAACAGGCTCTTGGGGCTCATGACAATCAGCGGCTTGCGGAAATTGCGGTGCATCTGGCGCCGGAAGAGATGGAAAATTTGCGACGGCTCCGACGGATAGCAAACTTGCATATTGTCCTTGGCACACAATTGCAAGAAGCGCTCCAGGCGAGCGCTGGAATGCTCCGGGCCCATGCCCTCGTAGCCGTGCGGCAGCAGCAGTACCAGGCCCGACATGCGCTGCCACTTGGCCTCGGCGCTGCTAAGAAATTGGTCGATGATCAATTGAGCACCGTTGACAAAATCGCCAAACTGTGCCTCCCAAATGATCAGGCGCCGCGGATCGGCCGAGCTGATGCCGTATTCGAAGCCCAGCACCGCCAATTCCGACAGCATAGTATTATAGACGGCAAACTCGGCCTGGTCTTCGTCGAGATGAGCTAGGGGTTTGTGGCGCTCGCCGGTCTTAACGTCGTGCCACACGGCGTGGCGATGGGCAAAGGTGCCGCGCTGGCTGTCCTGCCCCGCCAGACGCACCGGTATGCGCTCTAACAATAGACTGCCAAAACTGAACATCTCGGCACCACCCCAATCGACCGGTTTCTCGCCTTTTCCCATGGCCAGGCGCCCTTCCATGATGCGTTTGACCGTGCGGTGCTGGCTAAAACCTTCGGGGACTTGTGCCGTCTTCTGGGCAATCTTTAGCAAGGTACGCGGATTAACCGAAGTATCAATTTCCCAGTCTTCTCCAGCCGAAGAAAACCCCTGCCAAGTGCCGCCAAAGACACTGGTGCGCGGTTTCACCTGCAGGCGCCGCGCTTTTTCCTGACAACGATCCAGCGTCTGCTGCACCCTCTCGCGTATCTCGTCGCTCTCTTCCTGGGTCACCACATCCTCGGCGATCAACTGTTTGATGTAGATCTCGCACACTGTTGGATGGCGGCCGATCTCCTGGTACATCAGCGGCTGGGTCAGAGTGGGATCATCGGCCTCGTTGTGGCCGTGGCGGCGGTAACACCACAAATCGATGAGCACATCGCGTTTGAACTGCTGACGAAACTCAATGGCCAGGCACGCCGCGTGTACCACGGCCTCGGGGTCGTCGGCATTGACGTGAAAAACGGGCGCCTGGATCTGCCGCGCTACGTCTGTGGGATAGGAGGTAAAACGCGTCTCCTCGGGCGTAGCTGTATAACCCAATTGGTTGTTGACGATAACGTGGATGGTGCCGCCGTTGCGATAGCCCTCTAACTGCGATAGATTGAACATTTCGGCGACAATGCCCTGACCGGTGAAGGCGGCTTCGCCGTGGATCTGTAGCGGCACCACGCGGTTGCGGCCGAGGTCGTGCAAGTAGTCCTGCTTGGCCTGGACGATGCCTTCGATAACCGGATCGACCAGCTCGAGATGGCTGGGGTTGGGGCTGAGCGAGAGATGAATCTTTTTGCCCTGCCTAGTAATGTGGTCGTAGGAATAACCCTGGTGGTATTTAACATCGCCTTCCTGAGTATCCTGCTGGTCGGCCCCCTCAAACTCGCTGAGGATAATCTCGTAGGGTTTGTGCAATAGATGCGCCAGCATATTGAGCCGACCGCGGTGCGACATGCCCATCACGATTTCCTCCACCCCCAATTCGACGCCGTACTCAACCAAGGTGTCCAAGAGTGGATTCAGTGCTTCGCAACCCTCGATAGAAAAGCGCTTTTGGCCGACATAGCGATTGTGCAGGAAGCGTTCGAACTCCTCGGTCTCGATAAGTTGGCACAAGATACGCCGCTGTTGTGGCGGCGTAAAAGTGTAGCGATTGTGGATGGGTTCGACCTTCTCCTCCAGCCAATTCAACTGGCTCTTGTCCGAAATAGCCATGAAATCCACACCTATAGAAGCACAGTATGTGGACTGCAATTGGGCAACCAGGTCGCGCAACGAACCTTCCGCCTTGCCGTGAAAACCGCCGCCATCTACACCTTTTTCGAGGTCGGCTTCGCCCAAACCAAATTCGGACAATTCCAACAACGGATGGCTATGCCGGTTGTGCCCCAGTGGATCAATTTTAGCGATGTAGTGCCCAAATTGTCGGTAGGCCTGCGCCAAACCGTAAACCCCCTTGTCGGAGCGCTCGCGCTTGCGGCGATCGAGATAAGTGGGTGGCGACTGATCTGGCGGCGCCTCTGCAATCGGTGGCTGTGCTGGCGCGCGCGCTGGGGCGCTGGGGGCGGCGCGGGGTGGGGGCGGCGCTGCAACCGCCTGGCCTTCATCCGTCTCTTCTTCCTCTTCGGCACGCAAATAACCGAATTCAAAACCTTTAAAGAAAACTACCCACTGCGGATCTAAAGCGCTGGGGTCGAGCTGGTATTGCTCGTAGAGCTGTTCTAAGTATTGTGCATTGCCGCTACTGAGATCAAATGGCTGCATGGCTGCCTCGTTGTATTTCGAGGTTGTTTACAAATCTCGAAAAACTAATATAAAATATAGTCTAAATTATAATAAAGAGCTTAAGTAAATTTAGCTGTCAAAAAACCACAATTTACCAGGCTAATCTTCTGTATTAATATTTTAAATCTGCCAAACCTTGAGCTCAAAAAAACAAGAGCTAAATTATAACTAGGGTTTCCTTCTACCTATTCAGTGAAAGACCAATCTATGCTGCTCACCTTTGCCGGACCCGCCGCCCTTTCTGACTTCCGCCGCTTGCCCCTGTTGCAGCGCTGCCGCGCTTTGCTACCCGACCTAACTGATCTCCAGGCTGACTACTTCTACATCGTCCAACTCCAGCGCCCCCTGGATGCTGCCGCGCGACAACGCCTGAGCAATATCCTCGATGTAGAAAACGAATTCCAGCCGCAAAGCGATTCCACAGTACTGGTTTGTCCCCGTCCCGGTACCATTTCGCCCTGGTCGAGCAAAGCCACCGACATTCTGCACAATTGCGGCATGGACGCCGTCAAACGCGTCGAGCGCGGCATCGCTTACCGCTTTGACGCCCCAACTGACCTCTCTACAGACAAGCTCAAACCCGTCCTGCCGCTGCTCTACGACCGCATGATCGAAGCCGTAGTGACCGACGTCGACCGCCTCTTCCAGCAGATCGACCCTCGCCCTCTGGTCCGCATCCCACTGCAATCCCAGGGACGCGCCGCCCTCGAGCAGGCCAATGTCGCCATGGGACTCGCCCTCTCCGCAGAGGAAATCGACTATTTCATCCGCGTCTTTGCCACTATGCAACGCGACCCCACCGACGTCGAATTGATGATGTTCTCAGTGGTCAATTCCGAGCACTGCCGCCACAAAATTTTTAACGCCGAGTGGATCATCGACGGACAGCCACGCCCGCACTCGCTCTTTGATATGATTCGCCACACTCACGCCCAACATCCCCAAGGTTGCATCAAGGCCTATTCCGACAATTCCAGCGTCATCCAAGGTTTCCCCACTCAGGTCTTCCGCCCGCTAGAGACAGCAGATTACTGCTATAGCTATACGGATGAATTGGTCCACGTGCTTTTAAAAGTGGAAACCCACAATCACCCCACCGCCATCTCGCCTTTTCCCGGCGCCTCCACCGGTGTCGGTGGCGAAATTCGCGACGAGGGCGCCACCGGCACCGGCGGACAATTTCAGGCCGGACTCTGCGCCTTCTTCACCTCACACCTGCGCCTGCCCGACTTTGCCCAACCCTGGGAACAAGATTACGCCGAATTTCCCACCCGCCTGGCCACACCCCGCGAGATCATGACCGAGGGCCCCATCGGCGGCGCCGCCTTTGGCAACGAATTTGGCCGCCCCAATATCGTCGGCGTCTTTCGCACCTACGAAGAGATGGTCGCCGGACGCTACCGCGGTTACCACAAACCCATCATGGTCGCCGGCGGCGTTGGCCTCATCGACGCCATTCACGTCGAAAAGAAGAGACCGCAGCAGGGCGACTACGTCATCCAGATTGGCGGCCCGGCCATGCTCATTGGCCTGGGCGGAGGCTCGGCGTCGAGCATGGATGTGGGCAGCAACCTCGAAGACCTCGACTTTGCTTCGGTGCAGCGCGACAATCCCGAAATGGAGCGCCGCTGCCAAGAACTGATCAACCGCTGCATTGCCCTGGGGGAAAACAATCCCATCCTCAGCATCCACGACATCGGCGCCGGCGGTCTTTCCAACGCCTGCCCCGAGTTGGTCGAGGCAACCGGCGCCACCTTCGATCTGCGCGCCATCAAAAACGACGACCCCGGCATGAGCCCGATGGAAATATGGAGCAACGAAGCCCAGGAGCGTTACGTGCTGGTCATCGGCCGCGACGATCTGGCGCGCTTCGAAGCCATGGCGACGCGCGAGCGCTGCCTCTTTGCCGCCATTGGCCAAATCAGCGACGACAACAAGCTCCACCTACACGACGACCTCTTGGACGACGACCCCATCGACCAGCTCGACCTAGAGGTCATCCTGGGCAAACCGCCGCGCCTGCAACGCGACGTTCAACACACAGTCGAGGACCTCGCCGCCCTCGACCTGCAAGCGGTCGATCTCAGCGCCGCGGTCCGGCGCCTGCTGCGCTTTCCGGCGGTGGCCTCCAAAACCTTCCTGATCTCCATCGCCGATCGCAGTGTCACCGGCCTGGTAGCTCGCGACCAAATGGTCGGCCCCTTCCAGGTGCCCGTTGCCGACTTGGGCATGACGGCACATTCGTTCACCGGCTACAGTGGTTCGGCCATGGCCATGGGCGAGCGCGCACCGCTGGCCTTAATCGACGCCCCGGCCTCGGGCCGCATGGCCATCGCCGAGGCCGTCACCAATATCGCCGCTGCCCACATCGGCGCCATCCACCACATCAAACTTTCGGGCAATTGGATGTGCGCCTGCGGCGAAGCGGGAGAAGACGCCAAACTCTACGATACCGTACAAGCCGTCGGGCTAGAATTCTGTCCCGCGGTCGGCCTTTCCATTCCAGTCGGCAAAGATTCGCTCTCCATGCGCGCCGTGTGGCAAGACAGCCAGGGCGACTCGCACACGGTTGCAGCGCCGCTGAGTCTGGTCATCTCTTCCTTCGCCCCTGTGCCCGACATCCGCCGCCATGCCACGCCCGATCTCAAACCCCACGCCGACAGCCGCCTCCTGCTAATCGACCTGGGCCGCGGCCTCAATCGCCTGGGTGGCTCGGTACTGGCGCAGACCTACAACCAATTGGGCGATCAAGGCCCCGATATTGCACCCCAAGATTTGCGCCGCCTCTACGACGCCGTACAAGAGATGCTGGCACAGGACCTCATTCTAGCCTATCACGACCGCTCAGACGGCGGCCTCTTTATTACCTTGGCAGAAATGGGTTTTGCCGGACGCTGCGGCATGCAAATTGATATCACTAGCTTGGGAGACGATCCGCTGGCCGCTCTCTTTGCCGAAGAGATCGGCGTGGTTGTACAATGCGCCACTGCGGACCAACAAACCATTGACACCATTATAGAAAAACACGATTTGCAAGACTGCACCCACACATTAGGTCATCCTACCAACACAACCCAATTAGACATTCTGCACCAGGGCGCTACACTCTTTAGCGATTCCATCATCGCGCTGCACCAATCTTGGTCCGAAACTACCTACCACATGCAAGCCCTACGCGACAATCCCACCTGCGCGCGCGAAGAATTTGACGCCATCAGCGCTACCTCAGACCCCGGCCTCAACTTCCACCTCACCTACGAACCAGCCGCCGCGCATATCAACACCGCCCGTCCCCGCATTGCCGTGCTGCGCGAGCAGGGCATCAACGGCCAGGTCGAAATGGCCGCCGCCTTTGACCGGGCTGGTTTCGCCGCCGTCGACACCACCATGACCGACCTCATCTCGGGCCGCACCGACCTGGCCAACTTCCAAGGCCTGGTCGCCTGCGGCGGCTTCAGCTACGGCGACGTATTGGGCGCCGGCGCTGGCTGGGCACGCTCCATCCTCTTCCACCAGCAATTGCGCCAGATGTTCGCTACTTTCTTTGCCCGCTCCGACACCTTTGGCCTGGGCGTGTGCAACGGCTGCCAGATGTTCTCCCATCTCAAGGAATTGATTCCCGGCGCCGAATTGTGGCCGCGCTTCTTGCGCAACCGCTCCGAGCAATTTGAGGCGCGTTACGTCACCGTAGAAATCCTTGCAAGCCGCTCCGTGCTCTTCCCCGATATGGCCGGCTCGCGTTTGCCCATCGCCTGCGCCCACGGCGAGGGCCGCATCGAATTTGCTAACTCTGAGACCATGGACCAGGCCAGCGCCAACCAGCAAGTCTGCATGCGCTACGTCGACAATTACGGCCAAGCCACCGAGCGCTATCCCTTCAATCCCAACGGCTCGCCCCAAGGCCTCACCTCTTTGACCACCACCGACGGCCGCGTCACCATCATGATGCCCCACCCCGAACGCGTTTTCCGCAATGTCCAGCTCTCCTATCGCCCCGACACCTGGACCGGCGAAGAAGGTCCCTGGCTCAAACTCTTTAACAACGCCTACACCTTTGCCTCGCAAACATGAGCACCGACCAAAATCTCCCCGCCAAACAACTGAGCATGGTCATCACCGCTGCCGCCGTGCGCCAATTGCCCGACGTGCCGCTGCCCCCAGGCTACACCCTGCGCACCTACCGTCCCGGCGACGAGGGAAATTGGTTGACCCTGCTACACCAGGCTGGCTTTAATAGCTGGACTCTAGAGCGATTCGTTCCCTATATGCGCGAGACCGAACGTGT
>Ga0114996_10006728_pt1 | contig 13163 bp, 12 predicted proteins | sample ArcticOcean_MG_C_4_FD_87039 | JGI IMG/M metagenome (GOLD analysis project Ga0114996, IMG submission 87039) | Marine microbial communities from western Arctic Ocean - ArcticOcean_MG_CB4_134 | ecosystem: Environmental > Aquatic > Marine > Oceanic | place: Arctic Ocean: Canada Basin | collected... | reverse complement strand
GTTGTCCAGTCCACCCGCGGCGGCCACTGTGGCGGGGAGCCCTTCCCACCCCAGAACGGCTACTCCGGCGGGGCAGCCTTCGTAGGAGAGGTTGTCGTTGGTGATGATTCCGGCTGCTGACCCGCCGACTACGGGAACCGACTACGGGAACCGCCTCGCCAACCTCCTCTTTCACTCCCCGAAAGAACTCCTCCTCATTCACCCCCGACCCACAGAAGGCCAGCGCCAATTGGGCACGGGTAATACCGGCATCTGCAAGCGCTTCTGATGCGGATTGACGCCCTGCCTTGTATCCATCCGGTTGGTTGACATAGGCTACGCCTGCGCGCATAGGTGCCTCCCGTGAAGCACGAAAGGTTAGGGTGAGCAGCGCGAGGGGATTTCGGCGATTCAGACGAACTCAGCCTGCTGGAAGGTCGAACCGTTCGGCGAAGCCGGTCTCGTCTAAAACCTCCACGTCCAATCCCAAGGCTTTCTCACGTTTTGATCCGGCATTTTCACCGGCGATTACCAGATCGGTTTGCTTGCTTACGCTCGATGTAGCCTTCCCACCGAGGTGACGGATGATGTCCTGAATCTCCTGCCGATTCCACCTACTAAGCGTGCCGGTGATGACGACGGTCTTCCCTTCAAGCGGCTTCGGACCCTTGTCGAGCGATTGTTCCGATTCGAAGGTGACTTCAGCCGCGCGCAGTTTTTCGACCACTTGCGCGTTCTGCTCGTTGCGGAAGAAATCGTGGACGCTCTGGGCGATGGTCGGACCAATTTCGTGGACGGCGACAATGTCGTCTGTTGCAGCCGTTCGGAGGGCGTCTATTGAGCCGAAGGCGTCTGCCAGAGACCGGGCGACGGTCACACCCACGTGCCGGATCCCCAGCGCAAAGAGAACGCGATCCAATGGCTGGGCCTTGCTGGCTTCTATGGCGGCGACAACGTTCTGCGCCGATCGCTCTCCCATTCGTTCCAGGCCGGCTAGCGCTTCAGCGGTAAGGCTGTAGAGGTCGCCAACATCTTCGGCGAGTTTGCTGTCGACGAGCTGGTCGACCAGGGCGGTGCCGAGGCCTTCGACATCCATGGCCGTCCGGGAGGCGAAATGGCGAATGTTGCCCTTTACCTGCGCCGCACACCGAGCGTTGACGCATCGGACGGCGACTTCTGCTTCGTCCTTCACCAGGGGCTGGCTGCAGATCGGGCAGGTTTTCGGGAATTTGTACCGGGCGGCACCTTTCGGACGTTTGTCCAAGACGACGCCGACGACCTTTGGAATGACATCGCCGCCTCGTTCAATCTCAACGGTATCGCCGACACGGATGTCCTTTCGCCCCAACTCGTCGGCGTTGTGCAACGTGGCCCGAGTGACCGTTATACCCCCGATTCCGACAGGTTCCAGATCGGCAACCGGGGTGACCGCGCCTGTTCGCCCGACCTGAAGCAGGATTTGTCTGAGAACGGTTTGCGCACCCCTTGCGGGGAATTTGTAGGCCATCCCCCACCGGGGCGACTTCGCCGTTGATCCCATCTCGTCCTGAAGCGCGACGTCGTCCAGCTTGATGACGGTACCGTCGATTTCGTAGCCGAGGGTGTCGCGCCGCTCGGTCCATTGACCGTAGAAGGAGAAGATATCGTCGAGATTCTGGCAGCGTTCCCAGTTGGGGCTTGCTGAGAATCCGATTGTCGCAAGCTTCTTCAACATTCCAGAGTGAGATGAGATGGCCTCGCTATTGGGGAGCTCGATGACGCGCATGTTGTATGCGAAAAAGCTGAGCCCGCGTTTCGCCACGGCTTTCGGGTTCTGCAGTTTGAGGGCCCCCGCAGTGGAATTTCGGGGGTTGGCGAAGGGAGGGTCTTCGTTCGTCTCACGCTCCAGGTTGACGGCGTCAAACTGCTGCCGGGTGACATAGACTTCGCCTCGGACCTCGCAGGAAATGTCGGGCTCTCTGAGTCTGATAGGAATCGAGGCGATGGTCCTCGCGTTGGCTGTGACGTTTTCCCCCTGACGCCCGTCACCCCGGGTGACGGCACGCACGAGTAGACTGTCTTCGTAGGTGAGGCTAAGGGCGACGCCGTCGATCTTGAGCTCTGCTACATAGGTGAAATCCCGATCCCCCAGCTCCCGACGGAGACGGGCATCGAACTCCCGGACCTCCTCCTCGTTGTACGTGTTGTCCCAGCTGAGCATGGGAATGTCGTGGACGACTGCTGGGAAATCCCTGGTCAGGTCCGAACCGACACGACGCGTGGGCGAGTCTGGACGAACGAGTTCGGGATGCTGCTCCTCGAGCTCTATCAGTTCCTTTTGCTTTCGGTCGTATTCCTGATCGGAAACGTCCGGTGCGTTCAGGATGAAGTAGCGGTGATTGTGGTCGTTGATCTGGTCAACGAGGATGTCGATGCGGGATTTGGGGGGCATGGGGAAGGAGGAGTGAGGAGTGAGAGACAGAAGTAAGTCAGGGAGTTCCCGGCTGGAAGCCGGTCGTACAAGTCGGCCGCAGAAGCCGGGTCGCACGGAGAGAACGGGCAGGCAGAACTTGCTTCTTATCCGTCTTGTTTCAGACTGTTTACAGCTGCGACGAGATCGCTGGCGTCGAAGGGTTTGCCGAGGAAAAACCGGACTCCCAGTTGTTTAAGGGAGGCTTCGATCTCCTCCGAGAGATAGGCGGAGACGACGATTATGGGTGTACGTGCGTTCGGGCCATCGGTGGAGGAGAGGGACTCTACAATGCTGACGCCGTCCAGCGACGGCATATTGAGGTCGAGGGTGATCATATCGTAGGTCACCCTCTGGAGTTCTTCAAGAGCTTTCGCCCCATCCCCGATGAGCTTGGGCTCAAGGCCCAATGTTCCCAACAGATCGCCGACGGCGTCTCGGACGGGTTTCTGATCTTCGATTACGAGTACGCGTTTCACGGGTCGACCTCAATTCGGGAGGCTGGGTGGTCCTACGCCGGCAGTTACGATCTTCAGCAGAAGTTTGCGGCCGTCAATGAAGCAAGATAAAGCATGAGGGACAGAGGCAAAGCGGCATCGCTGCAGCCCGTTTCCGATACAACGAAGCCCGCCGGTATAGAATACCGACGGGCTCGTTGCATAGAAACCATCTGACTATTTGGCGGCAGCGGTCTTTACGGCTGGTTCGTCCTTTCCGCAGCAGGAGGCGCCGGTTGAGGCGGACTGAGCAGTTGCCCCTGTTACGGGGCAGGCGGCAAGGGCGGCTGTCTGGACAACGCCGCAGCTTGAGGATGATTCTGCGTGAGTACAGTTGGCGTGCTGGGGAACTACAGCCGTGGTCAGCGGCGCCGACGTAAGGTAACTTCCGGCTCCGAACGCCAGACTGAGGACGACCACTGCCATAAGGACAAGGCGAAATCGGTCGTTCATGATTCCTCTGCTTTCTGATCGAGCGGTTTGTGGAGTTCCTGCCTGAGCAGCTTCCCTGGACGAAAGTGAGTCTTGCGACGAGCAGGAACGTAGATGATCTGGCCCGTTCTTGGATTTCGTGCCGCCGGCTTCGGACGCGTGTCTTTCACCTGGAAGACTCCGAACCCCCGGATTTCGATGCGGCGGCCGTCGATGAGGCTGTCGCGCATGGCCTCAAATACGGTGTCGACCATTCGGGACGCCAGATCCTTCCGGCAGCCGGTGTCCTCGCTGACTTTCGATGCGAGATCCTTCTTCGTGGTGGTCGCCAATATGCCGACCCTTTCTGCGAGGAGACGTTCGGAAGCCACAGGGGGAGACCGACTCGTCGCGGGGATTTGGGGGAGTCCGCAGGCCCACTCAAGGCGTGCCCGGCGGCGGCTGTTAATCAGTCGCTAAAGTAGTATAATCAATAGGTTGTGTCAAAAGAAAAGGCAGAGGAGAGGCAACTGTCGGGATCGAGCGGCAAAGGGCCTACGGCAGCCGGTCTCCGAAGACGGCGGCCAGGCCGAGGACCATGCCGAGTTTCAAGAGACGGTTGACGGAGCGGTAGTCGGGAGATGTCTTGGAGACGGTTGTGGCGAAGACGTCGAGAAGGAGTCCATCCAGGATTGCGACCAGCCCCAGGTAGATTGTACCGTAGCCGTACAGGAGCACGGGGATGGGGGAGAGGAGGACGACGATGGCACAGCATGCGGCGCCGATTCGGCGGGCGGTGGTCTCTCCCCAGCGGAGGGCGATGTTGCTTCCCCCCAGCCTGCGGTCCCCGGCGCAGTCCTCTGCGTCCTTCAGGATTTCCCTGCCCAGGTGGTAGACAAATGCGAAGACGGCAGGTACCGCAGCCGGTCTGACACTGCCTGACACGGCGCCACCATACAGGAAGGCGAGTGCCCCCAACCCGGCCACAGTAAGGTTGCCTGCCATAGGTACGCGCTGAAGCTTGAGATTGTACGCAACCAGGGAGCCAGCAGCCACGCAGGTAAGCAGGGGTACGGGCGGAGGCAAGGCGACTCCGACGACGAGGCCCACGAGCAAGAGGCCGACGGCCTGACCGACCGCCACCGTACGCCTCATTCGACCGGAAGGAAGAGGACGCTTCGGGCGGTTGATGCGATCGGCCTCCAAGCCCATCACATCGTTCAGGACGTAGCCGCCCGAGGCCACCAGAGCGGCGGCGGTCCCAGCCAGGATAAGATCGGTGGATACTACAGGGGCGACCAGAAGGCCACCCAAAAGGACGGAACAGAAGGTGAGGACGCCGTTATGCGGTCTCGTGATTTCGAGCGCGGCGATCACAGAAGGGCAAGGACCAGGTCAGCCCGGGGGGGCGCTGGAACCGGTTTGCGGGGAGGGTTCGCTTTCGAGGGCGGGTGGTGTTCCAGCATCACCGGCAGCTTCGGCGGCATCGACCTCGTCGTATACGTCGGCTGCATCGCGTATGAGGTACTTGTAGCCCTGTTCCGTAAGGAAGGTCTGTCGCTTCCGGGCGAACTCCTGCTCGCGCGTGTCCCGTGTGACCAGCGTGTAGAAATGGGCGATGCTTCCGTCTTTCTTGGGGCGAAGCACTCGACCGAGCCGCTGCGCTTCTTCCTGCCGCGATCCGAATGTCCCCGAGACCTGGATGGCGACGTTGGCGTCGGGGAGGTCGATGGCGAAGTTGGCGACTTTCGAAACGACGAGGACCCGTATCTCCCCCTTACGGAATGCGGTGTAGAGCTTGTCCCGATCGTTGCTGGGGGTCTTCCCTGTGATGATAGGGGCCTTGAGTTTGGCGGCCAGATGCTCCAGTTGGTCGATGTACTGTCCAATGACGAGAACGAGATCCTTGCTGTGAAGCTTCACCAGAGATTCGACCAACGAGACTTTCATCGGGTTCTCAGACGACAGCCGAAACTTGGCGCGCCCATCGGCCACCGCGTAGTCGAGCCGGCATTCCTGCGGCAGCTCGATTCGGATCTCGCAGCACTCGGCCGTTGCAATCCACCCCTGCGATTCCAGTTCGCGCCAGGGGACATCGAATCGCTTGGGACCGATGAGGCTGAAGACGTCGCTCTCCATGCCGTCTTCACGGACCAGCGTTGCGGTGAGGCCCAGGCGGCGCTTCGATTGAAGTTCGGCGGTGTACCGGAAGACCGGTGCGGGAAGAAGATGGACCTCATCGTATACGATGAGACCCCAGTTGCCCTGGTTGAAGAGGCCGAAGTGCGGAAACTCATCCGTTTTCCGCTTTCGGTAGGTGAGGATCTGGTAGGTGGCGATGGTTACCGGCCGGACATCCTTACGGTCGGCTGAGTACTCGCCGATCTGGTCTTCGGTGAGATTGGTTTTGTCCAGCAGTTCGGTCTTCCACTGCCTGGAGGCCGTGACGTTGGTAGTCAGAATGAGCGTCTGGAACTGAAGGCGTTCCATCGCCAGGATACCGACGATGGTTTTCCCCGCGCCGCAAGGGAGGACGACGACACCGCTGCCTCCCTCCGGACCGCCGCCGGCGTAGAAGATGTTGGCCGCTTCGTTCTGGTAGTCGCGGGCGCCGAACTTCTGGCCAGAGGCTGCTACTTCTCTCAGCCCGAAGACCAGAGGCGATCCCTTGGCATAGCCGGCCAGGTCTTTGACAGGGTAGCCCAGCCGAGTCAGAGCCTGCTTGAGATGTCCGCGATGAAGCAGTTCGATCCGGATTCGGAGCGGGTCCAACTGCTCTTGCAGAAGAGGGGCGATGGTCTTGTGGCGCGAGATTTCGGTCATGAGGATGGGATCATCGCCGGTGAGGATCAGCGTGTCGCCATCTTTGTCCAGAACGAGCCGCCCGTAGCGTTGGATGGCTTCATCGACTTCGACCGAGACATTCTGGGGAATATCGTACTTGCTGTACTCGGCCAGGATCTCGGCGATTTCTTCAGCCGTAAGCCCGGCGGCCGCTGCGTTCCAGAGCGAGAGAGGGGTGATGCGGTAGGTGTGGATGTGTTCCGGACTCTTCTCGATTTCGGCAAAGCGCGCGAGAAGATCCCTGGCTGCTTCGTAGCGGGGGCCGGCAACCTCAACGAGTACGGTGAGGTCGCTCTGGACGATGAGGGGATTTTCGGGTCGGACCTGCATCAGGAGATCAGGCGTCCAGGCTATCGGACAAGATGCCCGTTTCGCCTTCGCTGGAGGCGACGATGACGGCGCCGCACGAGTCGCTGAAGACGTTGATGGAGGTCCGGACCATGTCGAGGACACGGTCGGTGACGAGGATCAGTCCCACGGCTTCGGCCGGGAGGCCGACCGCTTTAAGGATGATCATGATAGCGACCAGGCTGGCGGCAGGGATACCGGCTACGCCGATGGACGTGATAAGGGCGACGAACACTACCGTAAACTGTTGGACGAATCCGAGTTCCAGCCCGTACGCCTGTGCAATGAAGAGAGCGGCCACACACTCGTAGAGAGCGGTTCCGTCCATGTTGACGGTGGCCCCGAGCGGCAGGACAAAACTGGTGACCCGATTGGACACCTTCGCGTTCTTTTCGACACATTCCATCGTCAGTGGAAGGGTGGCCGAGGAGGAGGCGGTGGAGAAGGCGGTGAGCATAGCCGGAGCCATTGCCCTGTAGTGACGCCACGGATTCACTCGCCCCACCAGCCAGAGCAGGAGGGGGAGCGTGATAAGGGCATGTCCCAGCAGGCTGAAGAGAGCGGTGAAGAAGAAGGCAAGGAGGGGTGAGAAGGCGGCAAACCCTGTTTGGGTAACTTCCCGTGCGACAAGTCCAAATACGCCGATGGGGGTGAACTTCATCACGAACAGCGTGATGCGCATCATGGTTTCGAACACCCCGTTGGCCAGCCGCTGGAGCGACTGCGTAAGCTCGCCCGGAATTCTGTTGAGGAAATAGCCGAACAGGATGCTGAAGAAGATGAGCCCCAACATTTCGCCTTCGGCAGCGGCGTTCACGATGTTGGTGGGCACCATTCGCAGGAACAGGTCGACGAGGTCGCCGGTTCCTCTGCCCTCAACCTTCGCCAGGACGGCGCCGGTAGAGCTGTCCAGCCCCAGAACCTGGCCCGCAGGCTGCCCGTTGAAGATGCCCGGGGCCACCAGGTTGGCTGCAGCAAGGCCCATCAGGATGGCGAGCGTGCTGGAGATGATGTAGTAAAGCCCGGTCTTCAGCCCCAGACGCCCCAGGTCGCTTCCCGCCCCCAGCCCTCCTACACCGCTGATAATGGAAGACATGATCAGCGGAACGATGAGCATGCGTAGGGCGTTCAGGAAGAGGGTGCCAACAAAGCCGTAGGCGGCCAGAAGCGGAACTCCCACCAGGGTGGATTCGGGAGAACTCGATAGGCCTGCCAGGATGGCCAGCACGATCGCAATGAGGATTTGCCAGTGGAGCTTCATTCAGGACCCGTCTGAGGCTAGATTTGGTGCGGCTGATGCAGAGGGTGCCGGTTAGGCAGGAAGGCGCTCAAGGGTAAGTATTCATTACAGCCCTGTCAAACAGGGCGTGGCGATGGGGCTGTGGGAAGGGGTAGTTTTGGTTTGACTTCGCCTGAAAGTTCACGTAAATTTATACACCTAATTAGTTTACGGCCGTACGGACCAGATCTGCAGCCTCCGGGGCAGGTGGTTTCAACGCGCGGCTGGCAGGTGTTGGATGGACAACGCGGATGGGAGGAACAGGATGGATGAATTCCCGAAGTGCCTGAAGTGCTCAAATGGGACTCTTCTACCACTGTCCGATTATGGGCGAGAGGGGGCGTCTATTCAGTACAAAGCCTGGGTGTGCAGCAGCCCGGACTGTGGCTTCAACTTACGAATCGACAACGGCGAAATCAGTATGGGTCGGAACATCGCAGAGTCTTACAAGTAGAGCTGCAGCCGCCTGGCTTGGCACTTTCCAGCTTCCAGACTCATACCTGAGGCTTTCCGGAACCGTTTGGTTGTCCGGTAGAACCAACGGCCTTCAGGCAGCATTTCGAATCGGGCATTTTTTAAAATGCCCGATTTTTTTATTGTGGGCAGAGTCTACGGCATACGGCAGTCATTTTATTCGGGACGTTTATGGAACGTTCGACTAATTGGCGGTGGGAGCGGCCGGTACTGGGAATCGAGTCTTCGTGCGACGAGACGGCGGCAGCCGTTGTGGTGGACGGTCGTATCTGTTCCAACATTCGCTATTCCCAGACCGAACACAGCCTGTATGGCGGCGTGGTGCCGGAACTGGCCTCGCGAGATCATGTCCGCAAAATCGTTCCTGTTGTCTCCCGGGCACTGAAAGACGCAGGAGTGGGCCTTGGTGACCTGGGCGGTATCTCGGTGACACAGGGGCCGGGACTTGTAGGGTGTCTTCTGGTCGGTATCTCCTACGCCAAGGGTTTGGCCGCCGGCGCCAGTTTGCCGCTACTTGGAGTCCATCACATTGAAGGGCACCTCTTGGCGGGCGTGCTGTCGAACCCGTCACTTGAGCCTCCGCTGGTCGCGCTGGTAGCCTCGGGCGGGCACACGGATCTGATCCTGGTGAGCGACTGGGGCGCCTATGAGATGCTGGGTCGGACTCGGGACGATGCGGCCGGAGAAAGCTTCGACAAGGTGGCCAAGATGCTGGAACTGCTGGAGGAGGGGCAGACGGTAATGGGAGGCCCGGCCGTGTCGAGGGCGGCGGTGGGAGGAAATCCTGCAGCCTTCGATTTTCCCCGGGGGCTGATGAATGTGGACGGTTTCGATTTCAGTTTCAGTGGGTTGAAGACATCGGTGCTGTATACGTTGCGAGATCGCAGTCCGGAACAGAATGCTGAATCGCTGAGCGATATCGCCGCCAGTTTCGAGGCAGCCGTTGTGGAGGTGCTGGCCGAGAAGTCGCTGGCAGCTGCGGAAGCTGCCGGCACGGGGACCCTGCTGGTGACCGGCGGTGTGGCGGCGAACGGCCGGCTCCGCCAAACACTGACGTCGAGCGCTTTGGCACGAGGCGTTGAAGTGGTGTTTCCGACGAGCGAGCTCTGCACCGACAATGCAGCCATGATCGCCGCCGTGGGTGGATTCCGGTTGGGGCGGGGCGAGCGTTCGGGGATGAACCTCAACGCAAATCCCAGGATGGAACTACCCGGGATTAGGGGGATGAAGCGATGAAGGAAGCAGAGATAAAACAAGGGGCGATAAAAGAAGGAGCGATAATCGCGGGAAGCGGGATAGCAGGCGTTCGAACCTAACCTTATGAATCAGATTACTGAGTTCGGTTTGACATTGAGCGACTGGCCGTGGGTTCTGGCGGCGGCGGGAGGGCTGGTCTATCTGGCCTGGCAGATCTATCGGCCGAGCGGTGGGAGCCGGGCACCGGCGTGGCTGCTTCCCGTACGCCTTGCGGCCCTTCTGCTGATGGCGGGGCTTCTGCTGGAGCCGATAGCGGCAGTTACGACGCAGGGGACGCGCAAGCCGCTGCTGGCCCTGATGGTTGACGATAGTGCCAGCATGCGGGTGTCCGATTCCGGGACGCCGCGGTGGCAGGTGGCGGCGGATCTGGCGGAGGGGGTGGCGATGGAACGGGTGGGTGGCCGAGCTCGAGTCTCTTTCTTCCGGTTCTCGGACACGATATCGGATGGGCTGCCCGATCCTCAGGATACGACCGCCTGGCGCGGGCGGGCGACAAACCTTGCCCAGGCCATGGACGGGTTGGCAGAGTCTACCGCGGGCGAGGGTCTTGTGGGCGTACTCTTGGTGACGGACGGTGGACACAACCTGGGGGGCCAACCCTCGAGGGCGGCCGCCGAACTGGGCGTGCCCGTTTATCCGATAGCCATTGGGAGCCCAACGCCTCCTGAGGATGTAGCTCTCGAATCGGGGGCGGCGGATCCGGTTGCCTATGTTGGGCAGGACCTGGATCTGACCATGCGGGTGGTATCGAGCGGATTTGACGGGATGCCGCACACCTTGATCGTTCAGGATGGTGACGGGGACCCTGTTCGGCACACACTGACGTTGGCCGAGGGTGAGCAGGTGGTAGCCATCACCGTTCGTCCGGTGGAGGCAGGCAGACGCGTCTTCAGGATTTCGCTGCCCCCTCTAGCCGGGGAGCATTCGGCCGAGAACAACGTGCTTTTTCTGAGCACCGACGTCCTGGAAGGGAAGAAACGTGTATTCGTTGCGGCCGGCCGGCCCAGCCCGGATCTGGCCTATTTCAGGCGTCTGCTCGAGGCCGACCCGAACGTGGAGGTCGAGGTCTCTACCTACGTACGTTCGGGGTCGATGAGAGGGAAACCTCCTGAGGCGCTGCGAAACCCGGATCGTTTCCATCTGGTGGTGCTTTTCGATTTGCCGGGACAGGTTCTGGAATCGGGCACCGGCCGGAGCTTGCTCTCCTATGTTCAGCGAGGGGGCAGCTTGCTGGTGGTGGGCGGGATGGACGCGCTGAACCTATCGTACTATAAGACCGGCCTGACGGAGGCGCTTCCTGTAGCCATTCTACCGGAAAGTTCATGGCGAGAGACGGTGGTTACGCTGCGACCAGCAGAGTCCGCCCTGGATCATCCGATCCTCAGGCGCACCGACCCTCTGACGGATCGCCAGGGGTGGAGCGATCTACCGCCAGTGCTCGCATACAACCGGACGGGTGCACTCCAGCAGGGTTCGGAGTCGCTTCTGGTTCACCCGCTCGAAAAGGTGGACGGGCAGCCTATGGCACTGAGCGCGGTTCGCCGGTTCGGGAAGGGGAAGACGATGGTGATGGCGGCGCGAACTTTCTGGCGTCTTGGGCCAATGATGCAAGGGATTGGGAAGACCGACGCAGTTTCGCGGGCGTTCTGGAGCGGCGCTGTAAAATGGTTGGTCACACAGGACGACATGGCGCGGGTGCGAACGCAGACCGACCGGACGGTGTACCGAAGCGGAGAACCGGTGCAGGTGATGGCCCAGGTCTTTTCAGACCTGATGGAACCGGTGGACGGGGCTCGTGTGATGGTAGAGGTGACACCTGCCGTGCCGGACCCCTTGGGGGTTAAGCCTGAGCCTCGGCAGGTTCTGCTGAGCGGTCTGGGGAAGGGGCGCTACACGGGCCCCCTGGGCGGTTATTCCCAGGGCGATTACTCATACACGGTTACGGCGACAGCAAGGGAGGTGGCCTACGGTGATGCCGCCGGACGTTTTACGGTTGGCCGCTACAGCCTGGAGTTCGAGAACGTGCGGATGAGGGAGGAACTGCTCCGCGACGTGGCGGACAGGAGTGGCGGCCTGTTCCTGACCCCGGAAACCGCTCCAGCCTTTCTGGAAACCCTTACCTTGCCCGAACAGCCGGTAACGGGAACATTCCGGGCGCGGCTGTGGGGGAGCAGTTGGCCGCTGTATGTCCTCGTTGCGCTCTTCTCCCTGGAATGGGCCGTGAGGAGACGGAGGGGGATGGTGTGAGAGGCACTCTCTCTCTGCATCCTTCAGGGGAAACGTCCTCCAGATCCTGATGCTGGGCCTCTTTTTTTAACTGTGTTCGCGGGCGCCTACGTGTCGCTTCTTCGGTATGATGTGCGTTGAAGGCCCCCCCTTGACATCCTCGTAAAATCCTTTAACATTAAACTATCATGCCGACCCATTATTCCGGAAAAAAAGCCGATGTTCGTGCCCTCGATGCGTTCATCAAACTCGTCCGGGCGTCGGAAAGTCTGACGGCGCGGCTCTCTGCTAACGTCCAGAAGCGCACCGGGCTTACGATTACGCAGTTCGGTGTCCTGGAGAGTCTGTTCCATCTGGGGCCGATGTGTCAGAAGGATCTGGCCGAGAAGCAGTTAAAGAGCGGTGGGAACATTACGTTGGTGGTGGACAATCTGGAGAAGCAGGCGCTTGTGAAACGGGAGCGCAGCCAGGAGGACCGCCGAATGGTGGTGGTTCACGCGACGCAGAAAGGAGAGAAGCTGATGCGCGGCTATTTTCCCGAACATGCCCGGGCCATCCATTACGAGATGTCGGCCCTTTCTGCGGGGGATCAGGAAACTCTTGGACGTCTCTGCAGGAAGCTTGGATTACAGGAAGGACGAGTGGCCGGCGACTACCGGTGAGTTTTTTTGTCAATGAAATTTAATGTCAAATCATTTAATATGATAAAGAACTGGCTTTCGTCAGTGGGGCAGTCGAGGTTTCCATTTTCAGACCGATGAAAGGGCCGCCTGCCCCAAGGCCAGGTGGGTGCTCAATAGATCGACTAAACTTGAGGCCAACACTATGGAGGCTCCCGATGAAACTCAAGAGACTTCATTCCATCATGAAAAAACGTCCAGCCCACTGGGTGGGTGATGGGTTCCCGGTTCGTTCGATGATCTCGCCTCAGGATGAGCCAGAAGTGAACTCTCCTTTCTTGCTCCTGGACTACGCGGAGCCGTACGAGTTTGAGCCTTCGGAGCAACCTCGAGGTGTGGGCGAGCACCCGCATCGGGGGTTCGAGACGGTGACGATTGCGTACCAGGGAGAGATCGATCACCGGGACTCCGCCGGAAACAAAGGATCGATTGGTCCAGGGGATGTGCAGTGGATGACGGCGGCGTCTGGAGTTGTGCACGAGGAGCTTCATGGTGCTGACTTCACTCACAGCGGCGGTACCTTTGAGATGATTCAGCTCTGGGTGAATCTTCCGGCGGAGGAGAAGGCGCGATCGCCGCGATACCAGGAGTTGAATCGCGACGTGATTCCGGTGGTCGTCCTGCCAGATGACGCCGGGACGCTGCGAGTGATTGCGGGCGAGGCATTCGGAGCGAAAGGGCCTGCGAAGACGGTAACGCCCATCCAACTGCTCGACCTG
>Ga0114996_10006724_pt1 | contig 13167 bp, 12 predicted proteins | sample ArcticOcean_MG_C_4_FD_87039 | JGI IMG/M metagenome (GOLD analysis project Ga0114996, IMG submission 87039) | Marine microbial communities from western Arctic Ocean - ArcticOcean_MG_CB4_134 | ecosystem: Environmental > Aquatic > Marine > Oceanic | place: Arctic Ocean: Canada Basin | collected... | reverse complement strand
GCGTTGTATTTGCTGTCCGAACTGTCAAACAGCGTAACCGGTGAAATCCATCATGTGGATTGCGGGTATAACATCGTCGGAATACCCGCCACCCCGAATAATTCCCAGAAAAAGGCCTGAAACCGGCTATTTATGGGAGTGGTTCAATTATTTATATTTTACCGTAAAAAAAATGTGGGATTATGCGGGCACTTACTTTAGAATGATCCTGAATTTGCTTGTATAACTCATCCGAGGCACCACATGGCAGCCATGACAGCGGAAACTCAACGACCTTTTACCCAGGTTCTGGAACGTCTTCGCGGCGTCGGCCTGCGCCCGACACGCCAGCGCCTAGCTTTGGCCAAATTGCTGTTTGAAGGCGGCAACCGGCATGTCACCGCGGAAATTCTTCACGTCGAAGCCCAGACCGCCGAAATCCGGGTATCTCTGGCGACCGTCTACAACACCCTGCACCAGTTCACCGCCGTCGGTCTGCTGAGGGAAATTGTTGTCGATTCCCAGCGGTGTTACTTCGACACCAACATCTCCGATCATCACCATTTTTTCTACGAAAACTCCGGCCGGCTCGAAGACATTCCCGGCGAAGAGGTCGTCCTAGCCCGTCTACCGGAAGCCCCGACCGGCGCGAAGGTCACTAGGGTGGACGTAGTTATTCGAATATTAGAAAATTGAACCTCTTAATATCAACATATTATACTGCTTTTTAGAACAATTTGAATAAACTTGACAGGACCTGTCTGGATGTCCATATTGGCGCCATGGGAGGGTGCCGCAGGTCGGGATGCGGCGTTTAAAACCGTTGCAGAATAGAGTTTCACATATCCCATGCAAATTCCGGTGGCCGACAACCAGGACAGCCTGAGACGGCCGACGAAAGTGACCCCGTACTCATGCGGGACCTTCAGCTGATTGAGGAGCTGATGCAACAGATTCGACAGCGGTTTGCCGAACGGGCCGTTCACGCGAACGTGCGGGGCGCCTCCAGCAAACGCCAAGGCGCAGTCTCTTAGGGGCGTTTTTAAGAAACACACAACAGGAAAGGATAGAGTTATGGACGAATCACCTTTAAGTGGCGAAAACAAGTGCCCGGTGTTAGGCGGCGCCGACAGACACACGGCCGTTGGAAGCACGGCTAACGAACATTGGTGGCCGAACCAGTTGAACCTGAGAATTCTTCACCAGAACTCCCCTCTTTCCGATCCGATGGATGAAGATTTCAACTACGCTGAGGAGTTCAAGACCCTAGACCTGGATGCCGTCATGACGGATCTCGAGAAGGTTATGACGGATTCGCAGGACTGGTGGCCGGCCGACTACGGCCACTATGGCCCGTTCTTCATCCGGATGACGTGGCACAGCGCGGGCACGTACCGCGTCCATGACGGCCGCGGCGGCGGGGCTACCGGCACCCAACGCTTCGCACCCCTCAACAGTTGGCCCGACAACGTGAACCTGGACAAGGCGCGCCGTTTGCTCTGGCCGATCAAGAAGAAGTACGGCCGGAAACTCTCGTGGGCCGACCTGATGATCTTGGCCGGGAACGCCGCGCTTGAGTCCATGGGATTCAAGACGCTCGGTTTCGCCGGCGGGCGCGAAGACGTTTGGCAGCCCGAAGAGGACATTTACTGGGGCCCCGAGACCGGGTGGCTTGACGACGAACGCTACACCGGCGACAGGGAACTCGCCGACCCCCTGGGCGCCGTTCAGATGGGCCTGATCTATGTCAATCCGGAGGGGCCGAACGGCAATCCGGATCCGGTTGCGTCGGGCCGGGACATTCGAGAGACGTTCGCTCGCATGGCCATGAACGACGAGGAAACGGTTGCGCTCGTTGCCGGCGGACACGCGTTCGGCAAAACCCATGGTGCTGCCGAGGAGAAGTACAAAGGTCCCGAACCCGAGGCTGCCAGCATCGAGGAGCAAGGCCTTGGCTGGAATAGCAGCTATGGCAGCGGCAAAGGCGGCGATACGATCAGCAGCGGGATCGAGGGCGCATGGACCGAAACCCCGACGAAGTGGGACAACAACTACTTTGAGGTTTTGTTCCGCTATGAATGGGAGCTGACGAAAAGCCCCGCCGGCGCGAACCAGTGGACCCCCAAGAATCCGGAAGCCGCGGGCACCGTGCCCGATGCGCACGATCCGTCGAAGACGCACGCCCCCATGATGACGACTGCGGATATGGCACTCAGGATGGACCCGATCTATGAGCCGATTTCCCGGCGCTTCCTCGAAAACCCAAATCAGCTCGATGAAGCCTTCGCCAAGGCGTGGTACAAGCTTACGCACCGCGACATGGGGCCCATCACCCGGTGTCTCGGCAAACTGGTGCCGGAAGAGCCACAGCTTTGGCAGGACCCGGTGCCCGAAGTCGATCACGACCTGATCGACGAGAAGGACACCGCCGACCTCAAGGGCAAGCTACTTGCCTCGGGCCTGTCCATCTCCCAACTGGTCACGACCGCCTGGGCATCAGCGTCCACGTTCCGCGGCTCGGACATGCGTGGTGGCGCGAATGGGGCACGCATTCGCCTCGCGCCGCAGAAGGACTGGGACATCAACCAGCCGGCCGAACTGGCGACCGTGCTGCAGGCCCTGGAGAAGGTCCAAAAGGATTTCAACAGCTCGCAGTCTGGGGACAAAAAGGTCTCGCTTGCTGACCTGATCGTTCTGGGCGGCTGCGCGGCCGTCGAGGAGGCGGCGAAAAAAGCTGGTAACGACGTGAAGGTTCCCTTCGCACCGGGGCGAATGGACGCGGCGCAGGAACAAACGGACGTGGAGTCAGTCGGCCATCTCGAACCGACCGCGGACGGGTTCCGCAACTACCTCGGCAAGGGCCCCCGGCGCACAGAAGAGGAGCTACTGGTGGACCGGGCGCAATTGCTGACGCTGACCGCGCCTGAGATGACGGTGCTAGTCGGTGGTATGCGCGCCCTGAACGCAAACGTCAGTGGGGCGGCGCACGGCGCTTTCACTGAGCGGCCCGAGACGTTGAGCAATGACTTTTTCGTGAACCTGCTCGACATGAACACGACGTGGCAGAAGTCTGCCTCGGACGAAAACGTGTTCGAGGGACGCGAGAACGCTTCGGACGAGGTCAAATGGACCGCTACCGCCGTCGACCTGGTCTTCGGTTCGAACTCCCAGCTCCGGGCCATCGCGGAAGTATACGCATGCGATGACGCGCAGCAGGCGTTCGTGGGAGACTTTGTGGCTGCGTGGGACAAGGTGATGAACCTTGATCGCTTCGACCTCGTTTGATCTCAACGGAGAGGTTTCCTTCGAGGGCTTCTCATGCGCAGCCAAGGGCGAGTATTGAGTAATCAGGACTAGATCATGGCTGCGCAAATCCTCCGCAAACCTGTGGAAATCGTGGACAAGAAATTAGGGCGGCGTTTCAAGACACCTTGAAACGCCGCCTTGACGCCAAGCCCTCGTCAATCCAGTTTCTGCACTTTCCGTTCACCGAGAGCCAAACGGAAAAATTTAAAAACACGGAAACCCCTGTGATCTTGGGCATCGGTCACAAAAAATACGGGCACATGGCGATGTTGCCCGACGCGGTTCGCGAAGCCCTGGCCCAGGATTTCGACTAATACCACCGAGCGTTAATAAAGACTCATAGAGATCGTTTATACAGCCCGCCGGGCAGGAGAGAAGCCGCAGGCGATGCGGGGCATCGTCAAGGCTTTTCGACGCACTCCGACGGGCTGTATAAACGACCGGAACGGCGACTTCCCAAGGCTTTTGGACTGCGTCGCGCACGGCTTCCGATACCCCGGCATCGCCGCGCCGCGCGCTCCTAGCCAAAAGCCTTGGGAAGCCGTCTCTATGAGCCTTTATTAACGCTCGGAGGTATAAGTTCGCCTATTCCATCACTTCGTTTCTAAGCACACCCCAGAAATCCACCCGCCTGAGCCAGCCTTTTCTTCCGGCGGCCTCGACCCGGCACCAGCCGTTAAGGTCCGGGCACGATACCAACTTTCCAATGGCGACGGCTTCCATGATGGCGACGGGCGGGCTTTTGGCGTCGCCCTTACGGCGAATGGTACGCGCCTCGCCGGTGACGATGAAGGTGCGCGTACCGGCCACCATACTTTGGTGAACCCATCCTTGCGTTCCCTGCCAGTCACGGATTTTGCGCCAGGTGCCGTATTCGGCAACGATTTCCACCGGTAGGTTTTGGCGCAGATAAACCCAGTCGACCGGGTACTGAACCCCCGGCCCGATGCGCAGGTTAACCTCGCGGGCACGCAGGCTTACGAACCGGGGCAGCGGCAGCCCGGTGCCTTTACCGGCGGCCAGGGGACCCGGCGCGTAGATGGCTGGAATCGATCCAAATACCAAAAGAAGCCCGAGAAAAAGAGTGAAACGCATGTGTGTCATCGGTGATACAGTGAACCGGGATAAGAATCGGAAGGACGGTTTATTATAAAGCCTGAGCACCGGTAGCGATAGCCGCGCCATAGGGTCTATGGAAGCAAGCCAGGGAGAAGGCCGGCAAACAGGGTTCTAGACAACCGGGACGGGGGTTGCTATGGCCTGACGGAACAGTCGGCTTTGGGCACGTTCTGGATTTGGAGCGCCATTGGAGGGGAGGGAAATGAGCAAGAAAAAATCGCAGGTCGTGGTCACCCGCAAGTTACCGGACGCCACGGAAACCCGCCTGATGGAACTGTTTGACGTCAAGCTCAACGTCAACGACGAGCCGATGACCACAAGCGAACTGGCCGAGGCCATGGCGTCGGCCGAGGTCCTGGTGCCGACCGTGACCGACCAAATCGACGCAGAGCTTATCCGTGGTGCCGGCAAGAAACTGAAATTGATCGCCAATTACGGCACCGGCGTTGACCACATCAATCTGGAAGCGGCTCGCGACAAGGGCATTGCGGTCACCAATACGCCGGATGTGCTGACCGAAGACACCGCCGACATGACCATGGCGTTGATTTTGGCGGTGCCGCGCCGCCTGGTCGAAGGGGAGAGGGAACTGCGGGCAGGGAAATGGTCGGGCTGGTCTCCGACGTGGATGCTGGGGCACCGGATATTCGGCAAGCGCCTAGGCATCATCGGCATGGGCCGTATCGGCCAGGCGGTGGCCCGCCGGGCGCGCGGCTTCGGGCTTTCCATCCACTACCACAACCGCAACCCGGTGCACGACGAAATCGAGACGGAACTGGAAGCCACCTATTGGGAAAGCCTAGATCAGATGATCGCGCGCATGGATTTTGTTTCCGTCAACTGCCCGCATACGCCGGCGACGTTCCATCTGTTGTCGGCCAGGCGGCTCAAGCTGTTGCAGCCCCACGCCGTTATCATCAACACCGCGCGCGGCGAGATCATTGACGAAGCCGCCCTGACCCGGTTGCTGCAAGCCGGCGAAATTGCAGGCGCCGGGCTCGACGTGTTCGAACACGAACCGGCGGTAAACCCGAAGTTGATGGCTTTGGACAACGTCATCCTCTTGCCGCACATGAGTTCGGCCACCTTTGAAGGCCGCCAGGATATGGGCGACAAAGTCGTCATAAACATCCAATTTTTTGCTGACGGGCATACCCCTCCTGATCGGGTGATCGGGGATATTGGCTAGCGTATGTTGCCCTGTCCGGAGAACCCCGGTGGTGCGGGCAAGGGGTAATGAGATAGAAATGACTGATTGGCCTTACATCATTCCCCTGACCTACCGCGATCCGCTGGAGGCTTTCGCCGCCTTTGCCGGGGACACGGTTTCGGTGTTTCTGGATAGTGCTGCTGAAGCCGGCGGGCGCGGGCGCTATGCCTATATTGCGACCGATCCGTGCCGGGTCATTACAGCAGCGGAAAGCGGCGACCCTTTTGCCGATCTAGAAGGCGCATTAAGATCAGTTAGAATACGGAACGATCCCCGTATTCCACCGTTTCAAGGGGGCGCCGCCGGGTTTTTAGGGTACGAATTGGGACGCCATCTGGAACAACTGCCCGATCCAAAAGGCGGTCTGGATATCCCCGACATGGTGCTCGGCCTGTTCGACACCGTGGCCGCCTTCGATACGTTGACGGGCAAGGCCTGGGTCATTGCACAAGATATCGTCGACGATCGCCCGGCCAAGGCCGACCGCGCCAAGGCCATGGCAAAACGGATTGACGGAGCCCGGCCGCTGGGCCCCGTTGACTGGAGCGCCATCGGCCACTGGACGGCGGATTTGAGCCGCGCCGAATACGAATCCATGGTATCGCGCGTGATCGAGTACATCCACGCCGGCGATATTTTTCAGGCCAATGTGACGCAACGCCTGTTGGCGGACCTGCCTTCCGGGCTCACGCCGTTCATGCTGTACCGGCGATTGCGCGCCTTGTCACCGGCGCCGTTCGGGGCTTATCTCGGCCTTGGCGAAACGTCCATCTTGTCGGCATCTCCGGAACGTTTCTTAAGCCTCGACGCTGAGGGGTATGCCGTGACCCGACCCATAAAGGGCACCCGTCCGCGGGGCAGCACACCGGACGACGACAAGGCGTTGGCTCGGGAACTGATGGACAGCGAAAAAGATCAGGCGGAAAACCTGATGATTGTCGATCTTTTGCGCAACGACCTCAGCCGCGTCTGCCGCCTGGGCAGCGTCGGGGTCACAGAACTGGCGGGCCTGGAAAGTTTCGCCAACGTGCATCATCTCGTGTCCGAAGTCCGGGGCACCCTGTTTCCCCATCTCGGCCCCGTGGACCTATTGCGGGCGACGTTTCCCGGCGGTTCGATCACCGGCGCGCCGAAAATCCGGGCCATGGAAATCATCAACGAACTGGAATCGGTGCGGCGCGGGCCCTATTGCGGGGCCATCGCCTGGATCGGTTTCGACGGCGCCATGGATTCCTCCATCGTCATCCGCACGTTGGTGGTCCGTGGTGGCCGTGTCGCGGCCCAGGCCGGCGGCGGTATCGTCGCCGATTCCCAGCCGTCGGCGGAATTTGACGAAACCATGGACAAGGCCTGGCCGCTGTTGCAAAGCCTCGATCCCGGCGATCTGGCCAGGGAACAAGCCCGGAAACAGGCCCAGTGAAGATTTTTATCAACGGCGGGCTTGCGGAGTCCGCCAAGACTCCGGCTGGAACGGCCATCGACCCTACCGACAGGGGCCTGACCCTGGGCGACGGGGTGTTTGAAACCCTGGCAGTCCGGGCCGGGCAAATTTCGCGCCTGGCTGCTCATCTGGCCCGGCTCGGCAAAGGGCTAGGCGTTCTCGGAATCAAAGCGCCGCTGACCGACGAGGGGCTGACCGAGGCCCTGAACAGCGTTATCGAAGCCAACGCCATAACCGACGGTGCGCTTAGGCTAACCATCACCCGTGGCCCGGCGCCGCGTGGACTGCTGCCGCCGGACACGCCCGCGCCCAGCCTGATCGTTGCCGCCTCAGCCAATGTGCCCGGCTCCGGCGTCTCTGTTACCGCCGTCATCGCCAGTGGAACCCGGCGCAACGAACACTCACCCCTGAGCCGTATCAAAAGCCTCAATTACCTGGACAATATCCTGGCCGCCCGGGAAGCCCGGGACAAAGGCGCGGATGAGGCCTTGTTATTGAATTGTGCCGGCGATCTGGCCTCCGCCTCGTCGTCCAATCTGTTTGCGGTCATCGGCGGTGTGCTGGTAACGCCGCCTACGTCAGACGGTTGCCTGGACGGGGTCATGCGGGCCGACGTGTTGCGGGGTTTGAAGGGGACGGAACGCTCATTGTCTCCTGGCGATTTGGCCGAGGCTTCGGAAGCCTTCCTGACAAACTGCCTATCCGTCCGCCCCCTGACTTCGGTAAATGGTCAGGTGATCGGTGATGGCCAACCAGGGCCGGTCAAGGAACAGGCGCAAAACCTGATCTGATTTTCGGGATTAGGTATTAGATAAAAATTACCGCGCCGTCCTTTGATGTGTCGTTGAGGAAGGTAACAACACCGCCTTCCTGGAGCGGGATATCGTCGCGCAGCGGGTGCCCCTCAAGGCCTTCGGCCCGCAACCCCATTTCGCAAACCATGAAGGTGACTTCGAACTGGACGCAGGACTGCAACAGCTCTTCGAAGGTGGCGACACTCATGGCGGCGTAACCGTCATCCCGCTCACCGCCGTTGGCGGCCCCGCCGGACCTGTCTTGTTCGCTGAGCGGCAAGGCCCGCCAGGCCGCATTACCGTTTGTATCGGCGGGTTTCAGGGCGTGACACGCGCCCATGGTGAAGAACAGCGTGACCGGACGGCCGATAGCGGCAGCGGACGCGGCCATAACCAGGGCATAGTGAATTTTGTCGTAATATCCGCCATAGAGGATGATGGATAGCTTGTCCAATGGGGGCTGGCCGTCGCTCATGGGATTATCCTTTGTGGTTCTCAAGGTCGGTAATCGACGGATTTTCTCCGCACAACGGACAGGCCGGGTCGGGCCGCAGGGCAATTTTGCGGAAGGTGGCGGACAACCCGTCGCATAGCAGCAGCGACCCGGACAGGCTTTCGCCGATGCCGAGCAGTTCTTTTATAACCTCGGTGGCCTGAATCGATCCGGCCATGCCGCACATGGCGCCCAGCACACCGGCTTCGGCGCAGGTCGGAATCTGCCCTTCCGGCGGGGGCTCGGGAAAAATGCAGCGGTAGCACGGCCCATGTCCGCCGTCGGTGTCCGTCTCGGAAGCCTTGAAAGTGTAGACTTGCGAGTCGAAGCGCAATATGGCCGCCGATACCAGCGTCTTCTTGGCCAGATGGCAGGCGTCGTTGACCAGGAAGCGGGTGGCGAAATTGTCCGAGCCGTCGGCAATCACGTCGTAATTGGAAATCAGCTTCAGCGCGTTGTCCGGCCCGATCCGTTCATTGTGGGGGATGACGTCAACGTCCGGGTTGATGGCGGCAATGGTCTTGGCGGCGCTTTCCACCTTGGGCTCGCCGACGGAATCCGTGGAATGGGCGATCTGGCGTTGCAGGTTGGACAGATCGACCACGTCGTCATCGACAACGCCGAGCGTGCCCACGCCTGCGGCGGCCAGATACAGCAGCACCGGCGAGCCAAGCCCGCCCGCGCCGATCACAAGAACCCTGGAATTTAGTAATTTCTGCTGACCCGTACCGCCGACTTCCGGCAGCAGGATATGCCGGGCGTAGCGGTTGATCTGGGTTTCGGTGAAGTCCAAGGCGGGGCCTCAGCCCAGGCCGTCAAACATGGCGGTCGATAAATAGCGGTCGGCGAAATCTGGCAGCACGGTAACCACGGTCTTGCCTTCCATGCCGTCGCGCGCACCTAGTTCCAGGGCTGCGGCCAGGGCCGCGCCCGAGGAGATGCCGACCGCCAGGCCTTCCATCTTGGCTGCCTTGCGGGCCATGGCGAAGGCGGTTTCGTTGCCGATTTTGAGAATTTCGTCGATCGCTCCGGTGTCGAGGATGTCTGGCACGAAGCCCGCGCCGATGCCCTGAATCTTGTGCGGGCCGGGTGATCCGCCGGACAGGATCGGGCTGTCTTCGGGCTCGACAGCAATAATCTTGAGGCCGGGCTTACGGCTTTTTAATACTTGGGCGCAGCCTGTCAGGGTGCCGCCGGTGCCGATGCCGGATACAAAAAAATCAATATCCCCCCCGGTGTCGGCCCATATTTCCTCGGCCGTGGTGCGGCGGTGGATGTCCGGGTTGGCGGGGTTTTCAAACTGTTGCAGGATGATTGCGCCGTCGTTTTCCGCAACCAGTTCCTCGGCCTTGGCGATGGCGCCCTTCATGCCCAACTCGGCGGGCGTCAGTTCCAGTTCGGCGCCCAACAGCAACAACATCTTGCGCCGTTCCAGGGACATGCTATCCGGCATTGTCAGGATCAACCGGTAGCCCTTGGCGGCGGCGACAAAGGCCAGGGCAATACCGGTATTGCCCGACGTCGGCTCGACCAGCGTCGCGCCCGGCTGAATGCGGCCGTCCTTTTCCGCCGCTTCGATCATGGCCAGCCCGATGCGATCCTTGACGGAACCCAACGGATTGAAGAATTCGCATTTGCCGATGATGGTGGCTTTGGCGCCTTCATCGTTGGCAAGTTTGTTCAGCCGCACCAGCGGCGTCGCCCCAATGGTATCGACGATGTTGTCATAAACGCGCCCGCGAAAGGATATCCTGGCGGATGGAGCGTCGGTCATATCGTTCATGGTTGCTCAATATCCTCGCGTTTAAATCGTAAAATCCAGGTTCTGGCGGCCTTCGCTGACGATACCGGCTTCATCGGCGCGGCCGCACAGGTCGTCAACGCTCATGGCGTCCAACCGTTCAATCAACTCGCCCTGCAGTTCCAGCCACAAGGGCCGCACCACCTTGTGGCCAAGGGCGGAGCCGGGGGCGTCTTCAATCTTGTAGTTGCCGGCTTCCATGTCCCGGACGATGCGGACGATATCGCCGATGGAAATGCGCCGGCGCTCGCGGGCCAGGCGATAGCCGCCACGCGGGCCGCGCACGCCGATCAGGATTTTCTCGCGCACCAGGTGCTGTAGGGCTTGTTCCAGATAGCGGCGCGGGATGCCCTGGCGGCGGGTGATTTCGCGGCTTTGCACCAGCGCCGGGCCGGAATGATAGGCGATGTCGAGCACGGCCTCGATGGCGAACAACATTTTTTTAGACAATCGCAACATCGTTCAGGTTCCCGTTCCCGTTGACCCGAAGCCGCCCGCGCCCCGCTCAGAGCCGTCCAGTTCCTCGACCTCGTGCCAAACCGGCCGGCTGACCGGGGCGACCACCAATTGGGCGATGCGCATGCCCCGGGTCACGCTAAAGGAGTCTGTGCCCAGATTGACCAGCACGACGCAAATTTCACCCCGGTAATCTGCGTCGATGGTTCCGGGGCTGTTGAGGATGGTGATGCCGTTCTTGATCGCCAAGCCCGAACGGGGCCGCACCTGGGCCTCGAAGCCTGTGGGAAGCTGGATGGCGATACCGGTGGGGATCAAGGCGCGCGCGCCGGGGTCGAGCACCACGGGCTCGGCCACAACCGCCACAAGGTCGGCCCCGGCGCTGTCCGGCGTGGCCAGGGCGGGCAGGTCGAGGTCCGCCCCATGGGGCAAACGCTTGACGGCGATGGGAATGTCTTTTGCCGTGTCTGTTGGGGGCCCTGAATCCATGGTCGATAAATCCTAAGCGGTCGTCGCCAAGGCTTTGGCGATGCGGTCCGCCAGCCGGTCGGCGACAGCGGTTTTCGACAGCTTGGGCCAGTCCTCGACTCCGTCTTCGGTGATCAGGTGGACCGTATTGTCGTCTCCGGCAAACGTGCCGGTCTCGGGCGACACGTCATTGACGACGATCCAGTCGCACCCCTTGCGCACGCGCTTGGCTTTGGCATTTACAAGAATATCGTCGGTCTCAGCGGCGAAGCCGACGACCAGCCTTGGCCGGGCATTCCCCGGTTCGCTCAAACGGGCCAGAATGTCAGAGTTTTCCACCAGCGTCAGGCTAGGCGGCTGCTGGCCGGGGGCTTTCTTGATCTTTCCACCGGCCACGTGTTCAGGCCGCCAGTCGGACACCGCGGCGGCCAGCACGGCGACATCCGCCGGCAGCGCTTCCGTGCAGGCGTCGAGCATCTGAGCCGCGCTTTCGACCTTGATAATCTCTACACCTGCCGGGTCGGGTTGATGGGTCGGCCCGGACACCAGCGTGGTCCGCGAGCCAAGCCGGGCCAGGGCGGTGGCGATGGCGTGGCCCTGCTTTCCCGACGAACGATTGGCCAGATAGCGTACCGGGTCTATGGGCTCGAAGGTCGGGCCGCTGGTAATCAGCGCCCGGGTGCCGTCGAGCGCCAGGCCATGGCGGAAAAAATCTTCCAGCGCGGTGGCGATTTGTTCTGGTTCCGACATCCTCCCTAAGCCCCATTCGCCGCAGGCCATGTCGCCTTCTTCGGGACCGATGAAGTCGACGCCCCGGTCGATGAGGGTTTCGATGTTGCTCTGGGTCGCCGGGTTGTCCCACATGCGCACGTTCATGGCCGGCGCGCACAGCACCGGTTTGTCGGTCGCCAGCAGGGCCGTCGTCGCCAGATCGTCGGCGGCTCCGGATACCATTTTGGCCAGGATGTTGGCTGTCGCCGGTGCGACCAGCACCACGTCGGCTTCGCGAGACAGGCGGATATGACCCATTTCAGCCTCGTCGGTGAGCGAAAACAGGTTTTCATAGACCTTGTCCTCGCTGACCGCACTCAAGGCAAGGGGCGTGACGAATTCGGCGCCGCCCCGGGTCAGGACGCAACGCACGCTTGCTCCGCGCTTGCGCAGGCTGCGGACAAGATCGGGGCCTTTATAGGCCGCGATGCCGCCTGAAATAATCAGCAGAATTCTTTTGTCGTGGAGCATGGAATTTTTAAGCGCCGTGGAGGCGGTCCTGTAAAACGGGAAAAAATATTAACTAGAAAATGATGTTATTAATTTAATACTACACTCAGGCATGCGCAAGGATTAAGCCTCAGGCAAGGGCGATGACGGCCACGGTGCCCGCCAGCACAGCCAGAGCGAGCCATAAAACAGGCCGTCCGCTTCCATTGCCCTGTTTCAGGGCTTCGACGGTGTCCGGGTGCAGCCGGATACGGCCTTCCGAAAGCAGGGCGGCGCTTTCCTCCATGTCGTTGACCACCTTGGGCAAGCGTTCAACGGCCCGGGCAATGCCGCCCACGGTGTCGCGGATGCGGGCTTCGGGGCCGAGGTTTTCCATCATCCATTCCTCGATCATGGGGCGCGCCAGAAACCACATATTGGCTTCGGGGGCCAGCCTGCGTCCGGTGCCTTCGGCGACCAGCAAGGTTTTCTGCAGCAACAAGAGTTGCGGTTGGGCTTCCATCTGGAAGGTCTCGGTAATCTGGAACAGTTGACCCAACAGGCGGGCGATGGAAATTTCGTTCTGCGGCCGGTCCAGGATCGGTTCGGCGATGGACCGGCAGGCCTGGGTAAAGGCATCGACGGATTTGCGCCGGGGCACCCAACCGGCCTCGAAATGGATTTCCGAGGCGCGCCGGTAATTGCGGGTCAGAAAGGCCAGCAGCATCTCCCCCAGCCAGCGCCGGGTTTTAAGATCTAACCGTCCCATGATACCGAAATCGACGGCGCCGATAGCGCCTGAGTCCATCACGAACAAGTTGCCGGGATGAACGTCGGCATGGAAAAAACCGTCCCGAAAGATCTGTTTGAAAGACGCCTCGGAGGCTTTCTTCAGTACCT
>Ga0114996_10006723_pt1 | contig 13167 bp, 14 predicted proteins | sample ArcticOcean_MG_C_4_FD_87039 | JGI IMG/M metagenome (GOLD analysis project Ga0114996, IMG submission 87039) | Marine microbial communities from western Arctic Ocean - ArcticOcean_MG_CB4_134 | ecosystem: Environmental > Aquatic > Marine > Oceanic | place: Arctic Ocean: Canada Basin | collected... | reverse complement strand
TCTGTATCTGTATCTGTATCAGTGGTAAACTCAGCTCTTGCCGATGTTATATCCATAGTGGGCATATGCTCTTCTACTAACTTGAACATCTCTTCTGTTATTTGTTCAACTTTTTTGACTCCTTCAAGCGGAGCGCCTTCAAGTACTTCTCTGAGGCGGTTTGCAAGATCCGTTGGAGCAATCTTAAATCGCGATGTCAGCCAATCCATTCTCTTATACTCGGCCGGTTGATAGAGGCGATTCAACCCAAACAAAACACCAAGGATATTGTCTGCAACTCTACAGATTGCTTCACAAAGGTAGAGAAGAGTACACCTGTATCTCGTCGATCATTGTGGGGTTTCCAGCGCTCGCCGTTGACCCGTTCAATCGCCGATCGACGCATATCATCAGAAGGAAAATTCCGACAGAATACAAAGATGTCTACGTCTGAATTTGCATCTGCGAGCCCACGTGCTACTGATCCTCCAAGTACTATCCCCTCGACGTCAGCATCGCCTATGTAGCCCGCGGCGATATCGCTTGCCAGTTTTGCCCACCGTTGACTATCTGATGTCATATTCGATTCCTCTGTTTATTCTCAAATCCCATTTCCTCTAACTGATTTATGCGAAGCTTTTATATGGTGTACTTTGGGCTCTCAGCCATAATTTCGCGCTTGACTTCCAGCATATAGATTCACCGTGCGCCAACCTCCAAAGAGGTTGGCGCAAAGCCGGGCACTGCATATTATGCGCCGGCAGCAGCTCTCAGCTCAGCTATATCTGCGGCGAGTCCCAGGTTTGTCGCGATCGATTTCTGAAGTTTCTCCGGCTGGGAGCCGGCCACCTCACGTTGTGCTTTCAGCAACGCAGGACACGTGATTCCCTGCATCGCCCGGATCGCGGCCCTCCTAACCACGGGGCTCTTATCCGAGAGACCAGCTTTGAGGCGGTCAACTGCTTCATCTCTACCAATGAACCAGGGCAGACGAATCATGGCCTCTTTCCGGTCCCGTGCTCCGGGCGACTCAGCCAGATTCAGGAGCGCGCTGAACCTCGAGTCCTCCGGTACGTGAATGACAGGTCCATCGCTTAAGACTGCGGCCAGGAGTCTAGCACCTCCGTCGTTCGCATAACTCTCGGGGAATTCACGCCAGAACTTTCGGACTTCGGCCTGAGTTATGCTCGCCTTCTCAGGATTGAATCCGTCGATCTCGTTGCGGAGCACAGGATAGTTAAGTAGTCCAGAGTGTTCGTTCAATGTAAAGGGCATATTGGTCCCAGGGGGAGAATGGTATCCTGACACATATAGAGGCTGCCGACCGAGTACATTAAAGAAGGTTACCAGGCGCTCAGCAAAGCTCTCTTGGATCTGTGGGGAGACCTTACTGAGGGCGGTCCCCACGAAATTCTCTGCCCCGATCACAACGTGCAAGCTGTGATGGCCTGTGTATTTGAGCCAGTAGTGCACGCCGCAGGTGTCGAGATAATCGAGTATGGGACTCATGGCATCCCAACAAAATTCCCAGCTGCGCCCATCCTGTTCGAGCACGTAGTCTCTCCCCCAATAGGCTGGCGCATCCCACGACGAGACGGGATTGTAGCGCCTGGCGTCGATTCGCATGTAAGGAAACTGTTCGTGCTCGTCGGCCATTCTATCGATAAGATCCACCAAAGTTTCGCGGATTTCCACAGGGCTTGGGGCGGAGTACCAGCTATGTCGACCACCGGGACCCGGCTCCAGACGGACATGCCAGAGCTTTAGTGCAGCATATAGTTCCTCCAGCACATCTTCCCGACAATAGTAGTGTCTAACCTCTGCTAACGAAGGCCGATACAGTTGGCCACCGACCGACGCCATAGCACTCAACTGAGTCACGACGATTTCCTCATTGGTTGCCTGCTGGCGCATAATGGTTTGCGCTACATCCGTAGTCTCGCTGCTCGGCAACAGCTGTTGGTGCTAAACCGTCGGAAAACGTATCTGATTCGCGAAGCTGCATGTCAGTTTCTCAAATTGTACATAACAGATTATATGCGAAGCTTTTAGAAACTCATTTCACCTAGATTAGGTACACGAAGATAAATTCCGGAAGCTGGTAGTACAATGACAAGCCCTAAATACACCTTTTATTTGTCTCTTGAATACACCCTGATATGGGATTAGACTCGATCCCTGATTCTGCTAGATCATTTTGACCTACAATAAAAGATGTATACATTGTATGTATACATCGCCCAATAAGGAGTCACGATGGTACGAACGCAGATCTATCTCACCGAAGATGAGCGTCAAGCACTCAAGTCAATGGCCACAAGCACCGGCAAGAAGCAAAGTGAACTCATCAGAGAGGCTATTGACCAGATGATCGATAGTTATCAGGTCGACAACCGAGTCCATATGCGAGAGCAGGCGAAAGGCATGTGGGAAAATCGCGTCGATCTCCCCGATTTTGCAGCCATCCGCCGTGAGTGGGACAGAGCGTGAGTGATGAGCAAGCTCCGATTGCTGGTAGATACTGATATATTGATCGATTATCTGAGAGGGAGCGAACAGGCCGCTCGTTTTTTCGCAGAAACGCAAGGCCACCTTCTCATATCTGCCGTTAGCGTAGCTGAACTGTATGCAGGTGTAAAGGGAGAAGAAGAGCAGGCTAAACTCGCGAATTTTGTCGCCAGTTTCGAAATTGTGGAGATTGATCTTTCTATTGCACGTCAAGGAGGATTATTCAGGAACCAGTTTTTCAAAAGTCACGGGGTAGGCATAGCAGATGCACTTATCGCGGCTAGCGCGGTTCGATGCGTGGCCCAATTGGTTACCTTAAATCAAAAGCATTTCCCTATGCTTTCAGACTTAAAAATTCCTTACCAAAAGTAATGGATGCGGAACTTTAAGGTTGCAAACGACAGCGCGTTCGGCGAGCTGATACACGGAGCATTGTTCGATAGGTTTTGGGTGAGTTGTGACCACCTAATGTGTGAATAATTTCAGGCTTCGACCGCCAATCCTCATCTTCAATCCTGGATCCTCAATATCATCATCCCCGGCAATATCGTATCCATCGGCCAATCCACCATCCGTTTCCTGACCTGCCCACTCACATCCGCCATATCCCCACCAACCACTCCCTCTTCAAACACCGTCACCAGGTATGCCAAAATCTCACCCATAGGCTCCTCGAACCTATTCATAACTACCCCGTCATCCTCCAAGCTCTTCCGATCATCCCGAGTAGGCCTCGATGAAGTCGAGGACATATCGAGGCACACATTCTTGATCACCAGGTATCAAGATACGCGATATCGGTCGACGGCTTCGTCGTCTACATCGATACCTAGGCCCGGAGCATCGGGAATCTTAACGTAGCCGTCCTCGACGGTTAGCATGGTTTCCGTTTTGACCAGTGCATTGAATGGCGACCAGGCTGCGGTCGGCAGTATCGGCGGCGTGGTAAAGACGATTTCCTGCATACGGCACGACGGGATCGTAGCGCCGACCTGAAGTGAGCCGATGAGATCCATGCCGTGTGAGCCGTGCAAGATGCAGCCGACACCGAACAATTCGGCGGCGGCGGCGATTTTCTTCAAATGCAGGAGGACGTTGGCGCAATGCGGCTGGATGATATCGAAAGACTGGCCCTGGAGATAGTCGTCGTAGACCTCGAGCGGCTGATGTTCACCGCCCGTGATCGGGATCTTGGAAGCGGCTCTCAAACGCGCATGTCTTTCGATGTCGCCGCGCACGAAGGGCTCCTCGAGCCACTGGGCGCCAGCTTCGTACAAGGCGTCGGCGACGCGTAAACCCATTGCATCGTCCCAGTCTTCTCCCGGCGCATCACCCGTTCGGTCGAGCATGATCTCGACCTTGTCCGCACTGCCCAGACGCGCTCGGATCTGACGGACCGCTTCGACATCGTCCATCGGGTCGGGACGCCAGATACGGATTTTGAACGCCTTATAGCCGAATCCGGCCAGCTGCGCGATATCATCGGCCTGCTGCCCGGGTGAGACCTGAGTTTGATGGGCGTCGACGGGCCAAACCGTGGTGAGATACAGTTTCATGCGCTTCCGATAGCCGCCCCACAGGCGATGCAGCGGTTGGCCGACGGACTTGCCGACAATGTCCCACAGCGCATTTTCGGCACCGTAGAAGTCGTGGCCTAACCCGTCCGCGACTAGGCGCTCGACCTGGACGGGGTCCCTGCCCAGGAGAAGCTCCGATGCGGCTTCAGCGTCGACATCCGACCAGCCGTAGCCAGTGATGCCTGCGTCCGTACGGATGCGGGTGACGGCGGTATTGTGATAGTAGCCGAGCTCTTGTTGTTCTGCCGATATAGGAATTTCGATCTTGAAGGATTCGACGGATGTGATTTTCATTATAGACGACCGCTCCTAGGCAGGACCACCAGCCTCGTTATTGGCCGCCTGCACCAACGCCCGCATATAGGCAATCGAATAAGCCACCCCCACTCGATGCCCGCCCAACATGGCCGGAATATGATCGGGAATAATACAGCCGTCGAATTTGACTGCTCGCAGTGCCCGCATCACTGCATACATGTCCTGGTAACCATTGTCGATCAACGTCTCGACCCACGGCTCCGGCATGGGATTGGAAACATTGCGGAAATGCACCTTAAAAAGCTGATTTTTCTCGCCAAAGTGTTTGATCGCATCCACCACACCTACGCCCATACCCACCTCGCCACCTTCCAGCCAGCAGCCCACGCACAGACACACGCCAATATTGGGACTGGCGGCAATTTCCATGGCCCGCTTATAACCTGCGAAATTGCCAAACATACAGCGCGGAATGCCCCCTAGCGCATAAACGGGCGGATCGTCCGGGTGGATGCCGATATAGACGCCGGCCTCTTCGGCCACAGGCGCGACCTGGCGGATCATGTACTCGTAATTGTCCCACAACTCCTCCTCGCTGTACTGGCGCCCATGCGTCAACTCACCCTCGTATATTTCGCCATCCCAATGCCCCACCGCATCTTTGACATCGAGCCGCCGCGCATCCATGCCGCCGCGCCCCTCTGCCCGTCCCGAAGACCAAATGCCATTGCCCATATGCGCATAGGTATTGTACATAATACCCGCCGCGCCAATATTGCGAATAAACTGCTTGAACTCCTCCACCTTCTCATCGCGGCCGGGCAGGTTGAGCGTAATCTCCGGCACATTGTGCACGCCGAGGTTTGTGACGCGATAAATCTTAATGCCGTGGTCGCCAAAACGCTTGACCAAACTCTTGTAAAAATCGAGCGAGTGGCGTTCGGGCGCGTCAATGCCCACCATCGCCCATTCGACGCCGAGTTGCTGAAAAAACTGCAAGTCTTCGGCGCTGGCATCGGCACCGGTCTGAATGGCAATCTGGATACCCTCTGTACTCGAATAGTAGCCGGGTACGGCGCGCATGGGAATCTGGTTGGTGGCAGTGCTCATATTAGATGTTCTCCAGGTGAATAGTTGGCCGCTCCGTTTTTGTATGGCGATAGTCATAATATGATTAAACTTACCCCAATCACCAAAAGCTGGACCTCTTATTTTTCTAGCCCGGCGGCCGCTGGCGGAGCACCCGGAGAAGCCCCAAAAAACAAACAAGCAATAGCCAGGGAAAGAGGTATCACAGCAAAAACGCTGAGCACGGTATTATAGCTGCCCATCAAATCGCGAGCGACGCCGATGGGCATGGGACCCAAGGCAGAAGCAGCCACAAATAAAGTGGAAGCGAAACCAGCAATGCTGCCCAGATGAAGGCGGCCAAAGAAATTGGCGAAAACAACGCTGGCAATAATCATTTCCAAGCCGACCTGTACCCCCATGGAAAAACCAAAAAGATAGACCATGTCCAGCGAGTCGAGTCGGGGAGCTAAAACGAGATTGAGCGCCATCAATACCAGCGAGAGCGCCAGCAATAGGCGAATGGGAACGCGACCTATGAGCAAGCCGCTGATCAATTGCACAACGGCGGCAGTGGCAGCGATGGGAACGAAAACGGAGGCGGCCACACTAGAAGAGAGACCACTGTCTTTAAAGATACTGAAGAGGTGAAAAGTGAGTCCGGTATGGAGCATGCTCGTTGAGGACAGACCCGCCGTCACCAACCAGAAGGCGGTGGTGCGCAAAGCCTGAGCGCGGGTCCAATTGATCTCTAGGGGCATATTGGATCCCTCGCCGTCTTTTCCACCGACCTTCATACCATCGGGTAACAAACCGTGATCCTCGGGTCGGTCGCGGACGAAGATCCAGGCAATGGGCAGCATCGACAGAATCAATACAGCGCCCAAGATCACGTAGGTCGAGCGCCAGCCATAGAGAGGAATCAGTGCATTTATAAGAAAGGGAAAGAGACCGCCCAGCAGCGCTCCAGCAACGCCACCAATGCCCATGACCAAACCGCGCCGCCGCACCCACCAGATATTGATGACATTTTTGCTCACCAGGCTCAGACTGCCCTGACCCAATTGGCGCAATAAAAAAAAGCCGATGCCGAGCATGACGGCATTGCGCACGAAACTCATATAAATACAGGCCAAACCCAGCAATAAGCTCATGAGCGCGATCATAAAACGAGCGCCGCGCTGATCAAATTGGCGGCCGACGTAGGGCAGCACAAAACTAGCCGTAAGGGTACCCGCCGTGTAGAGCGTACTCACCAGCCCACGGCTGAGCCCGAGATCGGCAATAAAGTGATCCAAAAAAGCAGAAAAGGCATACGTTTGACCGGGACCAGTCATGATGCCGCCAAAGGTACCGACAACGAGGATAACCCAACCATAATAGAAGGGTGTAGAAAGAACGAGACGGCTTTTATGGTTGACGTCGTACAAGGATCTCCTTTTCGAAACTAGGTCGAGCCGCACTCGTTACTGCTTGGTGATGGCATCCCCTACGCAAATCGTTCCGGCCTCGACGACCCGGGTGTTGATGCCGCGCAAGCACCGCTCTTTGCCCACACCGGTATTAACAAAAGTCATGGCATCCATGCCAAAGCGTTCGACGAATTTCTTGCAACCAGTGTGGGGCTCGGCGGTGACTTCGATTAGCGCTGAACCAATGGCCAAGCGCGTTCCCGCCGGTAAATTGGCAAGGCTCAGATCTAGATCGACGTAGAGCTGGTCTCCCGCCAGGGGCCAGCGCGCCTGGCTGCCGGCGACGAGATCGGCAACGCGCGCATTCATAAGGGTCAATTGCGTCTCCGGATTAGCCGGGCGTTTGGGCGTGGCCAAATCACCCCGGGTCAGCCAATTGTCGCCGACTAGGCCGGTAACCGGATCGAGTTGGCCCTCCTCCAATAATTCTCGCTCGCCAATCGCCAGCCGACGTGCGATTAGTTTCAGTACACCACCATCGGCGGGAGACTGACAGATCTGCTCCAAGCCCGCGTTCAGTTCATCTAGTGTCAGGTGCTTGGCTTCCATAAGACCGCTCCTAGGTAATGGGTATGTTATCTCTTTCAGGCAAGAGAACTGCTTTCTTTTTCTTCTAGCCGACCTATAAGGCGCAACAAACCATCCAGCGTCGTGAGCGGATGAGGCGGACAACCAGGAATATAGAGATCAACCGCTAAAAGGTCATCTACCCCGTTTTCAACTTCCGAGTGCCCTCTGTAAATTCCCCCAGAAATGGCGCAAGCCCCCATGGCAATGACAACCTTGGGCGGGGGAATTGCTGCATAGGTTTTCTCGAGCGCCAGTTTCATATTGGCAGTAACGGGCCCGGTGATCAGCAGGCCATCGGCATGGCGCGGAGAAGCGACAAACTGAATGCCAAAGCGGCCTAGATCAAAAACTATCGTGCTCAGCACATTGACATCCTGTTCACAACCATTGCAACCCCCGGCGCTGACCTGCCGCAATTTGAGCGAGCGACCAAAGAGACGGCGCGTCTTCTCTTCCAAGGCGCTGGCCTTTTCCAACACCTGCCCGCGCATCAGTAAATCTTCGCGCTCCCGAACCGCCAGCCGATGATCGCCCGTATAATGGATAGCGTCTTCGGGACAAGCCTCCATACAGTCGGTACAGAACAAACACTTGCCCAGATCCAATTCTATGCCCTGCTCGTCAATAGTGATAGCCTGGGTGGGACAGGCGGTGGCGCAGGCGCGACAATCTTCGGGACATTTTGCCGCGTCGATATTCGGCAAGCCGCGAAAACGGTCGGGCAGAGCCGAGGACGGCACGGGGTAATCAATCGTTCTATGGCCCTGTTGGATGCGGGTAAGCAGTGTATTCATCATAGATCAACTCGCAGGAATGATTGCTGAGAAAGTATCTTAAAATTCCGGCTGCACTTTCGCGCCCAGGCGCAAAAGCCGCCGGGAGATTTGAGATAGCTCCTAAAGGTCATGGCCACAATAGGAGAGGTTAAAACTCTTATTGCAGAGTGGAAAATTCGAAATCTGCTCATCGCGCATGGCCAAGGCCAGTCCCATCCAATTGTGGAAGGAAGGATCGATGATTTTATAGTGGGCGAAAAGGCCCTGGCTATCCGTCGTGGCCACGTGGCAGACCTCGCCGCGCCAACCCTCTACCAGTGTTACAACGAGCATATCGGACGCTATTCCATTCATTGCCGCCCGCACCGAACCCTGGGGCAGGGTTTGCAATTGCATGCGGATGAATTCGATCGACCTCTGCGCTTCGAGCCAGCGCACATAGGCCCGCGCAAAAACATCGCCCGAGTCAGCCGTGGAGACGGGGATGGGCGCCAAACAATAAACGCCCGCAGGAAAGTCGACCCGCACATCCCGGCCAAAACCGCACGCTCGGGCAGCAGGACCCACCAAACCGAGTTCTGTGCAGAGGGAAGCAGATATTTTGCCGGTATCTTCAAAACGCGACAGCACCGAACTAGAATCCCACAGCAAATTGACGGCGCTGGTCAAATCGGTGGAGGCGGTGTCCAACCTCTGCTGCAGCTGCTCGATGAGCGCATCGTCAATGTCAAAGCCGCTACCGCCGGGGCGCACTAGTCCGCGCCCCATACGGTTGCCGCAAATAAGAGCGCTCATATTCAGAAAGTCGCCGCGCAGCCGCCCGCAATAAGAAGCCGTGGGCAAATAAGCCACGTCGCCGGCCAGCGCCCCCAGATCGCCAACATGGTTGGCCAGGCGCTCCAGCTCGAGGGCGATGCCGCGCAGAGCCAAAGCGCGGGGCGGCACTTGGCACTTGGTCAATGACTCGAGCGCTTGGCAGTAGGCCATTGTATGGCCTATCGACGTATCGCCTACCGCGGTCTCCAAATAATGGATCGTGCGTTTATCTGGACCGCCGACCAATGCGCTTTCGACACCGCGGTGCTGGTAGCCAAGCGAGATCTCCAGATGCAGAACCTGCTCGCCGTGGCACTGAAAACGAAAATGTCCAGGCTCTATGACGCCAGCGTGGACCGGCCCCACGGCGACCTCGTGTATGTCCTCTCCAGCAACGCGGAAAAAATCCGTTTGGCCCGGAACGATATCCCGAGACCCCGCGCCTGCAGCGCCGTAAGGCGCGTGAAAACGAATAGGTTTGAGCCAGGGATGACCTTGCGGCGACACATTCCACTGCTCGGCAATCTCGCGCTCGAACCAATGCGCCTGAACGCAATCGGGGGTGAGCGCGGGGTAACTCTGCCCCACCCGGGTAGATGCCAACAAAAGCATAGCCTGGTCATCACGGGCCAACACGGCCAGCAGCCGGATGTCTCCATCGTCTGCTGGCTGGCCGTACAGGGCTACTAACCGAGCGCCCGTTTTGGTCTCGCCGATCACCCATTGGCGAAACTCGTCTAGAGCCAGATCGGGCACTTGGCGTATGGGGACGCTCACCCCATTGCTTATGGAAAGCCCCGCAGCCATCAGCCCCCCCCCAGGAAAACGGCGATACGAGTCAACAACTCCTCCAGCCTCTGAGGTATGTAGAGACCAAGGACGATGGTCAACAAGCAGAACAGGGCGGGAGGCCCTACGGCCAACAAGGATTCGGGGCGCCGCTGAATCTGTACGCCAGCGGCGGGACTTCCCTGCGCCATGCGCAGAATAATGGCAGACATGGAGACAAAGATCAGCCCCAGCAAAGACAAACCAATAGCAGCGATTAGGTAACGTCCCTGATCTAGCGCCTCTTTAAAAATGATGAATTCGCTAATAAAAAGGCCAAAGGGCGGAAAGCCTGTAATAGCCAACAAACCCGCTATCCACAGCGCCCCCGACAGCGGCATAACCCGCAGCACCCCCTGGACATCGGCAGCAATGCGGGTGCGATAATAACCAAGTATATTGCCGGCCACAAAGAAGAGCATCGCTTTGGTCAAAGAATGGTTAAGGGCGTGCAACATAGAGCCGAAAACCGCCCTGCCACCCAGGCCTACACCAAGGGCGAGCAAGCCCATATGTTCGACGCTGGAATAAGCCAGCAAGCGTTTATAGTCTGTTTGTCCAAGGATGAAGACGGCAGCGAAAAGCAGCGACAGCAAACCAAAGAATATCAGCAGGTCGCCGCTGAAGACGCCCAATCCAGCGACAACGCAGACCTGGTGGATGCGCAATAAACCAAGAAAGGCGCAATTGAGCAAGGCCCCCGATAGCAGCGCCGAAACTAGAGCGGGCGCTTCGCTGTGGGCATCGGGCAGCCAGGTGTGCAGCGGAGCCAATCCCATCTTGGTGCCGTAGCCAACCAGCAAAAAGAGGAACGCGGCCTTGAGCCAAGGAAGGTGCAGGTGTTCTTGTGCGGCCAATTGCCCAATTTGAGTTATGAACAGCGGTGCCGATTCGCCGTTGGGCGCCAGCGTCGCGACAGCCAAAAGAATATTGCCCATCAAGGCCAAGGCGATACCTACCGAACAGATCAGCAGATACTTCCAGGTCGCTTCGAGCGAACGGGCATTGCGGTGGAAGTAGATCATCGGAGCACTAGTCAACGTCGTCGCTTCAATAGCCACCCAGAGTATGCCAAAATGTTGGCTGACGGTCACCAAGGTCATGGCCGCCAAAAAAAAGAGCAGGCTGGCCACCAGCGTAGCTTGAGGAGTATTGCGAAAGATGAGTCCTTGCTCGCGGCTGCGGGAGTGGCCATGGTCGATACGGCGCAAATAGTCCACCCCGTAGAGCGCGGCGGCGAGGAAGAGCAGGCTAATGATGCTGAGGAAGAGCAAACCAACATCGTCTAAAAATAACCAGTTTTGCCCGATGGGAGCGGGCAATTTAAACCAGGCGCTGGCCGTCAGGCCCACGTGCATAATTGCCGCCGCCAGCAAAAGCCCGTACTGGACGCGGGATGAGCGGCTAATAAAGGAAAGCAGACCGGCCAGGCCGGGAATGAGGATGAGGGCCAGGATCATTCGGAGCTCACCGGATCGGTCCAGTCGGCCAGTTGGTCGAGAGCATCCGTATCGATGTGGTCAAATTCCCTGCTGATGTGGAATATAGCAATGCCCATGACAAAGACGGCCACGAAGACGTCGAGCAGAACACCCAACTCCACCACTAAAGGCTGTTCGAGCAACAACGCCGCGCCAAAAGCGTAGATACCGTTTTCGAGGATGAGAAAACCGAGGACCTGACTAAGGGCCTTAATGCGGCTAATAACCACGAAGAGGCCTATGAGAATGGTCGACAGCGCTAGGGGCACTACCAGTGGCGAAGCGGTCGGCAGAGGCAGAGGCAATTGCGCGCTTATCCAGAAGGCGACAACCAGGGTGAGAAAGCCAATAAACATCGAGGCCGGATAGCTCACCAGGGGCTCTACTTCGCGGCGCATATGGGTCTCGCGCAGAGCCTTTCTCAAAAGCCAGGGAAAGAGCACGCCCTTAAGAAGGATAGTACCCGCAGCGATGCAAAGAGCGTGCAACCCAATGGACGTAGGATAAGCAATCAGCGGCAATAGACCGACGAGCATGCCTTGGACAGCGACAATACGAATGCAGGCCAGCAGGCGGCTGGAGGCCAGGAAAATCAAATTAGTCAGCGCCAACAAAGCCAGAACGATGTCAGAGTACGGGCTCATAGCTCATCTCAAAACGAAAACTGCGGCAAGGGCCGCCAACGCGCCGGCTCCCACCAATAGGTGCGGAACTTGGTTGAGACGCAAACGCGCCATGCTCGACTCTATTACGCCAATCAAGACGGCCAGCGCACCCATGCCAAGTAGAAAGAGCGGACCACCGATCCAGCTAGAGCCCTGAAAAAAAGACAGCATCAAATTTACCAGCAAGGCACCGAGAAGCCATAGCTTGAGCGCCGCGGCGTAGAGGATAAAAGCTAGATCCGGCCCCCCGTGATCGAGTACCATAACCTCGTGGATCATCGTCAGTTCCAAATGCGTACTGGGATCGTCGACCGGCAGGCGCGAATTTTCGGCCAGCAAGACAATGATCCAGGCGGCGGCCACTAGCGCCAGGCCAATTTGGTGTTCCAAGCCGAGGGGCAGGTGCTCATAGATAGCGGTCAGCGAGAGCTGGCTCGTCTGACGCACCAGCGCCATCAAGCCCAGGAACAAAGCCGGCTCGGCCAATGCGGCAAATTGCACCTCGCGACTGGCGCCCATGCCCTCAAAACTAGACCCGGTATCGAGGGCGGCCAGCACCGTAAAAAAGCGCGCAAGCCCTAGCAAATAGGCAAAGACGACTATATCGCCCCCAAAGGCCAGCACGGCCGACCGACCGGCCAGAGGCAACAGAGCCAGAGCGGCTATCACTGCGGCCAGGCCTACCAGCGGACCGGCGCGAAAAACCCAGGTCGTTGTCTGGCTATAAACTGCGCCCTTGCGCAACAACTTCGCCAGATCGTAGTAGAGTTGCCCTAGAGGCGGGCCCTTGCGACCGGCAAAGACGGCTTTGGTGCGGTTGATAATCCCAAGCAGCAGCGGTGCCAGTAAGAGGCTGAGGAAAAAGTGAAGTAACGGCATCGTCAAGACAGTTTCCAGATCATCAGAGCCAGCAAGGTCAAAGCGATATAGAGAATGTAGAGCTGGACGGTGCCCTGTTGGAAACGCCGCCACTTGGCAAGCGCGGCGCGAATATAGATGAAGAACCGCCGATAGAGAACCTCCTGAAATACATCGGGCGTTTCAGTGTGCAGCGAGGCGGCGGCCGGCAAAATGCCTGCAGGCATTGAGACGTGCCGCCGCGTTTGCAAGAAAAAGGCAAAAAATTGCGTCAGCGGTTGGGCTAAGGAAGAAGCCGTGTACTGCATGCG
>Ga0114996_10006722_pt1 | contig 13168 bp, 10 predicted proteins | sample ArcticOcean_MG_C_4_FD_87039 | JGI IMG/M metagenome (GOLD analysis project Ga0114996, IMG submission 87039) | Marine microbial communities from western Arctic Ocean - ArcticOcean_MG_CB4_134 | ecosystem: Environmental > Aquatic > Marine > Oceanic | place: Arctic Ocean: Canada Basin | collected... | reverse complement strand
CTCGAACCCACGACCTACGGATTAAAAGTCCGTTGCTCTACCAGCTGAGCTACCGAGTCAGACATGCTCTATCTGCTTGCTAGCGAAGAATCTACCGTTGTTCGCACCTTCGCTCCACCGGGCCGGGGAACGCCCAGTTTAGCCCAAGTGTGACCCGATCTTTCTTACGTGCGCGCGGAGGGGCCGATCACGATCCCGTCCCCCCATGCCATGGGGCCTGGCTATCACCGCACGCCGGACCTCGCCCCACGGCTAGTTGTATGCGGTGCTAAAGCGCTCCCGCTGCTCCGGGCTGCCGAGAGCGACGAGCGTGGAGCCCTCCTCCAGGCGCTGATCGGGCATCAGATTCGTGACGATATGCCCGTCCTTCTGGAGGCCGATCACGTTCAGGCCCGTTCGCGCTCCGATCCCTGCGGCGGCGAGCGTTTTGTCCGCGAGTGACGGAGGGAGCGTCACGTAGAAAAGATCAACGCCCTCGCCCAGGACGACGAGTTCGCGTCCCTGCGCAATCGAGTATAGGGTTTGCACGCCTAAGGACGCGTAGCTCAAGACGAAGTCGGCGCCAGCGCGCTGGATAGCCTGCACGTTCCGCTGGTGCGTAACCCGGGTAAGGATACGCGCGTCGGGATTCAGCCGCCGGCAGTAGACCGTCAAATAGATGTTCATCGCGTCGTCGTGCGTCGTCAGCAGGACGCTCGGCGTGTTCGCGATCCCTGCTTCGTCAAGTACGCGCCGGTCAGCGGCGTCGCCCAGAAACAGGCGATCGGGGATACTCGCGATCTGCGATTCCAGGGCCGGGTCGCGCTCCACCATATTCACGTGAATCTCTCGCCGCCTAAGAGCTACAGCGGCGGCCCGCCCGACCTTACCACCGCCGACGATGAGCACCGGATTCGAGTTGGGGTCGCGGGTCACGAGCACTTCATCGAGCCCCGAGACCTGCTCACGTGTGCCGATCACGACTGGCACGCTTAGCGGCGAGAGTTCGAGGTCCGGCCGTGAGGGCAGGAAACGCCCCCGCTCCCATACGCCGACGATGTTAGCCCCTGTACGCTCGCGCAGCCGTGTGTCCCGGATGGTCTTGCCCTGAAACGGCGTGTTGTGCACCGAGAACTCGGCGAGCAGCAGGCTATGGAATCTGCCGATCAGGTTGATGCGCGACGTCCCTGCGCTCACGCGGTTGGCGAGGTGTTCACCTAGTTGGTGGATAAGCGGCAGCACATGCGTAGCGCCGCTGAGTTCCAGCACGTCGACCGAGTCTTCCACTTCAGCCAGCGCGACGATCGGCACCGAATCGGACAGCTCACGGACGGTGAGCACGATGTTGGAGTTCACCGTGTCGGATGCGTTGGCAAAGACTAAGCGAGCCCGCGCCGCTCCGGCAGCTCGGTATGTCTCGACGGAGTCAATCTCTCCGGTGAAGACCGGCACGCCGAAATCCTGCATCTGGATCGCGAGGTCGGGGTCCGGCTCGATGACATAGACGGACTCTCCTGCCAGCTGAAGGCGGCGGATGAGCCCGGGAGCGATGGGATCGTTGGCACAAATCAGCACGTGACCCGTGAGGCCTTCCGGCACTGACTGGAGCTCCCGGATACGGCTGCGGCTCCTCTGTTCGAGCCACGGGGCGTAGACAAGTCGGATGAAGAGAAACGGGAGGATGATGAGAAACATCACCATCCCCGTCAGCAGAACCAGGCTACTGAACAGGCGGCCGAGGTCACTCTCGAACGTGATGTCACCGAAGCCCAGAGTGCTCATCACGGTAAGCACCCAATAAACAGCCGTGAACCACGAGTGGTCCTGACCCTCCCGCGCCATGATCGAGTGGAATACCCAAGCGTAGAGCGAAACGACCGCAACGAGGAGAAGCACATATTTCACGAAAGGCGCGAGCTGACGGCGAGGACTGGTTGCCCCTGTGAGCAGCGTCGCCAGATGAGAGCTGATCGTCTTCATGCGGGTTAGTCACCTCTCTGTTAAGAACGGGCGTGCACGCGTAATAGAGGCCGGAACGGCACCTCGGCGGTCAATGTTCTGCGGGCGCGCGCATGTCGTCCACAAACTCCACTCTTCCGCTCTCAACGTCGTACACGGCCCCCACCACCCGCAACGCATGCGAGCGGATAAGTTCAGCGAGCGTGGTGGACTCACTGCGGATATCCGCGCAAGACTGGCGGACGTTCCGCTCCACTGCCTCTTCCCATTCCGGTGGTCCGCTCTCGCGATCACTAGGAGGGGCCGCAAGCACAGCGCGTGAGATCCGTTCGATGATCGATTCGAAGTGGGGGATGGGAGGACGACTCGAGCCCCCGGACGACACCCGGTCAAGCGTCGCGGCAACCGCCCCACACCCGGAGTGGCCCAGCACCACGATCAAACGGACCCCCAGTTCGACGACCGCGAATTCCAGACTGCCAAGCTGAGTTGGAGTTACCACGTTGCCTGCCACTCTAACGACGAACAGCTGGCCCGGGCCCTGTCCAAACACCTCTTCCACGGGCACTCGCGAGTCCGAGCATCCCAGAACCGCCGCGAACGGCTCTTGACAGCCGGTGAGCTCCGGACGGCGAACGTCGCCCTCCAGATGGTCGTCTACGAAGTTAGGATCAGCCGAGAAACGTTCGTTTCCTTCTCGGAGGCGCCGGAGCGCGCCGGCCGGAGTAATCGACATCCTCTAGCTGTTCATGAGCGGCTAGGTGTTGCCACGGGCAGATCCTCAACTGTCTCCAGGAGCTCGAACACGGTGCAGTGATCCTCCACGGGATGCCTCAGCGGGCGATCTAGAACGACCGTATAGAGATTGCGACGGCCCCGACGAAGTTTCGAGACGTACCCTGCATCACACAAGTTCCGTCACGATCCGTTGGACCGCCCGTTCGGTGATGCCTACCCGGGCGGCGATATCGCGCGTGCGACGAGACTCATCGCATCAGGTTTGCGACCCCGGGAACTCCTCATGGTAGAGTGCGACCGCGTCCAGAGTCCCACAGATGTAGAGCGCGTCGTCGGGCAGAAGCCGGAAGGAAGCCGGGAAGTCCATGCCTGTGCGGCCGTCCCGCTCGAACGCGACGACGGTGCAGCCTGTGCGCTCCCGAATCCGCTCAGCCACGGGGTTCTTTCCGGCGAGACGACTTACGCCGACCCGCACGAGCTTGATATGAGGCTGAAGAGAAACGGTCTGCCCAAGGACCTGGCGGGCGAGCAGCTGTCCCGCGACCTGGCTCATCGAGATCGCAAAGTCCACTCCGGCGCGCTGGATACGCGTCACATTATCGGCTAGCGAGACACTAGCGATGAGCGCGAGATCTGGAGCGTAGTCCCGGAGGACTGTGGCGGCGAAGATCGTTTCGCTGTCGGAGTCGAGCGCGAACACGACGACCCGGGCCCCAGCGAGGGGAACACGCTCGAGCACGTCCCGGTCGATGATGTCACCCACAACGTGGACACCCGGACGCTCGACCCGATCGACCACGTAAACTTCCTCGTCTACGGCAGTAAGAATCTCCGTGACCTTCTGCCCCAAGCTGCCAAATCCGACCACCACGATCGCTCCCTCCTGGGTGATAGGCCGGGCCATCTGGTTGAGCTTCTCGATGCTCTCCGGCGTGCCCACGGCGACCAGGATCGTATCAGGGCGGATGGTCTGGCCCGCAGCCGGAGGCGAGTGCAGGGACCCATCCCGCCATTGACCTACAATGTTGGAACCGGTGAGGGAGCGGAGTCGGGCTTCGGCGAGGGTCGTGTTGGCCAGTGGCCCGCCGTCGTGGACTCGTAGTTCGGCCACCTCGAGGACGTGGCTCAGTGGTCGGACTCCCGTGCCCCGCGGACTGATCTTGGCACTGGCCCGGGAGCACAGAACGGCGGCAAGCACGTGGGCAGGCGTGAACGTCGCGCTCGCCCCGGCCAATAGCATCGGCGAGCGCCGGTGGGGGTCGTCGATCAGCGCGATGATAGGACCTTCGTAACCCACCTCACGGGCGCTGAGCGCAAGCAGCACGTTGGCGCCATCCGCACCATTCAGGACGAGGGTATGGGCACGCGTCAGTGGCCGAAGATCCAGTTCCTGCTCGGCCAGATTGGCGAGCACCACCTGTTGCCCGCGTTCGTGGAGACGGCGCGCCACCGCTTCATCCTCCTCGATCACCACCGAAGTCATGTCCCGGCGCTTGAGCTCATTGAGTAGCGAATCCACCTCTGGGCCGTATCCATAGACTACAACACCGTCGTCCACGTTTGGTAGTGCGAGAGGCATCCGTCCCTCGAAGCGCTCGACGAGCGGGGGGGCCTTGAACTTGTCGGGAAGCAGGACGCCGACTGCACCCCCTTCGATGTGTGCAGCCCTGCCCTCAAGTAGCACTGAGCAGCCCTTGAGGGCGAGCGGGGTGAACAGGTTGAGAACGAACGCGGTGAAGATCAGTACCGAGAAGACGGACGAGTCTATGGCGCCCTGACTGAGAGCCAGTGCCGCGAGGATGAACGCCAACTCCGCGCGCCCGCACATGCCCACACCCACAGTCAAAGCTTCCCTTGCCGACAGCCCTATTCGCCGCGCCATGCCCCCCGCACTCATGACCTGGCCGAGGATCACCGCCGTAGTCAGAACGGCTACGAACGCGAAGCCCGAAGAGCTGATGTCGAACGTGATGGAAAAACCCAGCGACATGAAGAAGATCGGGCCGAGGAACGAGTAGGCGATCCCGTAGGAACGATCTGCTACGACCCGGACCAAGTTCGGGTGGGCCACTTCCTCCTCGAAGAACAACCCAGCCAGGTAGGCGCCGAGGATCATGTGAAGCCCGATGGCCTCGGCGAAGAGGCCCGCGGCGATGGCCACGAGAAGGATGAAGGTGAAGCCTTTGCCCCCCTCGCTCCTGAAGGGCAGCGTGAGGCGCGGATAGGCGAAGCGACCAAGCAGGACAGCCACTCCGAAGAAGGCCACTACCTTCGCCAGCGTGACGACGATGGCCATGGGCTCGAACGACCCACCCGACAGCACCCCGACGATGAGCCCGAAGACCACGAGGGTCAGCAGGTCGTCGATCACGCAGCTCGCGACGATCACTCGGGCCAGGCCCGTATCCGCCAGCCCCAGGTCCTTGAGGGTCTTCAACGTGACCACCACCGCGGTGGCGGTCATAGTGAGACCGACGAACACGGCAGCTACCGGATCCAATCCAAAAGCTGTCGCCACGCCGAAACTGACCGCGAACGGCACGATCGCACCCACGACAGCAACCCCGAGCGACCTTTTCAGCGCGGCGAAGAATTCTCGGGGCTGGGTCTCCACACCGGCGTGGAACATGAGGAAGAAGATGCCGATGTCGGCCAGGAGCGTGATCGCTTCACTGGGATCGATGAGGCCGAAGACTGCCGGTCCGACTAGGACGCCGACGATGAGCTCGCCCATGATCGTGGGCAGCCCTAACGGGCGCAGGGTGACCGCGACCAGCCAGATACCAGCCAGTAGGATCAGAAGATCGAATGCGATGTCATGCATGCGGCGAACTCCAATGTTCGTTCCACATCTCCGCGGTGGGGTCTAGCAACCGCCGGAGCCTCAGCGAACCGCTAACGCCACCCACTCCGCCTCTACGTCGCCGCCACCGATCGCAACGACGATGTACTGCGTGCCGTCGTGCATGTAGCTCATGGGCGCTCCGGTCGTGCCAGCCTCGAGCTCCTTGCTCCAGATCAATTCTCCGGTGGCCTTGTCGTACGCCTTGAAATTCAGTCCGCTGTCGGTGGTTCCGATCACCGCGTCACTTCCCTCGCCGATGAACAACAGGCTCTTCGTCAGGAGTGGAGCCGCACGGCCTGAGATGCCGAGAGGTCCAACGTCGAGTCCGGCAAGCAGCGGGTGATCCCGCGGACCGTCGCCGTTCGCGACCATCCACGCGTGCTCCCCCGTATTCATGTCGATCGCGGTGATGCGCCCGTAGGGAGGCTTGAAGATCGGCAGGCCGTCGATCGTGGGCACGGCGCTCCCGAGGTCCGACCGACCGGCATATAGCATCGTGGCGTCAGGCGTGGTGGCGGAATTGATCTGGTGGATATCCGGCAACTGGTGCGATACCGCGTAGTAGTAGCCAGTCTCGGGATCGAAGGCGCCAGAATGCCAATTACCCGAGCCCCAGATACCAGGTCGCGTGAGTGTACCCTGCAGGCCGTTCGGCCCAGGCGTGGGCATGGAGGGTGGCGTGAAGAGCGGCCCTAGCTTGAACGGCTTTACAGCCTCCACCGCCCTCGCGCGTAGCTCCGGAGTGAAGTCGATCAGGTCGTTCAACGTGGCGCCCTGGGCTCCGAACGGTGCCGGCTTGGTCGGGAACGGTTGGGTCGGAGACGCTCGCTCACCGGGCACGGTCGACTGAGGCACTGAACGTTCCTCGATCGGCCAGACGGGCTCACCCGTCAGTCGGTCGAAGACGTACAGGAAGCCGGTCTTGCTCGGTTGCATGACCGCCTTGACGGCACGGCCGTCGACGACGATGTCCCCGAGCACCGGCGGCCCAACGGTGTCGTACTCCCAGAGGTCGTGGTGCACCATCTGAAAGTGCCAGATGCGCCCACCGGTGGCAGCCTCCAACGCAACGAGGCTGTTGGAGAAGAGGTTCGAGCCAGGACGGTGCCCGCCGTAGTATGCCGCCGTCGGCGCCGATGTGGGCACGTACACGATGCCGGTCTCCGGGTCGGCGCTCATGCAGCACCAGGAGCCCATGTCTCCGGCCCACTCCGACGAACCGTCACCCCATGTGTCGTACCCCAGCTCGCCTGGGCGCGGCAGGATGTGGAACGTCCACACCTGCTCGCCGGTGCGAACGTCGAAGCCACGCACGTCTTCGGGCAAAGCTTCTTTGATCTCGCCACTGTCGCCGGCGGAGCCGATGATGCCTGCGACAACCACCACGTCCCCGACCACGATCGGGGCGAAGGACCATCTGAACGCATCCGAGCCCTCGGCGGGACTCAGCAGAACCCGGCCACCTTCCCCGAAGTCCGACAACAGACGTCCGGTCGCAGGGTCGAGCGCATACAGGTATGGCTGACGCCCAAAGATGATGCGTCGATCATCCCCTTCCCCCCAGACCTGTACTCCTCGGTTCGAACGCCCACGAACCGCTTCGATCGTCGGTTCGAACGGCTGCTGGACCCATAGCGTCCGACCAGTCCCCGGATCGAAAGCCTCGACGAGCCCGACCGCGTTCGTGGAGTACAGGACACCATCGACCAGAACTGGCGTCGACCTCATGTAGGCGCCTGGATTCAGATCCGGAAAAGCCTCGGTATACGAGGGGTCCAGGCCCGGCCTGCGCCAAACAATATCGAGATCCGCCACGTTGGTGCGATCGATCTGATCGAACGGAGCGTACCGTTTGAAGCCCAGATCTCCGCCGTAGTAGCCCCAGTCGTTGGACCCATCACCACTCTGCGCGCTCAGGTCTCCCACTCCAACGACCGCCAGACTGATCAGGAGGCCGAGCACGCTGCCAAGAGACGCGAGCCGCAACTGGGGAACGCAGATAGGGCCAAAACTCGAACGAACCGACGTGGGCACGGCAATCTCCTCTGGTAGGGGTGCTGCATTATCCGGCCCCCTTCGAGGCGCGGCAAGCGGTGCCAAGATACAGCGATCCGCAGAATTATGGAGCGGCGCTGCGCACCCTTCGTACGACACGGCTTCGGAACTGAGCCTTTACAGGTCGAGCGAGAACTGAACGCCCGTAAACGTGAGGCGATGATGGGGAGTCACGCCCAACTCGTCGATCGCGGCACGATGCTCGGCAGTACCATACCCCACGTTTCGCTCCCAACCGTATCCGGGGTAGCGCAGTGCCAGGCGGCGCATGAGTCGATCGCGAATCACTTTTGCAATAATCGAGGCACAGCCGATTGAATGGATGAGGGCGTCACCGCCCACGATGGCCTCGTGCTCTCGTCCCAGGTGCTTCACGGGGAGGCCGTCAATGACGATCTGGCCAGGAGGCGCCTGGAGATGATCCAGTGCCCGTTGCATCGCGACCGTCGTGGCGCGCAGGATGTTGCGCCGGTCGATCTCCTTCACCGAGGCCGCGCCCACTCCGACGGCACGCACGGACTCCAGGATCACAGAGTGGAGCTGCTCTCGTGTCTCCTTGCTGAGCCGCTTCGAGTCGTCGGCGCCATCGATGTAAACACCCTCAGGAAGCACTACCGCGGCGGCCACCACAGGTCCCGCGAGCGGCCCACGCCCGGCCTCGTCGACACCCGCCACGGAAAGACCGCGGCCCCAGAACCGTCGCTCGTATTCGAGCAGGTCCTGGGGCCGCGACGTCCCGTCGTCGTCCGGCTTCATGCCGGCGCCGGGCTTCAGCGTGCGGTACGCTTCTCTGGAATGCGGGCAGCCTTACCACGCCGGCCCCGGAGGTAGTACAGCTTCGCCCGCCGCACACGCCCACGCCGCACAACTTCTACCCCGGACACCGTGGGGGCATGCAGCGGGAAGATACGCTCGACGCCGATGCCGCTCGAGATCTTGCGGACCGTGAACGTCTCGTCGACGCCACCGTGCTTACGAGCGATGCACACACCCTCGAACACCTGGATGCGCTCCTTCGTGCCTTCCCGAACGAGATAGAGCACCTTGATAGTATCACCAGGACCAAACTCGGGAAGCTCGTCGCTCCGGAGCTGTTCCTTCTCGATTTCTTTAATCACATCAGACATCTTCGACTCCACGGCACGGCCGGAGCAGTTTCTTGAGAGACCTTTAAACTAATCACGTATTTTCAGGCCGTGAAGCCCCCACGTTACAAGGCCAGTCAGCGAGCACTCCATATACAGCCCCCAATCCCTGAGACGCCAAATGACCGAACTCACGCTCACTCGTGAAGATTTCGAGCAGGCCCGCGCCCGTGTGGCTCCGCATACCTACCACACCCCAATGTTGACCTCGCGCTCACTCAGCGAAGCGAGCGGATTCGACGTGCGCCTCAAAGCCGAGATCTTCCAAAAGGGCGGGTCCTACAAGGTCCGTGGCCCGACCAACCTGATCGGACAACTGAGCGACGACGAAAAGGCGCGTGGCGTGATTTGCTCATCCGCTGGCAATCACTCTCAGGGTGTGGCGATCGCCGCACGCCAATACGGCGTGCAGGCAGTCGTCTGCATGGCGGAGAACGCCACCCCATCGAAGATCGCGGCCACCGAAGGGTATGGGGCAGAAGTGGTGCTGCACGGCAGCATCTGGGACGAAGCCAACGAGAAAGCGCTCGAGCTCGTTCAGGAGCGGGGGCTGACCTACGTGCACCCGTTCGACGACCCACGCCTCATCGCGGGTCAGGGCACCGTCGGCCTCGAGATCATGGAGGACTTCCCAGACGCCGAGGTCGTTGTAGTGCCCATCGGCGGCGGCGGGCTAATCTCCGGAGTCTCGATGGCGGTCAAGAGCATCAACCCGGATATCCGAGTAGTCGGCGTGGAGTCCTCCGGCGCTCCGGCAATGAAGCTGAGCGTCGAGGCAGGTCACAGAATCACGCTCAAGCAGGTCGAGTGCCCTATCGACGGCCTCAAGGTCAAGCGCGTCGGAGAGAACACGCTCTCGGTGGTGTCACGCTTCGTGGACGAGATCGTCACGCTACCCGACGAGCAGATCTTCGAGGCAATGCTCTGGCTGATGGAGCGGGCGAAGCTGGTCACAGAAGGAGCGGCCGCGGCGCCGGTCGCGGCGCTGCTACAGGGCTTGGTCGACGCGCCCAGTGGGAGCAAGGTGGTCGCGGTCCTGAGCGGCGGGAATCTGGATGTGGAACAGCTGCGCGGGCGGAGCTGGAACTAGCTCTTCGGCGGGGTCGCCTCTCTAGTCGCTTTGCTGGGAGGTAATCCGCTCACTCGTAATCCGCTCTGCCTCTTCCCTTCGCCACTTGTCGATCTTGGCGTGATCTCCCGAGCGCAGCACCTCGGGTACCGCATGACCACGATACTCGGGTGGTCGCGTATACGACGGAGCACTGATGGGTCCGCCGTCGTAGAATGAATCGGTCGCGGCCGCATCGTGATCGCCGAGTGCTCCTGGCAACAGGCGGACCACCGCGTCCGTGATCGCCAGCGCACCGATCTCGCCTCCCGAGAGCACGTAGTCCCCCATTGAGATCTCTTCGGTGGCGAGATGCTCGGCCACGCGTTGGTCTACGTCCTTGTAGTGCCCACACAGGAGTGTGAGCTCCTCCCCGACACTGAAACGAACGGCGTCCGCATGCGCAAACGTGCGGCCCCGTGCAGAGAGCAGAACGATTGGCCCCTGGGGCTTCACATCGTCGATGGCCTCGAAGAACGGTTCCGGCTTCATGACCATGCCGGCGCCTCCACCGTACGGTATGTCGTCCACGGTGCGGTGCTTGTCGTGTGTGTACTCCCGCAGATCTACGAATCGGTACTCGACCAGCCCGGCCTCCGCAGCCCGCTTCGGAATCGAAAGAGCCAGTGGCCCCGCAAAAACATCTGGGAAGATCGTGACGATGTTGATGCGCATGGCGGTCACAGGTCCAGAAGACCTTCCGGCGGATCGATCACGATGCGCCTTGCTTCCTTGTCGACCTCGACGATGACGTCCTTCAGGAAGGGGACGAGAATCTCCCGGTCCGGCCCACGCACGTCGAGCAGGTGAGCGGGGCTGAGCTCATACACTTCCGTGACCTCGCCGACCGGGACGCCGGCGGTGGTCTCCACGCTCATGCCGAGCAGTTGATGGTAGAACACCTCGCCCTCTGCCAGCGGCTCCAGCTCCCCGGTCTCCCGGAAGAGGTAGCGGCCGCGCATCAGGTCCGACTGATTCCGATCCTCGATCCCACCGAAGAGCACGAGATAGCCTTTGCGGTGTGGGCGAACGGCATCGATGCGAAGCAGTGGCAGGTCCGGGTCCGGGTCGTCGGAGTCCGCATCGCCTAGACGCAGAACCACTCCGGGAGCGTATACGCCCTCGGGGTGGTCAGTCAGCGGCCACACGAAGAGTTCACCCTTGGTGCCGTGAGATTTGTTGATGTGCCCCACGACCAGAAACCTCGGGTCTTCGCGACCCATGATTCAGAGTTGTCCGAAGCCTACTCGGACTTCTCCTCATCTCCAGCTTCCTCAGCGTCGGCGTCAGCCCCCGCCTCCGCGGCAGGCTCACTCTCCTGTTCAGCCGCCGGCTCCTTGCCAGCTTTCTCTTCCGTCTCAGCCTCTGCAGCGGGCGCTTCCTCCGCTTCAGCTTCGGAAGCAGCCTCTTCCTCAACGGCAGCAGCCTCAGCCTCAGGAGCAGCCTCTTCTTCAGCAGCAGCCTCTTCTTCGGCGGCAGCCTCTGCTGCGGCTTCCTCAGCTGCGGCAGTCGCGACTTCAGCGTCAGCCTTTTCGATCTTCTGTTCCGCAGCACGCCGTGCCGTGAGCTGCTCAGCGCGGCTGGCTTTGCGGTGCTCGGCATCGACTTCACCCAGCGCAACTTTCACGTCACCGCCGCGACGGGCCTTGGCGATCAGCGACTTCATCGTGCCGGAAGGCTGCGCGCCTTCTCCTAGCCAATGATCCACGCGCGCAAGATCGAGCACGAGGCGTGCCGGGTGCGATAGAGGCTTGTAGTAGCCAAGCGTCTCTACAAAACGACCATCGCGGGGTGCGGCACTGTCTGCTACGACCACGCGGTAGTGGGCCTGTTTCTTCCGGCCCGTACGCCGGAGACGGATCTTTGCGGGCATCTTCTCTAGGGTTCTTACGACATATCAGCCTCCCGCGCGGTGCGCGGTGGCGCGTCCATCGGCCTCACAGGCCAAGTCTGGACAGACGCTTACGATATACGAGTCTAGCGCGGCTGTACACCGCTTCCGCCCATCATCCCTTTCATCTGTTTCATGAACTTCTTCATCTCTTTGAACTGTTTCATGAGACGATTGACCTCTGAGACCGGACGGCCGCTGCCCTTGGCGATGCGTGCACGCCGCGAGCCGTTGAGAACCTCAGGCTTGCGACGTTCCTCCGGAGTCATCGAAAGGATGATCGCCTCCACGTGCTTGAAGCGCTTGGGATCGAGATTCGCTGCCGGAATCTTCATACGGGCGGCGCCGGGGATCAGCTTCATCAGTTGATCGAGCGGGCCCATCTTTCGGACCTGACGCATCGCGACCAGGAAGTCCTCAAGCGTGAAACGGCCCTTCCCCAGGACCTTTTCCTGCAGCTGCCCCTGCTCCTCTTCGTCGAACGCGACCTGGGCCCGCTCCACGAGGCCGATGACGTCACCCATCTGGAGGATGCGGCCTGCCAGACGCTCGGGATCGGCGGTGTCGAGATCATCCATCCCCTCGCCCACACCAACGAACTTGATCGGCTTGCCAGTCACACCCCGAATCGAGAGCGCCGCTCCCCCGCGCGCGTCACCATCCATCTTGGTCATCACGACGCCCGTGATCCCCAACGCCTCGTCGAAGCCCTGCGCGATTTTCACGGCCTCTTGGCCGGTCATCGCGTCCGCCACGAGCAGTATCTCGGCGGGTTGCACCGCGTCCCGGATTCTTCCGAGTTCCTCCATCAGCGATTCATCGATCTGCAGACGGCCAGCCGTGTCCACGATCAACACCGAGTGCCCGCCCTGTCGCGCCTTCTCAACTGCAGCGGCGGCAGCAGCCACCGGATCTCCTCCGAAGTCGCCGGCAACGACGGGCGCCCCAACGGTGGAGCCCAACTTCTGGAGCTGCTCAATCGCAGCGGGTCTTTGGAGGTCGCACGCTGCGAGCATTGGGGTCCCGCCCTCTCGGCCCAAGCGCCGCGCGAGCTTCGCAGAAGACGTGGTCTTCCCGGAGCCCTGGAGCCCGACCATGAGGATCACGGTGGGGGCCGCAGCAGCAATCGCAAGCGTCGGTTGGCCTTCTCCGAGTAAGTGGGCGAGCTCATCGTGCACGATCTTTACGATCTGCTGTCCCGGCGAGACGGCCTTCAGTACCGCTTCCCCAAGGGCGCGCTCCTGAACACGTGACAGGAAGTCCCGCGTGACCTTGAAGTTGACGTCGGCCTCGAGCAGAACGCGCCGTATCTCCCGGAGGCCCTCCTTGATCATGGGCTCGGTGAGAACACCTCGTTGACGGAGCTTCTTCAGCGCTTCATCGAGTTTGGTACTGAGTTCGTCGAACATCGAGCGGGAATCCTCCATCGCCGCTGCATACCTGTGCTG
>Ga0114996_10006718_pt1 | contig 13172 bp, 15 predicted proteins | sample ArcticOcean_MG_C_4_FD_87039 | JGI IMG/M metagenome (GOLD analysis project Ga0114996, IMG submission 87039) | Marine microbial communities from western Arctic Ocean - ArcticOcean_MG_CB4_134 | ecosystem: Environmental > Aquatic > Marine > Oceanic | place: Arctic Ocean: Canada Basin | collected... | reverse complement strand
GGGCGGCTCTGCCTTTGCGGCCCCTCAGATAGAATAGGCGTGCGCGGCGAACTTTGCCGCGGCGGGTCCGCTCTATTTGAGCGATGCGGGGCGAATTCAGCGGGAAGATGCGTTCTACCGCGATCCCCTGAGTGATCTTGCGCACGGTCACGGTTTCCTGGATGCCGGCGCCTCTGCGCTGGATAACATCGCCTTCAAAGATCTGCACGCGTTCCTTTTCGCCCTCGACAACGCGCACATGAATGCGCAGCGTGTCGCCAGCGGAAAAATCGGGGTGATCCGAACGCAATTGGTCGGAAGTCAATTCGCGCATAATGCTCATGTCCATAATTCTACCTGCTTTTTTTAAAGGCCTCGGACGAAACCTGTTCTTTGGTCCATTTATCGATTAAACAGCGTTCCTCCTCGTCGAGTTCCGCCTTGTCCAACAATTCGGGCCGCCGCTCAAAAGTGCGTCGCAGGGCCTGATGGCGGCGCCACTGCTGTACTTCCTCGTGGTCGCCGCTGAGCAAGACCGGGGGGACTTGCTCGTCCTTAAATTCGGCCGGGCGCGTGTACCAGGGGCAGTCCAGCAGGCCCTCGTGGAAAGAATCCTCCAGCGCCGAACTAAAATTGCCTAACACTCCTGGTATGAGCCGCACGACTGTATCGACTAACACCAGGGCCGCCGTTTCCCCGCCGGTGAGCACATAATCGCCGATGGAGATTTCCTGATCTATGCAGTGCCGGCGTATGCGCTCGTCAATCCCTTTATAATGGCCGCAGAGCAGGACCAAGTGGTCCTGCAGAGATAGGCGCATCGCCAGAGGCTGGTCGAGCGGCTCGCCGTCGGCACTGAGGTAAATACAGTGGCCGCGTTTTAACTGCAGCGCTTCCCAGGCTTGCCGGACGGGCTCGGCTTTGATAAGCATGCCGCCGCCGCCGCCATAGGGCGCATCGTCTACGGTTTTGTGTCGATCGACAGCGTAGTGACGCAAGTCGTGGAGTTCGATTTGCACCAGGCCCTTAGCGCCGGCCCGCGCCAGGATACTGGTATCCAATGGCGAGGTGAAAAAACCGGGGAAGACCGTAACAATGTCGATCTTCATTAGATCTTTAGTAATTCTTCAAGCCCGCGCACCACAAGGCGCTGCTGGGCAATGTCGACATCGACAATAAAATATTCGACGGCAGGAATCAAAATCTCGCGCTGACCGTCCTTGACCACATAGACATCGGTCGATGGCATCTGCAACACTTCGGCAATGTGGCCCAGCTCGTTGCCCTGCTCATCGACGACGAGACAGTTTTCGAGCTCAAAAATATAATACGTGTCTGCGGGCAGGTCGCCGACTTCGTCGGGGGCAACGGTTATGTACCCTTTGACTACGACCTCGCGGGCTTCCTCTGGCGAGTCGATGCCGACGAACTTCAAACGCACGCCGGGTTGTTCTAGACGCCAGTGTTCAATGCGCAGCGGGCGATCTGCAAATCCGTCTTTTTGTACCACCACTTCGCCGACCTCGTCGAAGCGTCCGACGTCGTGGGTCAGGACTTCAACTTTCACATCGCCGCGCACTCCCTTGGTGCGGGAGATATACCCGATGGCAATGCGCTGCTCGGGACTGATCATGGCGTAGAGACCTTAGGTCCACCTATTCGGCAGATGCCTCTTCTTCGCCCGCGGCCGTTTCTTCAGCGGCAGGTGCTTCTTCTGCTGCGGCAGGTGCTTCTTCTGCTACGGCAGGTGCTTCTTCTGCTACGGCCTCAGCTTTTCCCTCTTCTGCCGCGGCGCTGCTGGCGGCTTGTAGTTTGCGCCGGCGCTTGGGTTTGTCCTGCGATAGTACGTTTTCCTTCACCGTGCCCTCAAGGCCGCGCAATTGCGCTAGGATGCCCTGGCTGCGCAGTAAATCCTCGACGGTCGGGGTCATCTGGGCGCCGCGCTTGAGCCAGCCAATAGCGGCTTCGTGGTCGAGGTTGAGCTTGGCGTTCATAGGATCGTAATGCCCAATTAGGCCAAGGGATTTACCCTGGCTTTGCGAGCGCACGTCGATGGCAACTATGCGATAAAAGGGGCGTTTTTTCTTGCCCATAGGCATGAGGCGAATTTTAACCAATCTCTATCTCCTTGTATGAAATTATTTAGCCCATAAAGGGCATTGCTCTTTTGAGTTGTTTGGGATTCATGCGGTTCATCCGCTTCATCATTTTCTGCATTTGTTGAAATTGCTTGACCAGGCGGTTGATATCCTGTACGGTGGTGCCGCTGCCTCGGGCGATACGGCGGCGGCGACTGCCGTTGAGCAGTTGCGGTTTGAGACGTTCTTGGCGCGTCATGGAATGGATGATCGCTTCTATTTGTGAGAAGGCGTTGTCGTCCAATTCGGCTCCCTTGAGCTGGGCTCCCATTCCCGGTATCATGCCCATGAGCTGGTTGAGCGGTCCCATCTTCTTGACAGCCTGGATTTGCTCGAGGAAATCGACGAAGGTAAATCCCTCCTTGCGCAGGCGCTCTTCCATTTCGAGCGCCTTTTCTTGCTCAAATGCTTGCTCCGCCTTCTCGACCAGAGAAAGCACGTCGCCCATGCCCAGAATGCGCGAGGCCATGCGGTCGGGGTGGTAGACTTCGAGTGCATCCAGTTTTTCGCCCGTGCCGATGAATTTGATAGGTTCGCCGGTGATCTGGCGAATGGACAGGGCTGCGCCGCCGCGCGCGTCGCTGTCCATTTTGGACATGATACAACCGGTGAAAGCCAATTGTTCGTGGAAGCGGTTGGCTGTCTCTACAGCGTCCTGGCCCAACATGGCGTCGGCGACAAAGAGGATTTCCTGTGGCTGAGTCTGATCGCGAATGGAGACCAGCTCTGCCATCATGGCCTCATCGATGCTGAGGCGGCCGGCCGTATCGAGCAGGACAACACTGCGGTTGGTCTTGCGCCCCTCTTCGACGCCGCTGCGGCAGATATCGACCGGATCGCTGCCCGGCATCTGGCTGTAAACTGGCACTTCGATGGAAGCGCCCAGAGCTTGCAATTGATCCACGGCTGCCGGGCGGTACATGTCGGCGGCTACTAGTAGGGAAGGGCGGCCGCGACCCTTGAAATAATTGGCCAATTTGCCGGCGATGGTCGTTTTGCCACACCCCTGGAGACCCACCAGCATAATGACGGTGGGCGGTATATCTGCCAATTTGATGGGCGTGTTGCTGGCCCCTAATAAGACCACGAGCTCGTCGTGCACAATTTTAATCAATTGCTGCCCTGGAGTCAGGCTACCGAGCACGTTTTGGCCGCTGGCTTGCTCTTTTATGCGCTGGATGAATTCCTTTGCAACCTTAAAGTTTACATCGGCTTCCAGCAGAGCACGACGAATCTCACGCAGCGCTTCGTCCATATTGCGCTCAGAGAGTTTGCCGTGGCCACGGAGCTGTCTGAAAATGCCTTCAAAGCGTTCGCTCAGACGGTCGAACACGATTGGCGGTCCTTTCGCGGGCAATAATTAATATACAGGGCTTCATAAGATAGAGGTACTTATGGAGTATGGCAATACTGGCGAGTTGTTGGAGGAGGCGCTAATCAAGAGCAAAAGAAATAAAAATTAACCCGTGCCTCAACCTTGCAAAGTGCGGATCACAGAAGGTATATCGTCGGCACCAAAAACAGAGGAGCCGGCCACTAGAAGCGAAGCGCCGGCTTGGCGGCAAGAAGGAGCGTTCGCGGTGTTGACGCCGCCGTCGATCTCTATGGGCAGATCTAGATTGCGACGGGTGATCTCGGTGTGCAAGGCGCGCACTTTGTAGAGCGCGGCGGGGATGAAAGACTGGCCGCCGAATCCCGGTTCGACCGACATGACCAGAGCCAGGTCTATAAGGTCGAGATAAGGGAAGATTGAATCGATCGGCGTCTTGGGATTGACGACGAGGCCGCATTCTAGGTCCAGTGCGTGGATGGCGTCGATGGTGGGGATGGGATCGGGGCATACTTCGATGTGGATCGTGAGGGAATCGACGCCAGCCTCTTTGCACGCTTTGAGGTATTTATCCGGTTCGGAGATCATTAGGTGGGTGTCGAGCTTGAGATCGGTAACGCGGCGGACGGCTTCGATGACGGGAAGGCCAAAACTGATATTGGGCACGAAATGGCCGTCCATGACGTCGAGGTGGAGCAGATCGGCACCGGCTTCTTCGACGCGGCGAATGTCTTCTGCGAGACGGGCGAAGTCGGCGGCCAGTAGCGAGGGGGCAACGCGAGCGGTGCTGCTCATAAGATCAATTCTCCGGGAGGTCTTCTAGGGGGTTTCGGGGGAGGGCTCATCGAGTTCTGGAAAGGCGCTCAAAACCAAATCGATGGGCGTCAGGCGCTTGGTTTGGGCTGCGGCTTGTGGGTGTTGTTCCAGCACGGTGCCCAATGGTACGGTGGTATCAATGCGGTTCTCGATGAGGCCCAGGCGCATCTCGTATTTACGCAATGTATCCTCTACCACTTCGATAGGTAAGCGCAGCAGGGAGGGAACGAGTTTGGGCTGGTCGGCAGGGCCGTTGCTGATTTTCAAGTCGACGGTGTTGTGGCGCGGCAGTCGCACAGCGGTCGGCGGAATTTGCTCGATGATTGCTCCTTTGGGCAGGCTGGAGGATGCATAGATGATATTGCCTACCCTGAGTTGGCTGCTTTCGAGTTGCAGGCGCGCTTCGCGCAGGCTGACTTGGGTGATACTAGGCACGGCATAGAGGCGCGGCCCTAGGCTTAGATCGACAAAGATCCGCCGACCCTTCTTGATTTGCTGGCGCGCCGCAGGAGTTTGGTCGACGACGGCGCGGTGGGGGATGTGTTCGTGGTAGAGACTGTCGCTTGCGACCAGGCGCAGGCCGAGGCGCTCGAGGCGATTCAGGGCTTTCTCTTCGTCCATTCCCTTAAGGTCGGGGACTCGAACTTTTTTGACATCGACGATGTAGGGCATGATGACGGCATCGATGATAAACAGACTGAGGATGAGCGTAAAAACGACCCCGATGGCAAAGAGACCCAATTCGCGCAGTATTCTCTTCATCGTTCTTGCTTGTGGATGCGAGCGGCAAAGCAGCCGTCCCCAGGCTCGCGTCCGGGCAAAGTTTGGATATAGCGCCCGGCCCAGGCCTGCTGGGGAAAGTAGCGGCTGGCTTCTTCTAGGTGGGCGTTTGGGGTTGCGGCGAGGAAATGTTCGACTATTTCTTCGTTTTCCTCCGCTTCGAGGCTGCAGGTGCTGTAAACTAGGACGCCGCCCGGCTTAAGGCGGTCAAAAGCTCGTTGCAGAATGGCTTGTTGGGTGGCGCTTAAGGCAGATAATTGCTCGGCATTTTTGCGCCAGCGAGCGTCGGGATGGCGCCCAAATATGCCGGTATTGTTGCAGGGGACGTCGGCGAGGATGCAATCGAAATCACCAGGACCGTCCCTGGTAGCATCCTGCACTAGGGGGCGGATACTGTGCAGCCGCAGCCGTTGCATGTTTTCGCGTACCAGGCGGAGGCGATCCAACGATGTGTCGGCTGCGATGATAGAGCCGCAGTCTTGCATTATTTCGGCCAATTGAGTGGTTTTGCCACCGGGCGCACTGCACATGTCCAGTACTTTCTGATCGGCCTGTGGAGCCAGTAGGGCGGCGGGCAGCCCGGCATTGATATCCTGCACCTGAAAAAAGCCGGCGGTATAGGCGGTGGACACAAAGAGGCCGGCAATTTCTTCTACAGAAAAATAAGCGGGCAGGGGGCCGCAGGCTCGCAAGGTGTGTCCTGTTTTTTCCAGTTCTTCTTCCAGTTGGGCGCTGGTGGCGCGCAACGGATTGGTGCGAATGTACAAAGGCGCTTGGGTGTTATTGGCGGTTAGGAGAGATTCTGTGGACTGGGTGCCCCAGCGCGCCAACCAGCGCTCTACTAGCCATTGCGGATGGGAATGATAGACGGCGAGATAGAATGCGGGATCTTGCTGCGGAGAAGGGTAGCTGATGTTCTTTTCTTGGCGCAGGATCTGGCGCAGAATCGCATTTACAAAGCTGGCGATACCCTGGTGGGTAAAGCGCTTAGCCAATTCCACCGAGGTGTGTACTGCCGCTCTCTCGGGTACGCGGTCGAGCCAGAGTAGCTGATAAGTGCCCAGGCGTAGGATTTGCCGCGCCCAGGGCGAGCAAGAAGCGATCTTTTTGCTGGCGAATTGGTCCACGATCCAGTCGATGCGCTGGCGCCAGCGTTGAGTGCCCAATACTAATTGGCGCACAAAACTGCGGTCGCGCGGGTCCAACGGACCTTCGTTGAGCGCAACGAAGAGTCGGTCGATTGTGGTATCTTCTTGTTCTAACTCGTGCAGGAAGCGCAGGGCAGTTTCGCGGGCTGGGTCGATAGTAGTAGTAGTCATAGGAGTCAGCGCAATAAGAGCATGGAACGGGTGAGCAGGGTATTTTCCAGGCGCATACGGTAAAAATAAATGCCGCTAGCCACTTGCTGGCCTGCGTCGTTGCGTCCATCCCAAAAATATTCGTAGTTCCCTGCGCTAAAGGTAGCGGTTACCAAGTTGGTCACCCGCTGGCCCATCATGTCGAGGATGTCTAACTGCAAGTAGTGCGCTGCAGCTAGCGTGAAGGGGATGGTGGTGGCAGCGTTGAAGGGGTTGGGATAGCTGGGTTGCAAATCCGTCTTGGTCGGCAAAGGCGCCGTACTTACTGTGGCGATACTCGTTTGTTGCATGGTCCAGGCAACGCGGCTCGAAGTACACAATTCACCCGTATCCGTCTGGGTGCAGGCCGTTACTGCGGCACGGGCGGCGGCTCCCGAGGCATCTGCTTCGGCATCTAGCAGGAGCAGGGCGCGACCGCGTTCGTCGCTGCGCGAGCCGCCTTCCAAAGTCCCATTGGGGGACACCTCAATAGAGCCTGTCGCAGTTAGGGCATTAAGCGCTACGGTGCTTTCATTGAGGATCGTCCAGACGACCAGTTGGTCGGCAGGGAAGATGCCTTGTCGAAAGAAACGGGCTGTGAGCAGGACCTCGCCGGCACTGCCGTCGATGAGGTGGCCATGTCCAGTTGCGGAGAATTGCGTTTGGCTCTGCTCGGGTTGCACAAAGAGGGCTTGAGTCAAAACCTGTTGGTCGGCGTCGCAGTAGTTGGTCGGGATCTGGGCAGTCAGGGGGTGAATGGTGTCGTGCCGGGCAAATTCTGGTCCCAGGGAAATAAGGTCAACCCAAATGTCGACTGGAGTATCAGGAGTTATGTGAGGGGCCAGCTGAAAAGAGAAGCGGGCGAGGATGGCCTCGCCGTCGATGCTAGAGGATAATGATCCCATGCCGTACTCAGCACTGTGCTCTCCTACCAGGGGGGGGAAATCGAGGAAACGGCCTGCGAGGGCGGGATCGATCTGGGAGGTGACATCGACTACGGCATCCAGAGGAGCCCAACGAAAGATGATGCTCACCTGGCTGACCTCGACCATATTGCGTGCGGCAACCAGAAATTCGACCCGATCGCCGCCCTCTTGAGCACAGGGCGGGCTCAGGGTGCCGAGGCCGATTTCGACCCCCTCGTTTTCATCGGCTGCGGTGGGATGCCAAATCGAGATCCAGGTGAGAATCGGGATGAGATACCATCTGGGCAAGAGCTACTCCTGGGGCGGCTGTTTTTGCAGGGAATTTTAAGTTATATCGCTGTCTTTAATCTAAGTAACTCTTGCATCAGAGATCAAGGGGCCGGCCGGGCTTGACGCGGTAGCACCGCGGAGCGATATTGGTCCGTTTAACAAGCTCTATCGCCGCATTAAACGCTCCCCGCCGCCGCGAAATATATAAATAAAATGCGCACTTACCCTATTTGGGACATCTGCCACGAGGGCCATTACGATGGGCTCATCGACGTTTTGCTCGCCAGTCGTTCCCTGACGCGAGACGATCTAAACGTCGATTTTGATGCCCTGCACCCACCCGAAAAATTAACCGATATGGTGCGCGGTGCCGAACGCCTCGAACAAGCCATCCGCCAAAAAGAGAAGATCGTAGTTTTTGGTGACTACGATGCCGACGGGGTCACCAGTACGGCATTGCTGCTGGATTTCCTTGGCCAAGTGGAAGCCGACCACGCCTACTTATTGCCCAATCGGCACCGGGACGGCTACGGCATCAAACCCCCGGGTGTGCGCCGTGCTCTGGAGATGGGCGCCGAGGTCATCGTCACGGTGGACAATGGCATTGCTGCTGTTGAAGCGCTTGAATTGGCGCGCGCCGAAGGGGTCGATGTGATCGTGGTTGACCACCATCGTCAACTCGGCGAATTGCCGCCGGCGCACAGTATCATTAATCCCAACCGTCTAGACTGCACTTATCCGTTCAAGAGTTTGTCCGGCGTGGGGGTGACGTTTAAAGTGGTACAGACCTTGAGTCAGGCTTTTATGGAGGGCGCGGCGCGGCGGCGCTATCTCAACCTCCTCCTCGATTTCGTGGCGCTCGGTACCATTGCCGATGTCATGCCCGTCCTGGACGAGAATCGCGTCTTGGTTCAGCGCGGTTTAGAGGTGATGGAAAAAAGCGCGCGCCCGGGCTTCAAGCAGCTCAAATCCATTGCCGGTTATGCCGATAAACCGCTCAATACCACAGCCGTGGGGTTTTATCTGGCGCCGCGCATCAATGTGGCTGGCCGGCTTGAATCGGCCGATCTAGCTTTGCGTTTGTTGAGGACTGCGCAGGATCGCGAGGCGGTCGAATTAGCAGCGGAACTGAACCAACTCAACCAGAAACGGCAAAAATTGCAACGCGAAGGGGTGGCCGAGGCCGAGGAGTTGGCCACGGCCGAGGACGTGGCTGCCGATCGCATGCTCGTTTTGCTGGGGGAGAGCTGGCATCTAGGGGTGGTTGGGCTGTTGGCCGGTAAAATGACGGAAAAGTACGCTTGTCCAGCAGTAGTGTGTACCGATGTGCGCGGCGATGGGGTTTACACCGGTTCGGCGCGCAGTATCCCCGCTTATGACATCAGCGCCGGCATCCACGCCAGCGCCGACCACCTCATCGCCTACGGCGGGCACGCGGGAGCCGCCGGATTTTCGCTGGCTGCCGATAATTTTGAAGCGTTTCGAGCCACCCTTATCGATCACGCTCGCCAGCATATCTCCCCCGAAGATCTACAGGCCCGGCTCGTCGTCGACCTCTATCTGCAAGGGCGCGATATCTCGCTACAAACCGTGCGTCAATTAGAAGAGCTGGAACCCTTCGGTGCCGGCCACACCGTGCCGGTATTCGCGGCTAGGGACTGCAAGGTATCTTCCTGTACAACCGTGGGCAAGGACAAGTCGCATCTCAAATTGGGCCTGGATATTGGCGGGCGTCCCTGCAATGCCATGTGGTGGGGCAAAGGCGTTCTAGCGCAGGAAATACAAGCTGGAACGCGTGTTGAGGCGGCATTTCAGCTGGAGGAGGATACCTTCACCGGCAATGGCGCGGTGCAATTGATTATCAAAGATATGTTTGTCGCCAATGGACAAGGGGCATGATTAGCTCCGAATATACAAAGGACTTGCTGCTGGCCGATCGCGACAGCAAAATTCTGCTTCTGGTGATCGACGGTTTGGGCGGGCTGCCCCATCCCGACACGGGTAAGTCAGAATTGGAAACGGCCCAGCTACCGCATCTCGACGCTCTTGCCGCCGCATCCAGTTGTGGTCTGCTAGCGCCTCTGGGCCCGGGATTTACGCCGGGCAGTGGTCCGGCCCATCTTGCACTTTTTGGCTATGATCCCTGGCATCATGTGATTGGTCGGGGGGCGCTCTCGGCCCTGGGATTAGGGTTGGATTTTAAAGCGGGCGATATAGCGGCTCGACTCAATTTCTGCACGGTAGACTCCGAGGGGTTGGTTACCGATCGCCGCGCCGGGCGCATTTCTACGGATAAATGCCAGCAATTGTGTCAAATATTGCAGCAAGTGGCCATTCCCGGGGTGCAAGTTACCATTGCCCCAGAGATGGATTACCGGGCTGCGGTGGTGTTTCGCGGTGAAGGATTGGTAGATGCTGTGAGCGATTCCGATCCTCAGATCGTCGGCGTGCCGCCCCAGCCGTTACAAGGCCAAAGTTCTGAGGCCAAACGCATGGTAGAGGTGGCCAACACCTTTCTGGCCCAGGTAGCCGAATTGCTGCGTGGCGAAAGGCCGGCCAATATGGTTTTGATGCGGGGTTTTGGGCGCTATCCGCAACTGCCCCAGATGAAAGAGGTGTACGGACTCGAGGCCCTGGCCGTGGCAGGTTATCCAATGTACCGCGGGGTGGCCGCCTGCGTCGGCATGGATGTGGTCGAAACGGACGCATCCTTACAATCTGAGTGCGCCGTACTCGAGCAACACTTTGGCGCCTATGATTTTGCCTATGTCCATGTCAAAAAGACCGACAGCGCGGGTGAGGACGGAGATTTTGATGAAAAAGTGCGCTTGCTGGAGGAAATAGATCAATATGTACCGCGCCTACGAGCAATAGGGGCAGATGTATTGATAGTCACGGGCGATCACTCGACGCCTTCGACTATGGGCAGCCACAGCTGGCATCCAGTTCCCGTAGTGCTGGCCAGCCCGTGGGCCATTCCAGTGGCGGGGACGAGTTTTTCGGAGCGCGGCTGTCTGGCTGGTTCTCTCGGCCAATTGCCTTCGACGGCACTCATGGCATTGGCTTTGGCCCACGCCCAGCGGCTCGAAAAGTTTGGTGCCTGATAGGGATGTTAACAAAGAGCTTGACGAGAGGTCGCAGCGTCGCCTATATTGAATCGTAAGTGATGCATATCTCTATTCTTTTATTGGGAGATAGGCGATATTTATGGATTCAGATATTGAAATTCTCAGCATTTCGCCTCTGCTCATCGGCCTGGCGCTAGAAGACGTTCGGGCGTTGCTCGATATTTCCGAGTTGCGCACCTATAATACAGATGAACGTATCGTCGAGGAGGGGACCCCCAGCGACTGCCTCTTCATTCTCAAAGAAGGAAAAGTGCAGGTCGAAAAGGGCGATGGTGCCCAGATGGTGGCACTGGCCACTTTTTCACTGGCCGGCGATTTTTTTGGTGAGATGTCGCTCATCGACATCATGCCCCGGTCGGCGCATGTGCGCGCTTGTGCCCCAACGACTATTTGGGCTTTTCCCAAAAAAGAACTCACCGGCTATTTCACCCAGTCGCCGCGTGCCCAGATGACTATAATTCTCAATATTGCCCGCAACCTCTCGCTGCGCCTACGAGAATCCGGTGCGCATATTGTCGAATTGACCCATGCTGCGCAGGGAAAATAACCATGGCGGCAAAGACCAGTATAGAATCCTATTTTCTCAGCGAGTCGCCCCTCTTTAATGGTTTGCAAGAAGATCAAATTAAACGATTAATTGAGTTGGCCGAACTTCAGGAATTTGACCAGGACGAAATTATTGTTACCGAAGGCAGTCAAGGAGATGCCCTTTTTCTCCTCTACGACGGCGAAATTTCAGTCTGCACCAAAAATGAAACGGGCGAAACGGTTGCTCTGGCATCGCTGCGCGATAGAGGCGCTTTTTTTGGCGAGATTGCCCTGGTTGATCCGGGGCCACGCTCGGCGACGGTGCGGGCGGATAGCAGCTCCATACTGCTCAAAATTGGTAAGGAAGATCTGGAGAAGCTGTGCGCCGAGTCGCCCGATGTCAAAGGCGTGGTCATGCAAAATATCGCCCGCGTCCTGGCCCAGCGTCTGCGCGACACGAATGTAAAACTGTCTTTGTTTTCCACTTCGTAGATACTCTAACTGTCCAGCGATGCTCTGGCCCATTGCCTTTGGCGTTTTTATTCTCCTCATCGTGGTTTTGAAATATAGGAATCCTTGGGGGGAGCGCTGTCCGCAATGCCAGGTCAAGCGTTGCGAGGAGGAACCCATCTGCACGAACTGCAGTTGGATCTATGAAGTGCCGGACGAGGAAGACGAAGACTACGGTGAATTGGAAGAGGAGTCTTTATAAAATTGGCGCACATGGAGTGGGTCATCGTTATATTGGGCATTGGCTGCCTGTTTTTTGCCTTTCAGATCGTCATGGACTACCTCAAGCACCGGGCGCTAGTCAAACCCAGGATGCAGCGTCTAGAGACGGCCAAGGATGATTTGCGCGCGCGCATTGACGCGGCCAAAGTCGAATTGGGGAAAACGCAGGAGAATTTGGAGCCGGTTAAGGGCGAAATAGATAAACTCGAAGAAGAATACCGCGAATTACAGCAACAGATCATCGACGAGCGCAGCAAAAATCCTCCGCGTCCCATCCGTTTCCGTTCGTGAACGATAGAGCGGGCTTTGAGTTTTCGCTTGACAAGCCTATCTTCTTATATATAGATTGTCTTAGCTCGATTTGGCCCATGCCGTAGGGCAGGGTGCCACGGTCTAATAAAACACAGTAAAACATAAAATTTTATTCGCTTGGAGGTTTAGATATGAAAATTCGGGCACTAGGCATTTTGCTGATGCTTTCTAACATCGCCCTGTTCTACGGTTGCGGCGGCGAGCCGCCGACAGCCGATTTGCAAGCCGCTGAGCAGGCGCTGCAGCGTGCGCGTACGGCCGGCGCCGAAAAATTCGCTTCGAGTGAGTTGAATACGGCCCAATCGGCTTACGCTGCCGCCAAGAAAGAAGTTGATACCGAAAGCGAGAAACTGTTCAAGAATTTCGAGAAGTCCAATCAGTTGATCGCCGCTGCCAAGACTAAGGCCCAGGGCGCCGAATCGGCAGCTCAAGGAGCCAAATCGCGGGCTAAGAGCGGTGCTGAGTCGGTTATCTCCGCTGCGGCGACGGCAGTAAGCAGCGCAAAAGCCAATCTCGACATGGCGCCTACGGGCAAGGGCATGGAGGGTGATGTCGATCAGTTGCGCGCCGATTTGGGAGCGGCCGAGGCCGATTTGAGTGCGGCGCGGCGGGCGGTGTCGAGCGAAGATTTCGATGGGGCCAAGAGCAAAGCCAACAGCGCCACGCAGAAGGCTTCGCAAGTTGACAGTGGAGTGGCAATGGCTCAGGACGAATACGCTAGGCGGGCGGAAGAGGCCAGGCCTTGGTACGAGAAGATCTGAAAATAGTTAGTTCGATACTCATGTTACGCAGCGAGGAGGCGAATTGGGTATAATTTTGGCATGGTTCAAAAAGGGCGATTTTAGGGTAACACAGGCACAGTGATAGCCTCACCGGTTGGTCTCCCGATTTTCGGT
>Ga0114996_10006717_pt1 | contig 13174 bp, 13 predicted proteins | sample ArcticOcean_MG_C_4_FD_87039 | JGI IMG/M metagenome (GOLD analysis project Ga0114996, IMG submission 87039) | Marine microbial communities from western Arctic Ocean - ArcticOcean_MG_CB4_134 | ecosystem: Environmental > Aquatic > Marine > Oceanic | place: Arctic Ocean: Canada Basin | collected... | reverse complement strand
GCAAAGGAGAGACACGAGGATCCATGATCCCACGACGCGGCCGCGACGCTCGAGCGCCCAGCGCATCACCGTCTGGAGAATCCATGTGCGCACGCGTTCCTCCCGACTGGGAATGGGCGCGGACAATAGCAGGCACATCGCACGCCGTCATCCCCTGTCCCGAGAGGACCGGGCGTCGGTCTGGATCCCACGAGAACCCCGCGCTAGAGTGAAGCGATGAAGCCACTGACCGCATGCCTTCTCCTCCTCCTGTTCTGCTCGGCGACGGCGACAGCCGCGGAGGGAAAAGCGCCCGCTCGCGTAGAGATCATCCGCGCCCCGAGAGGGGAGACACCCGTGCATCAAATCGTCCAGAAAGAGCTCCGACGAGCCCGGGAAAATCGCCGCGTGCTGGTGGTCTACGTCGGAGCGCCCTGGTGCGAGCCCTGCAAACGATTCCACGATGCCATTGAGACCGGCGTCCTGGACGAGGTCTTTCCGACGCTGCGGCTTTTGGAATTTGACCGGGGGCTGGACGAGAGCCGACTCGCGGCTGACGGATACGTGAGCCGACTCATCCCGCTCTTCGTGGTTCCCCGGCCGGACGGACGCGCCTCGGAGCGCAGCATCGAGGGGTCGATCAAGGGACCGGGAGCGATTTCAAACATCGTCCCCCGACTGAAGCGGCTGTTGGAGACCCCCTGAGCGCCCGGCGATCTCCCGGTGGACAGCCCCCGATGGCCGTACTATAAGACAGCCCAATCGACGCACGAGGGGCCATGACCAAATCACATCCGAATCGCGAGCGCCTGGACGCGCTCAACCAAGAGGCGGAGCTCGGGGGCGGACAGGCACGTATCGACAAGCGCCACGCGACCGGAAGATTCACGGCTCGGGAGCGCATCGACCTCCTCCTGGATCCCGGCAGCTTCGTCGAAATCGACAAGCTGGTGACCCATCAGTGCACCGACTTCGGAATGGCGGAGAAGAAGGTCCCCGGAGACGGCGTCGTGACCGGGCATGGCTTCATCGACGGCCGTCCCGTTCACGTCTTCTCCCAGGACGCGACCTTCCACGGCGGCTCCCTCTCCGGAGCCCATGCGAAGAAGATCTGCAAGATCATGGACCTGGCCATGAAGGCGGGCACGCCTGTCGTCGGCCTGAACGACTCGGGCGGAGCCCGCATACAAGAGGGCATCGTCAGCCTCGGGGGGTACGCCGACATCTTCCTCCGAAACACGCTGGCCTCGGGCGTCGTTCCCCAGATCTCGGCCATCCTCGGACCCTGCGCAGGGGGCGCCGTCTATTCCCCGGCCATCACGGACTTCATCGTCATGGCCCAGGACACCTCCTTCATGTTCATCACTGGCCCCGACGTGATTCGAAGCGTCACCCACGAGGAGGTCACGAAGGAGGAAATCGGGGGCGCAGCCACCCACGCGTCAGAGAGCGGGGTGGCGCACCTCGTCGGTGAGGACGAAAAAGAGGTCCTCGCGATGATCCGAGCCCTCCTCTCGTTCATGCCCTCCAACAACGCCGAGGATCCGCCGACCCGAAGCACGCAGGATCCAGGCGATCGGGCCTGCCCCGAGCTGGCCGAGGTCATCCCCGAGTCGTCCTCCAAACCCTACGACATGCGCACGGTGATTCACTCCTTGGTCGATGACGGGGAGTTTCTGGAGATCCAACCCGCCCACGCCATGAACATCCTGATCGGATTCGCTCGGATGGGATCCATGCCCGTGGGGATCGTCGCCAATCAACCGGAAGTGCTGGGCGGAGCCCTCGATATCGACGCGAGCGTCAAGGCGGCGCGATTTGTCCGCTTCTGTGACGCCTTCAACATCCCCCTGGTGACCCTGGTCGACGTCCCCGGATTTCTGCCCGGCAAAGATCAGGAGCTCGGCGGGATCATCAAGCACGGCGCGAAGCTCCTCTACGCGTTCGCCGAGGCCACGGTCCCGAAGATCACCCTGATCACCCGCAAGGCATACGGGGGCGCATACGATGTCATGGCCTCGAAGCATATCCGCGCCGACGCGAACTTCGCCTGGCCCACCGCCGAACTCGCGGTGATGGGGCCCGAAGGCGCCGTGAACATCATCTTCAAGCGCGAGATCGCCGGCGCAGATGACCCGGATTCCATACGGAGTGCGCGGGTGGAGGAGTATCGCAACACTTTCGCGAACCCCTTCAAGGCCGCTGAGCTAGGATACATCGACGAAATCCTCTACCCTGAGACAACGCGGGAGCGACTGGTCCGCTCCCTGGAGATGCTTCAAAACAAGCGCGAGACCAATCCACCGCGCAAACATGGGAACATTCCGCTCTAGGAGCGTGAAAGGAACGGACGTCATGATCGAAGACCTGGAAGTCGAGCGCATCCTCATCCCCGTCGACTTTTCGGACAGTTCCCGAAAGGCGTTCTACGTGGGCGTGAAGCTCGCGACAAAGCTGAACGCAGACGCCCACATTCTCCATGTGGAGGGACCTCTTCACACCATGACGGATCCCGTCGCCGTCTCCGAAGAGGTGGAGCGTCTGGAAGAAGGGGTTCGACGTCGCCTGAATGGGCTCTACGAGCGCGGGGGTCTCGAAGAGGTCGATCGGCGCCGGGTCTTCGTCGAAATCCGCGGCGGAAAGCCATGGATGGAGATCTGCCGCTACGCCGAGGAAGCGTCCATCGACCTCATCGTCATGGTCACTGAGGGGTTGTCTGGGGTGAAACACGCGATCAAGGGCAGCACGGCGGAGCGCGTCGTCAACCGCGCCGAGTGCCCCGTCCTCACGGTGAAGCCCGACGGTTATGAATCCAACATCGAGGGAATCCCCAAGAAGTTCCGACAGAATTGATCCTCCAGGAGATCTCCGCGCATTTCAGAGAGATCTCCCAATCCCGATCAGTCACTGTCCAAACGCTCTCAACGCCCCTCGTGGAAACCGTTTTCGCAACCATGCCGTTGACACCTGCACCTCGTAACCACCAACATGGTGCTGTCGTCAGGCGCTTGACTGAGAGGTTCCCCCCCCGCCTCAGGACGGTTGCCTGACGGCTTTTTTCATGCCCAATCCGCCGCTTTTGACGCCCCGGACATCGGTCCGCACGCAGGCGACGCCGCTTCCGCTCATTCCTCGATGCAGACCAGCTCCTCCAGGGTCCGCATGTACAGCCGCGAACCCTCAAAGAAGGGCGAAGTACGCTGGGGTCCCAGCGAGTTCGTCTGAACCAGGTCGTATGGATCGCCGGGTTTGAACGCGAGAGACCGACCCTTCTCGGCGATCACGTAGATCAATCCACCCGCGAAGGTTGGACTCGCTGTGATCGTCCCCCCCCCGCAGGCGGAGACGTTTGGCGAAGACGAATTCGCCCGTCTTGGCGTCGAGCACGCTGAGGTATCCGGTGGAGCTCACGATGTGGGGGGCCCGCACGAAGAGCAGGGCGGCTGAAGACCGGCCCGGGGAGAGGATTCAACGCAGTCCATGCGTCATCTCGTTCCCTGGAGAAGCGTCTCCATGATGGCATAGAGACAGACCCGATCCGTCGCACCAGCGCCTGAAAGAAACTCACCAGAGGCGCTCCTCATCTCCACGCGAACATCCGCTTCTCCGTCCGTGATGAACTCTGGCTGGGTACAGCCGCGCCCCCTCAACCACTCCCGGCAATTGCTCCAGCGCGGCAGCCAGGTGTGTCGAGCGCTGACCTCCAGGCCATCCCCATTGCCCGTGAGCACGCCCACGAATCCATCATCCGTGACGTACCAGTCTCCGATCGCGGGGCGCCAGTGAAGTCCAGATGCCCGGAGCCTTCGGGCCCTGGCGATTTCGTCTTTGGAGAAACGCATCCCCCCCAGAATCACCCGAAGCGCGAGTCCGACACAAGACGTTCGCTCAACAGAGCGCAGAGAAACAAATCAGACCTCTCACACGTATGAATGGATGCAGGCGAGTTCCCATCAATTAATTGCGGGACGCGAACCCTGCATCGAGGATCGCTCCATGGTCGCGGCAAACCCCATCCACATGTCCAAGAGAGCTCCGCTGAAGAGCCGCGGCGCAGGGATCCATCGCCCCTGGGAGAAGGCGGGGATCGTCGTGGCCGCCCTGGCGTTCGCCGTGATCGCGCTCTGTTTCCTCGACGTCTCTCCCGGGGACGCGTCCCGTGAAGCGCTCGGAGCGCATTGGCGCTGGTTCCTCTGGCCCGCTCTCGCAATGAGCGTCCTCCTCGCTGCGGCGACCGCGTACCGGACTGTGCTGTGGTGGCGATACCGCCCCATGGCGCCCGTGGACCCGAGCGAGTGCGACCTCCCGACGGTCCTCGTGGTGATTCCCGCTTTCAACGAAGGCGCGATGGTCGCCCGATCCATTCGCTCTGCCCTCGCCAGCGACTACCCCACGCATCTCCTGAGGGTGGTCGCCGTGGATGACGGATCCGTCGACGACACCTGGGAGCACATCTGTCGCGCAGCGCGCCGATCTTCGACGCGGGTCGCGACCCTCCGATTCCCGCACAATCGTGGCAAACGACACGCGGTCCACGCAGGTATTCGATCGGCTCCCTCGGAGATCGTCGTGACCCTGGACTCCGACAGCGAGCTCCCACCCCATAGCCTGCGCCACCTCATCGCACCCCTGGTGGCCGACTCGCAGGTCGGCGGAGTGGCCGGATGCGTGAAGGTTCACAACCGCGACGCGACGTGGATCACGCGCATGCTCGGCGTCCGCTACATCCTTGGGTTCGACTACACCCGCGCGCACCAGAGCATGCTGAACAACGTCCTCGTCTGTCCCGGAGCGCTCAGCGCGTGGCGTCGCGAGGCGATCGACGACTCCCTGGACGCCTGGCTCCACCAGCGATTTCTCGGGAATCAGTGCACCAACGGCGACGACCACGCTCTGACCAACATCGTGCTTCGAAAGAACCTCGCGACCCGGTATCAATCCTCTGCGGAAGCTTTCACCATCGTCCCCGAGCGCTACGCACCGCTCTCTCGCATGCTCGTTCGATGGGCGCGCAGCAACACACGCGAAAGCTGGATGTATCTGCAGTTCGCCCTCGGACGTGCGCGGAACCGTCGCGAGGGCCTCGCCCTGCTCGATGCCTGTATTCACGCCCTCCAGATCCCCGCGCAAATCTACCTCTCGCTGCTCTCCCTGGTAATCCTCGCGGCGGCGCCTTCGCTGCTGATTCACAGCCTCACGGCTGCAACTCTCTTCAGCGGCATCTACCTCCTCTACTTTCTCCGCAGCGAACGTAGCACTGAAGCGCTCTATGGCGTGCTCTACGCTTGGTTTGCCCTCCTCTCGCTGGGATGGGTTCTTCCATGGGCAGCCCTCACGGTGGGGAGCAACAACTGGCTCACACGAGCGCTCCCATCGCGTCCCACACATGGGATTCCCCCCATCAATCAATTGGATCTGCAGAAGCGAACGGGTTAGATTTCTTTCGAGTGATCACTTTTTTTCGACGAAATCGCGACGCCTTCGGAAAGGACGGGTGGAAGCGATGGAGTCATCGGGTTCGAGGAAGATGTCAGACGATCTTCTCCGAGATGACGCCGCCTTGCGAGAGGCGTTCCGTCGCGGCGATGGACAGGCGATGGAAGCGGTCTATCGAGCCTATCTGGGGCTCGTACGAACAGTCGTCGTACACGGGTTTGGTGGATTTCGCGGATTTCGCGGCCCCGCCGACCAAGACGACATGATCCAGACCATTTTCCTGGCCGCCTTCGAAGAGAACGCACGGCTGCGCTACGACGGGGTGTCTCCCTACGTGGCCTTCCTGCGAGGATTGGCGCACAACAAGGTGCGTCAGCAGCTCTCGAAGAATACGCGGTTCGCCCGGACAGACGGAGCCCCGGTTCCCCGGGACCCGATGGCCGAGGACTTCGAAGGAGAGGTCCTCAAAGAAGAAACGCGGACCGCCGTGTCCGCCTTCCGGGAGGGAGTCACGGATCGAGTTGAAAGAGCCATATTGGAAGGCTATTTCATCGAAGGTCTGGCGGAAGAAACACTCGCTTCTCAGGTCGGAATGACGCGCTACAAGGTCCGTAAGATGATCGCCGCGCTGCACCGACGCATGGAGAAGCACTTGAGGGAACACGATGTTCTGGTCTAGCGAAAACAAAACCGAACGCCTGATCGCACGCTACCTGGATCCGTCCCGGCGCTGGTCTCGGGAAGACGACGTCCAAATGCGCGACGCATTGCGCGAATCGGAGACGCTGCGATCGCTCTACGACAAGCGGGTAGTCGCGCATCGCCTGATGCTCGGACTGGATCCGGAGACGCCCAGTCACGTGGAGCAGGACCGCCAGATGGCAGCCACCGTGCGGATCGCGCTTCACGCGGAGGCCGCCGTGGAAGAGAGCGCATGGGCCCTGCCCACGTGGACCATGCCGCTCGCCGGAATGGCAGCGGCCGCTCTGGTCGCTATCGTCGTGACCTCCAATCCAACGAGCACCCCTACACCCATCTCTGGAGAGCCCACCACGAGCAGCCCGCACGAAGAGTACCTCGGCATCCGAAGCGGAAGTCGGAAGGACGTCCGAGCGGGCATCGGCGTGTCGGGCATCGACGCGAAAGGGCGCGAATACGAGGTGCAGCACGATCGGGCCTGGATCCAGGATCGCATCCGCTTCTTCTACCGATGCGAAGACAACCAGCTGGCCCACCTCTTCCTCTTCGGCCTGCAAAACGATGAGAATCCCCGCTGGTACTATCCGCTCCCCGCAGAGGGCGAACACGCGAGCATCCCGACCCGCTGCGCGAGCAACTCCCAGCGAACCCAGCTGCAGGGCGACACGCTCCTCGCGAATCGGCATGTCGCTGGCTCCTTGACCATCGTAGGGATCTTCACCGAAGCGCCGATCTCCCACGAGGCCGTCCACGCCTCCCTCAAGGGACGCGTGAACCGCATCCTCGAGGGCGCCTTTGAGGACAATCTCCGGGAAGCGCTCTCCCTCGACGAAAATGCCGCCGTGAGCGTCGTCAACCTGTGGATTCATCCGGAGCGTGGAGCGACCGATGTTGAGCGTTGATGCCCGCATGCGAATCTTCGCGATCGCCGCATTCGCGTTCGTGCTGACCGCCGTGTCCCTCGTGGAGGCCGCCATCCCCGGCCAGCGCCACTACGCGTTGGTCATCGGGCATAATCAATCCGACGACACGGACCTTCCCCCGCTGCGCTACGCGGACGACGACGCGATTCGCTACTTCGAGTTCTTTCAACTCGTCGCCGACGAAGCGCAGATCCTGACCACGCCCGACGCCGAGACCGCTCGACTGCACCCCGGTTTCCTCGCGCCAGAACCCACTCGAGAGGCCCTGCTCGACCGCCTCCATTCCCTGCGAGACGCGATGGCGGAAGACGTGGCCCGTGGGATCCACCCCATCCTCACTTTCGTCTACAGCGGTCACGGGAGCTACGACGACGACGGCAGCGGATTTCTCTATCTCGCTGACGGCGTGTTCACCACGCGCGACCTCTATTCGACCGTGCTGGGACCCAATCGCGACGCGACCGTCATCCTGATAATCGACGCATGCAACGCTGCGCTCCTGGTCCACAGTCGCGGTCCTCGCGGGAGCGACCGCGTCGCCTCCGAGCCGAGCCTGATGCGGCTCGAGAACTTCCCCAACGTCGGCGTGATCCTCTCTTCGAGCACGGTGGGAGAGGTGCACGAGTGGGGACGTTACCTCGCCGGGATTTTCAGTCATGAGGTCCGCAGCGCGCTGCTGGGTCCGGGAGACATCGACGGAAACGGACGCGTGACCTTCGCCGAGCTCGCGACCTTCGTGGCGGCAGCGAACGATCAAGTGGACAATCCGACCATTCGGCTCAACCCCTACATCCGCCCACCGCTGAACCAGCCCGACTTCGCCCTCGTGGATCTCGCCGCCACGCCCTTCCCCGTGCGACTGCAGGTCGACACGGACGAGGCCCATCGCGGACACCTCCTCGACGATCAGCTCGTGCGCTACCTGGACTACCACGCGGAGCCCGGCGCTCCCTTCGAGATCGGCATGGTCACGAACGACCAGGAGTGGGTGCTCGTCGCGGAGGGTCAAGAATGGGTGATTCCTCGAGGAAGCCGAGGACTCGTTCGCCTCTCGGAGTTGACCCCCGAGCCTCTCTCGCAACTCGCAGCCCGAGGTGTCACCAGCGGCTACTTCGAGAAGACGCTCTTCAAGCAGCCGACCGGCCGCGTTTTCGCCGAGAACTTCCTCGGTGAGACCTATCTACCCAGCCTCATCGTGGAGCGCCCCGTGCTTTCCCCATGGTACGAGAACTCGCTCGGCTGGGGACTCGTGGGAAGCGGCGTCGCGGCAGCAGCCGTCGGAGCTGGATTCACCTGGATGGCCTCCGAGGCGCATACCGACGCGATGAGCGCGACCAATCACCCCGATCGAATCGCGGCCAACGAGACCCTGCTGGAGGCCCAACTCACCAGCGCCATCCTCTACGGCGTCGGAGCTGGCGCCCTCGCCGGCGGAATGCTCACGTTCCTCCTCGATCGGGAGGTCCGGGTGGAGCGCTACGTTCCGCCCATTTCCGTCGATTTCAGCGGACAGGGGATCCGTCTCCGCGGCTCGTTCGACTAGGCCTTTCCCCCAGGTGCTGTGAACTCCAAAGCCTGACACGGAATCGGTCCATTGAAGAGTCGAATGCTCCGAACCGGATCCGCGGGGAGATGGGACTTCATCTCCGGATGCCCGCTGAAGATCACCGCACGAAACCCGTGATGCGACTCAAGCGTCTCCCCAAACGCACGTAGAAGCTGAGCTGCTCGCCCATCCCCCATCATGCGAGCGCCGTACGGGGGATTCGCGAGAATCAGGCCGGGGCCTTGCGGCAGGGCCAGGTCCGTCGCCTCGCCCTCTATCAACCTCACCGCGTCCTCGATCCCCGCAGCCCGAAGATTGGCGCGAGCGGCTGAGAGCACTCGTCGATCCCGATCACTGGCCCAGATCATCACAGGACACACGGACTTCACCCGGCCATCCGCTTCCTCACACAACCTCGCCCAGAGGAGATCCGCATCGGGGAAATGGGGCCAGCGTGTGGCGGCGGGGAGGAGATTCCGACCTGGAGCCCGATCCATCGCCAGCAAAGCGGCCTCGATGGCGAGCGTTCCGCTCCCACACATCGGATCGATGTACGGCTCCTCCCGGTCCCAGTTCGACCAGCGCACGAGCGTCGCTGCCAGCGTCTCTCGCAGCGGCGCGTCTCCCTCTCGAACGCGATACCCCCGCCTGTGGAGACTGGATCCGATGAAATCCAGGCTGATAGCGCAATGTCCCCGCTCGAGATGCGCCACGATTCGGACCACGGGATCTATCCGGTCCACGCTCGGTCGGACGCCTCGCCGTGCGCGGATCTGATCGACGATCGCGTCCTTCACCTTCAGGGAGGTGAAATGCGTGTGCCGAAGGGATTGCGTCGTCCCCAGGCTGTGAACCGCGAAGGTGGTGTGCTCCGTGAGGAACACATCCCACTCGATGGTCTGCACCCCGGAGTAGAGTTCGTCGGGTCCCTCCGCGGGGAATCGACGCAGATGGAGAAGCACCCGATGCGCCAACCGCGACCACAATCCCGCACGAAATCCGTGCTCCACATCGCCGTCAAAGCGAACTCCGCCGCGAGCGAGGTGCAGTCCGGACAGGCCGATTTCCTTGAGTTCGGCGAGGAGGAGCTTCTCTGCGCCACGGGGGCAGGTCGCGAGGAAGCGGAGCGGTGGGCGTTTGCTCACACCGCGATCGCGAGTGGTTCGCGGGGCATGAGGAGCTCGGTGCCTGTCGCCGATCGCACGTCGTCCAGCGAGACACCCGGCGCGATCTCTTCGAGGACGAGCCCCTCTCCAGTGATCCGCATCACTCCCAGATCCGTGATGACCATGTCGATACAGGCCTTCCCCGTAAGCGGCAACGTGCACTCGTCGAGCAGCTTCGGCCCGCCTTCACGCGTGGTATGGGTCATCATGACGAGGACGCTCCGCGCCCCGCTCACGAGATCCATCGCGCCGCCCATTCCGTTGACGCGCTTGCCCGGGATCATCCAGTTCGCGATGTCTCCGTTGCGCGAGACCTGCATGGCGCCGAGAATGGCGACGTCCACATGGCCGCCTCGAATCATCGCGAACGAGAGCGAAGAGTCGAAGACAGACCCACCGGGGTCGATGGTCACGGTCTCTTTTCCCGCGTTGATGATCTGGGGATCCTCCTCGCCATCCCAGGGAAAGGGCCCCATGCCGAGGAGTCCGTTCTCGCTGTGCAGCCAGACCTTGCGATCCGCCGGAATGTGGTTCGCGACGAGGGTGGGGATTCCGATGCCGAGGTTCACGGCGAATCCGTCCTTCAGTTCCTGCGCAGCGCGAATCGCCATCTGATCTCGTGTCAATGCCATGACTGAACCTCCCTCTCTCCAACTTGGCACGCCCGCCGAGGCCGCGCAACAGCCTTAGAGCCAGCGCGACATCACGAGCAGGTCCACTGCCGTCCCATCATCCAGCCGCACTTCCCCCTTCAAAATCGCATCCCGGCTGAATCCACGGGCCTCGTAGAGGCTGATCGCGCGCTCGTTGGTCGTATACACCTGCAGCGCGATCTTCTCCACGATCGCGTTGGCGCTCGCCCACTCGATCCCGACGTCGATGAGCGCTCCGCCGATGCCCTGCCCCCACCACTCCTCCAGCACACCCATCCCCAGCTGCGCCACATGACGCGTCCGACGATAGGGCCCACCAAAGAGACTCAGCGTCCCCACGATCTCTCCCGCATGCACGGCCACAAGATAGAGACTGTTCGCGCTGCTCCGAAAGCGACGCAGAAAGAGCGCCTCTCTATCCGGATCACTCTCAAAGTCATCAGGTGCCTGTAGCAGAAGCTCGGTCTCTTGAAAGACGTTGACCTTGTACCGATGAAGCGCTCCACCATCCGCTTCGACCCCCTCGCGGAGGATCACGGAGCGCCCCTCCCGATCGGTATGCTCGCGGAAGATGAACTGCATGGTAAACAGCGCCTGGTGCTATTGGCCGGTCTGGGAGTGCGAGACGAATCGCCGCCGAAGCTCAGCGAGGAGCCCCTCGAGGGTCTTCTGCTCGTCATCCGAGAGGTTGCCCGACGTCTTCTCGGAGAGCATGGCCAACATGTCGATGGTGTGCTGCGCCATGGGGAGATTCGTGGACGACTCCCCCGTATCCGGATCCGGAATCATGCCGAGATGCAGCATGCCCGCGCTCGCCAACGAGAGGATGAAACTCTGAAAGTCAGCCGGGGGAAGCGGCGCCCCTGGAGGGGAACCCGCTCCGGAAGAATCAGATGACGTCATGGGGACGCTCCCGAGGGCTGCTAGTCGAGCGCAGCGGCGTCTTCGTCCGAGACATCCGCCGCCTTGATACGTGACTCATCGCGGGTGGTATTCATGAGCAGATGCTCATCCATGGGGACCTCTTCGACGTTGTCCGCCATGTCCTCGAGGCCCGCCAGCATCGTGTCGACGTCCTTGAGTGTCAGCTTCCCCTTGCGGGTGTTTCGAGTCACGAGTCGCTTGTCGTACATTTCCAGATCCATGATCTCTCCGGAGTTGAGGCGCCTGGGCCGGGGGCCCGTTCGCAGCCAGCGGGCGGCAATCTAGTGGCCCCGGTGTCCCCCTGTCAAGAATGGAGACGCCGACAAACCCATCGGGCGTGGACGGATTCGGACCGTCATTGATATACTGCGCGGCTGTAAGATAACCCTTTTGGGGAAAACACGTGAGCAGCAAAGACACACAACTCGCCGTATTGGGCTCGAGCCTCGATCAATACATGGCCGAGGTAAACCGATTTCCGCTGCTCAGTCGCGAGGAGGAGCAGGAGCTCGCGCGCCAACTGGTCGAGGGTGAGAACGTGGAGGCCGCGCAGCGCCTCGTGACCGCCAATCTCCGCTTCGTCGTGAAGGTCGCCTACGAATACCGCAACTACAACGTGAAGCTGGTGGACCTCGTACAGGAGGGCAACATCGGCTTGATGAAGGCAGTCCGACGCTTCAACCCCGACCGCGGATACCGACTCATCAGCTACGCCGTCTGGTGGATCCGCGCCTATATGCAAAACTACATCATCAAGAACTGGTCGATGGTGAAAATCGGGGCCACTGCAGCGAATCGAAAGATGCTCTTCGGCAAAAAGGATCCCCTCCGCGAAGACAATGAAAATCGCGAGACCTTCCTGATACCCGCCGTGTCCACGCTCTCTTCCACAGACGGCGCGGACCCCGCCGCCTCCATCGCCCGAAAGGACTTCCACCTCGACGCGACCATCGCCGAAGACGGCGGGGGCTCCTACACCGAGATGGTCGCGGACCGCTCCTTGCTGGACCCGGACGAGGAGATCAACCGTGCGCAGACCATCGAGTTCGTGAGTTCCCGCCTGGAAGGCGCCTTGGAAGAACTCAATGAGCGCCAGCGATTCATCCTGGAGAGACGCCTCCTCGCCGACGAGCCGATGACGCTTCAACAGATTGGAGACCATTATGGGGTAACGCGTGAACGGGCGCGCCAGCTCGAGGCCGCGCTGAAAAAGAAGCTCGAGGGTTTCCTGACCGGGTTCGATAAGGAATCCAGCGACATCATCGATCTCTGATCCCTGAGGCGCAGCCCCTCGAACACCCCGCGCGGGACTCATTTCCCGGTTGACAAGCGCCCCCCACATCACGATTCTCCTGCCGCCCCGACCCGGGGACCACACTCAAGGAGCGATCATGCGTTCTTCTATCCACATCTACCTCATGGCCTCTCTGGTCGCCCTGCTGTTCATCGGGTGCGGAGAAGAAAGCTCCACCACCGCCGGCTGCAGCTCGGATGCCGACTGCGACCTCGGCACGATCTGCTACATCGGAGCGAGCGTCCCCGGCGGCGCCTGCATTCCCCAAGGCGATACGCCGAACGTCTGCAAGGTCGATGGTGACTGCACCACCGGGTTTACGTGCTACTACACCTCGCCCACCGCGGCGGAGGGTCTCTGCACACCCGTGGCAACCGAGGAAACCGGAGAAGAAACCGGAAGCGAAACGGGAGACGAAAACATCTGTGTGACGGACCTCGACTGCGGACTCGGATTCGAGTGCGCGATGACACCCTCCGGCAAGGGCGCCTGCATCCAGTCCACGGGTGAGACTGGAGCCGAGACCGGAGCCGAGACCGGAGCCGAGACCGGAG
>Ga0114996_10006708_pt1 | contig 13186 bp, 11 predicted proteins | sample ArcticOcean_MG_C_4_FD_87039 | JGI IMG/M metagenome (GOLD analysis project Ga0114996, IMG submission 87039) | Marine microbial communities from western Arctic Ocean - ArcticOcean_MG_CB4_134 | ecosystem: Environmental > Aquatic > Marine > Oceanic | place: Arctic Ocean: Canada Basin | collected... | reverse complement strand
TTTTTTTATCAATATCAAACCTTATGAAATACAAATGTTGTCTCTTGACCAGTCATCGGCACTTCCACTTCATACTCTATTTCTACTCCGAAAAACCACTTTATTTTCCGTTTTTCTTTCTTTTTCAAACCTGGTCGCACACAATTCCCCACATAGAACTCTTCAGCCGCTTTGGTCCACCCCTTTTCCTTATGCAGTCGAACCACATCATCATATAGATTATATTTCTTATCCGTCTTAAAATTCTTCACCGACCAACAGCTCTTTCCACCCTCCACCAGTTTATCTAACACACCATGAACAACGGGTTTCAAAAACTTCTTTACCCAATCTTCATATTTTCCATAATGATGCGATTGAGTCGCTTCATCTGAATATTTTTCCAGATTATAATACGGCGGACTTGTGAGAGCCAAGTCGTATTTCCGTTCTAAAGTTGGTAACACATTTTCGGCAATATCGTGATGTAATACCACATTTGGCAACGACAATGTCTCCCTCATATGTTTTAAACCATCAAATGTTTTAGAACATGGCTCCATTCCTGTATAAGATACCCCATTTACACACACCGATCCCAACATTCGTCCACCCCAACCCACACACACATCCAATACATTTTTTGCATTGTAATACTGAACAATTCTTTTGGTAAGAAGAGGGCGATAAATCGTAACCTTTGATGTTCCACTTGTAAAACCAAGTTGTCGGATGAGCTCAGAAGCATACGGTGTTGAATGCGACTTTCTATTTGTCCGAACCGCTTTCTCTAATTGTTTAACAGTCCACGCATTCTTTACACTCTTACCTTTATAATTTTGAACCTCGTAAATATGAGGCATACATTTACGAATAATACATAATCCGACTGTAGATGTAGAACTAATATTGTTTTTTTCTATCTTTTTTTTACCTAAGGATCCCCAATCTTTCGCCATAGATTTCAAATTATCATTATAATTTTTTACAAATCTATCAAAGCCAACAGCATATAATGCTTGACAAAAATCTGGAAGAAATATTTCAAATGCTTCATCGGACATAGCTTTTAATACGCCTCTCTTGTTGACATAATCGTAAATATCCATGGTATTTATATACCATAATATATATAAATAGTTTCAATTTATTCTATGGTATTTTTGACTCCAAAATTATGCGACCAAAATGAGTCTACTTCCCACCAGTTACTATGATGTAAATTAATCCTTTCGGTTTCTTTAAATGGTTCATTGCATATGATACATTTACTCAAGAACTCTCCCTTTTTTTCACAACAGTTGCCATGGAAGAAATGTCCACAACTTGTTTTCATTATAAATGCACCTTTGCTAGTGATAACATCTTTATCTTCACAATTATGTTTACCTAACCAATTGCCACATACTATACAATTTGGTATATTTACTCTTGCTCCAAACGCTGTAAATGTCATTTTTCATTGATAGTTGTATAAATAATTAAAAATCAATTTAAAAAATTGAAAAGTTTTTTGTATTAGTAGACAATAATACTAGTCTAACGCGGTGATATAATCATGGCGACCACATTTGGCGATTATTCCACTGTTTTCTGCAGCGCCCGAGTTGGAAAAGAAGCCACCGACACTTTTGTTTCATATTCTCAGTTGGAAGATGAATTGAAAGAGGCGGAGAAGAATACCGTTAAAAATCATTTAAAATGCCAAGCCACCAACGGCGGTGGCGGCGCAAGCCACGACGGAGGGTCCAAACGAAATAAACGTATTTCATTCGCACCGCAGGATGGTGTTAAAGTTTACAAATACGATACGACGTCACCCCCGCAGTCTGACGATGACACAGCGGTGGAGTATACGGATATTAATCTTAAGGGTCGCTTACCGATGGCAATTGTTAACTTTTACGAGAATGAAATCCACAGTTTGGTCGTAGGCGCTTGGACATTTGAAAATTGTTCTTGTCGGAACCGTGAAAATTTTCAGATCATATTCAACAAGTATCCGCGGTTAACAACCAAACAACTATGTGATGATTTGCGTGAAATTTGCGAGAAGTTGCTTTCTGGTAAACCCGTCGCTTTGGACTCCAAGAAAGGCATGTTCGTTCATATCGAAGAGAAGGAGATGGTTCTTAATACTTTCCTCAACGAATACTGGGATTCGGGTAGAAAAATCAATAGTCGTTTAATCCTTCTCAAATTTCTTGATATCGTGGAAGGATATATTAAAGAATCGGTAATTTCCATTCAGTGTGCGTGGCGGCAGAATCGCGCGCGAAAGGTGCTACGGACACAGAAAGAATCGCAACCCGATACCAGTCAGAGGGCGTGGTTACAATGTATGTGTTCGCAAGAAGCAGACAATCAACAAAGTCATCACTTAACAGCTGGAGCAAAGAAAGTGTTGCGTTGTCCGGAATGCACGCGTCCAGTTGATGGGAATGGTGAGTGTTTTCGGTGTCATCGTTCGTATAACGGTGGAGGGGGGGTGTTCAAGATGGATCCGTATCATTAAAATATCATTTAATAAAAAAACGTCTTATATAGAAACGTTTTTTTATTGCAAAATACAACAACATAATTGTGTCTTATATCCTAAGATATCTTGGTTACTATAGTGTGAATATAAGGCACGGCGAGATAGTCAATTGATTGGTAAAGTAATATATAACCGTTTTACTGCTTTTCCCGCTAATCGCTCTTTGTCACCTACATGTGGAGCATATCCGCTATCAAATAATTCTAAAAATGCTGCTTCATACATTTGAAAACGTCTTTCGGGAACTGAAAGTAAGTATACTTCCTGTTTTCCACGAGCATACCTTTGTATTAAAGCGTGAAAATTTGCTCTTATTTCGGTTTGAAATTTCTCTTTTGCTGCTAACCAGCGTTGATCATAAGACTCGGATAGTTCTTTATATGATGGTATATGTAAACTCTCTTGCTCATTGTTATCTTCTTCTAAAAGTGCTTGTTGAGACATTATAATCTTAACAAATAAAAAATTTTATTCTTTTTAACGTGTTTCCTAAATTTTTATTCAAGTTCAATATTTTCCTTTAATTCGCGCCATACCAAACTATGTTCATGGAAAATGTGCCATCTCGCCAGAATTGCTTGGTGCGGGCGTGGGTGCGGGTTCGCAAACGTTACCTCTTCTAATTCCCCTTGGTTTCGGATATGTGGTAACTTATATATTAATTTAAGAAAGTCAGATTTATGTGGCAAATTATTATGTATATTTATCATCATAAAATATAACTCAAAGCACATTTCTAAAGTATATGCTGGAGACCAATTTTCCCAAGCAATAGTGTTAAAAATCTCCATCATTAAGGGATTTTTATGAGGATCTTCACCATTTTCAAAAAATTGCCTATACCATTCAGTATAAATTGGGGGTTTGAATGGGTAATCCTTCGATAAACGAATCGGAATAACCCATTCTTTATCGCAAATCACCTTTTTTATTATCAAAGAATAATTAATATCTTTGGGGTTCATATCTTTTAAAAATTTCAATTGTATTGGAAATTGTAAATACGAAAGAATATGATCTCTTATAATATCAACTGGTATTGTTTGGTTTAGCGCCCATATCAAATGGTAAATATAATCTATATTTTTATAAAATTCTTTTTCTTCTAGCGGTTTATCAATATCAAAATAAATATCATAATTATCACGCTTATTATATAGCATACGCAATAGCTCCGTTTTTAATCGTTTCTGCGCGCTTGTTGCCATCTTTGTTAATATCAATAAAAAATGTTTAATATATCAATTTTTTTTATTATAAAATTATTCAAATCCTAACTCAGCATATGCGTCCTTCTTCAAATTTTTATAATTCCCAATCACTCGTTGCGTCAATTCATTATCAAACTTATATTCCTTCATTTTCTTTTTAATTTCTTCAATTATTTCCTCTTCCTTTGGACCATAACCGTTCTCCCAACACTCAAATATATTATCAACAACTTCCTTTGTAATTTGTTTTTGCATTCTTTTCGCCAATCGCGCGTCAAATATCGTTTCTTTTTTACCAATACAATGCTCATCAATACTAAATAATCTATCTGTTTCATCCTCAATCAACACATTTCGCGCATGAAAATCACTTACCCGAAAAATACCCCGAAACAACCCAATCTTCACAAATTCTCTCATCACATCTCCTTGCATTTTTTCCTTTTTCTTTATCAATTGACCGCCTTCCACCCTATCCATCATACAATACACAACATCTCGCCGATCCAACCATTCACTATTATCCACCCAACTGCTCTCCGTCTTATCTTTTCTTTGACTTACTTTATGCATCCGCACTCGTTTCATCGTCATTTTATTGACTCCAAGCATATTTTTGAGATCATTTACAACCATATAATCCCTATTATAATTCATCGATTTGCGTCCTTCTTTCAACGCAATTCGTTTGTTTTTATAATCAGCAAACCAACACATCGCCTTATTTCCACATGTCTTTTCCTCACAACATTCTAAGTTTTCTAATTCATTAAAATCAACCTCTTCTAATTTGTCTTCTAAACTCATCTTCATCTCAATATATGCTTTCCTATATTCGTCCACATACCATTCTTTATTCTCATTCTTCACCAAAGAACCAACTTTTGCAAAATCAGCAGTCGTCTTTCCCATTTTTCTGCCAATACTACAATGTTTATCCAATACATAATCGTCCGCAAAGAAACATTCTGTCAAATTGTAGAACTGTTCAACTTGTTCATCCGTTATTTCCGTATCGGCATCTCTTACTTTCCAATCCAATTGCGTTTTTCGCATAACCCACAAAGTTGCTGTCACAATCACATTAGTCCGATCACCCTTCAACGTCCTATTTTTCTTAAAATATTCTTTCAAAGCATACGCCAAACACTTTACTAAATTGTCATTTGCGCCACTTTGATCACACAACATTTCCCAAATAATATAATCACAATCCGTTCTTCGCCACCGTCTTGCACCTTTCACTCCATCAATCGCCTTCAAAATAATTTCAACCATCCAATAAAATGCGATATCATCATTTGCTTTCATACATTCAACCATTTTTGCCAAATCTCGCAACACACCTTCATCATCGCCCGGTTTGCGATATTTTGCAACCAAATCCATATTTGCATAGCTATTATCTTTATTGATTGTACCCATTCCAAAATCCCTCACACCCCACCAATAATAATTTTTTATATCACTTGCCAATCGCAACAATTCGGCTTTTACAAAAATATCACAAACTTCCACCAACAATTTGCGATCCTTCCGTCCTTGCTTATCCCATGTATTAAGACGATCCATAATACGTAGAAATGAACTAATATCGGAAAAACACAATTCTTCATAACCCATGACTTTCATCCGATTCATCATATTACTCCGAATTCCTTTTCCTTTGTCGCCAAATGCTGAAAATTTGTCCATTTCAACCATACACCGAATCATCTTCTCTCGTTCGCGTCTACGAGCATACTTTTGTATCCCGCTTTTCACAACATCTAATTTATAACCGCTAAATGTCTTACTACTGAAAATAGTCGTGCACTTCATCATACCGTTAGACGTCATTTTGTATATTTAAAAAATAAACAAAAATAAAAATCAATTTTTATCTTTAAAGAAAGAATATAAATATTAGATAACAATATGTAGTAGATGGCTACTGATAGTAAATTAATCGCACATGATAATGATATCACTAAACAGGCGGATGAAATGGTGTTTGATCCATTTAATCCACAAAATAAGGAAATACGAAGAAAAGATGTTGAAAATATATTAAAAAAATATGGATTACCTCCGCGAATCACAAATATTAATTTGTTTAAGCGGGCTTTTATTCATAGATCATATGTAAAACGACCCTATGTGGAAAATGTCGCAAATAATATCACAGTTGTTGACAGAAGACACGATTGTCTTCCACTAAAAACGAAATCAAATGAACGTCTAGAATTTCTAGGCGATGGTATTCTTGAATGTATTACCAAATATTATTTGTATAGACGATTTCCAAAGGAAAACGAAGGTTTTATGACAGAAAAAAAGATTGCCTTAGTGAAAAATGAATCTATTGGTCGCCTTGCTTATGAGATGGGAATAAATAGATGGTATATTATGTCAAAAAATGCGGAAGAAAAGAAGACACGAACCAATCTTAAAAAGTTGGGATGTTTGTTTGAAGCCTTTCTTGGTGCTTTATTTCTTGATTTCAATAAAATTAATGTTAAGGATGATGATAAATGGTTTGAAAATGTTTTTGTGACAGGACCCGGTTTCCAAATGGCACAAATATTTGTTGAAAGTATATTTGAACAACACGTAAACTGGATGGACCTGCTTCAAAATGATGATAACTATAAAAATATCCTTCAAGTTAAGATACAGAAGGAATTCAAAACAACCCCCGTGTATATGGAAATATCCGAAGAAAGTCCAGATGAAGGATATCATATGGGTGTCTTTTTATGTTTGGGGCAAGATAGTCATGGTTTAGCTGTGAATACGTCCATTCCACTTGGAAGATTAAAAACATTTGCCAAGATTCAAGAACATATGCAAGAATATGGAAAGATTTTTGTTTTTCTAGGGGATAGCAAACATAAAATTAAGAAAAAGGCAGAACAATCTGCGTGCAAAATGGCGTTAGATCAATTGGTATGAATATAAACTTTTTCTTTATATAATATATATATTATGGCTGATCCAGTTGTTTTTAATAAATCCCAATTATTTGACCGACCTGCTCCACAAAAGCAGAAAAAAGTTAAAATTGTGGTCCAACCTGAGAAAAAAGAGACTGTAGCAGAAACAAGACCTAGAAGAACAAAGGCAGCATATAAAAAACCCGTTGACGAAGAACCAGAAGCTCCGCGTGGTGTGCCAGATATTATTGATAAAACAGATGAAGGTTATGAAAGACATAAATTTATGAGTAAATTATTGAAAATGCGAGGATTAAGTGTACCCACACCAGCTCAAACACTACCTTCTCCAAAAAAACCAACACCATCGTCCCCCAAAATCCCGACACCTACGCCTTCTCCAAAAAAATCTACACCGCCACCAGTTTCGCCAACTCCACCGCCTTCTCCAGCTAGAAATAATGAAGAACAAGAAGAACAAGAAGAACAAGAAGAACAAGAAGAACAAGAAGAACGAGTCCCAAAAGTTAAAGCAAGAAAAAGGAAAGAAAAACTCGTTTTAAAACCTTCATCCAAGACATTAAAGAAACAGAAAAAGAAGAAATCTAAGAAAAAAACAAAAAAGAAAGAGAAACCACCTGTCGCAATTGATGACAAATTGAAACCAAGATTACCTGTTCCAAAACCCAATGTTCTCATTCCAGCATCCGCCTATTTTATGAATAATCGTGAATATTTTATAAATTTTATTAATACATTATTTCATCCATATATTGCGGAAATTGAAGGTGCAAAAGATGAAATATCTTGTGATAAAAAAGCAGGCGATTTCTCTCTTTTAATACATCAAAAAATCGTTCGTGATTACATTAATAACTTAACACCTTATCGCGGACTGTTATTATATCACGGTTTGGGTTCTGGAAAAACATGTTCCGCAATCGCTATCGCCGAAGGAATTCGAACAAAGAAAAAAGTTATTATTATGACCCCCGCTGCTCTAAAAATGAATTTCCATAATGAATTGAAAAAATGCGGAAATCCTTTATATAAATATAATCAATTTTGGGAATTTATCTCTATTGAAGGCAATGACGAAATGTTAGAACAATTACATGCGATTTTACACATATCTCGCGCTTTTATTAAAAAACAAGGTGGAGCATGGTTTGTAAATATTCATAAGGAAAGCAACTTTAATGACCTTTCCGTAGAAGAACATGCAGCTTTAGATAAACAGCTAACTGAAATGATAAAACATAAATATTATTTTCTTAATTATAATGGTTTACGTATGAAATCTCTTGAAACAAAATCATTCTTTTCTTCAGCCATAAAAAATAAAGAAAATCCATTTGACAACAGAGTTATCATTATTGATGAAGCACATAACTTTGTGAGTCGTATTATTAATAAACTCAAAACAAAAAAGAAAAGTATATCTATGATATTATATAATTATCTGAAATCAGCAAAAAATTCACGTCTAATCTTCTTAACAGGAACACCTATTATTAATTATCCAAATGAGATTGCTGTATTATTTAACATGTTAAGAGGTAATATCACAACTTTTACGATTTCATTAACTATTAAATCTAAAAAGAGAATTAATGAGAAATTCTTAAAGGCATTATTTGTTGAGAATGGTTTGTTAGCGTCAGATTATATAGAATATAGCGCGGGTTCTCGTAAATTACTTATAACACGTAATCCATTCGGATTCGTTTCTGATTATAAAAGTAAACAATATAGTGGCGTAATGTTAAATGAACAAGGCGATCTGACTGATACGGATTTTGTGAACAAGATTCATGAAATTTTAAAAACGAAAAATATTGAGTTTGATGTGAAAAACGATGTTAATATTGATTTTTACACAGCTTTACCTGAAGAATTGAAAGACTTTAATAACAAATTTTTTAACAGAGAAAAGAATTTGAAAAATGGAGATTTGTTTAAAAGGCGTATACTTGGTCTAACATCTTATTATCGTAGTGCTAGTGAACAATTATTACCCACATTAAATGATATTGTCGTTGAAAGAATTCCTATGAGTAAATATCAAGTGGGGGTTTATGAAGATGCGCGTAAACAAGAACGTGATAGAGAGAAAAAAGATGCAAAAAAGAAGGCGTCTAAAAGGAAAAAAACTAAACCAGGTGAGGACGTTTTTGCAGCGACATCTACATATCGCATATTTTCTCGTGCTTTTTGTAATTTTGTTTTTCCCGCAGAAAAACGACGTCCGCTTCCAAAAAAAGGAGAAGCAACAGATGATGGTGTTGGCGAAGATGTGCTTGATAACGCATCCATAGATGAATTAAAAGCAAATCCTGACGGTATGTTTTCTCCAGATGATGAAGATGCGTTAAAAGATACAAAAAAAGAACAAACAAATCAAAATTACGGACGACGAATCAGTGAAGCATTGAAATTTCTTAAAACGCATAGTGATAGACTTCTTACAAAAGCAGCTCTTGCAACATATAGTCCAAAGTTTCGGAGAATATTGGAAATTATTGAAAAAACACAAAGTATAGGGACACATCTTATTTACTCTCAGTTCAGAACTCTTGAAGGTATTGGTATTTTGAAATTAGTATTGGAAGCAAATGGATTTTTTGAATTTAAATTAAAGAGAAATAACATTACATGGAACATTCAACATCCTGAACATTTGGGTAAACCATCATTCGTTTTATATACAGGAACAGAAACCGCTGACGAAAAGGAGATTATCAGAAATATATTTAATGGTGCTTGGAAAAATGTTCCTTCCAATATCGTTGATCAACTCAAACCTATTGCTAAAAATAATAATCATGGAGGTATTATTAAGGTTTTTATGATTACAGCAGCAGGAGCAGAAGGCATCAGTTTGTCAAATGTCCGCTTTGTTCATATTACTGAACCTTACTGGCATCCAATACGCGCTGAACAAGTTATCGGTAGGGCTAGACGTATTTGTAGTCATCATCAATTAACAGAAGAAGAGAGAAATGTAACTGTATTTTTGTATTTAATGACATTTAGTAAAGAACTATTAGAAGAAGAAGGGGTGATTTCAACAGAATTGAAAATAAATGATTTAAGTAAAAGAGATAATAAAACCCCAATTACAACCGATGAAGCATTATATGAGATATCTGAGATTAAAAGAGAGATGAATCAACAATTATTAACAGCAATAAAAGAGTCTTCATTGGATTGTGCAATTTATTTGCGCTCAGGTGCGACAGAAATAGAAACATGCTTTTCGTTTGGTCAAGTTACACCAGATATTTACTCTTATGTTCCATCAATAGAATCAAGTGCTCAGGCAAAGGCCGCAATGGAGCATAAAATAAAACAAAAAGTACAATATACTAAACTCAAAATTCCATCAGGAAACAATAAAGGTGTGTATGCAAAACGAGTATATAAAGATGGGGATGGTAGTATAACAAAAGTAGAAATTTATGATTATAAAAGTGTAGTAGCAGCACAGAAAACAGGGGCGGACCCAGTCTTATTAGGAGAAGTACAACAAAATGCGAAGAAAAAATGGAGTAGAGTTATTTGGTTGTAATAACTTAAATATAACCATTTTTTTATGTATAATGAGGCAATTATTTATGTTATTCTTTTTATTACCATTTATAACACCGGTCATAAAAACACAATTGTTTAATACTACAAGTTATTCGGTTACTAATTATCCGGCTATGGAACCAACATGTTCGTGCCCCCATACATGTAATAATATCTGGAGAGGCAATGATATATGTGATATGGATTGTAATATTCAAGAATGTGATTGGGATAATGGTGATTGTGATGGTCATATTATTGGAACATGCGTTGGCAATGTAACAATAGAAAATATTGAAACTCACGGAGAAATAGAAGGATATTGTGATGAAAGGGCGAATACAGAAAGAATATGTGAAAATTCGCATCATTTGTCTATGACGTTACCATGGCGAGTAAAGACATATTCTTGTAAATGGGTTGTAGATCCACACCATCGCAAGTTACAATTACAATCATGCCATTCTATCATTCCTTGTGCTTCTGATAAATGGTGCCAACAAAATTGTTGGCAACGAATCAAAGACTATCCAAATAAATGTACTTGGGATAATATTCAAACGAAAGCGCCTACAAGATATCCTACAAGATATCCTACAAGATATCCTACAAGATATCCAACAAAATTTCCAACAAAATTTCCAACAAGATATCCTACAATATTTCCAAGCGAGCATCCTACAATAAGTCCCACAAAATTACCAACCGAAGTTCCCACAGATGAACATGGGCATTATACTGATCACCCTAGTTATCGTCCAACCGGAATTCCAACAGATAAACATGGACATCATACTGATCACCCCAGTTATCAACCAACTCGGCTTCCTTCCTCAATTCCAACTCCGCAACCAATAGTCCCATTACCCCACCACGATGACCACCATCACCCATCAAATGATACAAATAAATTTGATATGGCGATTGTCGGAATTGTTGCTGCAGCTTTAGTAGTTATTATCGGAATTATCATTTTTTATCGTAGGCAAATTCATAAAGATCGTTCACAAGAAAATATAGAAACACGCCGTCAACGTAATTTGAATTATGGTCAAGCAAATCATAATATCCTCCAAGTTGATAGAACACGTTTGCCGGTAGGTCAAGTTTTAGAATTAAAAACAATCGCTAGTTCTAATGAATAAAAATATCTTAAGTATTTTTTATTATAATTTATCAGATATGAATTATAATACAAAAATGAAAGCATCAGCAATATCTGGGATTGCCGAAGTTTTAGCCACATATCCTATAGACTTTTTAAAAGTTATACGGCAATCAAATAAACCCATTTCTCTCTTATGGTCCAATCCATATCGTGGTGTTTCCGTCCGTTTTGCTGGCGTTATTCCGATGAGAATATTATTTTGGAACTCATTACATTATTGTCACCAATATAAATTTAATATCACACAAACCGCTCTTTTTACTTCATCATTACAAACATTGGCTGATTATCCTGTAGAACAAATTTCAGTGCGAAAAATGTTATATAATACTCCATACAACAAATGTTTTAAAAAAATAACATTGATTCCAGGTTTTTCTGCAACATTAGTGCGCAATTTTGGTTTTGCATATATTGTGAACTACTGTATTGTACAGGAAACCGACCATAATTTTCTATATGGTGCAGCTGGCGGACTACTTGGTGCTCTTTTAACACACCCGTTAGATTCAATTAAAACACATTATCATTATAATGATACATATAAATTACCAAAATATACATTGAAACAGTATTATAGAGGATGTTCTCATCGCTGTATAAGGTGTTTGATTGCAATGGGTATCGGTTGGCATGTATTTAATATCATTGAATAAAATTGAAAAATTATATCTCTATGGTTATATTTCATAACCATGAACTTTAAAGTAGGCGACGGACAATATGTCCCCGATGATATTATCCCCGTTGCCCAAACTATTGAAATTCCTCTCCCTATAGCTCTACCTGTGATCAAGATTCTTACATGGGACACACAGTTAGAAAATTTCTTGAAAAATGGACAGATGTGTTTAAATACACAGTTTAAAAAAAAAATGACGGACTTTTCGTTTGAACAAAATTGGACAGAACGCCATCCTACAAAAGATTGTGAAGTATTGGAAGGTTCTTTTACCTTAACATACAAATTTTTAGATATATATGTTAAAATAGAGGCAAAATATAACTCTATTTTAACACCAAAATGTTTTGGTGTACCAACTATTGCAAAAAATCTAACATTATCGGGATCATTTAATGACAACGCTTTGTTAACTTGGGACTCTTTTAGATGTGATAATTGTAGGGATGCTACTCACCCATTATGGTTTATTAAAAAATTAAACGGAGGATTGTGTACAACATGGTGGTTTCTTATGAAATGTTAAATTATCGGTTCTTGGACGCCGCAAGACCAGCTTTTGCTCCTTTCTCCATATATGGGGAAGCTTTTTTAAATAACATCTGCGCCAATTTCATTGATACTTTTAAATCATGCGCAACATCACCCATACTAACACCACCACGCTGTATATAGCGCTTCCGTTCTCTTCGTTTACGTGTTCTACGTTTTCTTCTTCTTCCACCTCTCCGTTTTTTATTACGTTGTGATTTTCTTCGCCTTGTTCGTTTGCATTGCCCGCCTCGCTGGCGACGCGATCTTCTTCGTCGCCGCTTTGTTTTTCGTCTTCTTCTCCGTCTTGTTCTTTGTCTTCTTCCACCACCTTGAAAGTTCGCAATATGTTGTTGCAAAGCGCGTATTTGAGAGTTCATATTATTGGTATTACCACATGCGGCTCCGCATGCAATATCATGATTGAAAATGCGACAAACAGATAATCCTGTTTCTCCAGTTTCGGGAATATGACAAGCCGTTTCCCCGTCTCCTGTTCCGCGTCCAATGTTCCACTTCGCCCTATGATTGTTACAAATTGATCGTCCGCAAAAACGACAGTGATGTCTATTGAGTTTCCCCCATTTA
>Ga0114996_10006704_pt1 | contig 13188 bp, 14 predicted proteins | sample ArcticOcean_MG_C_4_FD_87039 | JGI IMG/M metagenome (GOLD analysis project Ga0114996, IMG submission 87039) | Marine microbial communities from western Arctic Ocean - ArcticOcean_MG_CB4_134 | ecosystem: Environmental > Aquatic > Marine > Oceanic | place: Arctic Ocean: Canada Basin | collected... | reverse complement strand
ATTTCGTATCGTGTGCGAGTTGAAATCAGCTCCCCGGCCACCCGCGGGCACCGGTGCTCCGTGATCGCATTAGCGCGACGACTTTACCATGGATGATTCTCAGCCCGAGGTGCTCTTCACCGGAAACTTTCTACGGGTCGTGCGGCGAGGGCGATGGGAGTATGTCGATCGGGTCGGCAGTCATGGGGCGGTAATCATTGTCGCCACCACCGACGACGATCGGGTCGTCTTTGTGGATCAGTATCGAGTTCCGTTGGGTGCTCGCGTGATTGAGTTTCCGGCCGGCCTGATGGGCGATCATGCTGAGCACCAAGGCGAGCCGCCCGAAAATGCAGCCCGCCGCGAGTTGCTCGAAGAGACCGGCTACGAGGCCGGTTCGCTCACGCCGCTGTTGACGGGTCCCGCCTCTTCCGGTCTGACGACCGAGACGTTTACGATGCTGCGTGCCCGCGATCTGAAAAAAGTCGCCCCCGGTGGCGGAGATTCGACCGAGGACATCACCGTTCACGAGGTGCCGCGCACGGAAGTCGAGGACTGGCTCGAAGCAAAGCAACGCGAGGGCGTCTGGATCAGCCCGCGGATCTACTCGGGGTTGTACTTTCTGTCGCGTGAAGACTGAACGCTCGTTGCTGTGCGGGCGTGATGCCTACGATGCGGCCAGTTGCGCTTCGTCGTCTCGGAGTGGGATCTGTTGCCACGGCGCACCGTCATCGGCGATAGCAACGGTCGAATGACGAATGAGTAATGACGAATGACGAAATGAACGCCGAAATCAAGCACCCTCGCAACGGTTTCCTGGCCGTACAGTTTGGTGAGGACGCGATTCTGGATTTCGGTATTAGCCGTTCGCTACGACTTAGACATTCGTCATTCGTCCTTAGGCATTTACAACGGCATCATCGTCTCGACACGGCGCTGTCGAACTAATTTGCTCCGGTGTGTGCCGCGTTGCCGCCCCACATGGGCCAGCCGGTGACGGAGGCGTCGCCGGTATCGATACAAACGACCCTGCCGTCTTGAGTGCCGACGTAGATACGGCCGCCATCGACTGCGGGCGAGAACCGCATCGGCGAGCCAATTTCGTAACGGTGATGGACCTTGCCGGTTTTGGGGTCAACCCTTAGCACATTGCCTTCGAGCGTTGCCAGCAACAGGTGATCACCCGCCGGAACGGGTGCGGCGGCGAGCGATCCCCCGACCTTTTTCAGGTCGCCGCTGAGCGGGCACCGCCACTGGGCCTTGCCGGAATGGGCTGAGGTGCAAACCAACTCGTCGCCCATCACGTTGTAGTTGCGTCTTCCCCAGTTCAGCACGCGGGATCCCTGATAACCTTGCAGCATCGAGACGTTTCCCTGACCGATATTACGGGCGGCCCCTTGTTGCTGTACCGCCAGCGCATCTAGGCCGCCGTTGCCGAGGTTCTCCGGAGCATTGTCCGCTGGAGAAACTCCGAAGGGATTGACGTCAAAGGCGGCGGTTCCATCTTCCGGCGGGTCAGACGGCTCATCGCCTGGCGCGGAATTTTGGACTTCACCGTCTGCGGGACCTTGCAGATTGCCGCCACCGCTAAATCCCCCGCCGAATCCGCCGAAGATACCGTTTCCCTGCTCGAACGTGTTGGCCTCCACCGCGGAAGCGGCCTTCTCCTGGACTGCGCGGTCCAAGTAGGGCGCGTCGCGCTGATTCGCCAGGACTCGCACGGTTGCTGTTTGTTGATCCGCGATCGCGATCGCTTCACGCGCGGTTCCCTCGCCGTCTTCATCGTCAATTCGCTTCGTATAGTACAACCCACCTGCCACGATCACCGGTGCCGATGTTGCTCGTTCGCGCCGGGCTGAGAGAATCTCTCCATCGGTCTGGCGAAACTTATAAACCGTGCCGGGGAGCGTCGTGATATAAACTTCCTCGCCGACGGCGACGGGCGCCGACATGCAATCGCCATCGACCCACCGCTGCCAAAGGATCTTGCCGGTCATGGCGTCAAGGCAAATCGCGACGTAAGGAGCGGGTGCTCTGGACTTCTTGGGCAACTGAGGAACATCCTTGTCGTCTACGTCAAACGCCTTGAGTAAGGAACCCTTTTTCGTAAATGCATCGGGCGAGGCGTCATCGTCGGGCGATTCGCTTTTGTCATCGCTGCCCGCAACCAGTTGAGAACCAGTCGGAGTCTCAGGTTGGTTCGCCGGCAGTGCTGCGCCTCCGCCTGAGCCACGTGCAGGATAGACGGTATACACCTTGCCGCCAGCAACCGTGGGCGTCGACATCAACGGATCGCCCAACCAGTAGGACCAAAGCATCTTGCCCGTTTCGGCGTGGACGGCAAAGATCGTGCATGACTCGGTGTTGAAAATGATCGCGTCGTCATACGGCACCGCTGAGGTTGGCCCGTCGTCGTCCAGGTTGAGCCCCCAAACAAACTGCCCGGTCGCTGCGTCGAAGCAGTAGTACTCCTTAGAACTAAAGCCGCCGCTCACATAGAGCTTGCCTCGATAGACCGTTGGCGTCGGCACTGGCGTCTTGCTGGGAAGTTGAATGGTGAAGCCCGTGTTGGACTCTTTTATCGCCTTGGCGTCGAGTTTTCGAGGCGTAACGTGGCCCTTACGAAAACTGGTGGGAATGTCGGCATGACGGGCGTTGATCGCTCGCACGGCGGCGGTGATGTCCTGTGAAGTTTTCCCAGAGACCGGTGTCAACCGTGGGCCGATGGGTTCCGCGGTGCTTGCCGTCGGGGGCTGCGCCGCACGGTCAATCTGCGGCTCGACGGGGTCCTGAGGCTTCGAGCATCCAACCAACAAGACGGCTGACAATACAGAACTTACCATCAGGTTGCGCATGACAATTTCTCCTACCAGAAAACTGTGCCCCTTTCGCCGCTCGTCTACTTCGCAAACCCGTTGAGGTGAATCGAGGCAGCCGCTCCGCCGGCGCCGGATCCCTGGACCCCGTCAGTAGCGAAGGTCACGACCTTGTCGTTGGATCGGGTGGTGATCGCGATCTGGCCCTTCTTCTTAGACGACTGTTCCGAGGCGTTCATTGCTTCGTGGACGAACTCACAGGCAGACTGATGGGGACACGCAAGGCTGGCGTTCTCGCCTTCCGCAACATTGGCTGCATCGAGGGCGTAGCTCTTGAGTAACTTCGGCCAGAGCTTCCTGAACAGCGGCGTCGACTCGAAGATGTCGGTCGAGTCGACCTTGCCGTTAATCGCCACGATGACCCCAACAATCTGCGTTTGGTCGCCGACCGATGCCTGGAGTTTCTCCAGATAGGGATCGAGCCGCGCGACCGCTTGAGGTTCGATATAATTGCCAGCGAAGTTGCCGGAGCCGCTTTTCACGCCGGCCTTGGCATTGTCGAGTCTGACTTTCTCCCACACTTCGCCCTGTCCCTGTCCCTGTTGCACGACGAGACGGCCCGCTTTGCTCAGGTTGCCGACGCTGGCGATGAACTTTTGGTTGCCGGCATCATTGACGGCCGTTTCTGTCAACACGAGCGTGGCAAGGGCGACACTGGCGCCACGTACCGAATTGCCGGACGCCACGTTCAGATCGGCGACCGTCTGAGCTATGCCGCGGTTCTGCCAGCGACCATGTTCGACACAGAACACTTCGATCGGCACTGGCTTGGTGCCGGGCTGAATCACAATCTCTTCGCCGATCGTGCGGTCCTGCTGGCCGCCGACAATGATCTCGCCAGGCATTAGATAGAGCGGTTTGTCCGACTTATTGAGAACCAGCAGCCGATTCACTTCGTTACCGGTCGTCTGCACGTCATTGTCAACGAGCGAGAGGTTGCCGACGAACCCGTTGTTGCCAAAGGGAAGATTTCCGAGCCCCTGCTGGGGCGCAGCTCGGCTCTGGACATCGTCAGCCCCTTCTTCGTCGAACGGGTCGGTGTCTCTTCCGGCTGATTGATCGTCGTCACCGGGGAGAATAGCGCCGAAGGAATCGAATGGATCATTATCGTCGGAATTATTGTCGGTGTTGGCAGCGATGGCCGGCGGGTCATCAAATGGGTTTCCAAAGGGGTTCTCTTCGGCCACCTGTGGCGCGGAGGTCTGAGCAGCCGGATTCGGTGGCAGCGTTTCCGGGAGTTTCGGTTCATTTGTGGTCTGCTCGACTGACTGGTTCGCACCCTGAACGCTGGTCTGATTCGCCGCGGTTCCGCCAATCTCCATGATTTCCACAGTCCCGGCCTTCAGACCCTCGTCCAACGTGATGAAGCGATCGTCGTTGGCAGCCACCTTCGAGAGTACCGGAAAGATGGTCAGATTGGCGTGGGTGATCGGCTGTCCGATCAGATAATCGCCAACCAGAGTCGCGTCGGCTGCCGGCGAAGGCGATTCGGACCGCTCGGGCGAGACAGGCGCGTCGCCACATCCAACCAGGGAAATTGCCGTGACAACTGCCAGCAAGAATAGACCACGCATGATTTCGCTCCTATCGTGAAGAAGAGTGGCATTTCGCCGTGACCCCGGTCCGTTGACCCCGCTAAGTGCCAATACGATGGCGGGTAGGAAACGGTTCGGTGGGCGGGTTGAGAAATATTGCGGGCGCTTCCGCACGGCGGGCAGGCCCGCTGGCTAAATGCAGATGGACGAGCGAAGTGACGAAAAAACGGGTGCGAGACCGGCGTTGGCCTCGCACCCGTTCATGGTTAATGATTCGGCGGCTACTCGGGATAGAGAGCCGTCGACAGATATCGCTCGCCGATGTCGGGCAGCACCACGACGATCAATTTGCCCTCGTTTTCTGGGCGTTTGGCGACTTGGATCGCAGACCACGCCGCGGCACCACTGCTGATGCCGCACATCAGGCCTTCCTGAGAGGCCATCGCACGAGCCGTCTCGGCGGCGTCTTCATCTTTGACCAGTACCACGTCATCAACCACATCGACGTTGAGCACGTCGGGAATAAAGCCGGCACCAATCCCCTGGATCGTATGTTTGCCGGGCTGCAGGTCTTCGCCCGCCTTGCGCTGGGTAATCACGGGGCTGTTGGCCGGTTCGACGGCGATCGCCTGGAATCCCGGCTTTCGCTCGCGGAGCACTTCCGACACGCCGGTGATCGTTCCGCCGGTACCGACGCCGCTGACAAAGATATCGATCGCGCCGTCGGTGTCGCGCCAGATCTCCTCGGCCGTCGTTTTGCGATGAATCTCGGCGTTGGCGGGATTCTTGAACTGTTGCGGGACAAAGTAATTGTCGTTGGCGGCGGCCAATTCTTCGGCTTTGCGGACGGCACCGGGCATGCCATCAGCCGCTGGCGTAAGTATCAACTCGGCACCCAGCGCCTTGAGCATTCGTCGCCGCTCGAGCGTCATGCTCTCGGGCATCGTGACCATCAGCTTGTAGCCTCGGGCGGCACAAACATAGGCCAGGGCGATTCCCGTGTTGCCACTGGTCGGCTCGATAATGACGGTATCTTCCTTGATCTTGCCGTCTCGCTCGGCGGCGTCGATCATGGCCCGCCCGAGACGGTCCTTGACGCTCCAGAGCGGATTCATGTTCTCGACTTTGGCGACGACGGTCGCGACGCAACCCTCGGTGATCCGTTGCAACTGCACCAGCGGCGTGTTGCCGATGCACTCGGTGATGTCTTGGTAGATTCCACTCTTCGATACGGTGGCCATAACCATCCCTCTCTGACGCTGAAGTGGCAGGGGAAAATCGCCGACGGTACGGCCAATCGTGGCCAGGAGTGCGGCGAAGTAAAGTTCCGTTTTTTTGCGCTGATTCTCGTCGGGCGGGCCGAAGTATATCAGACGTTCACGACGGGGGTCAACTTCCATACGGCCCAGAGGTCGCGATGGGTGACGTTTCGAGGTGTCGAGTCGTCTGCTCGCGATTGACCCCCAACCGTTGACCGCCAATACTGGGGCGATCAGCAAGAGCCGCAATCCAACGCCCACCCTCGTGACTGCCTCTCATAATTCCAATCCATGGCCGAACGTTCGCCCACACAACGCATTTGGTACCGCTTCATGCGGATGCTTTGTCGGCTGACTGCCGTGGTGATGTTTCGACTACGCATCGAAGGCGGCCAGCATGAACCGTGCGAAGGAGGTGTGCTGGTCGTGTCGAACCACCAGAGTCACCTTGATCCGGTTCTGGTCGGGGTCGCCTGTCGGCGGCAACTCAACTTCCTGGCTCGCGAGACGCTTTTTGACTTTGCACCGCTCGGCTGGCTGATTCGCTCGTTGGGAGGAGTTCCGATTAACCGGGAGGGGTCGGGGCTATCAGGGCTCAAAGAAACGCTAAAACGGCTAAAACGCCAAGAAATGGTGCTCGTCTTTCCCGAGGGAACCCGCTCCGCCGACGGGCAGCTTCGACCCCTCAAGCCTGGATTCTGTACGTTGGCCCGACGAGGAAAGGTCGCCGTGCTGCCAGTGGCGGTCACGGGAGCCTATCAGGCATGGCCTCGTCGCCGGCGATTCCCTCGCCCCGGACGCGTTCAGTTGCGGTTTGGGCCGGTGATCACGGACACCGAAGTCCAGGCTCTCACCGACGACGAGTTGGTCATCAAGGTCGAGCGGCGAATCTCGGACCTGTTGGAAGCCGGGTAGACCTCGCCGGGGTAAACAAATCGGGCCTCTTTGAACATCCGTTTGCAATCGACCGGCCACCGAAAAAAGCCACGCTCATGGGGTTTAGGTGGCCTTGTAAGTCTGACGAAAAGCCTCACAATGGTAGGTTTCCCCAATCAGTGACGGGCCCCACCGGGAATCAGTCCCGGATCGCGCGGCTGCGACAACCCTATTTTAGAAACATTTTCATTCAGCGATATCGTTAAGGAAGATCGTCATGGCGGAAGTTCTCGACGTCGAAGTCCGTGAGTCACGCGGCAAACGCAGTGCCAAGAAGATGCGCCACGATGGCCAGATTCCGGCGATATTATATGGCCATGGTCAGGAGAACGTCAGTTTGACCTGTCAGGTTGACCAGATCTCGACCCTGGTCCGTCGCGGCGTAAAGGTCGTGCAATTGCAAGGCGCGGTCAGTGAGCAGGCCTTTATGAAGGAGCTCCAATGGGACACCTGGGGAAACGATGTGCTGCACATTGACTTCACCCGGGTCTCGTCCGACGAAAAGGTCGAGATCAGCGTCGCGATCGAACTCCGAGGCGAAGCCCCTGGAATCCGCGAAGGCGGCATCCTGGAACAGCCTCTGCACGATTTGCGAATCGAATGTCCCGTGGTGTCGATTCCCGAAAAGCTGCAGTTGAGGGTCAACGAACTGAAACTGGGCGATTCGCTTACGGTCGAGGCGATTGAATTGCCTGAGGGAGCGACGTTTGTGACCAACGCATCGAGCGTGGTCGTCAGTTGCGTGATGCCGGCTGAAGAGCTCGAAGAGGAAGAAACCGACGGCGGTGCCGAGCCGGAAATCATCGGACGAAAGAAGGAGGACGAGGAGGCGGAATAACGCCCTCGTGTGGAGTCACTTATGAAGCTGGTCGTCGGTCTGGGAAACCCGGGTCGCAAGTATCAACAGACTCGTCACAACGTTGGTTTCGACGTCGTGACGCAACTCGGACGGACCTGCGGCGACGGTAAACCAAAACAGAATTTTCAGGGTGAGGTGCTCGATGCCCATGTCGGCGGTCAGCGGGCGCTTTTGCTCTGTCCCCATACTTATATGAATCTCAGTGGCGGCAGTGTGTTGGCCGCTCGCGATTTTTACAAAATAAGCAACGAAGACCTGCTGATCGTTTGTGATGATTTCAACCTGCCGCTGGGCAAGCTGAGGTTTCGCTCGCAAGGGTCGGCAGGCGGCCAGAAGGGCTTGGCGGATACCATTCGCCGGCTGGGCGTCGACAAGTTTTCCAGACTGCGCATCGGTGTCGGACAACCCCCGGATCGTTTTGATCCGGCCGACTGGGTGCTTAGTCGGTTTGGCAAACACGAACAAGCAGAGATCGACGCGGCGATCGCCATAGCGGCGGATGCCGTAGCCCATTGGGCGCGAGAGGGCATCGAGTCCGCCATGAATCAATACAACGCATAAACGCAAATTCATCGAGTTTTCAGACGAGGAGTATAGGGCCTTGGCATCCAACGTTTACGAAGGCATGTTTATTCTCGATTCGGGACGCTACGCGCGTGATCCGGGCGGGACCACGAAACAGATTCCGACGGTGATCGAAGCGGGCGGCGGAGAGGTGCTGGTTAGCCGACTCTGGGAAGAGCGCCGGTTGGCATATCCGATCAAGGGCCAACGCAAAGGGACCTATTGGCTCACTTATTTTCGCCTCGACAGCCAGGAGGTTTCGGGCCTGGATCGTCAGTTCCAAATCAGCGACGAAGTGCTCCGGCACCTGTTCGTGAAGATCGATCCGCGAATCGCCGACACAATGGTCGAGCACGCCAAGAGCGGCCCGGCCAAGGAAGAAAAGAAGGAAGAAAAGAAGGAAGAAAAGAAGGATGAGAAGAAGGAAGCGACGCCCGCCGCTGAAGCACCCGCCGATTCTCCGGCCCCTGCAGAGGAGTCGGCTGAAGCCGTAGCTGAGGCGCCTGAAGAGACAACCGAAGAGACAGCCGACACGACCGCTGGTGAGACAACCGAGGAAACCCCTGACGCTGCCGAATAGGCCCTTGTGGGTCGATTCGTGCATGGTTGCCCTGGATGTCGGGCGCTGATACGCTATCTTGTAGTACGATACAGATGTTCACGTTCCGTGGCCACTCTCGCAGAGTCGAGACGGCCCTGCCCTGAGTGAGAGAAAAAAGGAGTCTCGGCCATGGCTAGCTTCAACCGTGTGGTGCTCGTCGGCAATGTGACCCGCGATCCAGAGTTGCGTTACATCCCCAGCGGCACGGCCGTGACCGATATCGGTTTGGCGATCAACGATCGCCGCAAGAACCCAAGCGGCGAGTGGGTCGAAGAGACGACGTTCATTGACGTCACGCTGTGGAGTCGCACGGCCGAAGTGGCCTGTGAATACTTGAGCAAAGGCTCTAGTGTGTTGATCGAGGGTCGTTTGAAACTCGATACCTGGGAGAACGAGGGCCAGAAACGTTCGAAGCTGAAGGTGATCGGCGAGAAGATGCAGATGCTCGGCGGTCGCGGAGGCGGTGGTGGTGGCGGCGGTGGCGATGGAGGCGGCACAAGCCGTTCAAGCGGCAGCGGTTACGACCAATCAGAATACAACCAACCGGCGGCGACCAACGCTCCTAGCAGTCCGTCGCAACCGCCGGATGATGACATTCCGTTCTAACGTCAAAACGTAGAACCAGTTCAGAGAAAAACAACTTACCTTCCATCGTGCCAATAAGTGTCGACATGCCCCAGACAAAACCTGCCCAACGCAAATCTTCCCGCCGCCTGAAGCGAATGCCGTTAGGGCCCAACGGCGGCGTACAACTGCTGCTGATTCAGTCGGTTGATCATCTCGGCAAACCGGGTGATGTGGTCGAAGTGAAACGCGGCTTTGCGTTCAACTATCTGGTTCCCCAAGGCCTCGCCACGATCGCCAGCGATCACCACAAGCGGATGGTTGACAAACACCGCTCGAAGCTCCAGCAGATCGAGAATCAGCGGATGGCCGGCCTACGCAACTTTGCCGACGATCTGAGTAAGAAGAGCATCACGATCGAAGCCAACGCCAACGAAGACGGTCACCTCTACGGCTCGGTCGGTGCCCCGGAAATCGTTGCGGGCCTCAAGAAGGCCGGCGTCACGATCACGACCGATCAAGTCCGCCTCAAGGGCCCGCTCAAGGAGTTGGGCCTGTATACGGTCGAGATCCACGTCGCTGTGGAGATCAACGCCGAACTCAAGGTTTGGGTGGTCCCGACGGTTAGTGACGAAGAACCCGCCAAGAAGCACGACGACGCGGACGACTAGTTCAGAGAACTCAGGCGTAGCGTTTTGAGGATACGCTCACAACTCCTCTGCGCGACTTCTTTTTCTCCCGCAGAATGTGGGGCGTACGCTGTGCTCTATACAGTCGCCGCGACGAGCGATTCGGCCGACTCATCTTCTTCGCAGGTTACGGTGCTCGTGTTATTGTCGCGGAGCGATTGCACCTCGCGGACCAATGCGTTGAACTCATCGGCGAAATCGTGCCAAAAATCGTCGGGGCGAAACTGGATCGGCGCGATGGTCTCGCCTGCGGTCAGTTCGCGCATGTTGCGACGCAATCGATACAACGGCCCGACGAACTGGTTACTTATTCGCATTACGTCATAGGCGATCAGCGGCAGAAAAATCGCGACGGGAATCAGCATCGACAACACGTATTGCGTGGTGGTGCTCACCTCGACCGCCAAGCCCATGGTGAGCATCGACAGAAAGACCGGCATCAGTTTGACAACCGCCACGCACGAGAGCCAATACATGCAAACTCGCCGGACCAGAGTCCACTGAACTTTGTGATCGACGAGCACTTGTTTGCGAGATGGAAACTTCATGGGTTTGACCTCTGTGCGGCTATAGACTGGAAACGGAACCGTATCGGATTATCCCACCACTTAAAACATAGCTTCCGTTTCGCTTTGAACGGCGTGATGAGCGAAATCATGGCCCGATGACAGGTATCGGTCGCACGGATTATCACGATCATCACGCCGCTGGCCAGCGAACCACCACACCGCTGCGGAGTTTGCTGCCAGAGGCCGCAGAGATCGTGATCTGCTTGGCCGTAGGCGGCGCCTCGCAACTGCCGAACACTGCGTCCGACAGATACGCGCCCGCTTCGGCCGGGCCGACGCCTTGTGTGTGGCAAGTTAACAATAGGAATGCCCGATGATCGGCGGTCAGTTTGCCGCATAGTTCAAGCAGCGGCATCAGCGATTGGCTCAACTGCCATCGCTCGCCCTTGGGTCCGCGTCCGTAGCTAGGCGGATCGAGAATCACGGCATCGTAGGTGTTGGCGCGACGCACCTCTCGTTCGACGAATTTCAGGGCGTCTTCGACGATCCAACGAATCGGTGCGTCGGCAAGGTTCGACAGATCCGCATTCTGGCGAGCCCACGCGACGACGTTCTTGGCGGCGTCGACGTGTGTCACTTCGGCCCCGGCGGACGCGGCAGCCAACGTGCTGCCGCCGGTGTACGCAAACAGGTTCAACACCCTCAGCGGTCGTCCTGCCCTTTTCACTCGTTGGGCGATCCAGTCCCAATTGGCCGCCTGTTCAGCGAACAGGCCGACATGACCAAACGGCGTCGGCTTGAGCTGCATCGACACCTCCGCATGTTGGATCATCCATGTCTCGGGCAGCGAACCGTCCTGTTGCCACTCGCCGCTCTCCTCCTCTGTGCGCAGAAAGCGAGCATCGGCCCGTTGCCATAGTCCGGCGTCCTGTTGCGGCTGATCGGCCGCTGGACATGGGCGATCAAGCACGACGCCGGCGAATCGTTCGAGCTTTCGCCCGTCGCCGAAGTCAAGGAGTTGGTATTGATCAGGGGTGAACATGGCGGGGATTCTGCGCGACCACTGGTCGCGGCTTTACAGTACTGTTGGCGGCGGCTTTACTGTACTTTGGCGACGGGGCGCTGTTGAGATCGCCAGAGGTCATCGAGCCAGCTCTCGATCAGGGTCGATTGGTTGGCGTTGCGGCTGACGTCGGTGAGTGCTTCGAGGCATCGTTCGAGACCGGCAATTGCTTCGGTGAGGCCGTCAGGTCTGGCCGTGGCAGCTTGGGTGACGTACTGGCTTATCGTCGCATCGCCACCGTCCGCGGCGCCGTTAAGTTGACGAATCAAGTTACGATGGAACTGTACGCCGAAACGAATCACTTGTCGCAGACGCTCCCGCCGTAACGGCGCCGCCTTGCCTGCGTCGTCGACGAATACGGCGACTTCCTTCGAGAACGTCACATGTTGCCAATCGCCAGCGGCCAGTCGCGCCAACAATGTCCCGCGAAATTGCCATAGCGACTCGTCCGCCAGCTCGATTGCCGAGCGGACGCTGCCCTCGCTGCAACTGGCAAGTTCGGCCGCCCGCTGTGGATCATCCACCACACCACGTGCGAGTAGGACCTGAGCGACGGTGTCGGTCGAGAGCGGGCGAAACGATATGATCTGAGACCGCGAGCGAATCGTGGGGAGTTGGGCGTCGAGGCTGCCAGAGATCAATATCAACACGCTCTGCGGCGGCGGCTCTTCGAGTGTCTTGAGCAGACAGTTGGCACCTTCCTGGTTGAGCATGTCGGCGTCGTCGATCACCGCGATCTTGCGGCTGCCCATATAGGGTTTCAGCCCGATTTCGTGACACAGACCAGTCTGCATGCGGTGGTCGCGATCGCCAATCAACAGATCGACCGGGATGCCGCTCTTGTCCTCCGGCTTGGCAACGAGATGCACGTCGGGGTGGGTGCCGGTGTCCATCTGAGTGCAGTTGGGACAAGTCCCGCACGCCGAGAGCGGATCGTCGCCCGACTCTTCGCAGAGCAAGCATCGGGCCAGTTCCATCGCGAACGATCGTTTGCCGATGCCCGAGGGGCCGACGAACAGAAACGTGCTGGCGAGTCGTCCGCGGCTGACGCTACGGCGAAACTGCTCGACGACCTGATCGTGACCTTCGATGCCGTGCCAGCTCATGAGGGATGGGGCTCAGTAAGGGGTTTACGTGGATGACGGTAACACACGAGTCGCGGCCACTCGGATCTCGTTTTGAATCTGCTCGACGCTCTGGGCCGCATTGATCACGACAATGTCCTCAGGCGAGCGCTCGGCTTCGGCCTGAAAACCTTTTCGCAGCGCGGCGCGAAACTCGCTCCCCTGGGACTCCATTCGATCCGGCGGACCAGTGCGGCGCGCGGCGGCGGCTTCGGGGTCAATGTCCAGAACGATGGTCAGGTCGGGGGCAATGCCGTTGGTCGCCAATTGGCCAACCTGCCAGATCGATTCGATGTCGAGTCCGCCGGCATGCCCTTGATAAACCACGTTCGCCAGCAAGTAGCGATCCGATACGATCGTCTTGCCTGCCTCAAGAGCCGGCGCGATCACCTCGTCGACCAATTCCGCTCGGGCGGCCATGTAGAGCAACATTTCACAGCGCCTGCCGATCGTTGCCACCTCGCCACTGAGCAACAACTGGCGGATCGCCTCGCCGGCGTCCGTGCTGCCGGGATCGCGACAGGTCAGCACATCGTGGCCTTGCTCTCGCAACCAATCACAGAACAGATCGGTCTGTGTGCTCTTGCCCGCTCCGTCAACGCCGTCAAAGGTAAAAAACATCGGAAGGGT
>Ga0114996_10006702_pt1 | contig 13189 bp, 13 predicted proteins | sample ArcticOcean_MG_C_4_FD_87039 | JGI IMG/M metagenome (GOLD analysis project Ga0114996, IMG submission 87039) | Marine microbial communities from western Arctic Ocean - ArcticOcean_MG_CB4_134 | ecosystem: Environmental > Aquatic > Marine > Oceanic | place: Arctic Ocean: Canada Basin | collected... | reverse complement strand
TGTCGCATTCGACCTCGATGTTTTTCAGACCCGCGGCCTTGGCGCGCCGGGTCGCTTCCCCCACCGACCCGGCGACGGCGATATGGTTGTCTTTGATCAACACCCCATCGTCGAGCCGCATGCGGTGATTGGTGGCGCCGCCCATGACGGTGGCGTATTTGCTGAGCGCCCGAAGCCCCGGCAGGGTCTTGCGGGTGTCCAACAGCACCGCCCCGGTGCCTTCGATCTTGTCGACATAGGTGCGGGTCAGGGTGGCGATCCCCGACAGTGTCTGCATGAAGTTGAGCGCCGTACGTTCAGCCGCCAGCAAGGCTTCGGCCTGGCCTTCAATGCGGGCGATCACGGTGGCGGCGGGAATTTTCGCGCCGTCGTTTGTTTCGACAGTGATGACGGCGTCCGGGTCCAGCCGCCGGAATACCTCTAGGGCGACCGGCAGCCCGGCGACGACGATATCCTGGCGGGTGGCCATGATCAGGTTGAGCCGGGTGTCGGCGGGAATAACGGCCTTGGTGGTAAAGTCGCCGGTGCCGATGTCCTCGGCCAAAGCCACATCAACGGCGGCCTTGATGTCCGCCGGGTCAGGTATCGTCGGCGGCACGGAATTATTCCGCCGCTTGGGTAATCGCGCCGGCGGGCGGTGACATGTCCAACATTTTTTCGAGCGGTTTAAGAGCACGGAGTCTCAGATCTTCGGGCATTTCTACTCGGGGTGCCTCGTTGGCCATGGCCAGATAGGTTTTCTCCAAAGTATTCATTTCCATGTAGGGGCAATCGGCGCAATTGCAGTTGCCGTCGGCGCCGGGGGCGGCAAGAAAGGTTTTTTCCGGGGCTGCCTTTTCCATCTGATGAATGATGTGGCGCTCGGTGGCGACGATGAATTCATTGGCCGGGGCGCTCAAGACGAAATCCAGGATTCCCTTGGTCGACCCGATATAGTCGGCGTGGCCGAGTAAGCCCTCGGGGCATTCCGGGTGAGCAGCAACCAGAGCGCCGGGATGGGCGGCTTTGAGCTTGATCAACTCACGGGTGGAAAAGCGATCGTGGACGATACAGGTGCCATCCCACAGGGTCATTGTGCGGCCAGTCTTGGATGCCAGATAGCTGCCCAGGTGGCGATCCGGCGCGAACAGGATCGGCTGGTCTTGCGGCAACTGGTTGATGATGTGTTCGGCATTCGACGACGTCACGATGATGTCGGACAGTGCCTTCACCTCGGCCGAGCAATTGATATAGGTGATGGCGATGTGATCCGGATGCTCGGCCCGGAAGCGGGCGAAATCATCCGGCTGGCAGACGTCTTCCAAGGAGCACCCGGCGTCGGCGTCGGGCAGCACCACCGTTTTGTCGGGGCTTAGTATCTTGGCGACTTCGGCCATGAAGCGCACGCCACAGAATACGATCATGTCAGCGTCGGTAGCGGCGGCCTTGCGCGACAGGTCGAGCGAGTCGCCGACGAAATCGGCCATGTCCTGAATCTCGGCGTCCTGATAATAGTGCGCCAGAATGATGGCGTTCTTTTCGCGTCGCAGCCGTTCGATCTCGACCCAAGGGTCAAACTTGGGATCAAGGGCCTTTTCCTTCAACGCGTCGCCGTCCGGAAGGATGACGGTTTTCATCAAGGCTTTTCTCCTGTTGAGTCGGGAAATAGCGTTAATTCGCCTTTCGGCAATCGTGTCATCTGTTAAGGACTCTAATGTGGGAATTATATAGGGCTGAAAAATGCGTTCCGCAAAAGTTCAAGCACGGGTAACTGCTAACAGGTGACAATCAAATCGTCAACCGGCATGGGGTTGGGCCATGTAATCGGCGCTCTGCATTTCCATCAACCGCGACACCGTGCGTTCGAACTCAAAGGCCCCGTCACCTTCGGTATAAAGGGCTTCGGCGGGGGCGTTGGCAGAGCAAATAAGGTTGACACTAGCTTCGTAAAGAGCGTCGATCAAAGTCACAAAACGCTTGGCTACGTCCCGTTTTTCCGATCCCAGCTTGGGGATTCCTTTTAATACCAACGTATGAAAACTAGAGGCGATTTCCAAATAATCGCCGGGCCCTAGGGGTTTTTCGCACAGGTCTTTAAAATCGGCCATGGCGACGCCTTCGGCGACCATGGGGATAATGATCTCGCGTCCCTGCACCTGCAGCGTCACCGGGGCGGCGTGTCCGCCGATACTCAGGCTCCGGAAATCTTCATTCAGCCGACTTTCGGCCTTGGCGTTCGCCGGGGTTATATAGACATCCATGGCCTTTAGTCGGTCGAGGCGATAATCGACACCGGCGTCCAGTTCCAGCATCTCTAAGGATTCGCCCAGCATGTCGATGAAGGGCAGGAACAGTTCCCGTTGCAGACCGTCCTTGTAGAGGTCTTCCGGCGGCCGGTTGGACGTCGCTACAATGACGACGCCCTGATCGAACAGCGCCTCAAACAGGCGGCCAAGGATCATCGCATCGGCGATGTCGGTGACATGGAATTCGTCGAAACACAGCAGCCAGGCCTGATCGGTAATGACCCGCGCCAGCGCCGCCAGGGGTTTGGTGGTTTCCTTCGCCTTTCCCGCCTGGACCGCTTCGCGGTAATTATGCATGCGTTTGTGGACTTCGAGCATAAAGGCATGAAAGTGAACCCGCCTGCGCTCCTGGGTGGTGGTGGTATCGAAAAACAGGTCCATGAGCATGGACTTTCCGCGCCCGACGCCCCCCCACATGTAAATGCCCCTGGGTGGCGGTATCTTGTTTCTGCCGAGTTTGAGCCGTGCTTTCCAGCCGGTCCTGCCCATTTGCGGCGTGTAATCCGTTAACCGTTTGTGCAAATCCTGCAACCGATCCATGGCGTGCGCTTGAGACGGATCGGACTTGATGGAACCGTCCTCCAGCAAGGCGCAGTAGGCTTGTTCAGGATCGTGCAGTGAATGGTGGTCCATGGGCGGGATTACCGGAATATCAGGACGCCGTCTGGGTCTGGCCCGGGTGGGAGGCGATGGGCGCCATGGCCATCTCCATTTCACGGCGCATGGCGAAGGCAACCGAGTTTCCGGCCATGGAATCGGTGACGTCATCAACGTCTGACCATTGCACCACCGCACCCTTTTTGACCGACGTCTTGAGGGTCAGGCCATGGGCTAACCCGATGGGAACAGCGCCAATGGTGAGCGAGTCGCCAGCCACCATAAGCCGCCCCCAGACAGTGTACCCGCCTTCGCCGTCCAGAATTTCCCCGGCGGCCAGGTCGCGCTTGGCCGTGGCTACCACATCGGCGATGAAGTCGCGGGCGGTGCCGGTCGCCTCATTTTTGATCGCCGCCTTGGCGACACTGATTCCCAGTTCCAGCCCAATCAGATGATACGGCCGCCACAGTGCAGAATATCTGCCGCTGGCATCGGTGATCAGGCCGTAATCGGCAAAGCAGCGCTCAACGTAATCGCTGGGCGCTTCGAAGGTCACGTATACGCCCCAGCGTAGATCGCCAATCAGATCCTTGCCATCGCGCCCGCGGCTGGAAATGACCTCCACTTGCCCCTTGTGGTGCAGGGTGCCGCCATCGACCTCGGGGATCAAGGTGGCGGCCAGTTCGTCGGCGGGGCACGGCGGAAAGGTCAGGCCCCCCGGCGCCGGAGTCAGGCCGGTGGCGTTGGCCACGGCGGCCATTTCAATACCGGATTTGGTGCCGTCGAGGAAGGAATTGAACATCTTCGGATTGAGGCCGCTTTCCTTTGCCCGTTCCGGGCTGATGCCGTAATGGCCCCACACCGTTTCCGGGGTCAAGGCATGGAATTCGGGCATGTATAAGGTGCCCTTGCCCGCTGCGACCACCTCGAACCCGGCGGTCCGGGCCCAATCCACCTGTTCGCAGATCAACGCCGGTTGATCGCCGTAGGCCATGGAATAGACGATACCTGCCTGGCGGGCCTTATCAGCCAGCAACGGGCCGGCCAGGACGTCAGCTTCGACGTTGACCATGATGATATGGCGCCCGCGATCAATGGCGGCCAAGGCGTGGCGGATACCGGCTTCGGGATCGCCCGTTGCTTCGATGATCACCTCCAGGCCGCCGGCGTTGATTAGAAGACCGGCGTCATCGGTCAGGAAGGTGGCACCTGTGGCCAAGGCCTTGGCCGGCGAGGTGGCGCTGGTTTGCTCTTCCGGCCAACCGGTGGCGCGCATTGCGGCACGGGCGCGATCCACCGACAGGTCGGCCATGCCAAGAATGTGAATCCCCGGCGTATGACGGGCCTGGGCTAGGAACATGGAGCCGAACTTGCCGGCGCCGATCAGGGCGACATGGACCGGCTGATCATCTTCGGCTCGGGCCAAAAGCAATTGGTGAAGGTTCATATAAAAAGGCCAAGGTCGTATGATAACGGTTGTTTGTTTTAACCTGCGCTTGACGAGACTACCATCATATAAAAGCGGTGGGATAGTCCACCAGGGAAACAGGTGAAGATGCAAGCACTGTTAAATAATGAAGTCACGGTTAGGCTGAGCTTCTTCTTCGGCGTATTCGCGGTGATGGCGATCTGGGAGGTGATGGCCCCAAGGCGCCCGTTGACGTAATCGAAGGCGGTTCGCTGGTATTCCAATTTAGGCATCGTCGCTTTGAACACAATTCTAGCCCGCATCGTCTTCCCGGTGGCGCCGGTGGTCGTCGCCATGGTGGTGACCGAGCGCGGCTGGGGATTGCTGCCGATGCTGGAATTGCCGGGCTGGGCCGTCATCACCGCTGCCGTGGTGATTCTCGATTTCGCCATTTATCTCCAGCATGTCATGGTGCATGCGGTGCCGATGCTGTGGCGGTTGCATCGAATGCACCATGCCGACCTGGATTTCGATGTTACCACCGGGGCCCGGTTTCACCCCGTCGAAATCCTGTTGTCGATGGCGATCAAGATGGTGGTGATCATCCTGATCGGTGCGCCGGCGGTGGCGGTGCTGATCTTCGAAATCGTGCTCACCGCCACCGCCATGTTCAATCATTCCAACGTTAATCTGCCTTTAGGTATGGATAGAGTTTTTCGGTTGGTGGTGGTGACGCCTGACATGCACCGCGTCCATCATTCCGAATTGCCGCATGAAACCAATTCCAATTTCGGCTTCAACCTGCCCTGGTGGGACCGGCTATTCGGGACCTACCGGGACCAACCTGAAAAGGGCCACCAAGACATGACTATCGGCATTGATCTGTTCCGCGACCCGGGTGAGCTTCATCTTCACAAGATGTTGGCGCAGCCGGTTGCCGGAGAAGTGGGGGAATTCCCCATCAAACGTCGTGATTGGGACAGATAGGGGTTATTCAGAGGGATTGAATTCCGCCATCAGCCGCGCCACCTCGATGGCCTCGGCGTCGCCGGTGGCGTTGAGGCCCTTGATGACGCATTCTCTGTCGGCGACGGAATTTTTCTGGTTGAGCTTGAACTTTCCTTCCAGCCGGTTGATCGGCATTTCGAAGGCGACGATGCCTTTAAGCATGTTTGTGCGATAGTCCTCGTCCATATCATCTATGGACCAGTTTCCAGTGGCATCGCTTTCATAATAATCGACCATGTCTGCCTGTCCCTGGAGGATGGCACCTGGGTCGTCAATCACGGCTGGTTTTCCATAGGCATGGACGGTGACGTAGTTCCAGGTCGGAACCACTTTTTCGGATTCGTACCAGTTGGGAGATATATAGGCATGAGGACCCCAGAAAACGACTAACGCTTCGGTTTCGCCATTGAAGGCCTGCCATTGCGGGTTGCCTTTGGACAGATGGCCTTTCAGGCGGCCGTGTTCGCCGCCGTCGTCCAAGAGCAATGGGATATGGCTGGCGAAAGGAATGCCATCGAAGTTCATCACCAACAAGGCGAAACTTTGCTCGCGCATAAAATCGATCAGCACCGCTTTGTCGTCGATGGCGTAATGCCGGGGCCTATACATTGAACCTGAACTCCATTGTGGGAATTGCCGGTGCGGCTTATATCATAGGTAGGAAATTTTAAAACCAATTCGGGAGAAAGCCATGGACGAAGAAATTTTCAACTTGCAACTACGCAAGTTTCTTAAAAATGTCGGGGTGACCTCGCAGCGTGAGATCGAAGGCGCCGTGCGTGCCGGCCTTGAAGACGGAACCCTGAAGGGGGAAAAAACCATCCGGGCCAAGGTCACCCTGAGCATCGAGACGCTGGGCCTCAGCGCCGATATCGAGGGTGAAATCAACCTAGCATAAAGCCGCGGTGTAAAACCTGGGTCTCTACCGTCTTTTGACCAACGCTGACTTAATTTCGCCGATCGTTTTGCCGGGGTTTAAGCCCTTGGGGCACGTGTTGGTGCAATTCATGATCGTATGGCAGCGATATAATTTGAACGGGTCGTCCAAATTGTCGAGTCGCTCGCCGGTGGCTTCGTCGCGGCTGTCGGCAATCCAACGGTAGGATTGCAGCAGGATCGCGGGGCCTAGATAACGGTCACTGTTCCACCAATAGCTGGGACAGCTGGTCTGGCAACAGAAACACAAGATGCATTCCCACAGGCCATCCAATTTTTCACGTTCTTCGGGACTTTGCAGCCGTTCGCCCGGCGGCGGCGGGGTGTCGGCCTGCAACCATGGCTTGATTGAGGTGTATTGAGCGTAGGGAATGCTGAGGTCGGGGACCAGATCCTTGATTACCGGCATGTGGGGTAGGGGGGATATGGTGATATCACCTTTATATTCCTCGATGGGCTTGATGCAGGCCAGCGTATTCGTACCGCCGATGTTGTCGCCGATGTTAAAGGCGCATGATCCACACACCCCCTCGCGGCACGACCGTCGGAAGGTCAGGGTCGAGTCCATTTCGTTCTTAATCTTGATCAGTGCGTCCAAAACCATTGGCCCGCAGGTATCGAGGTCGACTTCGAAAATATCCCAGCGAGGGTTTTCGCCCAGGTCCGGGTCCCAACGATAGACCTTGAAGTTTCTGATGCGCGTTGCGCCGGCCTCAGCCCGGACGGTCTTGCCCTTGGTGATCTTTGAATTGGCCGGCAGTGTGAATTCAACCATCTCGAATTGTTCCCTTTAGTAAACCCTGGCTTTGGGGACGATGTAATCGACCTCGTCGGTCAGGGTCCAGGTATGGACCGGCCGGTAGGTCAGCGTCACGGTGCCGCTATCGGCAATCCAGGCGAGCGTGTGTTTCATCCAATTGTCGTCGTCGCGGTCAGGATAATCTTCATGGGCATGGGCGCCGCGGCTTTCTTTGCGGGCGTCGGCCGAATGCATGGTCGCCAACGAACAGGCCAACAGGTTTTCCAATTCCAGGGCTTCGACAAGATCAGAATTCCAAATCATGGAGCGGTCCGAAAGCTGGATATCGGCGATGGTGCCTGAGATCTGATCTATTATTTTGACGCCTTCGGCGAGGACATCGGATGTCCTGAAGACGGCGGCGTTTTCCTGCATGGCGCGTTGCATGGCCAGCCTGATCTCACTGGTTTTGGTGCCGCCGTCAGCAAAGCGGAGCCTGTCCAGGCGATCAATGGCGTGATCGGCGCTATCGGCGGCGAGCGGTTGCAGCGGCGCACCGGGGGTGAGCAATTCGGCGGCCTTGTCTGCGGCGGCGCGGCCAAACACGACCAGGTCCAGAAGCGAATTGGTCCCGAGCCGGTTAGCGCCGTGGACAGACGTAGACGCGCATTCGCCGATCGCCATTAGGCCCGGTGTGGTGGCGTCAGGATCATCATCCGTCGGTCGCAGGACTTCACCGTAATAATTGGTTGGGATTCCTCCCATATTGTAATGCACCGTTGGCAGCACCGGGATCGGTTCCTTGGAGGCGTCTACGCCGGAGAAAATTTTTGCCGATTCGGTGATACCCGGCAGACGCTGATGAAGCAGGTCTTCGCCCAGGTGTTCCAGATGCAGGAATATGTGATCCTGCTCATCGCCAACTCCCCGCCCCTCGCGGATTTCGATGGTCATGGCGCGGCTGACCACATCGCGGCTGGCCAGATCCTTGGCCGTCGGCGCGTAGCGTTCCATGAACCGTTCACCCTTGGTGTTGGTCAGGTAGCCGCCTTCGCCGCGTGCCCCTTCGGTAATCAAGCATCCGGAGCCATAGATGCCCGTCGGGTGGAATTGGACGAATTCGTGGTCCTGTAGCGGAAGTCCGGCCCGCGCGATCATGCCGTTGCCGTCGCCCGTGCAGGTATGGGCTGAGGTGCAGGAAAAATAAGACCTCCCATAGCCGCCGGTCCCCAGCACCACCAGGTTGGCGTGGAAACGGTGAATGCTGCCGTCGTCCAAGTTCCAGGCGACAATGCCCTGGCAGGTGCCGTCGGCGTTCATGATCAGGTCGATGGCGAAGTATTCGATGAAAAATTCAGCGTTTTGTTTCAGGCTTTGCTGGTAAAGGGTGTGCAAAATGGCATGCCCGGTCCGGTCGGCGGCGGCACATGCGCGTTGCACTGGGGCCTCGCCGAAATTACGCATGTGGCCGCCGAAGGGGCGCTGATAGATTTTGCCTTCGGGCGTGCGCGAAAACGGCACCCCGTAGTGTTCGAGCTCATATACCGCCGGCACCGCTTCGCGGCACATGAATTCGATGGCATCCTGATCACCCAGCCAATCCGATCCCTTGACCGTGTCATACATATGCCAGCGCCAGTTGTCCTCGGCCATGTTGCCGAGCGCCGCGCTTATGCCGCCCTGGGCGGCGACGGTGTGTGACCGGGTCGGAAAGACCTTGGTGACACAGGCAGTTTTCAGGCCCGCGGTGGCCATACCCATGGTCGCCCGCAAACCAGCGCCGCCGGCGCCGACGACGATAACGTCGTATTTATGATCGGTGATCGGGTAGGCCTGGGCCATAGGACATCAGCCTCCGAATGCCAGTTTAGCAGCGGAATAAATCGTGAAAACGCCTAGAAAAATGGCGCCCAGCTTGACTCCTATCAAGGCAACAAAGCGAACCGCCTCATGGTGGATGTAATCTTCGATAATTACCTGCATGCCGATTTGACCATGGTGGTAGACGGCGATGGTCAACAGGATTAGCAGCACCGGATTACCATCCGCACTGGCCCAGGCGACGAAGGTGGCGTGGTCGGCGTTAACCATGGAAATCGCCGATACCACGAACCACAAGATCAACGGCACCAGGGCGATGGCGGTAATCCGTTGCGCCCACCAATGGCCGACGCCGCCTTCCGTAGATAGACCGCTGCCTCGAACCCTGCTGAGTGTTGAACGGAGTTCCATTAAATCGCTCCCGCCACCCAATATCCGGCAAGGAAGGTAAGAACCGTCATCACGCCGGTGAAGATTAATACCGCCCAGCCCGAAATATTAAGTTTATCCATTTCGTAGCCCCAACCGATATCCCAGGCCAGGTGACGGATGCCGTTGGCCAGGTGGTAAAACGTCGCCCCGGTCAGTCCCAACAACACCAAACGCCCAAACCAGGAACCCAGGAACCATTGCGCCCGGGCAAAAGCCTCGGGCCCGTAGGTGGCCGAGGCAATCCAGTAGGTCATCATCACCGCACCGGCCCAAATAACGACGCCGGTGATCCGGTGCAGGATTGACAATATAGAGGTGAGCTGGGGTCGATAAACCTGAAGATGCGGTGAGAGTGGTCGGTTACCGGATGGCATGGGCGAAAACCTCTCAAACAAGGGCGGAAACGATTCGAGAGGCGCTTCCACGTTAATAAATTGGTAAACGGACGACAGGGCCAAGTCAACGCTCACGGGCTCTATAGATTGAGCCTTCGGGGCGGCGCGATGGTTGCGCCAGGTGGACGGCCCCATATCATTCTCGTGCTCGGGCCGGGGTTTCGGTACTGCCGGTTGAGTATTATTCTAAGATATTGGTTTTACTATATGTTTATTTAAACTGTGAATAGTCATGTGGATAACTTGTGGACCATTCATGAAAGAATAAGACAGTTATACACAGAATAGTTGATTTAGGGTCCTGTTTTTAATTGAAAATATCATTCGAAATTTCCATCATTCACCGTGCACGCGAAAGCGTTGCCGCGACGTATTCTTGACCTTGCGTTTGCCGATCTTTCGGGATCGGTAGCGGGCTGAAAAGAAGACGTTGACCCGAGGCGGAATGGGGCTCTACCCACAAGACGCCGAGGGGATGCATCTAGAAAAGCATTACGCGGTTTTCCGCAGTTGTGGATCTAGGTGCAGGCAGGGGTCTCGTTGATCGCGAGACGGACTTTTCGCGAGACGGCCGCTCTCCCTGGTGGGTGTTGGCAGTCCCGTGAAGCAAAGGGTCCCTAGCGCGTGGGGGGCTTATGTTATCGGCGGTTCGCGGAGGGGGGGGGATTGGCGACGAAAACTCCTGGAATCGAACCTCGCTATCCGTCCGAGGGCTAATCTCTGCCCAGGGTGTGTCCTTTTGAGGGGTGGCGGAACGATTTGGCCGTTTTTACGTACGTGGAGCCTGGCCGGCTCCGAGAGGTGTCAGGAGCGTTGTTTCGGCGGCGCGTTATTGAGGTTTCCCAGGACCTCAGTACTTGACACCTCTTTTTTTATCAGAGCACTTTTAAGCTGACAACTATATTTTGTGTTTTTGTGAAAAAATACAGCGAATATAGTGTGATCAAAGTACTCAATTGAATCTATACTGAGTCTTTGCAAGGAATTGCCTCGGCTTCATCGGCCCGAACCGCCGAGGGTTATTTCCCGTCCGTTTACATTTTTCTGATGGCGTCGTCCAACGCGACCAAGCGCTGGGCGTTCAGCACGTGCAGATTTTCGATCAGTTGGCCCTCGACGACGACGACGCCTTTGCCCTGGCTTGCGGCCTCGCCATGGGCGGCGATGATTTTCTTCGACCATTCAATAGTTTCGGCCGGGGGCGCAAATGCTTTGTTGGCGGCGTCGATGGTCTTGGGGTGAATCAAGGTCTTGCCGTCGAAACCCAATTCAACACCTTGATTGCACGAATACTGGAAGCCCTCGTCATCATTAAGGTTCAAATGCACGCCATCGAGAATGGCAATCCCGGCGGCCCGGGCCGCCAGCATGCACAGCCCCAGCGAGGTTATGAATGGCAACCGGTCCGGGGTGTGGGCGCATTGCAGGTCTTTGGCCAGGTCCGATGTGCCCATGACCAAGGCGCTGACGCGGGGACTGGCATGAGAAATTTCCTCGGCATGCAGCATGCCCGACGGCGTTTCCATCATGCACCAAATTATCAGGTCATCGGGCGCGCCGGCGGTTGCCATGATCTCTTCCGCCTGATGAACGATGCTCTCGCCTTCCACCTTCGGCAGTAGGACGGCGTGCGAACCCATGGTCGCGGCGGCGACAAGGTCGTCATGCCCCCAATACGTATCCAGGGCGTTGACGCGAATGATCAACTCACGTTTGCCGTATCCGCCTTCCTTGATGGCATCCCGGATTTGGCTTCGCGCCATTTCCTTGACGTCCGGTGCGACGGCGTCCTCAAGGTCCATGATCAGGCCATCGGCGGCAAGGGTTCGGCCCTTCTCCAGGGCGCGGGCGTTGGACCCCGGCATGTAAAGGATGGATCGTCGTGGCCTAGCATTTTTCATCATTTCTGTTACCTGCTCAGTGTTTCCGGGTGCTCTACATTGTATGGGCGCAGGAAAATTGTATGGGCGCAGGAAATTATCAGCCCCAAGGGGCAGGAGGCAAGGGCGGCTAGATGTCGACCAGTAAATAGGGGCCTCGGCCATGGAATTTCGTTGATTTCCGCCGCCTTAGTTACTATTGGGCATTGGAACCCTTCAATTTTTTCAATTTAGGGTTGATGACAGGGGGGTGAGCCAACAATTTAATGATTAAACAGAAAAATTTGCTCCCCCCAACCGCTGGGGTGGCGGTTAGGCCGCTTTCTCCATATAGGATCGGATTAATACCTCGGCGATCTGTACCGTATTCAACGCAGCCCCCTTGCGTAAGTTGTCGGCGACAACCCAGAAATTGAGGCCGTTATCGATGGTTGCATCCATACGGATACGGCTGACGTAGACGGCGTCTTCGCCGGCGCATTCCGTCGGCGTCACATAGCCTTCGTCGGCGCGGTGATCGACCACGACAATTCCCGGCGCCGATTTCAGCGCATCGCGGATCTCATCCTCGTTGACGTCGCCGTCGAATTCGACGTTGACAGCCTCGGCATGGCCGATGAACACCGGCACCCGCACACAGGTCGCCGTCAGCTTGATTTCCGGGTCCAGAATCTTCTTGGTTTCGGCCATCATCTTCCATTCTTCCTTGGTCGAGCCGCCATCCATGAAGATATCGATATGGGGAATGACGTTGAAGGCGATCTGCTTGGTGAAACTTTCCTGGTGACTGACGGACGGCTGGTTCATGTAGATGCCGCGGGTCTGGTTGAACAGCTCATCCATGGGCGCCTTGCCGCCGCCGGAAACGGACTGATACGTCGATACAACCACTCGGTTGATCGGCATCAGGTCGTGCAGCGGCTTCAACGCCATCACCAGTTGAATGGTCGAACAGTTGGGATTGGCGATGATGCCCTTGTTCCGGTAGCCGCCGATGGCGTCCGGATTAACCTCGGGCACAACCAGGGGCACGTCCGGGTCCATGCGGAATTGCGACGTGTTGTCGATGACGATGGCGCCGGCAGCAGCGGCGCGCGGGCTGTGTTCTGCCGACACCTTGGCGCCCGGCGACGACAGTACGATATCCGTGCCCTCGAAATCGAAGTCGGCCAGGTTCTGGACCTTGAGCGTCTTGTGGTCGCCGTAAGAAACCTCGGCGCCGATAGAGCGCGATGACGCCAGCGCCACGACCGTATCGGCCGGGAACTGGCGCTCTTCCATGATCGCGAGGACCTCACGACCGACGTTTCCGGTGGCGCCGACAACGGCGACTTTGTAACCCATGGCCTAAAACTCCGAAATTTATTCACACCCCGGCGGGGGAAACCCTTCGGGGGGCACCGTTTACGCCTGTTTGGCGGCCATTTCAAGCCGGGATTGAGGATGGGTCTACCCCCGGGGTCAATTAAGTCACGGCGCGGCGTTGGACTTCGCGCACCATTTCCCCCACATTTCCTGATAGGCGGCCTCGATGCTGCGGGCATAGGCAGCAGGCTTGCACATCGGTGAGGAGGCGATTGAAATCGCCAATGACAGCGACGAAACCTTAAAGGCCGCCTAAGTCGGCGTGAAGGCCTTAACCCGCCAGCTTATTCAGTTCGGTGGTGACCGCTTCGCCCATGGCTTGA
>Ga0114996_10006701_pt1 | contig 13189 bp, 8 predicted proteins | sample ArcticOcean_MG_C_4_FD_87039 | JGI IMG/M metagenome (GOLD analysis project Ga0114996, IMG submission 87039) | Marine microbial communities from western Arctic Ocean - ArcticOcean_MG_CB4_134 | ecosystem: Environmental > Aquatic > Marine > Oceanic | place: Arctic Ocean: Canada Basin | collected... | reverse complement strand
GGTCAATGAAAACTTCGAGGCCGACCGGCTGGGCGAATACTACATGCCCTTTCTGGCCAAGGCGGATTTCCCCGGCGTCTTGGATCCCCAGGGCATACCCATGCTGAACTATCACGGACGCCAGAGCCTCCAATACAATCCCATTGCGGTGGCTCAGTATGGTTTGGGCAACTACAACCTATTCCGGCGAACGGGAAGCGGGGAGCGCCGCACGCGTTTCCTAGCAGTTGCCGACTGGCTTGTAGAGAACCTCGAACTGAACTCATCGGGGCTATCAGTGTGGAACCATCACTTCGATTGGGAGTACCGGACTAAGTTGGTGGCTCCCTGGTTCTCCGGCTTGGCCCAAGGACAGGGAATCTCAGTGCTAGCGCGGGCCCATGCTGAAACCGGGGACCAAGCGTACTTGGACGCAGCGCACAGGGCGTTTGAGCCTTTCGGAATCAGCGTGGATGAAGGTGGAGTTGCTTTCGTCGATAGCGAAGGCAATACCTGGATTGAGGAATACATAGTCTCCCCGCCAACCCACATACTGAACGGGTTCATTTGGGCGAGCTGGGGCGTGTACGACTACTTTCTGGTAACTGGCTCCCTCGAGGTGAAAGCTCTCTTCGATTCGGCAGTTAGAACCATCGCTGCCAACCTGACCAAGTACGACCTTCGATACTGGTCTCTCTATGAGCAGTCGGGGACCAAGTTACCGATGGTTGCAAGCCCTTTCTATCACCGGCTGCACATCACCCAACTAAGAGTCATGTACCGGCTGACCGGGGAAGAACGCTTCAATTCCTTTGCTGATCGATGGGAGAGCTATCTTCACAGCCGGTTCAAGCGAACCGTCGCGCTTTTCCACAAGGCCATTTTCAAGCTATTCTATTATTGAGCCAATGAAGATACTTTACGTCTCTCAGTACTTTTCACCCGAGATGGGTGCTCCCTCCGCCAGAGTCCACGAACTATCGAAACATTGGGTCGAGGCCGGTCACCAAGTCACTGTCCTGACCGGATTCCCCAATCATCCTACCGGCGTTGTTCATCCCGGATACCGCGCCAAGATGCGACGCCTGATTAGCCGTGAGCAGGTGGACGGCATTGATGTCGTGCGTACCTGGCTTTTGCCCAAGCCAAACCGCCGCCCCCTTGAGCGGATTCTCAATTATGCGTCTTTTTGGCTTTCCTCTTCCGTAACGGGAACGTTTCTTTCCAAGCCCGATGTTATTATTGGGACGTCACCACAACTCTTGGCCGGCCTTACCGGGTGGTGGCTGTCCCAGGCGAAGGGCGCGCCTTTTGTGCTGGAGATCCGGGATCTGTGGCCGGAGTCCCTAGCAGCATCGGGCGTCGGCAGCGAGGGTTCGATGACCACGAAGCTTGTGGGTCGCCTTGCCCGCTTTCTCTACGACCATAGCCATCATGTTGTCGTGGTGACCCCCGCCTTCAAGGATCGGTTGCTTGCTGATTGGGACGTTTCCTCCGAGAAGTGTTCGATTGTGAACAACGGAGTGGAGACTGAACTCTTCAGTCCGGACGGAGACGCCCGACAGCAGAAGGAAGCTCTAGGAGTCGGCGATAAGTTCGTAGTCTCCTATGTTGGCACATTGGGGATGGCGCACGGCCTGGCTATGATCTTGCAGGCTGCCGAACAGATGCGGGACTCGCATCCGGACGTTCTGTTCATGCTGATCGGCGAGGGAGCCGAGCGGGAGCATCTAGAGAACGAGACAAAGAGGAGAGGACTGAGCAACGTTACCTTCGTTTCTCAGAAACCTAGGAGCGAGATACCGCGCTATATCCAGGCTTCTGATGTTTGCTTGGTGTTGCTCAGGAAGGCCGACACCTTTCGCACCGTTATCCCGACGAAGATGCTGGAGTTCATGTCTTGTGGTCGGCCCGTCATACTAGGGGTGGATGGGCAAGCGCGCGAGATCATTGAGGAGGCTCAGGCGGGCCTCTTCATTGAGCCCGAGAACACGGATGCCTTGGTTCAGGGCATTGACCAACTCTATCGAGACCAGGGTCTTCGCGAATCGCTAGGGCGCGGCGGCAGGAAGTACATCGTCGAGCGGCTGTCTCGCCGGAGTACCGCCCAGCGCTATATCGAAGTTCTGGAGAGCGTTGTCTCTACCCACAAAGCGGAGGCGTTATAGATGGCTGGCTTAGCAGCATTGATCCTCGCAGGCGGTCGCGGTGAACGGCTTCGTCCCTATACCGAGAACGCCCCCAAACCCATGGTGCCAGTAAACGGAAAGCCCCTTATCTACCACCAATTGAGCTGGCTGCAGCGCTCTGGAGTGGACCAGGCCTACATTCTGTGTGGGTACAAATATGAGGTCATGCAGGACTATTTCAGGGAAAACGCCTTCCCGGACATGGCCATTCACTTCGTGCCGGAAGACGAACCATTGGGGAGGGGCGGGGCCTTCAAGCAAGGACTGAGCTACATCGACCCCGGAGTGGACCTCGTTATCGCCACGAACGGCGACATTGTGACGGACCAGCCGTTGGAGGAACTCATCGAGACCCACCGCCGCTTTGGCGGGCTTGCTACCATTATGCTTTCACCCCTCCGGTCATCTTATGGGATCGTCCATACCCAGGACGACGGCCGTGTATTGATGTTCCAGGAAAAGCCCATTCTTCCCTATTGGGTTAACGGCGGCATTTACGCTTTCAGTCCGGCGATCAAGAACCTATTGCCCAACAAGGGCGACCATGAAACTACGACGTTTCCTGAGCTGGCCCGGCAAGGAAAACTCTTCGCTTTCAAGAGTTCTGCCATGTGGCTACCGGTGGATACAGTCAAGGACTTAGGGGAAGCTTCGAAAATTCTCGCCGACTTGGAAAAATAATCGAGCATGGCACGCGAAGCAAGAAGGGCTGCTGAACTCGTTCAGCAGCCCTTCTTCTTTTCAGACGCTGCGCCTCACGGGCGCTCGTTAGTGCTGTCAAGCAGGGCCGTGGAGGTGGTCTCCAACGGGAACTAGGTCCAACGAGAAGGATTTCCAAAGCAGGAAGCTCTTGAGCCCAACGTGAATGTTGTCGAGCACACGGGCGAGAACCGGCGGGATCAAAACTTCTACGTCATCCTGCTGGAAAACCGCATAGCCGGATAGGCGCTTCCTCTTGAGGTAGGTGTCGACTGACACCTGGGCCCGGCCCCCTCACGTCACCGGAGCGATGTAGTCCACGGCCATCTTGCTGCCGTTGGCCTTTAGATGCTCTAGGGCTTCGGGTCTGATTGATACCCTCACGTTGCCGCCTCCCTCTCCACATTAGTTATGAGATGACGGGTCGTGTCTTTGGGGTGCCGCGGGCTTTCCGGCGCAGGTTGTGCACCCTTGAGCCAGAAGACTACTCCTCGTCCTTTGGAGCACTCGTGTAGAGCCGCTCTCTGTCCCGTCTTGCCAAACTGCGACGCCGACTGGACCGGTTCCTTCGAATATTCTTACGCAACCATCGGAGAGCGGCCACGTGCAGGGGGGTAGGACCGACTCCAGAGCCGTCTCTATCGACTCCGTACTCATAGTTGTAGTAGTAATAAGAGTAGTACGAATAGCCGTAGCCAGATCCGTATCCTAGGCGGCGTAGCTTAACCTTCTGAAGCACTACACCCAGAATGTAGGCGCTGGCCTTCTCGAGGTTTTGCAGGGCCGTTCTGAAGGACTCTTGGCGCGTGGCCTGAGTGTTCGCTACTACGATTGTGCCGTCAACGATCGCCCCAAGGATGGCAGCATCGACCACAGCTAACAGGGGAGGGCTATCTACTATGACTACGTCCGCCTCTTGCTGAAGTTGGTTGAGAAGAACACGCATCCGCGGAGACGCGAGCAACTCGGCGGGATTGGGGGGACGGGGACCGCTGGGAATGAGGTACAGGCCAGCTACGGATGTGGGCTGGATGATGCTGTTAAGGTCCGTGGTTGGGTCGGACAGGAAGTTGCTGACCCCAGCGTTGTTGGGAAGCCGGAATGTGCGATGAAGGAAGGGCCGACGTAGGTCGCAGTCGATGGCGATGACCCGTTTTCCTTCCTGTGCAATGGCCACGCTCAGATTTGTCATAACGGTGGTTTTCCCGTCAAGGGGCCCCGCGCTAGTGACCACGAATGTATTGGCTTGCCGGGGACCTGCCACGAATTGGATGTTCGCTCTCAGGTGCCGAAAGGCCTCGGCATAATGGGAGCGAGGCCGGGCGCTCATCACCAACTCTCCCGGCCCAACTTCTTTACGAGACCACTGGGCGATCATGCCGAGCGTAGTAAGACCGAAGAGCCGCTCCACAAGATCAGGCGAGTCGACTCTGTTCCTGAAATGCTCCAAAAGAAAGGCCAAGAGCAGGGCTGCGCCAAAGCCAAGCATGAAAAAGCCAAGAGTGTTCCGAGCCCTATTGTTACTAAGCGGCCCAGCCGGCACCAAGGCTGGCTCTAGGATCGAAAGGCTGTCAAGAGCACTCAACTGAGCGGCCGTGAATTCTCCAGTGTTGGTGACTCCCTGAGCGGCCGCGATGCTCTGAAGGCGGGCGATTTGGGCCAGGCGTTGCTCTTGGGTGTGCAGGATGAAGACTTCGGCCACTGTATTGGCCACCAAGGCTGCTGAGTCAGGGCTACTGTGGTCTACTCGTATCGTCAAAATCTGGGAGCTTCCGCCGGTGGTGGCCACCACACTCCCCAGAGCAAGGCCGTCAAGCTGTTCTTCAACTCGGCTCAGGACTGGCCTGGTGCGAATCAGTTCGGCGTATGCTGAGCCTAAAGCTGAGCTTAGGGCGAGGTCTCCGAGCGAGGGTGCGACGCTTTGCTGCACTAGAATTCTGGCCGAGGCCCGATAGACTTCAGGCTGTTGGCTGGCGCTCCAATAGCCGTAGGTTCCTGAGACTACGGGCAGCAGAAGAATGAGCCACCAATAGCGAATCAGAACTCCTACGTAGCGACGTAGGTCTAGGCCTTCAGTTTCCTCCACGTTCCCCCAACGGTGACGCCTTGGTGAGCTGCAATTTCTTCAGAGCGGTCTGGCGGCGCACGAAGTGCGTTTCACGAGTCGAGCAGCCAGCCTTAATCCGTGCCACCATATGGTAGCACCCCCATCTGAAGCTAGACAAGGAATGCTTTGATGGGCTTGGAGCCTCAGACCCCATGCTCGCACAAGCACGAAGCGTCGTGCTGCCTTAGGGGTCGGGCTGGCGCACGTCCACGCGGATAGCATTGGGATAGTAGCCTGGCTCCGTGGAAGCCACAAAGATGCCTGCGCCATTGATCTCGCCAGCGGCCGGATCAGCCATAGCCCAGGTAACGATGACTCCTGGCACGATTGCTCCGTTGAGGTCACGGGCTGAGATCTTGAGCTGGCGGGTCTGGGACGGCAAAGTCAGGATCTCTGTAGGGTCGACAGTAATCTGGTATAGGGGGCCCATGATTACGACATCTGCCCAGGTTTCCATGACCATCTTCCGGTCGTCCTCTCCGAATTCCGTTGTGACCCTCACCGCGTTGTAATAGGCTCCTGGAGGGCCGCTCACGCGTAGCCGGCCCCCAGGATCAATTTCTCCCACTCTGGGGTCCGCCACTGCCCAAGAATACTGTTGGCCGAACAGAGGGTTTCCCCGCTGATCGGCTGCAGTCGCGCTGAACAACACGGTGCCCCCGCGCATGACCAAGCTCGAGGACGGCTGCACGGCTATCGTTTCCAACGTCGGCGCGGCTGGCGCCTCGCGAATGACAACGGTGGCGAAGGTTTGCTCCTCCGTCAGCTCTCCTCCGCGTTGGTGGCGGGCGCGTGCTCTGACAGAGTTGGCATAGACGCCAGTGTCCGTGCTGGCGGTAAAGAAGCCGCGCTCGTCTATGCTTCCAGCCTGATCATCGACCATTGACCACAAGATCTCTGCCGACGAAAGCACCTGCCCGCTAGAATCAAGCGCTAACGCCTGGAACTGAAAGGGTTGGTTGGGGCTTAGGCGAACCTGCGCTGGCAACAGGCTCACAGTAACGATGTCGCCAGTGGGCGGCACCTGGATTACCTGAAGATCGATGGATTCGCTGAAGGTTTGATCTCCCTGTCTGGCAGTAACGCGGATGGCATCTTGATGAAATCCCTGAGGCGCCATAACGGTGAAGTAACCGAGAGGATTGATCCGTCCCAACGAGTCAGTGCTCAAAGACCAACTCAGATCGGCGTCGATCGGGATTCCTTCTGCAGACTCGGCCAACGCGTTCAGGGTGACGATCTGACGGGGGCGAGCAACTACTGGATTGGGAATTACCCGCAGTCTGTAGACCTTTGGGGCGTCTCGTGGGGGTAGAACCTCGACGGCCACGGTAGCCAGAGCAGGGAGACGGCTTAGGGATATCTCACGCTCCGCTGCGCTTACCTGGACGGCGCTGGTGTACCGCTCCGGCTGGTGGCTTGCCTTGAACAAGCCGCCGGGCTGTACGTTGCCCGCGTTGGGATTCAGTGTGTTCCAAACCAGCGGTGCCTCTGGAAAAGGCTGACCGAACTGGTCAAAGGCTTGAGCCTGTAGCTGAACTTCTCCTCCTGCAAGTACCTGAACGCTGCCCGGGCGGGGCTCGATGCGATCCACCAAGCGCTCCTCCCCAGCATCATCTGGGACAATGGTTACGGAGATGAAGGTTGTGCGGATTTCCCCCTGGGGCGTTGGGCTCGGGGTTGGCGGTGTCGGTGTGGGAGTAGGCTCCGGTTCGGTACTGCCGCTGCATGCCTGTAGGCCCAGCGCAATCGAAACGAGCAAAAGAGCGCCCAGCCATTTGGCATGAGCGGAATACCAGTGGGCATAGCGTCGCAAAACATGTTGTGATGAAAGTGGATGCATAGAACTAGGTGATCGTTTCAGGCGTTTTCACCCTGAAGTTGATTTCCAGGGTCGTGTCTTGCGTTAGGTTTAGTTCGAATGTTGCAGCGCCCCCCTCTTCATCAAACGTTGTTGAAGCCCGTTCTGTCAGAGCATACCCCGCTGGCGGAATGACCCGCACTTTGATGTTGCGCCCCAACACTCCAGGCTGCTTCTGAAGATGGAGCCTGTAGATCAGTAGATCACCCTGTCTTTCGATGATAGTGGAAGGAAGGTCATAGGTGAGCGAAACGGTTCGCGTTTCGTTTGGGCCCACTGTGATCAGCCCGGAATAGATGGTCTTTCCCCTCTGAGTCGTAATCGAATGCGTGGGTTCGCCAGAGAATGAGACGCCGATGGTTTCCGCCACCGAACCCACGGGTAAGGGGAGCGTGCTGGTTTCGAGAAATTGTGTGCCATTAGGGACAAAGACTCGAAGGTAGTCCCAATAGCAGGCGTGCTTTTTCTCTTCGTAGCTACGACCCCGGGACATCCACTGAAGTTCGCAGCCAGTGGCTTGTGGCCCACTGGTGTTTTGGTACCGGAGCGTGAGTTGGACTCTGGGGTTGGCCTGGTCAGATAAGGCGATTTCGTATTCCACCTCGCGGTTGATGTTGCGATCCACCTTGCTCCAACCAACGTTGGAGTCGATGACCATCAGGAAATCGCCAGGGGCAGATGTTATCTTACCGGCCCACCCCCTCTCTTCCATAATCCCCTGAAGTTCGGGGTCATTGAGGTAGGCCATGATCTCTTTGCTTTGAAGGGATTCAAAGAGAGCAGTGCTCAGTGACCACAACCTGGCAGGGGATGATGGCTGGCTTAGGGTGTCGAGAATCGAACGGAGCGTTACATCAATGTAGGCCCTGCCGAACGTCGTCTTTTCCCCTTCGAAAAAAGTCATGAATTCGCTAGCTGGGACAGGCGCTCCAGTGGTAGGTGAGGGTACCTCTCCCAGTACGTTGGCGAGGCGCTGCATCGTCCATTGGTTCAAGGCAATTACGCCATCAACCTCGAGGCGCTGCCCCAACCAGAACATGTCCTCGGCCAACGGTGCGGTTGCCGTAAAGTCGGGGTCCCAGGAGACATCCCTCATCAACCACACAGGAGCGTTCATGTGCTCGATCAGCGGTTCGGGAGGGCGAGGGTACGACCAAAGGCTATCGTAGTCGTCTACTTCCACAGTATCGAAGTAGTGAATGTCTTGAAGCATCCCATTCGATAGGGTGACGGTCCAGAGAGCAGAAATGTAGCCGCCAGTTGCCCTTAGCTCGTCGGCTGTCTGGCCAAGAACCAGGTAGGTACGAGGCCGATCGGAGCCCAATGCCTCTATCGGCAGGTCGTTTACAATCCTGAGGGCCCCCTCGAGGCTGCGCAAAAGCTTCGATAATTGCGCTATGTCACCCTTTTCCATTGGCAATGAGCCGGAAGCCTCTTCAAAGGAAACTCTAGCTTCACGTAGTTGTTCGACGGCCATCTCGAGTGCCTTCGGGTCTGCCTGCACGGCCTCCATAGCCGATATTAGGGACCCCTCGCCATCTTGCAGCGGGGCGAACTGGGCTGCCTCCAGGATTTGAAAGGCTGGTTTCAGCGTTGCCATTGTCGATAGGCCGGAAAGAGCGACCTGATGCAACGCCGTAAGCGCCACCTCAATCTGTTGAAACTGGGCCAGCACCTGACCGGCCCCTCCGGGAAAGTCTTGTGCCGCCGTACCGGCCTTCTCCCGGGCTAGGTTTAGCGAGCCTTCCAGTTGCTGAAGGTCTTGAATGGCGGCGTCAAGCGACCATTCGTCCGCGGATGCTTCGTTCAGGGGCAGGCTTGATTGAATTCGGTTTCCAACGTCCCTTACCTCGGCCAAATCGCCCAAGAGCCCGACCACTGTATGGCTCCATACAGCTACATCGGCTATGCGGTTGGTGACTTCAGTCAAAGATTCGAGGCGAGAGGCCAGCCCTTCTCCCAGCCCTGCCGGGTCAATATCTGCAAGCGTTTGCTGGGCCTCACGAGCCTTTTCTATGACTCGGTTCAAATTGTCCAAGGTTGCTTGGGAGGTGTCCGGGGCAGCAAATGACACTTCACCCTGGAGTAGCACATCTTGATTTTCCTGGTACCACGCCACCATTGGGCCAATGGTCTCTAGGAGATCCTGGGCAACCGCAAGGCCTTCTTGGGTTCCCTTAATCATTGTGGAGGCAGCGGTAAGGTCGTTACCCACGAAAGGGAGCCATCCGAAGAATCGTCCAGACCTAGCAGAACCCAGGCCTTCGACTCGTTCCTGCATTGTGGCAATGGTGGCCTGGAGGGCTTCTAGGCCACCGGGTTCCTGCAAAAGGACGGTAATGTTTACCGAGGCTTGCATCTCAGCGGCGTCTTGCTCCAAGCTTTGCGCTCGTCGCAGGAGAGTAACGCTCTGAAGAGTAGCGAAGGCGGCTATGATAAGCAGCAGCCCTGCCGCCGACCCGATCAGAAAGGATTTCTTCCCCGCCAGCTTCATACCTAAGCCTTCTCGCTCGTCCCGATGCTCATTAGGTTGTGCGAAATGAAAAGCCCCCCATCTCAGCGATTAGGGGCCCCCTATGTGTCATAAGCGTCGTTCCCACAAAGAGGCCATCGTAAAGTGTACACGATAATGCTACAGGGACGCGCTTTTCGTGACTGCGGGTGAGCGGCATGCAGCTTGACAGGCGTGGGTGCCTTCTTTACGATGAAAATGAAGCCGAGGTAGCTCAGGTGGTAGAGCACGGCACTGAAAATGCCGGTGTCGACAGTTCGACTCTGTCCCTCGGCACCAGTGCCACCAGCACGACCCCGTCAGTACGAGCGGAAGTGGCTCAGTGGTAGAGCATCTCCTTGCCAAGGAGAAGGTCGCGGGTTCAAATCCCGTCTTCCGCTCCATTTTTCATCTCAGTGGTGATGCCCTTTAGTTGGTGAAGGTATCGGGCATCCACCTTCAATCCCTTAATTCATTACTAGTGCGTGCGCACGGCCCGTGTTCAAGGGTCTCCTACAGACGTGCGAGTGCCCTCCTAGGGCGGCTTGGTTCGTGTGCCGGAGTGGCGGAATGGTAGACGCGGCGGACTCAAAATCCGTTGGGGGATAACCTCGTGTCAGTTCGACTCTGACCTCCGGCACCACCTCTTTTCGGATTCTTCTTTCTCCAACCCATTCCGTTTCTGACTTCCCAATGGCCTTTGAGGAGCGTATCTTTGCTTCCGCATTGTCACCAACTCCCTGGGCGTCCTAACTCCCAGGCTATGGAGCAGACGTATGAAAGAAGAAACACTGGCGAGCGGCATGAGGGTGTGGAGCGCGAGTCCTGATGGCGCCGGCCCCTTCCCGTCGGCGATTATTTTTCATGAACGCCGGGGCCCAGTTGCTCATACCTTCCGCATGGCGGAGAGGATGACGCAGGAAGGTTTCGCAGCTTTCGTGCCAGACTTTTTCCACAGGTATACGGAGCCTCGTGGTCCCGTGGAAGCCGCCGAGATTCGGGTCGAGATGCCCGATGAGGACACCCTGACGGACTATGACGAACTGGTCGAGTACATCGACACGTTGAGTTTTGCTGATGCCGATAGGGTGGTGGCGGCTGGCTTCTGTCAGACAGGGCGCACGCCTCTCGTCATTGCCTCACACCGGAGCAATCTCAGTGGCGCCATCGTGTTTCACGGCGGCATCTACCCCCGCGACTTTGATGCCATAGGCAGAGGCGAGGAGGCCGTGACCGGACTGGTGACGCGTGTGACCTGCCCAGTCCTGGGCGCTTTCGGTGAGCTGGACGAGTTGGTCCCTCTACCCAACGTTTGGGCTTTCCGGGACATGCTGGAGAAGAACCGCAAGAGCTTTCAGATCCGCCTCTTTCCAGGCACACCACACTCATGGATGGATGTTTCCAATGATCGCTACAGGGAAGAGGCTGCGGCTCAGGCCTGGCAGCTGCTAGGCGAATTCTCGCGGGCAGTCACGTCGGACGCCTGGAATCGTGATCAGCTCATCTTCCGGTTTGAGAGCGGGGTCAAGGCTGACCAAACCTTCTTGCCAGCCGCTTCTTAGAGGCGTTTGATAGGTGATCACTTGAGCAAAGAAATCAAGTTCATCGACACAACGGTACGGGACGGCCACCTGAGCTTGTGGGCGTTGAACATGCGCACCGGCATGATGCTGTCGGTGTTGCCTCATCTGGATGAGGCGGGCTTCGACGCCATTGAATTCTTCCTTCCCATGGTGCAGATCAAGAAGATGGGAAAGGAGCTTGGCGAGGATGCGCTGGAGTGGCTGAAACGCGGTGCAGCGCTGAACACCAAGACGGAGCTGCGCCTCCACGGCGGCATCCACCCAGGCTTGGCATTGATACCACGCTCCATTTCTCGGCTGCTTGCGGAGATGGTTGTGGCTCACGGCGTAGCGGTGACTCGCATATCCAGTTCTTGGAACGACTTCCCTGAACTGGTCCCCGAAATGGAAGAGTTGACGAAGATCGGGTATAAGTCCGTCGTCAATGTCATTTACTCGGAATCGCCAAAGCACACCGATGATTACTTTCGAGAGCGCATTCGGCAAGCAGCGGCCCTGAAGCCCTACCGAATCTGCTTTAAGGACGTGGGTGGACTGCTCACGCCTGAGCGCACGCGACAGCTGCTGCCTATCTTTCTTGAAGCTGCCGGTGACGTAGAGATCGAGTTCCACGCTCATTGCAACAATGGCCTTGCTCCGCTCAATGCTCTAGAGGTGGCCAAGGGCGGCATCAAGTACATCCACACCTCCGTACCGCCCCTTGCCAACGGCACGTCCCAGCCATCCGTTTTCAATGTGGCCCAGAACCTGCGAGCCTTGGGGTTCGACACTGCCATTGACGAGGAGGCGCTGGCACCAGTGGTTGAAAAGCTGACGACCATCGCGCAGCGGCAGCACTTGCCAATGGGTCACCCTCGCCTATTCGACCAGTCGATTTACAATCACCAGGTGCCCGGTGGCATGATCTCTAACCTGCAGTACCAGTTGCGGCTGGTTGGCATGGAGGACCGCCTTCAGGAGACTCTGGAGGAAGTGGTCAGAGTCAGGGCTGAGTTCGGCTACCCCATCATGGTGACGCCGCTGGCGCAGTTCGTGGGAAGCCAGGCCGCTATTAACGTTATTGTGGGCGAGCGATACAAGCAGGTGAGCGACGAGGTCATTCAATACGCACTCGGCCATTGGGGCCGGGAGCCGGTAACTGACATGGACCAAGAAGTTAGGGCCAATATCCTCAACCGGTCACGCGCTGGAGAGTGGGCAAGGTGGGAGCGCCCAGACCCAACCGTTGAGGAAGTGCGCCGCAAATATGGAGAGAACGTTTCCGATGAAGAACTGGTCCTCAGGCTGTATGGAGGACAGGAAGCTCTTAACACGATGGGTCGTTCAAGCGAGCCGGAGGACTTCCTCAGCGCTCGCCAGCCCATCGTCACGCTTATAGACCAACTGACGAAGCGGAGAGCCTTCAAGCATGTGGTGGTTGAGAAGGGCGGCATGTCCCTGACGGCGCACGGCAGCGGGCAGGACCGAGGCCCGTAGCGAGGGCTCGTAGAAGGCCAGCAAACCCACCGTAAGCTGAACGACTCTCGGTGCCAGGCCAAAGCAGTAGGGGCGTTCAATTGAACGCCCCTACGTTTGCCATTTTGCGCTTTCGCCACTCCAGAAGCGGCAGGTTCCTCCGACTACTGACCCTTTTGCCGCAGCGCTTCATGCACCTTTTCAGATGTGATCGGCAGGTCGCAGACGCGGGCGCCGATTGCATCCTCGACTGCATTGGCGATGGCCGCCGCCGTCATGATGTTGGAGTGCTCACCGATCCCGCGGACCTTGTAGGGACCGTCGCCAAACTCAGACTCCATCACGACGGTTTTCAGGGCAGGAATGTCCATCATGTTGGGAATCTTCATATCGCCGAAGGATACGTTGACTACGTGGCCGTCCTGGTAGACCGTTTCCTCCATCACCGACTCCCCGACCCCGTAGACCACTCCACCTTCGATCTGGCCCTGGAAGGCCACGGGATTGATGATTCTTCCGGTTTCGTGGACCGTCGCTAGACTCAGAAGTTTTACCTGTCCCGTTTCTGGGTCCACCTCAACCTCTGCAATCTGGGTGCCAAAGGACGTATAGGGGCTCACGCCCTCGTTGATCTCTCCTAGGCCGGATACGGAACCGCCGTAGCGGGCCATGACATCCTCTATGGAAACCTTTTCGCCAGTGGCCCCTTGGACTAAGAAGCCATTTTCCATGGTGATCTGCTCTTCCGGCCATCCCCAGAACTCTGCTGCTAGCCGCTGAATCTTCTGGCGGGCGTCAACAGCCGCCGCGTTCGTTGAAACCGTT
>Ga0114996_10006698_pt1 | contig 13192 bp, 5 predicted proteins | sample ArcticOcean_MG_C_4_FD_87039 | JGI IMG/M metagenome (GOLD analysis project Ga0114996, IMG submission 87039) | Marine microbial communities from western Arctic Ocean - ArcticOcean_MG_CB4_134 | ecosystem: Environmental > Aquatic > Marine > Oceanic | place: Arctic Ocean: Canada Basin | collected... | reverse complement strand
GGCTCGGACGAAGAGGGTGAAGCAGAGCACGGCTCGGACGAAGAGGGTGAAGCAGAGCACGGCTCGGACGAAGAGGGTGAAGCAGAGCACGGCTTGGACGAAGAGGGTGAAGCAGAGCACGGCTCGGACGAAGAGGGTGAAGCAGAGCACGGCTCGGACGAAGAAGATGGAGCGGGGCATGAGTCGGACGACGAGGAAGAAGAACCTCGCCCGCCGTCGTACGCGCAGCTCGTCGGTGGCTGGGGTGGTCTCACCCCCCTCCTGCACGCGGTTCGGCAGGGTCACACAGAAGCGGTATTGGTTCTACTCGAGGGCGGCGCGGACATCGCCTTGCCCTCGGACGGAGATCAAACCCCACCGCTTTTGATGGCCACTCTGAATGGTCAGTTCGATCTGGCGATGGTGCTTCTCGAACGCGGTGCGGACCCGAACGCAGTGAGTGCCGCTGGCACCACTCCGTTGTTCGCCGTGCTCGAGCGACGATGGGCGCCTCGGGCGTCCTACGCGCATCCGACGGAGCATGAGCAGCAGGAAACCACGCACATTCAGATACTCGAGGCACTGCTCGACGCGGGGGCGGACCCCAACGTGCGGTTGGAGACCCACCTCTGGTACATGGAGTACACGTTCGGAGTGCTGCGCGGCAGCGGCATCAATCTGCAAGGTGCGACTCCGTTCTGGCGAGCCGCGTACGCGCTGGACGTCGAAGCGATGCGGCTGCTGAAGGACCACGGCGCCGACCCCAATATTCCGACTACGAAACCGCCAGCTCGCCGCCGTCGCGGAGGAGGCCCTCCCCCTCCCGATGAGGAAGAGACGGAGACCGAAGGCGAGGCGTCGGATGAAGCGACTGCTGAAGAAGAAGGCGCCGGCGAAGAGGCGTCGACCGATGCTGAGCCGGTGAACAATCCGTCCAAGGCAAACGCCGAGGGCGAGGGCGAGGGCGCCGAGGAAGAGGACGAAGAGGAGTCCGACGACGAAGAGGACTACTCGGGGGTTCCTGAGATCCCGACCAACGGGCCGGCGATCTACCCGATCCATGCCGCGTCAGGCGTGGGCTATGGGCAGTCGTTTGCTGGAAACGCTCATCGGTTCGTGCCCGACAACTGGCTCGCCGCTGTGAAGTTCCTGGTCGAGGAGGCTGGGGTCGAGGTGGATGTGAGGGACGCCAACGCGTTCACTGCGCTCCACCATGCCGCGTCCCGAGGGGACACGGAACTGGTGCTCTACCTAGTGGAGCACGGCGCGGACGTCACCGCCTTGAGCCGTCGTGGACACACAACGGCCGATATGGCAAACGGTCCGATCCAACGCGTTCCGGTATACCCGGGAACGGTGGCGCTACTGGAGAAGCTCGGCGCCAAGAACAACCACAAGTGCGTGTCCTGCCAGTAAGCGGTCTTAGCCAAAAGACTCGCGCCGTGCGAGAACTAACACGGCGCGAGTAGGCTGAAGCGCTCGGTTCACGAGCGTATTGCGGTGGCAGCCTTCGGATCGTCCTCTATTGCACGTGCTCTAATTGTTGACGGTGAACATCACTGTGTCGACGACGGCCGGATTTAGCGGGATGTGGATTCCGTCCGCTACGACGGCGATCAGGCGGTGCTCACCGGGCGCGACGCCTTCGAACGTGTATTCAGATGAGCCGTCACCCATGTGGATGATGCTGCCGGGTACGGTCGGTACTGGAGTACCCGGGGCAGCGAGGTCAGCGTCGAGGTAAAGGTGGTGGTGGCCGGTACCCGAAGTAGTGTCGCCGGCCGGCACGATCTGCATGCCTTCGACCGAGAGTCGCACTGTAACGGCGTCGGTCATCAGCGTTTCACCTTCATCGGGTGAGCCGATCGTGACGGTCGCGGTTGCCACGGCCGGCGCGACTGCCGGAGTAACGGTTTGCGGACCATCGGTCGGTGGTTCCCCACCGCACGTGGATACGAGCATAGCTGCGGGCATAGCCCACGACCGAAATACGTTCTTCATGGCTAAGACAGGGAAGAGGGTCTGAAGGACGATAGGTAGTGCGTAAAGGGGCGCGCTCGCGGCACATTGCGCAAGCTGTGTCGATGGCGTCCCGCACCTTATCGCCCGTATTTTGGTCGATCAATCGCATTTCCCCCACGGGATGATATAGACGCTTGCGCCGCTTGATTCTCACAGGATCTCTCCTTGTTCTAGCTGGGGGCTGCTCGGATACGCCGCCAGCTGATGTGCAGCAAGGCCTTCTCGCACCTGTGCGAGGGCTCACTCTAACGCAGCAGTCCTCGGGTACCGATGCGCTACTGCAGGCAGTGAGCCCCGTGAACGATGACGTCGTGTGGGTTAGTGGGCACCAGGCGACGTACGCGCACACCACAGACGGCGGTGACACGTGGGCCGTGTCGGTGATGCCGGATGCGGAGGGGCTCCAGTTTCGCGACGTTGCCGCGTTCAACGAACGGACCGCCTACCTGATGAGTGCCGGTACCGGAGAACTCTCACGGATCTACCGCACCGACGACTCGGGTCGGAACTGGACGCTACAGTACATCGCGGACCACCCCGAAGCGTTTCTGGATTGTATCGACTTCTGGGATGTGAACCGGGGCTTGGCCTACGGAGACGCTGTGGACGGTGTCCCCTTTCTGTTGATTACGTCGAACGGGGGGGGGACCTGGGAGCGCGTCTCAGCCGATGCACTACCTCCTGCTCAGGACGGGGAGGGCGGTTTCGCAGCTAGCGGTACGTGCGTTGCCGCGCTCCAGGACGGTCAGGCTTGGGTCGCGATGGGAAACGCGCTGCGCGCGCGCGCGCTGAGAACCGAAGACTACGGTCTGACGTGGTCGGTGACCGATGTGCCTGTCGTTGCGGGCGTGGGCGCGGGCCTGACCTCTGTGCACGTAGGCGCTGACGGTGTCGGTATTGCTCTAGGCGGAGAGATTGGCCGGGACTTGCTGGCTACCGGGAGCGTGGCGCTCACGTCGGACGCTGGACTCACGTGGACAGCGGGCGGTGCGCTGGCCCTCGATGGCCCCGTGTACGGGTCCGCTTTGCTGCCAGGTGGGGCCGCGGTTGCCGTTGGCCCTGGGGGGCTAGACTGGTCCGCCGATGGGGGGCAGTCATGGCAGGCGAGCGTGACGCTCGAACATTGGGCAGTCGCGTTCTCTTCGCACGGGTCTGGCTGGGCCGTGGGCCCGGAGGGACGAATCACCAAGCTGGGTTTTCTCGGGCGGTAGGTGTACGAATGGACGCCGCACACCCCTTAGGACTACCCTCCGGACACGAGGGCGTCATTCCGACGTATGTGGGAGGACGAGCGGTGATCTCTACCGGTGGGCCGATGAGGTCCGTGAGGCGTAGTTGGGGGCAGCGTATGGGGATGAGAACGAAGACAGCGATTTGGGGCGCCTCGCTCGGATTCGTGTTCTCTACTGGTGTCACGGCCCAGGAAACCGGCTCCATCCGTGGGCGCGTTACCGATGAGGGTTCCGGTGCACCGGTAGGTGGAGACACGTGCAGAGCTCGCGCTCGAGGTCACGATTTCCACGCAGGTGATCGAACTCTCTCCGCTCGTCGTTGAGACGCTCACAGATCTGGATCGGAGGCGGATATCGACGGGCGCCGCGATGAACGAGATCACCCTTCCGCAGATCGGCTTGGCCGCTCGATCGGGACTGGACCTTTCGCAGCTCCTGCAGAACTCCATGCCCGGGGTCGACGTCCGCACCGGACGCCTCGGTCAGATGTGCGTTACCTATCGTGCCATCCGCTCCGACAACAACCGCGGTGGTTGCGACGGCGTCTCGGTTGCTGACCCCAGCTACATCTACACTTCTATACCTCTCAGAGACATCGAGCGAGTCGAGATGCTCTCGCCGGGACGGGCAGGAGTGCGTTATGGGATGCGTAACGGTCAGAGCGTTCTTCTCATTGAGACGAAGCGGGCGGAGGCGGTGAGGGTGCGTGACCAGAGCAGGATGATGACCGGCTTCGATTGGACCGGAGCGTCACACTCCCTGCGATCGGCGGGAGTGTTGCCGCCCGCTGGTCTGGACAGACAGGGCAAAGCCACGGGCGTGTCGCACCTATCGCGGTCGCCAGCGGCATCATTCTGACAGGCGGGTACCTCCTCCTGATCAATGGCGGAGATGGGAGTGCCGTCCGAATCCGGAGATAACCCGCGCCGGATCACGAGATGATCTCGGCCTCCTCCTCTTCTTCCTTCTCCACGGGGCGAGGTCGATTCATACGGATCGACACGCCTCCGAAGAACCGAGACCCCGACCGCTTCACTTGGTGATTGGCCTCGTAGAGGTAGTCGAGGATCGCTTGATCCCATGACAGCCCCGCCTTGGCCACGAGTTCCATGTAGGGGCCGTACGCGGTCTCGTCCGGTGCTTCGGTGGTCCCACTCCAGATCGTGATACGCGGGTTGTAGCCACCGCCACCGTCTCCACTAGAGCCCTTCAGCGGCATTTGGATCATGACGCTGTCTGTCATGGGCAGTCGGAAGACATCCGGATCGAACTGGGCACCGTATCGCTCGTATCGCTGGTAACTGCGCTGGTTCAGGTCGAAGACGTCCCGGTTCGAGTTGATGCCGCGCGTGATGTAGTCGCGGATGTCGAATGCGGCCTCCTTATGTCTCGGATACTCGGGACTGTCGATATATCCGAATCCGGGCATGAACCAGCCTTTGTTGAAGCCCCAGTTCCGTTCCGTTACACGACCGCGCCGCACCAGGCCCGTGTATTCGCTGAAGAGCTGCACCACCTGATGCGACGGGTAGCCGTGCGGATTCAAGAACACATCGGGTAGCCAAGTCGACCACAGTCGGCCTCGAATCGTGGACTCGGGATAGATCGGGTGATCATCGCTACCACCGGATGTCGCGTCTTGCCCGAGTGACCCTAGGTATCCGGCGTGCAGGATGTAGTCCGGCGTGATGTTGTAGAGGTCGTACGCGAGCTGGGCTCCGTCGGCGTTCGTGAACGGGTGAATGACGATATTGACCTTGTCCAGCTTCTTGCGTTGCTCCGGGTCACTGAGCACCAACTCCGCGTGCCGGAGCACGTGGCTCGTCGAGGAGACCTCGTTCGCGTGTTGGCGCGCCGAGTATACGACGGTGGGCTTGAAGGTCGTCGCCTTCGCGTGTGACCAGTGCGTTGCCGTGATCTCAGGCTGCATGTCCATCGCCCAAATGTCCTTGCCTAGGTAGGACTCGCCGACCTTATAGACCGACGCCTCCGGGAAGGCCTCACCCAGTTTGGCGAGCATCTGGTGCCCCTCCGGCGGCGGGATCGGCGTATCCCACTGCACGACGCGATCACCCGTGTAGTTCCAATCACTCGGCAGTAGCGTCCGCCAGTCGGGCAGTGACTCCGGAGTCCCGTTCGCCACGAGCGTGCCTGTTCTGCGCGAGTCCGCATCCTGGTCGTGCGTCCATTCGGCCCACACTTCGATCGAGCCGAGCCCTTCGTAGGCAAGTGTCGACGTGTAGAGGCCTGCCGCGCGTAAAGACTCGATCTCACGCATCACCGCCACGATCTGTTCGGCCGACACCATGCTGCGATCGACCTGGCGTGGGGTGCCGTACGTCAGCAGGCTGTCCCGTACGTCGGCGTCTGTGTCGACGCGTACACGTAGCCCGAGATGCGTCAGGCCCGCGACGCCGTTCTGCACCTTTGCCATTCTTGCGGAGGGTCGCGCGAGTGTGGTCTTGGGGATGTCGAGACGCACCTGACCGGAGTCACCAGCGGCGTCCCCGTACGTGACGACCACAGCGGGTCGCGAAGTCGCGAAGCCGGTGACGCTGATGTTGGCGGTGGCCGCCGAACCGTCCTGCTTGGGCCTCATGATGGGGATGATGCGACCGGGGAACGTCAGGCCCTGTCCGCGCGAGTTTCGACCCAGCACGTCGAAGAACTCGACGGTACTGAAGTAGATCTCTTCGTGTAGCGCGTCCATCGGAGCGTGGATCTCGTTGTCGACGCCGAGCTTGTAGTCGGGTTCGCTCATCGACATCTCCACGGTCAGCGCCCCGAAATAGGGAGCGTCCGCGTTTCCACCCTGGGGCAGGCCGTCGTGCAGATCCATCACATGGTCGTAGACCGCAGGGAGAACCGTGCTCTGATAGTGATCCCAAAACGCCTCAGGGTCGGTGACGATGCGTTCATCGACGATGGTCTCACCGTCGGCGGTCGCGCTGAGCCATCCGGTCGTGACGCGCACGTGCTCGTAGTCCTCGAATCGATCGAAGTACGGGCGTAGCACCCACTTGGGCTCGAACGTGGACTCCAGGATGGCAACACCCTGCGGGTCGGTCACTTCCACCTCGTACGTCGGCCCCTCAGTCACCTGCTCGAAGCGGATCTGATCGAGCTCCACACTGAGATCGCGCGCGAGCACCTCGTCGATGGGGAAGATCTCATGCAGCCAGCGCAGCGGCGTATGGATTGCCTGCTGCGGCCAATCTTCGGGCGGGTCGTTGCGGCGGAAACGGACCACGATCTCGCCGACGTCGCGTCCGTCTAGACGTGGTACGACGACCTCCTCGAGCCACGAGTAGCCCTGCTTGAACGCCGACAAAATCTTGACTTCACTGTCCGGCGAAGCTCCCGCGTCGATCAATGCTTGCTTCGCTTCGGCTGCCATTTCGGAACGCAGCTCCGGCGGCTCGCTGAGGCGCGCCTCGATGCGAATCGTTCGACCGCGCGCGGCCTGTACAACCTGCGAGCGGAGGAGCTGCCAGAAGCGGTCCACTTCGGAGGGAAGTGTGATCTGCTGCTCGAAAATCAGCTCGGCGCTCTGAACATCGCGGTTGTCGATCGTAACCTCGACGTCCTGCACGCCGAGGGCTGTTACTGCCCTAGAGCGTACGGCCTCTGCGAGCCCAGGGTCAGCCTTCTCCACTGACATCAGCACGTGTGCGGACGTCACGCCACTGTCTGCGAGCACCTCACCGATGCGGTCGAGCTTGTAGAGACCGGTCGCAGCCTGGCCGACAGGCGCGTAGCCCGCGAGCACGTGCCATAGCTCCTTCTCGACATCATCGACTGTGGGCCGGTCCTTGCCCCGTGCGGAGAGATTCGGAAACGTGACCGCGACCTGCTCGAGTGCCCGCGCAGCCCCAGTCTCATCGGCGCCGGTGATCACGAAAGCGGGTTTGGAGCCGAACGCGTTCGGTACGAATTGGATGAGGCCTTCCCCGGTGCCGAGCGTCGCGATATCGAGCAGGCTCGAGTCCGCGAGTTGGTCCGTGAGCTCGTTCTCAGTACCGGCCAGCACCATGGTCGGCTGGCTATCAGGCCGGTCGACGCTGGAGGCCGGCTCGACCAGGGGAATGACGAGGCCAGTCGATTCCAGCCCAAGTCGACCCGCGAGCTCGGGCAAGCCGTCCACGCCTGCGTTGCCTGGCACGAGCTTGATGTCGATTCGGTCGGGGATAGGGCCTCCGCCCAGCAGCCCATCCGTTGTGTACACGTTGGACAGATCGAGATCGTCTTTGCCGTCTGCCCCCGGTCGTACCGAAATCGGACCTGGACGGTCGGGCTCGGCGCGACCCTCCATGCGGATGGTGGCTCCGCCGGCGATACGGGCCTCGACAGAGCCGAGGCCGGGGTACGCGAGGGGCGTCTGACTACTGGCACTGTCGGCGTCTTCTTCGGCGTCGGGGTCGGCCGCTGCGCTGGTGTCTCCCGCAGTTCCTGGCTCGTCAGTCTCCGGGTCAGCATCGCCCACTGTTTCGGCGTCTGGCGTCTGGCGCGCCGGGGACGCGTCCCCATCGGCCAGCGTGCGCAACGCATTCTCAACAGCAGCCACCTCCGACGCTCCCGCAGATACGTCCACGACCAGTCGGGCGACACCGTCCTGGCCGACGCGCGCCCGCGCCTGCGTCAGGCGGATCTGCGCGTCCTCCACTCCCTCGACCTCGAGCGCGTCGCCGATGTCGTCCCGCACCCGGCTGAGGTTCGCCGTCGAGAGCGTGCGCGTGTGTGGCAGTACCCCCGAGAAGAGGCGTGCTGCCGCGAGCAGGCCGTCATCGTCACCGCCCAGCACGAGGATCCATGTGCGGCCATCGACCTCACGGATGGCGACGACGCCCTCGCCGGCATCCAGCGACGTGGGGTCGACCCCGGGCGATGTGAGTCCTGACGCCGACAGCCCTCCCCGTCCGATCACGATCGGGATGGCGTCTCCGCCTGTCCCCCGCGCGATGGGCAGGTTCATCGCCATGGTCTCGAATCCGAGACGGGCGGCGATCTCCGCTGCGGCAGCAGTTGCGGCCACCGAAGGTGCATCGCCCAGGACTAACGAAGCATTTACGAAGTCGGGTACGCTGTCCCCGTTCGTATCGACGACGAGGTACCCCAAGTCGAAGACGGTGGACAGGTCAGGGGACGTGGTCTGGGCCGCGACGACGGCAGGCGCAGTGGCCGATAGCAGGCAAACGGCCAACATCGTGCCAGCAGTCGCTGCCGCACGCCCGACCACGCTTGTGGCACCGCTTAGGAGACTCAACTCACCAGCCGATCGGTGTGTGTGCCCCACTGCTCGAACCACTTCCTCAGATAGAGCTGCGTGCGCATGAAGTTGGACGGATTCGACGACGTGCCGTGCCACTCGTCCTGGAAACGGATCATCACCGTCGGGACGTCGAGATATTGGAGTGCCTGGTAGTACTCCTCGGTCTGGCCCATCGGCGTGCGCAGGTCGTTCTCGCCGGTCATGAGCATGGTGGGCGTTTCGACATTGCCCACATAGAAGATGGACGAGCGATCGATCCACTCCGTCGGATCTTCCCAAAAGGGTGTCTCGAAGGTGCCTGTGTACCCAATCGCGTCGGACGTGCCCATCGCTGACATCCAATTCACGATGGGGCAGTTGGCCGAGGCCGCTGTGAAGCGATTGGTGTTGCCCACGATGTAGGTGGTGAGGATGCCTCCTCCTGAACACCCGTAGACGAACAGATTGTCCTCGTCGACGTAGCCGCGCGCGAGCGCGTCGTCCACTCCGCGCATGAGGTCCTGCATGTCGACGCCAGGGTAGTCGTGGTTGATCGCGTTGGCGAACTCGGTGCCGTAGCCGGTGCTACCGCGGGGGTTCGTGTAGACGACCACGTACCCGTTCGCCGCGTGCTCCTGGAAGGCGAAGTTGAAGCCGCCGTTGTACATGCCGTGCGGGCCACCGTGGATTGCCAGCATCATCGGGTACTTCTCGGACGGGTCGAAGTCGGGAGGTTTCACAATCCACCCCTGAATCGAGAACGGCTCGGAGTCGTAGAAGACCTCTTCGACGTCGCCGAGAGTGACACCATGCAGTACGTCGGCGTTCACCTCAGTCAGACGCGTCGCATTGGTAGGGTCGTCGAGGTCGAATTGGTACAGATCGCCCGGTTCGTGGGCGCTCACGATGGTCCCGACCGCCAGGCCGCGGTTGGAGAACGACGACATCGTGAGGAGCTGCTTCCCTTCCGTGAGCTGCTGGACACCTCCTTCGAGAGAGACGAAGTGCAGGCCTCGGTACCCTTCACGCGAGACGCTGAAGTACAGGCCGCTTCCATCAGGCGCCCAGCGCAGGCCGCCGGACTGTCGATCATAGTCGCCCGAGATCAGGAGCGAACCAGTGCCGTCCCGGTTCATCACGTAGATGCGTTGGTTGCGATACGTGTCGCGGTGCTCGTCGCCCGCTATATAGGCGATGAGTTGACCGTCGGGTGAGGCGACTGGGCTGCCGTCGGGGCCGCGTCGATCGGTCAACTGGCGGATGTCCGCGCTCGCGACCTCCACGGCGTAGACTTCGGATTCCTGCCAGTTGTCGGGACGGTCCCAGTCGTCGGAACGGTGCGATGTGAAGTAGATCTCGTTCCCGTCCGGGCTCCACGAGAGGCCCGAGTGGTTCCAGCTTCCGTCCGTGAGCTGCCGGGCGGTACCGCCTTCCGCGGGCACTAAGAACAGGTGCGTCCAACCGGTATCGATGTAGCCGGTTCGGTCTCGCTTGTACGCGGCGCGTTCCACGACCTTGGGCTCGCCGGTCCACTTAGCCCGGTCTGGGCGACGAGGTAGTTGAACGCCTGCGAAGTCCGCGCCCTCGTCCACTCGGCTCGTGAAAGCGATCCACTCGCCGTCCGGCGACCACTGCGGATTCGACGGTCCGCTTTCGAGTCGTGTGATCTGACTGACTGCGCCTTCGGCATCCATCCAGCGTACGAAGATCTGCGAGCCGCTCGGCTCGCCGTTCGTCGTGTATAGGATCCGCGTCCCGTCGGGCGACCACTGTGCCCCACCTCCGTCCTCCAACTGCCTGTTCTTGGTGCCGTCGATGTCGATCATCCAAAGCGACGACTTCCGCTGGTCGTTCGTCGCGTCGATCCAGCCGCGCGTGTAGACGACCCGCGATCCATCCGGAGAGATCTGAGGGTTCGAGACGGATTCTATGTCCATGTACTGCTCGAGGGAGAGCTTGGTCATCTCCTGTGCCGCGAGGTCCCGTGTGGGGACGGCGGCGAGGCTCGTCAGCGCGAGGACTGCAACGACGGCGCGGGTCGGTCTCATGATTTCTCCTGCCTGGCAAAGAAGGTGCTGAATGTGGGCCTCGAACCTACGGAGCAGAGCGGTGGCCTACAAGCATACGGGCGGGCGGGGCGACTGACTTTCCGAGGGGGTTCCCGGCGGCCAAGTTGTCCGTCGGACCCTGACCTCTTCGGAGCCTGCTGAAGGGAGTTGAGATGAACAAGCATTCCGCACCACGATTCCGCCCCCTCGTTGTCGGCGCCCTCGCGCTCGTGCTCGCGTGTACGGATTCGGCCCCGGGTGGTGCTGGTTCGGCCGCTGAATCGGAGTACGCCGGGGTCGTCCAGAAGCTATCGCGGTTCGTGGAGCATGAGCTGGCGGACAAGGGGATCCCGGCCATCTCGGTCGCGCTCGTCGACGACCAGGAGATGTTGTGGGCGGCCGGCTTCGGGATGCAGGACCGGGACGCAGGTGTTCCGGCAACCGAGCATACCGTCTACCGGGTCGGATCGGTCTCGAAGCTGTTCACAGACATGGCGGTTATGCAGCTCGTAGAGCGCGGCGAGCTCGACCTCGACGCCCCGATCACGACGTATCTGCCCGACTTCACTCCAGAGAATCCTTTCGGGACTCCGATCACACTCAGACAGCTCACGTCGCACCGATCGGGGCTCGTCCGCGAGCCGCCCGTCGGGCACTACTTCGACCCCACTGAGCCGAGCCTCGAGCAGACCGTCACAAGTGTTTCGGCGACGACGTTGGTCTATCCACCCACCCAGCGCATCAAGTACTCGAACGCAGCGATCGCGACGGTAGGCTATGTCTTGGAGGCTTCTCAGGGCGTCCCTTTCGCTGAGTACGTCGCGGAGCAGGTGCTCGCGCCGCTGGGGATGACGGGCAGCTCCTTCACACCCGATCCCCAGATTGTGGCCCAACTAGCCAAAGCCTACATGTGGGGGAAGGACGGTCGGGAATTCGAGGCGCCCTCGTTTCAGCTCGGGATGGTACCGGCCGGCAGCATGTATGCGCCGGTTGGAGACCTCGCGCGCTTCATGAGCGCATTCTTCGCAGGAGGTCGTGGCGTGATGGGACCGGTTTTGGAGTCCACGTCTGTGGACTCTATGCTGGCGGTGCAGTTCGCCGAACCTGGTGCCACGGTCGGCTACGGCATCGGATTCTCTCTCTCCGAGCTCGACGGACACCGCTATGCCGGTCACGGCGGTGCCATCTACGGCTTTTCGACCGAAGTCGGCATGCTGCCGGACGAGCGGCTCGGTGTCGTGGCGGTCGCGTCGATGGACGTCTCGAATGTGGTCGTGGGGCGAATCGCCGCCTACGGGTTGCGCCTCATGCTCGCCTTGCGCGCGGGGGAGCCTCTGCCCGACGCGGATGAGACCGATCCCGTCCCCCAGGACATCGCGGCGGATGCCGTTGGCCGGTACACGTTCGGCGACCGCACGATGGAGGTCCGAGCTCGCCGGGATGGACTAGAAGTGTTCTCGCGGGCGACGGGCGACATCTATCGAGTGCGCGCGCAGGGCGGCGACCTGGTCGGTGACGATCGTCGGACGTTCGGCCCCCGCTTCGAGTTCTCCGCCGAGGGCCTCTCGGTCGGCGGAGATCTCTATCGGCGCACCCCGGAGGCGAGCGCCCCGGACGAGATACCAGCTAGGTGGCGTGGGCTCGTCGGCGAGTACGGCTGGGATCACAATACCTTGTTCATCCTGGAGCGGGACGGTGAACTACGTGCGCTTATCGAGTGGGTCTTCGAGTACCCGCTGATCGAGCTGTCCCGCAACGAGTTCGCGTTTCCGAATGAGGGCGGACTGTACCACGGCGAGCGGATCGTTTTCGAGCGGGAGGCGAGCGGCATCGGCACGCGGGCGATTGCGGCTGGGGTGGACTTCGATCGTCGAAGCGTCGGGGTGGCCGACGGCGAGACCTTCACGATTGAGCCGATTCGGCCGGTGGAGGAGCTGCGCGTCGAGGCCCTCGCGGCGCAGCCGCCTGCACAGAGTGGCGACCTGCTCGAACCGGACCTAGTGGAGTTGCGTGACCTGGATGCCTCGATCCGCTACGACATCCGGTACGCAACGACAAACAACTTCATGCAGGCGGTCTTTTACGAAGAGCCCCGCGCTGTCATGCAGCGGCCCGCCGCGGAGGCGCTCGTGCGCGCACACCAAGGGTTGGCGGCTTCGGGCTTCGGGCTTCTGATCCACGACGCGTACCGGCCGTGGCACGTCACGAAGATGTTCTGGGACGCGACGCCGGAGTCACAAAGGCTGTTCGTGGCCGATCCGGCCGACGGGTCGCGCCACAACCGGGGCGCAGCGGTCGATCTCACATTGTTCGATCTGAGCACGGGCCAGCCGGTCGAAATGGTGGGGGGGTACGATGAGTTCTCGGAACGCTCCTTCCCCGACTACCCTGGGGGCACGTCGGTGCAGCACTGGCACCGCGAGCTGTTGCGGACTGCAATGGAGTCCGTGGGCTTCGACGTGTACGAGTGGGAGTGGTGGCACTTCGACTATCGGGACTGGAATCGATATCCCGTGCTCAACCTGCGTTTCGAGGAAGTGAACTGAAGTGCCCTGTGGTGAACTTCCGTCGGCTGAAGCCAGCTGAGCCGAGTTCCGCCGCCGTAGGGTGATCTAGGTGGTGAGATCCACCACGAAGTCCAACGCGACGTCCAGAGCAGGGGC
>Ga0114996_10006697_pt1 | contig 13192 bp, 13 predicted proteins | sample ArcticOcean_MG_C_4_FD_87039 | JGI IMG/M metagenome (GOLD analysis project Ga0114996, IMG submission 87039) | Marine microbial communities from western Arctic Ocean - ArcticOcean_MG_CB4_134 | ecosystem: Environmental > Aquatic > Marine > Oceanic | place: Arctic Ocean: Canada Basin | collected... | reverse complement strand
TTGCTTTTTATGGGAACTTCCAATTTTTAAGGGCGCTGTAAGTCATTGATATTATGGCGCGCCCGGAGAGATTCGAACTCCCGACCACCTGGTTCGAAGCCAGGTACTCTATCCAGCTGAGCTACGGGCGCGTGTATTGACTAGCTAATTTTCTCTATCCACCCTGAATACGGGGTAACAAAAAGACCTCAGCACCTTCCGGGATCTCCTCTGACCACTTGTCACGAAAGATCTGGCCGTTGACAGATACCGCGATACCATCGTCGAGCTGATTCTGCATGCCTGGATATTGTTCGATGAGTTCTCGCAGCAGCTCCCGGATGGTCGCTGCACTGATCGAGACCGAAGCAGCACCGTCCGCCGCCGCTTTTAATGGGCCGGATAAGCAGACCTTCAGCATCGTCTCTGAGCTCAAGCCTGGTTTTCTTTAATGGCCTTGCGTATCCGGGGTGGTGACATCGGTACATGGGTCATGCGAACGCCGGCGACATCTGAGAGTGCGTTTCCGATTGCCGCCAGTGGCGGCACAATGGATGTCTCGCCAACGCCACGAATCCCGTACGGGTGATTGGGGTTCGGGATCTCAAGAATCTGTGTGTCAATGAACGGTAGATCGGAGCAGACCGGCACACGGTAATCCAGAAAGCCAGGATTCTGTAAGCGGCCATTCTCATCGTAGATATATTCCTCATTCAGTGCCCAGCCTATGCCTTGGGCAGCACCGCCTTGGAACTGTCCTTCAACATAGTCGGGGTGGATCGCCTTGCCGGCATCCTGAACAACGGTATAACGCACGACTTTCGTGGCGCTGGTTTCCGGATCTACCTCGATATCGCAGATGTGACTCGCGAATGACACACCTGCACCATCGGCGACAATCTGACTGTGACCCGCGATGGGTCCGCCTGTGTTCGGTGATCCTCCTGCCAATTCATCCAGGCTCAGCGGTTTAAGCTTCTTGTGCTTCTTTCCCTTTGCAGTCGCTTTGCCGTCATCCCAGACTACATCTTTAACGGGGATTTCCCACGTATCTGCTGCACGTTGGCACAACTCCTCGATCGCGTTACGGGCCGCGAAAATGGTTGACATGCCCGAAGAGAAGGTTCCCCGGCTGCCATCTGTCATGTCGTTGTGTCCGAGTGAGCCGGTATCGGTGATATTGCACTTCACACTCTCATACGGAATACCAAGTTCTTCAGCTGCGATCAGAGACAGTGACGCTCGAGCGCCGCCTACATCTATAGTGCCGACAGTCAGTGTGACTGTGCCGTCGACACCAATATTGAGATCAGTACACGTCTCACCCCCGAAATTAAACCAGAAGCCGCAGGCCATGCCCCGGCCCTGGTTCTTTTCAAGCTTTGCTCGCATGTGTGGGTGATTTTTGACAGCGGCCAGTGTAGGACCAATGCCGATAGGCCCATAAGTTGGACCATAGGATGACTTGGTCCCCTCTTTCGCGGCGTTCTTGATGCGAAAGTCAACGGGGTCCATACCGATTTCAGCGGCCACTTCATTGATTGTGCTTTCTACGGCAAACGCGGCCATCGGCGCAGAAGGTGCCCGATAGGCAGCAACTTTTGGCCGGTTAACCAGAACATCGTAGCCGACCGTTTTCACATTTGTCAGGTCGTAACAGGCATAGGCCGTCATCGCACCCAGCATGGCCCAAATTCCGGGAAACGCACCGTCCTGGTAGCGCAAATGCGCGGTCGCAGCAGTGATTTTGCCGTTCTTTTTAACACCAATTTTGACATCTATGGAAGTCGATGAGGTCGGGCCTGTGCTTCGGAACACTTCGTCCCGGGTCATCTCCAGTTTTACCGGACGATTGGCTTTGCGAGACAATGCCAGCGCAATTGGCTCCATCCATACGTGGGTTTTACCGCCGAATCCTCCACCGATTTCTGAAGAGGTCACCTTCAGCTTTGCAACCTCCATGCCGAGCAAGGCCGCGCAGGTGTTGCGATAAATGAAATGCCCTTGGGTGGTCACCCAGAGCTCGCCATGGCCATCAGGCCCAACACTGGCAAGACAGGCGTGTGGTTCAATGTAACCCTGGTGAGCCTGTTCAGTTTTGTAGCTTTTTTCGACAACCACATCAGCTGCTTTGAATCCGGCCTCGACGTCGCCATGGCCGAATTCACTTACCTTCGCCACGTTCGATGGCGATTTTGGTTTCGGTGATACCCCACGGGTATACACCCGTGGTTGTACTAACGGTGCGTTAGGTTTCATCGCTTCGTCGACATCGGTTACATGCGGCAGAAGCTTGTAGGTTACGCGAATCAGCTTCAAAGCTTTCCTGGCCGTTGGGGCATCGATGGCCGCGACGGCTGCCACAGCGTGGCCATCATAGAGAGCTCTATCCCGGGCCATACAGTTCTCAAGTGTGTCGTACAGATCACGGTCACCGTTGGTAAGGTCGGGTAAATCTTTGCTAGTGATCACCGCCTTAACGCCGTTTAGCTTTTCAGCTTTTGAGGTATCAATGCGTTTAATCTCCGCGTGGGCATGGGGAGAGCGTAAAACCAGGCCGATGAGTTGGCCCGGGGCAAATGTGTCTGCACCGTATTTCGCTCGACCGGTAACTTTGTCGAGACCGTCGGGTCGCGGTGGACGTGTACCTACAGATTTGAATTGTCGGTTTCTGAATTTTGTGTCGTTTGCCATCTCAGACATCTCCTGCGGATTAGGTCGAGTGTTGGAATTGTCGTCAAGTAATGGGTTATTTTTTTCTGAGATCTTTTGCCGTGGCCTTAACAGCGCGTACGATCTTATCGTAGCCCGTGCAGCGGCAGAGATTCCCCGCCAAGGCAAATCGAATTTCCTCATCGGTCGGATTCGGATTTCGGTCCAGCAGGGCCTTGCTGGCTATCAGAAACCCAGGTGTGCAGATACCGCACTGCAGCGCTGCATGTTTGATAAAGTTGGATTGCAATGGATGCAAAGCATCGCCGTCTGCCAGACCCTCTATGGTGTTCACTTTTCGGCCCTGGGCCTCGACACCCAACACGAGACAGGAACAGACCAAACGGCCATCTAGCGTAACACTGCAGGCACCGCAGTCCCGGTGCCACAGCCTTCTTTAGAGCCAGTCAGCCCGAGTCGGTTGCGCAGCACTTCAAGCAGCGTCTCACCCGCCTGGCAGACAAACTCAGTCTGATCGCCATTGATCTTAGTCGATACGAGTGTTCCGGCCATCATTTGCCTCCTGCGCGTTTGTAAGCAATTTTAGCCGCACGTTGAGCAAGGACTCCCGCGACTTCGGTTCTGAATTCGATAATGCCGCGTTTGTCATCAATCGGGTTGCAAGCGGCGGAACAAGCTTCTGCCAGTTTATTGAGCGCAGCTTTGTCCAGTTTTGTGCCAATGATGGCCTTGCCCGCAGCGGACACGAGTAAAGGTGTCGGTGCAACTGCGCCCAGGGCGACTCGTGCGCTTTTTATGACCGAGTTGTTGCCCAGCGTCAGGCTAACACCCACACCGACTACTGCGATGTCCATCTCCGATCGCGGTATAAAACGCAGGTACGCATCACCCGACTTGCGCGGTCGTTTGGGTAGTGTGATTGCTTCAACCACTTCACCTTTGGCCAGTGAGGTTGTACCCGGTCCGGTGATCACCTTTTCGACAGAGACGGTTCGTCGGCGTTGTGGACCCACGATATTGGCCTTTGCGCCTGCTGCAATCAAGGCTGGCACAGCATCTGCTGCAGGGGATGCATTGCACAGGTTGCCGGCAACGGTACATCGGTTCTGAATTTGATCTGACCCGATCAAGTTTGCAGATTCCACGACGCCGGGCCAAGCCTTCTTTAGCGGTGCATTTTCGCCCATTTCAGCAGCAGAGACGGCGGCACCAATCCGGAAACCAGTCGCGGATTTCTTGATCGACTGCATGGCTGGGATATGTTTGATGTCAACCACAAGGTCGGGCTCGGTCAATCCGCTTTTCATTCGAACCATCAGGTCAGTTCCGCCTGCGAGTACAAATGCTTTGCCCCGTTCACGCTTTATGAGAACGGCGGCTTCTTTGGTTGTGCTGGGAGTTTGGTATTTCATCGAGGAAACTCGTTTAGGTTTAAATTTTTGATACACCAGTCTAGTCTATTGAATATTACTGCTTCAGGGCTAGATATTCTATCCGGCTGCTTGCTCAATTGCTCGCGCGGCAAGTACAGGAGCTTAGTCGAGGGCCCGATCGTCTATCCTATGACCGATGTCTTGTGTCGAGATCGCCTACTTAAGGGCCGGGATAATCGTATAGACTCCGCGGGTGAGTTCAATGACCAAAGGACTGCTCTGGGTTGCACTCGCCGGCGTCCTGTTCGTTGTGTTCACGGCTCTTGTACGGTACGTCGGTAATGAATTGCATCCCATTCAGGCGGCGTTTATCCGATATTTGTTTGGGTTACTGGTCCTACTGCCGTTGGTGCTGCGCAGACGTGCCGCACTGTTTCGTACCTGCCATCTGCGCCTCCATGGGTTTCGAGGCTTTATTCATGCCATTGCGGTCATGTTGTGGTTTTTTGCAGCAAGCCAGCTGCCTATTGCGGAAGTGACTGCGCTGAGTTTTATAGCTCCGATTTTTGTCGTTATTGGGGCTGTGTTTTTTTTGCGAGAACGATTGACACGACCCCGGATAATTGCAGTTGCCTTGGGTCTGGTGGGGGTGCTGATCATTTTACGCCCCGGAGTGGCGGTTGTGCAGTGGGGTGCGTTGGCAATGCTGGCGGCGGCGCCATTATTTGCCGCATCCAAAGTATTGACCAAGTTTCTGGTACGCGACGACTCGAGCGGGACTCTGGTCGTGTATCTCTCGATTTTTGCGACGCTGACCATGCTGGCCCCGGCACTGTGGGTCTGGCAATCACCCAGTCAACCCGATCTCGTCTTTCTGGCCGGTACGGCGATCTTTGCGACAACGAGTCATTTGTGTATGGCTCGTGGTCTGGCGCTGGTGGACGTGACCGTGTCTCAGCCGATCGATTTTTTGCAGTTGGTGTGGTCGACAATGATTGGGCTGATTTTTTTCGCGGAGTCACCTGTGATCTGGGTCTGGGTCGGTGCTGGTGTTGTGGTCTTCAGTGCCACCTACATGGCTCGGCTTGAATCCAGGTCCGTTCAACAGCCTTAGTTTTAATACTGGCTCCACGGATGGCAGCAGGTTCGACTTACGTTCGAGGTCTTCCAGTCTGGTTGCAACACCGGCTGCCATTTTTTTATGGCTGGGTGGTGCTCACCGCTGTGTGTTGTGCAGGGTTTGCTCGGCAGGGTCCTGCGGTGGCGACCCTCTCGATCTTTATCGAACCGATGACTGGCGAATTTGGCTGGTCTCGGACGTCCCTGTCGGCTGCGGTATCGCTGGGTGGTGTACTGGCGGCGATTGCTTCCCCATTGCTGGGGCCAATACTAGATCGGCGCGGTGCCCGGCTCATGCTCTGCGTGGCAGTGTTAGTAACTGGAATGTGTGCGTTGTTGTTGTCCCTAACGCAGTCGCTGATCGTATTTATCCTGCTTTTCTGTATCGCGCGGATGAGTTTTGCGAGTCCATTTGAACTCGGGATCTACGGTGCGGTCAACAATTGGTTTGTTCGAAAGCGTGGTATTGCGACATCTATGGCCACGTTTATGCAAATGATGGGCCTGATGGCAATGCCGCTGATTGCCCAGCTGACCATCAATACGCATGGATGGCGTTCAGGATGGATCGCGATTGGTATAACGGTTCTGATTGTTGGGTTCATCCCGGTGTGGCTGCTGGTCGTTCGGCGACCTGAAGATATGGGTATCGTGCCCGACGGTACCGATCAAACCGGTAAAGAGATTGCACAGGATTCTCAGGGTAGCCCAAGTGAGCCGGCATTTACTCGGGCTCAGGCAGTGCGCACCGGGACATTCTGGTTGTTGTCGCTCTACACGCTGTTGGTGTATCCAGTTCAGGCAGGTGTTTCGCTCCATCAGGTGCCCCACCTGATCGAGCGGGGCATAGACCCCACCATCGCAGCGACGATTATCGGTGTGTTTTCTTTGCTTTCCGCTATATCCGGTCTTGCCTTTGGTGCATTCATCCGTCACCTGGGCGTGCGCTGGTCGTTAATGGTAACAGCATTATTTCTGGCACTGAGTGCAGTGGTCATGGTGTGGATCACACAATCCTGGCACGGTTATGTTGCTGCTGCACTGTTCGGAATGGGTATCGGTGGGATGTTGACCGTTTTGCCTTTGGCCTGGGCAGATTATTTTGGACGGGCGAGCTATGGCGCTATTCGCGGCACTGCGTTGGTGGTTCAGGTGGTCGCGCAGGCAGCCGGCCCGCTGATTTCCGGTATCCTGCGCGACTATACTGGCAACTATGTATGGTCGTTGTGGGTGTTTGTTGTGTTTTCGGTAGTTGCAATACTCACAGCTGTGTTGATACGTGTGCCACCTCCACCTGCACGCTAGTGGGGAGCAGTGATGAGCTTGATGCCTTCTGTTTCGGTCGTAGTGCCGACATTTAACCGTGCACACCTGATTAACCGGGCGCTGCAGTCTGTGGTATCTCAGACCTACAGACCGCTTGATCTGATCGTTGTTGACGACGGCTCCACCGATGACACCTGTGAACGGGTACGCACGGAGCACCCCGATGCTACCTTGTTAAGCCAGTCGAATCAGGGAGTGAGTGCGGCAAGAAATCGTGGCCTATCAGTAGCTAAGGGAGACTGGATTGCCTTTTTGGATTCTGACGATACCTGGTGTGAATCCAAGATCGAACAGCAGTTACAGGCCCTCGCGAAAGAGCCTCAGTCCCGAATTTGTCATACCGACGAGTTCTGGATTCGCAATGGCGTACGGGTGAATCCGATGAACAAACATCTCAAGAGCGGTGGCAATATGTTCAAACAGTGTCTGCCTCGCTGTGTCATCTCACCATCGGCGGTGTTACTTCACCGCAGTGTGTTCGAAGACTTCGGCAGTTTTGATGAAGAGTTGCCAGCTTGTGAGGACTATGACTTGTGGCTTCGCCTCTGTGCCAAACTCCCAGTCACCTATTTACCGGAGAAACTGGTCGTGAAATACGGCGGGCACGACGACCAGTTGTCAAAAAAATACTGGGGCATGGACCGATTCCGTATTGCCTCACTTGAAAAACTGATTCGCTCAGGGACGTTGACAAATATACAAATCCAATCAGCCGCCAACGAGATGCTAATAAAGCTGGATGTCTATCTACAGGGCGCTAGGCGTCGTAACCACCACGCTGAAAGCCTGGCGTACGAGCGTAAGCGGGATTGGGCGCGTTGTTGTCTAGAAGAAGCAGGAAAATACACTGACAGTAGGCTCGATAGCGAGGAAGCGGCCGGATGACCAACCTGGTAGTCGCTTTGCAGGCTGAGGCAAGGCCAATTATTGAGACATTGGATCTTGTGCAGGATCGTCCGGCTGGTATTTTTCCTGTGTATTGCAATGGCGATCTGTCGCTTGTGGTCAGTGGAATCGGTCGAATCCACTGTGCCGCCGCGGTTACCCATCTGTTCCATAGAACTGCCCAGCGCGTGGACCAGGCCTGGCTCAACATCGGTATTGCCGGCCATCAGCAAGTACCGATCGGCAGTGTGCTGCTTGCGAGTCGAATCACGGAACACGCGTCTGGACGCAGTTGGTATCCGCCGTACGTGCTGGATGTTAAATTGCTGCGCTCGCCACTGGTCACGGTGGATAAGCCTGAGCGGTGTTACCCGGATTGCTGTGCTTATGATATGGAAGCCGCTGGCTTTTATCAGATCGCCTGTCGTTGCAGCACCGCCGAGCTGGTTCAAAGTCTGAAAATCATCTCAGACAACCCCGGGTCAGATCTTGATCTGGCAGTAGATGAGATCAGTTTGTTAATAGCTGACCAGATGTCGGCTATTGAGAGTGCGGTCCGTCAACTGTCTGATCTGTCTCATGTTGTCGACACCGTGCGGGTGCCGCCAGACCTGTCATCCCTTTATCTTGAACAATGGCATTTCACGGTTTCACAGCGCCACCGGCTTGCCACTTTGTTGGGCCGGTTAAAGGTACGGTCAGGCCAGCTCCCGAATTTACCTGGGACAAGCGAGTGTCAAGATGCACGCGGCGTACTGAGATGGTTAGAGAGCAAACTATCAGCGCTGCCGGTGAATCTGTCGGTTCCTCAAGGGAAGGACGCTGCAGATCGGGATGAACAGCAGTCATGATAGATACCATTTATGTGGAAAACGCCGTTGTATGTCATGAACGCGCCGTAAACATGATCAAGCGTTTCCCGGATGCAGCGTGTGTCACCTGCGATCGGTACCAGGAAGTTTTCAACCCTAAAGCGCAGAACTTTCGCCTGCAGAAAAAAAAGCCGGCCCTGATACTGGCAAAGAAGTTCGGGGCAACTGTCCTGCCGGCGCCGAAGGGTTACGGGATCGGCGGTGAGCATAACTACTATTTCTCACATATGTTGAACTGCATTTATGACTGCAGATACTGTTTTCTACAGGGCATGTATCGTTCTGCACATTACGTCGTGTTTGTTAATTACGAGCGCTTTTTTGAAGGCATGGCGGAAAAAGTTAAAACCCATGCAGGCGAAGACGTCTGGTTTTTCTCCGGCTACGATTGCGATAGCCTGGCGCTGGAACCTGTAACCGGATTTGTCCGTGAGCTGCTGGCTTGGTTACGTCGGCACCCGCGCGCACAGGTAGAACTGCGGACCAAGAGTACCCAGATCAGAAGTCTGTTTGAGACCGCACCGTTATCCAATGTGGTGATTGCTTACAGTCTTACACCGGCTCAGACTGCAGCAACGTTTGAACACAAGGCACCGTCAGTTGAAAAACGCCTCGCTGCGTTGGCCGAACTGGCTGAACGTGGCTGGAACGTCGGTCTTCGCTTTGATCCGGTACTTTATGAATTGCGCTACCAGGATCTTTATCAGAGACTTTTCGAAGATGTTTTCGATCGGGTTCCCCAGAACAGCATTCACTCGGTTACTTTGGGACCGTTTCGCATGCCGAAATCGTACTTTCGCAACGTTACCCGTCTGTATCCGGACGAAGCATTGTTTGCTGGCCCTTTTGAATCGCGCGATAAAATGATCTCTTACAGTAAGGATTGTGAGCAACAGATGATGAGTTTTTGTCATGATCAGTTATTACGCCATACCGCCGCTGACAAGATTTTTACCTGTTCACCCTTATCCCGAGATTTGGCTGCCAATAGGGTGGATCGTAATGATTCAGTAGGAATCCACAATGGCTGATCGACTTGATGGAAGAACTCTGATCGTAACGGGTGCCAGTCGAGGCATTGGTGCTGCTGTCAGTCAGCGCCTGTTGGAGAAAGGTGCCACCGTTATTGGCATTGCACGGAATTTTCAGGACAGCGCGATAGATAATGCGCGGTTTCGACCAGTGCCGCTTGATCTTGCTCAAGTGTCTGCGCTGCCGGATGTTCTTTCACGACTGGCAAAAACCTACGCGGAAGTCACGGGTCTCGTTTGTTGTGCGGGCAGAGGGCGGTTCGGTTCTCTCGAAGAGTTTGCCTACAGAGAAATCCGTGAACTGGTTGATCTCAATCTGATCAGCCAGATGTATGTCGTCCGTGCTTTTATGCCAGTTATCAAAACCAACGGGGGTGGCGACGTGGTTCTAATGGGGTCCGAAGCGGCACTGTCCGGTGGCCGATATGGGGCAGTCTACTCGGCGACAAAATTTGCAGTGCGGGGATTCGCCCAGGCACTGCGGCACGAGTGTGCTACAGCAAATGTACGGATCACGATCGTCAATCCCGGCATGGTCCGAACGGAATTTTTTGATTCGCTTAAATTTGAGCCTGGCTCTGATCCCGACAACTATATCGAACCCGAAGATGTGGCGAGCGCTGTCTGTGGAGCACTTTTGGTACGAAGGGGGACCGTGGTGGATGAAATCAACCTGTCTCCCCTGAAAAGGGTGGTTCGCAGGAAAACAGACGACGACGACAACTAGAGATAACTGGCACTGCGCTAACTGTGGCGCAAACCTTTGCTGAGCGCCGCGATATGATCCGGCCCGATACCACAACAGCCACCCACAATGCGAGCGCCGGTATCGAGCCATTTTCGGGCCCGCTCTAAGTAATTCTGCGGGCTGATCTGGTCGACAAACGCCCACTCAGGTCGTAGCCAGTAGCCTGCGTTAGGATAGGCACCTCTAAGACCATCGTAATGTGACTGCATCAACTGAAGTGCAGGCAGCGTGGTGTCTACGGTTGAATGCATTACCAGCAAGGCCGAGCCGGCTGTATCCATAATGGTGTCAATGGCCTCGCCAAGTTCCTGGTGGGCCAGCGGTCTGTGGCTGTCGATTCTGCTTTCCTCAATACCGAGAAAGAGCTGACCTGAGTCGTGATCTTCTGCACAGCTAACGGCCACCCAGATGGGTACATCGAATTCACTAATTGCATTCAATGCGGTCACAATGGTGGAGGTCTTGGCACCCAGACTTTCCAGAATGATGAAGTCAACACCATTTTCGATCAGTATCTCCGCCTGGTCTCTGAAGTTTGGTGCCAATTGTTTGTCTGTGTATTGATCGTTGAAGTGGCCAAAATTCGACACTGATCCCGCAATCAGGATATTTCTGTCCACTTCACTCGCATCGAGCGTCTCTCTGGCGAGCTGTACTGCCAGTTTGTTCCAACTCGTAAAGTTTTCCTCTATGCCACCGTTGGTGAGTGCGTGCCGTGTCGCGGCATAGGTGTTTACAGTGATGATATCGGCACCAGCCTCGATATAGGATCTATGAACATCCCGGACCAGTTGGGGGTGGGACTCAAGGGCCACCGCGCACCAGGCTTCGTGATCCATGGGTGCGCCAAGCCGTTCCAGTTCAGTACCAATTCCACCATCGAGAATAATTGGATCGGTACTATTGATTAAAGTGTCGAGTTTCATGTGTTCCTGTATTTATGCATGGTAATGATTTGTACCAACGGGAGAGCGGACTGCAGTCTAATTCTGAGCGCTTCAGTAATCGCTTTGTTATGTAAGTTGAACGACCGTATCAGCCATAACTTGGACCCCCGCAACCAGATCGTCTCTACGGGTATCCTCTTCGAATGCATGGCTGACACCACCGATAGATGGGACAAATAGCATGCCGGTTGGCATGCGGTTGGCGAGGTTCATGGCGTCGTGCAATGCGCCTGATGGCATACGGCGCCAGCGTCCAGGCGCATTCAGGTTAGCCGCCTCACATAAAGCATTGATCACGCGTTCATCCATATCGACGGGTTCAACAGATTTGTTTTGGATTGATGAAATCTTCAGATTTCGTGCCTTCGCAATTTCTTGTGCTGTATCCCGGGTGATATCGCACATCAAGTCCAGCTGATTCAGCGCGCCGTCTCTCATCTGGACAGAACAGCTGACTCTGCCCGGTACGATAGAAGGTGCATTGGGATGGACTTCCACCTGACCAATTGTCCACACTGAACGAGGAGTAGCGGCAGCTGTATAACGCTGCTCCAGAGCAGCAACAAAAGCTGAAAATCCGGTCACAGCATCGCGTCTCAGCGACATCGGTGTTGTGCCGGCATGATTTTGTTGTCCTTCAATCACGACTTCGAACTGGCGACTGCCGACGATTGTTTCGACTACTCCGATGGTCTCATTGGCGAGATCCAGTACGGGTCCTTGTTCGATATGGGCCTCAAGGAAGTGACTGAAATGATTGGTTTCCAGCGGCTCAACTCCCTGGACCTCCGGCAGCGCTGTCGCCTCATCACCATAACGCTGTCCCGCGGCATTGGTCAGATCGTATAACGTATCAAGATCTAGATATCGGCTGAAGTAGCGACTGCCGCTTAGCGGCATGAATGCACTCTCTTCGTCCTGAAATGAAACAACTGCGACCGGAGGGCCGCCGGATTCCTGACTGGTCCGGGCCACCTCGAGAGCGAGGATCACGCCATAGGCGCCGTCCAGCCAGCCCCCTTCGGGCTGGGTGTCGGAGTGGGAACCGATTAATATGGGCTGCCCCGACTGAGGCGGTAGACCAAACAGGTTTGCAGCTGGGTCCCAGCGGGGCGTCAATCCACAGGCTTGAAATTTTTCGGCGAGCCACCGCCGAGATGCGATATCCGGCGCCGAGAACGCAGGACGGACGACGCCTATACCTTGTTTCCCGAATTCTCTCAGTGCATCGAGGTCCTCGAGAAAACGAGTGCCGTTAATTTTGAGTCTGTTGGTCATGGTGTATTGAATCCGAAGAGATTAAGGTGTTACCGGTCTTGGAGAAGAGAGTACGAGCTGGCGGGGCAGGCACTGCTCGCGACGCAATCCGGTTTTCGGGGGTAATGGGCGGCCCTAAGCAGCCTCGGCTCCCAGATCGCTCAAACAGTTATCAGCCAGTGGAGCAATAGGGGTGAAATCCCGGTGGGCAATAAACTCGACCCGTTTATAGCGACGGATATGGTTCGACACTGCACAAAGACTTAAGTATACGATCGTGCGACCGAACGGGCTGATATTGGGTGGGCTGGCGTGGACCAAATTGCAGTGGAACACCACCATGGCACCTGCCTTGCCTATCGGTGCTGCGATGCCACCCTGTTCAGCCAACCGGGTCACGGTTTCCCTGTCCAGCGTCCATAGCGGATACGACGTTGTTTCGATGTCATGTCCGGCAGGCAGTGTGCCATCCTTGTGACTTCCGGGTATAAACAGCAGTGGCCCATTGGCTGGCGTGACATCGTCCAGATAGACAGCAATGTTCATGGCACGGGGTTCAGGCATTTCGTCATCACGGTGCCAGGTCCCGAAATCCTGGTGCCATTGCCAAACTTCCCCGTCAAATGCGGCTTTCGCATTGACTTTATACTGGTGCATGTAGACGTCTTCGTCGAGTAGTTGCATGACAGGTTCAATCAGGCGCGGATGGGCACCCAGTAGGCGAAATCCCTCATTGTAGGTGTGTGCTGCAAAAGCAGTACGGGCAACACCACTTGATTCACGAACAACTTCTTCCCTATCCATCGCGTAAACTTTATGGGATTCCTGGAGCAGTCGGGATGCTTCTGCAGCCGAGAAACAGTCTGGGATAAATAAATACCCTTCGGATTTAAATTGTTCTATCTGATCGCGATCAAGTTTCATGACGGGACTTCCGGGGTCTGAACCAGACGTCACTGTAATATTACGGTGTCTATCCGTT
>Ga0114996_10006690_pt1 | contig 13202 bp, 10 predicted proteins | sample ArcticOcean_MG_C_4_FD_87039 | JGI IMG/M metagenome (GOLD analysis project Ga0114996, IMG submission 87039) | Marine microbial communities from western Arctic Ocean - ArcticOcean_MG_CB4_134 | ecosystem: Environmental > Aquatic > Marine > Oceanic | place: Arctic Ocean: Canada Basin | collected... | reverse complement strand
CTCATATCGCAGACACTCTCCGCTCCGGCGACGGCCTCAACGACAAGTCGGTTGTTGAAGCGTACTGCGCTGAGGCGCCTGCCGCCGTCAGAGAGTTGTACAACCTGGGCGTCCCCTTCAACCTGGATCCCCAAGGCGACGTGGCACTTGTAAAGCTGCAGGGCTCGGAGCAGGCCAGGGCGGCCCATGTCCACGACATGACCGGCCACGTTCTGGCCCAGGTGCTCTACGAACAGGCCCTCAAATACGAGGTCGTGTTCTTTGAAGAGTGGTATGTTCCGTCTCTGGCCGTTGAGGACGGTGTCTGCACCGGCGCTCTGGCGTTCCAGCTTTCCACGGGCAATTTGGACCTCATTTCAGGCGGAGCAATCGTCATGGCAGCAGGAGGCGTTCGCCGCCTCTACGAGCCCAGCACCAGTTCCACCCACTGCAACGCCGACGGTATTGGCATCGCTTACCGGGCGGGCGCTCAGCTGGTGGATATGGAAATGGTCCAATATCACCCGAGCATCATCAAGGCGGGCCGCTTGGCCATCAGTGAGCTGCTGCTGGCAAACGGCGCTCAACTTGAGGGCAAAGACGGCCAGGCCGTAACTGGCTCTGCTCAACCCTTCGGCCACTCGCTGGCCAGGGCCGCGGCTGAGGCCATCGCCTCAGGTGCGGGAGAGGATGGCAATCTGAACCTCAAGACTTCCATCACGCAGGAACAGGCCGACACCACCTACTACAATACAAATGCCCGCCTCCAGATGTTCATGAAGGGCAACCTGGCTGGCGACCCCATTCCCGTGCATCCGGGGATGTACCGCATCCTTGGCGGAATTGCCACGGATGCCAGCGGCGCTACCAGCGTCTCCGGGCTCTTCGCTGCGGGCGAATGCGCCGGAACCGGATTCCACGGCGCAGGCGCAATGGACGGCAACGGACTCCTAGCATCGGTGCTCTCTGGTCACCGGGCTGGTTCTGCTGCAGCCAACGCCGGCAAGGCGTCCACCGGCGAGGCATCACCAGCGATTCTGCAAGAGCATCAAGGCAAGCTCAAGCCGTTGCTTGAGCGCGACGCCAAAGAGGGCGACCTCGCAGGAGTACGCAGCGAGTTGACCTCTCTCATGCATGAAAAGGCAGGACTCAGCCGTGACGCCGCAGGGCTTGCTGAAGCAGCAGAGAAGATCGCTTCCCTGAAGGAATCCTACGCCACAATGGGCATACCCACGAAGGCCCTTTCCTTCAACTACGCCCTTCAGCAGCACCTAGAGACCCGCACATTGCTGGCAGCAGCCGAAGCGATCGTCGGAAGTGCAGAGGCCCGCCAGGAAAGCAGGGGCGTGCATTACCGTTCCGACTTCCCCGACAAGAGCGACGAGGCTGGCAGCATGCGAGTCGTCGTCGAACAGGGCGAGGGTGGGCCCCAAGTGAGCAGCCGCCCCGTCTAGTTGAAGTGCTTTGAGCCAAGGAGCAGCGGCTCAACCGACGGTATAGAGGAGCAACTATGCAAGTAACCATGAAGTTCGTGCGGACGAAGAATGAGGATCCCGACCAGAGGGACTCCTTCGTCGTCGATGTTGATCCCGAAACCAGCGTCTTCGAAGCTATGAGCAAGGTCCGCGAAGAACAGGACGGCAGCCTAGCCTTCCGTGGCACCTGTAACACCGGCTTTTGCGGCGACTGCACCTGCCAGGCCAACGGAAAGCGCGTTGTGCCCTGCCTGGTGAAGGTCAAAGACTCCGTTAAAGAAGACGCCATTGAGATCAAGCTGATTCGCAATGTCGCCCCGGTCAAAGACGTTCTCTACGACGTAGACCAGTTCATGTGGAAGAAATACAAGTACTTCCGGCCCTGGCTGGAGACCAACGGCACCGCCCCGGCGGTCAAGGACGAGGATTTGGAGCCAGTTCGCCTGGCGATGCGCTGCACCGTCTGCGGGCTTTGCGATGAGGGCTGCACGGTCATCGATGTCGACAAGGAGTTCCTGGGCCCAATGGCGCTGACCAAGGGACTGTACCGGACGACAAAGGACCCCAGAGATCAAGATACCAAGCAACGGTTCATAGAAGCGGGAGAAAAGAAGGGCCTCTGGGACTGCGTCCATTGCTGGGAAGCCAGCGAGCATTGCCCGTGGGGTATCAACCCCACCCACCTCATCATGGATCTCCGTGACGATTCAATTGCCCTTGGCGTTAAGTCAGGAAAGGGCAACCCAATGGCTGCCCGCCACTACAACGCTTTCGCCGATTCCGTGAAGAAGAGTGGATGGCTCAACGAGCGCATGTTGGCCTCGAAGACCTACGGGTTGCCACCCTACGGCCTCTCCCTATCAGGCATGATGTCGCAGATGCCCATCGCCCTAAAGGCAATTCGGAAGGGCAAAGCCAGCCTGAGACCCCATAAGAGCCGTCCTGGCGCTAGGCAGATCGCTAAGATATTCGCCAAAGTCGAGCAGTCTCACAAGAACAAGAAGGCCTAGGAGGGCAAGCATATGGTTAAGGTTGCCTTTTACCCCGGTTGCGTCGCCAAGGGCTCATGCCCTGAGTTGTACACCAGTTCAATCAAGGTATGCGAGAAATTGGGCATTGAGCTAGCTGAGTTGGAGGACGTGGGTTGCACTGGCGCGGGCGTACTTAGCTCCGAAATCTCCGATCCCATCAACGCCCGAACCCTAGCCAAGGCCGAGCAGATGGGAGTCCCCCTAATGACCATCTGCAGCACGTGCACGGGGGTCATCGCTCTGGCGAACGTCCGTCTGCAAGACCCTGAGTACCGGGACAAGATCAACCGGGAGTTCCTGGCGGAAGACGGTCTCGAATACAAAGGCACCACAGAGGTTAAACACCTGCTGTGGGTCCTCGTTGAAGACGTAGGCTTGGACGTTTTGACAGCAGCCTCCACCCAGCCTTTGGAAGGCGTCAAGATTTCACCCTTCTACGGTTGTTATCTACGCCGCCCCGATGAGGCCATTAAGGACGGCAACCGCAAGTCCTACATAGAGAAGGTAACGCAAGCCATCGGTGGCACCAACGTCGACATCTCTGGGAAGGGCAAGTGCTGTGGTTTCCCCTCTCTAACTATCAACGAAGAGAACGCCCTTGCCATGACCGCCAAGCACACCTCGGAAGCTCGGGACAAGGGAGCAGACGCGATGGTTGTTCCTTGCCCCCTGTGTCACCTGGAGTTGGACGGCCAGCAGAGCCGGGCCGAGGCCCAAGAGAAACAAGACATCGATATGCCCATCCTGCACCTGTCGCAGCTAGTGGGCATGGCGCTTGGTTTCACCCCTTCAGAGATGGAAGTGCAGCGGCATTTCGTTTCAACGAAGAATGTCGAGGAAAAGGTCAAGAGCCTGGCGGTCACCGCTTCCTAATCGACGCGGCTTGGGCCTGCTCGGAACTCGTTAGTATAAGAACGGCCAGCCTTTTCAGGCTGGCCGTTCTGCGTCTGCCGCACTTGGCATTGGAGTGGGGCCTTAGCGATCGGTCACCGCACCGGTTGCACGCCCTAGGCGCCGTTCTTATACTGCACTAACCATTCCGGCCACAGTCGCAACCAAGGAGGCCCATGCGCTTTCACTGGTTCCACTTGATGCCTTACCAGAACCTTCCGGACGACTTCTCCACTACGCAGTCGTCCGTGTGGGTAACCGTGCCTTCCAACCTGTACGACCCGTTGGAAGGCCACCGCATCTACAACGAGTACCTTGACGAGTTGGAGTTCGCCGATCAGGTCGGCTTTGACGGCATCTGCGTCAACGAGCACCACCAGAACGCCTACGGCATGATGCCTTCGCCCAACCTGATGGCGGCTACACTGGCACGCCGCACCTCCAACGCAGCCATCGTTGTCCTGGGTAACAGCCTCGCCCTCTACAACCCGCCCACCCGAGTGGCGGAGGAAATGGCGATGTTGGACGTGATTTCGGGGGGCCGTCTTATTGCCGGGTTCCCTGTGGGCACGCCGATGGACACAGCCTACTGCTATGGACAGCCCCCGGCGATTGTTCGCGAAAAGTACGATGAGGCCCATGACCTGATCATGAAGGCCTGGACCAGTGAAGACGTGTTCTCGTTCAACGGTAAGTACACCCAGCTCAGATACGTCAACACGTGGCCCAAGCCCATTCAGAAGCCGCACCCGCCCATCTGGATTCCCGGCAGCGGTAGCGTGGAAACCTGGGAATGGAGCGCCAAGCGAGATTACCTATACAGCTACCTGAGCTTTGGCGGCTACAAACGAGCCGCCACCCTGATCCAGGGCTATTGGGACACGCTTGACCGCTTGGGCATAGAACACAATCCCAATCGAGTGGGGTACCTCCAGCTCGTCATCGTGGCGGACACCGACGCCGAGGCCGAGAAGGAATACGCCCAGCACGTCCAGTACTTCTACGACAAGTGCCAACACATCGGACCAACTTGGGGTGCGCCGGGCTTCCGGAGCATCGCCACCCTTCGGTCCAGAGGACAGGAGCAGTTCACCGAGCGAAACTCCGCACCCCCAGGCCCCCGCATCCAAGCCCTGTCGACGGAGAAGACTTGGAAGGAGAGGCTGGAAAACGGCAGCATCATCGCAGGCAGCCCAGCGACGGTTAGGGACCAACTCAAGGACGTGATCGAGACCATGCACGTAGGCCACCTCATGGTGCTCATGCAGCTTGGCAACATGCCCAAGGAGAAGGTGCTACGCAGCACAGAACTCTTCGCCAAGGAAGTGATGCCCCACCTCCGTCACTACTACTCTGAATACGAGGACCGCTGGTATCCCAAGCCTCTGTCCATGGATCAGCGAACCGCACCAGCGCCCATAGCCTAGCCAGAGATACGACATGCCTGAAGAACGCACCATCGCTATTCGCAACGGCCTCTTTGACGCCCAGGTCTTCACCCAGGGGTCAGGATCGCCTGTCCTTTTCTTGCACGGCGTTTTCCCTTTCACCGAGTGGCCGAAATGGCTTAACCCGCTGGCTCGTCAACACAAGGTCTACGCCCCAGCACAGCCAGGCTTTGGCGAATCAACGGGGCTTGAGCACCTTGACTCGATGAACGACCTCATCTTTTACCATCTGGAGCTGCTGGACGCTCTGGGGCTTGAGCGCCCGGATATCATCGGGCATGCACAAGGGGCAAATATTGCCGCGGAAATCGCGGCGACTTGCCCTGAGCGGGTTGGCAAGCTGGTGCTTGTGGCCCCCGTGGGCCTCTGGATGGAAGAGACCCCGGTGCCTGACTTCTTCTCGTTCATCAAGAGCCAGTTCATACGGGCCGCTTGGCACGACCCCGATGCGGCAGCCTCGCGGGGTTTGCTGGCGGAACCCGAAGACGAGCAACTCGCCAAGGAACTAGACCTGGAACGCATCCGATCCTTGGGGGCGGCCTCAAAGTTCCTCTGGCCCATACCAGACAGGGGTCTCAACAAGCGAATCCACAGGATCAGTTCCCCTACCCTCATCTTATGGGGTGCTTCAGACCAGTTTGTGCCACCTGCATACGGCCCTCTGTTCCAGGACAGCATCGCCGGCTCACAGTTGACGGTACTTGACGGTTCCGGCCATCTCCCAATGCTTGAGCAACCAGACGAGTTTATGACCGAAGTCCTCAACTTCCTTTCGTAGCGAGTCTAGCGACCCGCGCCCTCTCGATCCCATTCAGATTCCTACCCAGTGTGGCACTGGTGGCTCCCTGGACGTTTGACAGTGGGCAACACCCGTGATAAACAACGCGTTGACGTCGGCTAATCGGATGGCTACAGGAGGAATCATGGCGCAAAAGACCCGCAGGATTATAGACGGAGACGGGCACATCTTCGAGGACTCCGAAGGCATCCGTAGCTTCCTGCCACCCGAATGGAAAGAAGCCTCAATTGGCAACATGTTTGGCTACTGGCCCCCGTTCGGTAGCCACCTGTTCTTCGCCTTGAACAAAGTGCCCGAAGGTGCTTTCAAAGACCCTGGATTTGACGGCTGGGTCGAGTTCCTGGACACCCAGGGCTTCGATGCCACAGTCCTGTATCCAAGCGCGTTCCTCCACTTCGGCAGAATCCCGGACCTCAACCTGGCCCTCGGCGTCGCCAAGGCCTACAACAACTGGCTCCACCAGGCCTACCTCAGCCGGGACAGTCGCTTCAAGGGCATGGCTATGATTCCCCTTCAAGATCCTAAGGCGGCCGCCCTGGAGCTTCGCCGGGCCGTGACAGAGTTGGGTATGTGTGGCGCAATGCTCACCGGCGTCGGGCACAAGGGAGAGTTGGGCACCCAGGAGTTTTGGCCTGTCTATGAAGAGGCCGACCGCCTCGGCTGTTCTTTGGCCCTTCACGCCGGAACTCACGCAGGGCTGGGCCTGGACCACATGAACATCTTCGCCGGGTCCAACGCCTTGGGGCACCCCCTGGCAGTATCCATTGGGTTCACCAGCATGCTGCTCAATGGCGTCTTCGATAAATTCCCCAACGCTCGTTATGCGTTCCTTGAGGCTGGTGTTGGCTGGTTCCTAATGACCCTTGAGCGCACCACCCGGTCATTCGGCGCCTTCCCACCCCTGGACCCTGACAAGCAATACCTTCAGTTGGCCCCCGGAGAAAATGTCGCCGACTACGTTAGGCGGCACGCCAAAGAAGGACGGATCGTCGTAGGAGTCGAGGGTGGAGAGCCGGACCTGGCCCACGCCGTCCGTAGCATGGGCAAAGAGGCCTTCATGTACTCCTCGGATTTCCCGCACGAGGCCACCAAAGAAACCATCGGCGAGGAGATAGGCGAGTTGCTGAGCAACGAGGAACTCACCGAAGACGATCGGGACGCAATTCTCTACCGGAATGCTGAGCTGTTCTACGGCTTCAATCTGGTTCCGGCCAAGTCCTAGACACGGCCTTCATCCATATCGGTAAGGGGAACGGCTTATGGCCAACACGGCCCGCCGGATCGTCGACGGAGACGGACACATCTTTGAAGATGCTGCAGGCATCCGCAGCTTCTTGCCACCTGAGTGGGAAAAGGCATCGATCAGCAAGATGTTCGGCTTCTGGCCTCAGTTCGGCAGCCACCTGTTCTTTGGGCTGAACGAGGTTCCGCCAGGCTCCTTCGTCGACCCGGGCGTAGAGGGTTGGCGCGAGTTCCTGGACGCCCAGGGCTTCGACGCCACCGTCCTCTATCCCAGCGCCTTCCTCCACTTCGGCCGGATTCCAGACCTTGATCTTGCCCTTGGCGTGGCCAAGGCCTACAACAACTGGCTTCATCGTGACTACCTGACCCAGGACGACCGATTCAAGGGCATGGCCATGATCCCTCTCCAAGACCCGCAGGCAGCCGCCCTGGAGCTCCGGCGGGCCGTGAAGGAGTTGGGGATGTGTGGCGCAATGCTTACCGGCGTTGGCCACAAGGGAGAGCTAGGGACCAAGGAGTTCTGGCCCATCTACGAAGAGGCAGACAGCCTCGGGTGCGCCCTGGCGCTCCATGCTGGCTCTCATGCAGGGCTGGGCCTCGACCACATGAATATCGTCGCAGGATCAAACGCCCTGGGCCATCCACTGGCGGTCGCCATCGGTTTCGTCAGCATGATGCTCAACGGTGTGTTCGATAGGTTCCCCAACGTTAGGTACGGCTTCCTCGAAGCAGGCGTTGGTTGGTTCCTCATGGCGGTGGAGCGGTGCACCAGGTCGTTTGCAATGCTGCCGCCGCTGGACCCCAACAAGCAGTACCTGCGCCTTCCTCCCGGCGAGGACATAACCAGTTACCTAAGGCGGCTGATGAAGGAAGGTCGCGTCGTCGTTGGCGTTGAGGGCGGAGAGCCGAATCTGGCCGACGCTGTCCGGCAGATGGGGAACGAAGGCTTCATGTACTCCTCCGACTTCCCCCACGAGGCCACGAAGGAGACCATCGGGGAGGAGATCGGCGAACTACTGGCCAACGAAGCTCTGACGGAAGACGACCGCGACGCCATCCTCTACCGCAACGCTGTACGCTTTTACAGCTTCCAGCTAGCAACAGCAGCCAAGTAAGCACTTCCCCCCGCAGCGGCGAAGCCGACCTCCCTTGATGTGGTCGCCCCTTCCTCCAGTCGTGCCGTGCCGCTACCATAGGCAAGGCTCAGGGAGGGCAATGTGGGTTTCTACACTCGAATCGCCAGACCGCTACTCTTCAAACTACCACCGGAAACGGCGCAGCGCCTGGCCGAAGACCTGCTCCAACGACGCTGGCTATGGGGCTGGGCCTCATCGGTCTTCCAAGCCAACGACCCCAAGCTCCGCACCAGTCTGGCCGGCATTCCGCTGCGCAACCCCATTGGCCTGGCCGCTGGCTACGACAAAGAGTGCCGCGCCCTCTCAGGCCTGGCCCGGCTTGGTTTCGGGTATCTGGTTGGCGGCACGGTCTTTCCCGTGCCCAGGGCAGGCAACGCCCGGCCCCGTCTGCTGCGCCTGCCCGAGCAGGACGCCCTCATCAACGCACTAGGCTTTCCCAGCAGCGGCTCTATCGCCGCTGCCAACAACCTTCTTCGCGTCAATTCAGGCGGGGCAGCCATCCTCGTCAGCATCGCCGCCCTGGAAGTAGAGGATTTCGTAACAGTCCACAAGCAGCTTGAGCCGCTGGTGGCAGGCGTAGAGCTGAACATCAGCTCCCCCAACACGGCCGGCCTAGCTGCGTTCCAAGAGCCGTCGAACCTCCGGGACGTGCTTCAGGGGGTTATGGCCCAGCGCACCAAGCCGGTCTTCGTAAAACTGCCCTTCGGCCACGACGACGCTTCCCGTCAGCGGGTCCTCGACCTCGTTGACGTTTGCCTGGAACAAGGTGCGGACGGCGTAACCGCGGGAAACACACTTCCACTGGAGGAGCCTCGCACGGCTACAGGCCGGGGCGGTCTCAGCGGCAGGCCGATTCTTGAGGACATGCTGAAAACCCTCGCCGCTATCCGCTCTCACGCTGGGGACACCTTCGCCATCAACGCCTGCGGGGGCATCTTCACGGGCCAGGACGCCATTCGAGCCCTCCAAGCAGGCGCAACGACGGTGCAGCTTTTCACAGGGCTGGTCTACCAGGGGCCAGGAGTGGTGAAGGGGATATGCCGGGAACTGGCGCCCGCCTTTGCTCCTCCATAAACCGAGCGGTTATAAGCTCCTACCGTCTTTCCGGCGAAAGCCGGAACCCAGGAACATCCAGCCATCGAATACGCTACTCGCGTTGCCGCGCTACTGGATTCCGGCCTGCGCCGGAATGACGGCGGGGTGGTGGGGTGGTGGGGTGGTGGGGTGGTGGGCTGCTGTAGGCACATCGATGACCTCGGTGGGGCCGCCGCCATAAGTGTGTAGCCTGCCCCTACCCTGCGATGAGTAGCATCACTTCGCTCCTTGACCCCCCTCCTACCCCACCATAGAATGGCTTCAAGGAGCCTTCTATGTTCGATTCTTTACAAGACAAGCTGGGCGATGTTTTCAAGCGCCTCACCAACCGCGGCCGTCTATCCGAAGCCGATGTCGACGAGGCGATGAAGGAGGTCCGGCTGGCCCTCCTGGAAGCCGACGTTAACTTCAAGGTCGCTCGCGAGTTCGTTAAGCGGGTCCGTGAGCGGTCCGTTGGCATTGATGTGCTGGAAAGCATCAGCCCCGGCCAACAAGTCGTCAAAATTGTCAACGACGAGCTCACCGCCATCCTTGGCGGCAGCGAGGCAAAGCTAGAGCAATCGCCGAAGCCACCGACGGTTGTGATGCTCGTGGGCCTGCAAGGCTCCGGCAAGACCACTTCCATCGCCAAGCTGGCCCACCACCTGCGCAAGCGAGGTCAGCGGTCGCTCTTGGTTGCCTCCGACCTACGACGCCCCGCCGCCGTGGAACAACTGGTCGCCCTGGGCAAACAACTCGACATTCCGGTGTACGAAGAAGGCACCACGTCCACGCCGCTACAGGTATCCAAGAACGGCCTGAAGAAGGCCCAGGACCTCGGCGTCCAGTGGATGCTCTTGGACACCGGCGGCCGCCTTCACATCGACGACGAGTTGATGAAGGAGTTGGAGGACGTCAAAAAAGCAGTCCACCCCATGGAGACCGTGCTCGTAGTCGACTCCATGACCGGTCAGGACGCAGTCCAGGCGGCCCAAGAGTTCAACGACCGCATCGGCCTTACGGGGCTCATCCTCAGCAAACTAGACGGCGATGCTCGTGGTGGCGCGGCCCTATCCATCGTTGAAGTCACCGGCGTTCCCATCAAGTTCGTCGGCGTCGGCGAGAAGACCGACGCGCTGGAACCCTTTTACCCCGAGCGCATGGCCTCTCGAATCCTGGGGATGGGCGATGTCCTCACCCTCATAGAAAAGGCTCAAGAGACCTTTGACGAGAGCCAAGCGAAGGTCATGCAGGAGAAGATGCGGAAGGCCGCATTCACCCTGGAAGACTTCCTGCAACAACTGCAACAGCTCAAGAAAATGGGCCCGCTATCGTCGGTGATGGAGATGATTCCCGGCCTTTCCAAGCTAACCAAGCAGATGCCGGGCGCCAACCTCGACGAGAGCCACATGAAGCGGACGGAAGCCATCATCCAGTCGATGACGACCGTGGAGAGGAACCGGCCGGACGTCATCGATGGCAGCAGGCGCAGGCGCATCGCCCTAGGTAGCGGCACCACGCCCCAAGACGTGAACCAGATGCTCAACCAGTTCCGTCAGAGCCAAAAGCTGATGAAGCAACTTGCGTCAGGCAAGGGTCAAAAGAAGCTCATGCGCATGCTGGGCTAGCTCCCGGCACTTCGCTCTCTCCTAAACGCACCTAGGCTTACCTACCGACGGGGGATGCATGAAGGAAGAAACGCTGACCAGCGGCATGCGAGTCTGGAGCGCCCAACCGGAGGGACCGGGCCCCTTTCCGACCGTCGTCATACTCCACGAGCGCTATGGGCCGGTGCAATACACCTTCAACAACGTCAACCGCATGGCTCAGGAAGGCTTCGCCGCATTCGCACCCGATATGTTCCACCGCCACACTGGCGACCGCAAGCGAGTGGAGGCTGCTGAGGATCGCGCTGAGCTGCAGGACGCGCTCTCTGTGACCGACATGGACGAACTAGTCGACCACATCAAAGGCGCTGGCTACGCTGACGCCGACCGCCTGATTATCGCTGGGTACTGCCAGACGGGGCGCACGCCAATGGTCGTCGCTTCCCAAAGGGACTACGTCACCGGCGCCGTGATCATGCACGGAGGCATCTATAACTGGGACTTCGAAACTAAAGAGAAGGGCCAAGAGTCTATCGTCGGGCTGATCCCGCAGTTGTCCTGTCCCATCTTCGGGGGATTCGGAGAGTTGGACGAGATCATTCCACTGCCCAACGTTTGGACCTTCCGCCGAATGCTGGAAGAGAGCCGCAAGAGCTACGACATCCAGGTGTTCCAAGGCGCGGTTCATTCATGGATGAACACCACAACCGAGGCAGCCTTGAAGCGTTACAGAGCCGAAGCAACAGAACCCGCCTGGCAAGCGATGCTCAACTTCTGCCGCGAGATAACCTCAGGCGCCTGGGACAGTGAACAGCTCATCTGCCGGTTCGATTCGAGTGTTGAGCCCCACAGAGAATTCCTACCATAGCTTCGGCGGAAAACGGTACGCCGGAACCGCTTTGACCTACGGAGGGAGCCTTGCACGAAGAAACATTGGCAAGTGGCATGCGGGTGTGGAGCGCTCACCCAGAGGGACCGGGCCCCTTCCCAACGTTCATCATGCTTCATGAGCGCTACGGTCCCGTGCAGCACACCTTCGACCAGGCCCAGCGGATCGCCGATGAAGGTTTCGCTTCCTTTCTGCCCGACTTCTTCCATCGGCAGAGCGACCAACGCGAGGCAATCGCGGCAGGCCAGTCCCGTGGTGATCTCACTGACGCAGATAGCCTGACAGACTTCGATGAACTGGTGGGCTACATTCGGGGCCTAGCTTTTGCCGACGCCGACCGCATCGTCATGGCCGGCTTCTGCCAGACGGGGCGGACACCACTGATCCTGTCTGCACACGGTCGCCATCTGAGCGGTGCGGTGGTCTACCACGGAGGTATTTATCCCCGCGACTTCGAACCGTCGGAGAAGGGTCAGGAATCGGTGGTGAGCCTGATCCCGCGCATCTCCAGCCCCGTGTTCGGCGCGTTCGGCGAGTTGGACCACCTAGTGCCCCTGCCCAACGTTTGGACGTTCAGGCACATGCTTGAGCAGAACAGGAAGAGCTACCAGATTCATCTCTTCCCAGGCGCGCCCCACGCCTGGATGAACAACACCGCCACCGACGGCCGCTACAAGCCAGAGACCACCGCCCAGTCCTGGCGGCTGATGGTGGATTTCTGCCGCGAAGTCACGTCAGGGGCCTGGAAGAACGACCAACTCATTTGCCGGTTCCAGTCCGCCATCCAGCCGGACAGTGAGTTCCTACCCACGACCTAGAGCAGGCCCTCTCGCAGCAGCCGGATGTGTTCCGGGCCGATGCCGCAACAGCCGCCCACGGCCTGCACACCCATACTAACCCATTGCCTGGCAGCGTCTAGAAAGTCTTCCGGACTGACCGTGCCTCTCTGGTACCCCGAATCCCAAGAGGAACTTCCTGTGTGAGGATAGGCCCCAACCGGCCCACCCCATTGCTCCTTGACTACTTGAAGCGCAGGCATCGTTTCTTGGGCGATTGTATGCATGATCGCAACCAGCGCCACGCCTTTGTCTTCGAGTAGTTTCAGTCCTTCGGACAGCAGATGCGTCTCACCATCGTAGCCACCCAGGCGAACGTCCTCCCCCTCCTTCGCCCCGCAGCTGAAGCCTACCCAAACAGGAAGATCGGTCGCCAAAGCGGCTTCGAGAGCGAAACCCGTCTGCTCGATGTCTCTCATCATCTCCAACGCGATCAAATCGACGCCGCCTTCCGCCAGAATCTCGGATTGCTCCCTGTAGTTGGCCTTGGCCTGAGTCTCGCTAGGACCCTTGTAGCCGTCCCGGCGCGGCCAATTCGTGGATATGGAGCCAGCGATCCAAACGTCACGGTCGGCCTCTGATTCTCTTCGCGCCTCCTGGGCCGCGGTCACCGCCGCCTCGTTCAGCTCCCGGGTGCGGTCGCCCAGACCGGAGGCGTCAAGCCAGTGCCGGCACGTAGCAAAGGTATTGGTGATGATGACGTCAGCCCCCGCAGCAATGTAATCCCTGTGAATCTCTTGCACGAGGTCGCTCCGGTTAAGAAGGCCTGCCGCACTCCAGGTCTGCCGTGTGAGG
>Ga0114996_10006689_pt1 | contig 13203 bp, 14 predicted proteins | sample ArcticOcean_MG_C_4_FD_87039 | JGI IMG/M metagenome (GOLD analysis project Ga0114996, IMG submission 87039) | Marine microbial communities from western Arctic Ocean - ArcticOcean_MG_CB4_134 | ecosystem: Environmental > Aquatic > Marine > Oceanic | place: Arctic Ocean: Canada Basin | collected... | reverse complement strand
TAGATAGCTTCGGCGATATTTTTGCCCCATCACCCTTGTGGTGACGTTTACGTTTGCGCGAAACCGAGGGTGCCGGTCGTCATCTGACCCCGGAGCGCCTCGGCTTCCAGCATGTCCGCTGTACCTGTGACGTTACGTGCGTTCGGCAGGATGAGACGAATCATGCCGTCGCGCCTACCGCCGTGCGGAAATGCCACAGAGTAGTCGCCAACCTTCTCCATCTCGCCGTATCGGGCGAACCCTTGCACGACCGCTCGGACGCGAACCTTGGGGTTCTTGTACTCGCCCTCCGTGGTGACGGTGTATACCCATCTGCCGTCGACCTCTTCCGGCGTCACGACGATTTGCAGCGGCGAGCGCAGGTCCTTGATCTCGATGCGTCCCTCGGGGTGCTTCGTGCCGAAGGGTTTCTCGACCGCCTGCCGCAGAAGGAACCGGAGTGGCCGGTTATACATCTCGCCGTCGGGAAACCTCGCCTGATTGTGCGTCCCTTCGATAGGCACCATGTCACCCAACTCGACGAGCTGGTCGCGGATTTGCGTGACGCGACCTTCGACACCGGACTTCTGGCTAAACGACCAGACAGTAAGGATGCCGTCTTTCATGTATAGCCCAACGGTGATCTCGTGGAAGTTGGGGTCCATGGATATAAGCTCCATGCACTTCCCGTACTTGTCTACCACCTCGAGGACTCGACCCCGGTTGCCTACTCTAAGTGTAGTCATTTCAATCTCCTAGACCGACCGTCTCGACGACGACCATCTTCTAAACTAATGCTGTACAACAAAATTCAATGAGGTTACTTGTCTCCAAGGATATTCATCATACGATCGTTCCTTTTTCCATTTTAGATACATTAAAGGAGAGAGGTAGTAGACATCGTGTTGGTTCTTCACGACGCGACGGATTTCATCTATTGAATCGGGCAATCCATAAAACCGCAGCACCTCATTTATGATTTTGTCTGTTCGATCTTTAATTCGTCCTTCGCCTGTAACCGTGAAATCCATAGCGTGAATTGAGTACCCCCCCAGGTTTAAGTACTTTGGATACGCCATTGAAGGCGGAGAAGATCGCGTCCGCCGCTATGTGCTCGATCACGCTAGTGCTGACGACGGCATCGAAAGTTCTGGGGAGACCAATCTGGTCATCAAGAATTTCTATGTAAAAATCGAGTTTCGGATATTTGTTCATGTATTGCTTAGGGCTAGTTGGTCCATTCCCGGACCCATCGTAAGGATCAACTATCGTCACGTCGTGAGACTCCATAAGGAGGCTGGCCAGTTGACAAGCTGCCCCTCCCATATCGATGACCTTGCCCCCTAAGGGAAGAAGTTGATTCACCTGGTCTAGCGCCCAAGGACGTTGGCAATCCTTCAGATCGCCGTTTGGCCCTAACAACCCAGGATATCTAGCCGAATAGTCAACATAGTCACGTACGGTCGGCCACCCCATGTGTATCAGCTTGTGATCAGCAGTAGCCATGAGATTCCTTCCCTTTAGGCGATGCTCTGTCTAACCCTAGTCGTACCCATGTTGAGCCACGACTCTCAGCGGACCCCAAAGCAAGTCCTGTTCTTGAATGTCCCGACGTAGACGGTGCTACCTGGGACTCGTATATCTAACTCGCTCTGAAGATTGGTATTCAGATACTCATACCAAAAATCATAGAACTTCGATGACACAAGAAAAGCCTTGTTAGCGCCGGACGCGACCATTGTTAGGTCGTGGGCATTGGCATGTAGGTACTCCATGACAACCTCAGTGATTTGAGGGAAACGCGGATTCATAAAATCGTCGATCACCATGACACCATGTGGGTGCAGCATCTTATGACCAATCTGAATGTCGTTTGAGATACCGGCGGCTGAGTGGTCGCCGTCAACGTGTACCAGTCTCATTTGTCGACTATGTTCGTTTTGGAAGGTAACGTCCGGAACACGGTACGAACTACCCTTCATCAATTGGTACTGTCCTCCGAGTTCTTCGCTGACGCGCCCCAAGTGATGTTTCAGCGGATCGCGTACCTCTAAATCAACAACGTATACATTCTCGTCACGACGTCTATGCACCATCCAGAGGATAGCGCTACGACCGTGCCATGCCCCGATCTCGAAAAAGTCTCCTTTGATCGTTTGGTGGTTGAGCATGATGTCACAGACCGCGACTGCAAGATCCGAAAACCAGCCTTCAACTCCTTCGCGCAATTGGACATACCGAGAGAAAGTCATGATCGCTCCAAAACATCAGTGGCCGTGTTGGTTTCGATTTCGTAATTGTATGGCTTTTTGTATATACCTTGCATCTCTATCTCTTTGTCATCGGGGTTGTCCTGCACTCGCCGCGGGAGGCTAGAAAAGAACTTCGATGGCAATCTTTTTGAAACTCCATGGTCCCTTAACCCTTGATTGCATCAGCCAGTGCTCTAATGTGCCTTGGAGTCGTGCCGCAACAACCACCCATTATGTTGATGCCGATATCCGCTAGACTCATGAAGCGCTCGACCATGTATTCCGGCGTCTCCGAGTAGACAATCTGGCCTTGGCGGATAGCAGGTATACCGGCATTCGAATGGATCAGCATATAGCCGTCGTCAGTCTCGCGAATGGCGCGGGCGACCTCAATCATACGGTCGCTGCCGCTGCCGCAGTTGGCCCCGACGATATCGACGCCAGCGTCGCGGAGTTTCTTGGTTGCCTTTTCGGGCGTATCGCCCATCATTGTGAACCAGCCGCGCGGCCCTTTGTCGTACATCATCGTTGACATGACTATCAGGTTGGTATGCTCCTTGGCTGCCTTGGCCGCCAGGACCGCTTCCTCGGAGGAGATCATCGTCTCTATAACGACAGCGTCGGCCCCGCCCTCTTCGAGTGCCGTGATTTGCTCGACGAAGGCATCATAGACCTCAGCGTCGGACGTTGTGCCCGCGTTACTTTCGAGGATCTCGCCCGTCGGCCCGACAGAGCCGACGACGTAGTGCCACGGCGACGCTACGACCATGGCGTGCTGCGCTGCCAGCCGGTTGATTTCACGCACGCGGTCGCCGTAGCCGTACTTCTTCAGCATGAAGTTGGAACCGCCAAACGATGTCGTTAGAACCATTTCGGAGCCGGCGTTGAAGTAGTCGGCGGCCATTCGGCGGATCAATTCAGGCTGGTCGAGGTTTAGCGCCTCTGGAGAACCGCCTGCTTCAAGACCGTGGGTCTGAAGGTATGTTCCGGTCGCGCCGTCGGACACGATAATGTCGCCGCGCGCTAGTCGTTCAAGTATTGTTGGATGTCCCACATCTCCCTCTTAACCTTCCTGCATCCAGGAGTCTATCGCGCCCAGCGTAGGGTCGCGCTTCCCGTCGTTGTGAAGATCGCGGATACGCGCTACAAAGTCTGCCGGGAACCCGGAATTGTAGCGCTCCGCCATCGTCACCGCGGCCTCCTCGGCTGTCCCGTCGACCTCGACATATTCGCCCCAATTCCATGCCATCAAATAGTCATCGGTACCGGCGCTGCCGTCGAACATGGAGATGGCGTCGGCGGCTTCCTGGAAACGGTCGTCGAGGGGCTTCGACACCTGCCCCGCGTCGTCCTGCCCTTGAACTTGTACTGGAATTTCCTTCCAGTACATTACCCGCACCTTTGCCATCGTATACGTTGGACCTCGATTCCGTTTGGAGTCAGCTTCCTATTATAGCTAAGGAGCGTGTAAAGGTCGAACGACGAGAACCAAAACGTCGGAGAGAAAACATCAAGCGTCAAACGTAATGTCGTAGGCCAAGGTGAGACGAAGCGGACAACTTTTTCGCAGAGTTACGATTGACGGTTCAGGTTTTTTCTTCTCACGCACTCACGATCCGTTCGCCGTCGATATCGAGATACATCTTCATCCGCAGAAACCAGGGGGTTCGGATCAGCAGAGCAGCGGAATGGTTGGGTAGGGGGACATCGAGGCTCACATCCATGTCGAACATGAGCTTGAGGCTCTGCCGTTCGGCGACCCGTTCACCGTTGAGCGCGACAGTGCAGAGACCGTTCGCCTGTGAGGCCATAACTCGAATCCAATTCTTCTTGTCGTTAGCCAGGTATATGTCCCACTGGACGTGCGGCTGCAGGACTGAGCGCATGAAGACCCAGGCGGCGAGAGTGTAGACGATGGCGACAACAATCGCCGCCACGACTACCACAACGCCCGAACGCTCCGGGCTATACACCGCGAGCATCGTCCCGACGATCACCGCGAAGAAACCCAGGACGAAAACCCAGACCGCCCAAGCGTGCCTGCTCTGTCTGGTGACTTCAGTGACGCTCATTTACTGTTTTATCCCGGATATTCCGTCGTACTTACGCCTTCGATCCTCTGGACAGGTGGTATTATGGCATACTACCCTCCCATGCGACGGTTGAGGATTGCGGCCCCACAACAGTGAGCAGGCAATTATCATGAGCTTTTTCTTCGTACAGATGGCCGACACCCAGTTCGGTATGTTCGCTGGATTCAGCGGGCTGACGGGCGAGGCGCTCGACAATATGCACCGCAGGGGTCTTCACCCGCCAGCGGTCGCTGCAACGGGTCTCGAAATAGAGACCGACCTGTATACCAGGGCCATCGCGGCTACAAACCGGCTGGGCGCGGCGTTCGCCGTCGTTTGCGGCGACTTGGTGAACAACCACGACAACCTGGACCAACACGCTGAGTTGGCGAGAATCACCGCGCAGCTTCGGGACGACATCCCCATGTACTGGGTTGCGGGGAACCACGATGTCCTTGAACCACCCACAGAACAAACGCTCGCCGCATACCGTAATCGTTATGGCCCGGACAACTACTCGTTCGACCACGAAGGCAGTCACTTTGTCGTGATCAACTCGACAGTCGTCCGCAACTCCTCGGAAGTGCCGCACGAGTGGGACGCCGTTTTGCACTTCCTTGAATCGGACCTGAGCCAGGCGCGCGACGGCGGCGCTGACAACATCGTCCTGTTCACTCACCACCCGCTCTTCCTCTCATATTTAGATGAAGTGGATAACTGGTTGAATGTACCTCATGAGCGGCGAACGGTTGTTGTCGACTTGCTGAAGCGCTACGGCGTCACCAACGCCTTTGCCGGTCACTGGCACCAAAACAACGATGCCTACTACGGAGACCTTGAAATTACCGCGTCGGGCGCTATTGGGTGCCCGCTCGGTCGCGACCCATCGGGTCTTCGCGTAGTCAAGGTCTACGACGACCGTATCGAGCACGAGTATTTTGGCTTAGACGAACTGCCAGACAGGGTCGAGCTTTAGCGGACAACGCTGACTGCTAGGCCCCTCTCTATCTCTCCCCTGCTTGGGGAAGAATTAAGTAAGGAGTGCCCCTCACTTCTCAGCGGGCCCCTCGTTTCTCCACCAGCGTAGTTCGTTGCTGCCACGCTCTGCACAGGCAACGATATCGAGCCGTCCGTTACCAGTCAGGTCGACCAGTATCGCCTGAGTGACGTTGGACCAGCCTTCCTTCAATATCTGCATGTCCCAGGGCCCCGTTGGATCACCCCGGTGCTTGAAGAGGGCCAGTCTGCCATCTTCGCCCCACGCCGTCGCCACGACCTCGATCTGACCGTCCCCGTCGATGTCGGCCGCCACTGCCTCGAAAGCCATTGGGAAGCCATTGGCAATAACGTGCTTCTTCCAGGGGACCGTTTCAGGAGACCCGCCGTTTTCATACCACACGATCTGGTTTAGCCCCTCGTTCTCGGGATCATCGGAGCCGCGCAAGGCCATAACCACGTCGATGTTGCCGTCGCCGTTCATGTCCACCGGGTGGCCGTGCATCGGCCCAGGGCTGTCGTCGATGACGGATTTCTGCCAGGGCTGGTTGGCCGGGTCACCCGGATTTCTGTACCACATGACCTGATTGCCCGTGAAAGCCGTTCCGAGCAGGTCGGGGTGTCCATCGCCGTCAAAGTCAACAGCATGAATGGCGCGGGTCTCGCCAATGTTATCTTCGATCATGTGCTTCACCCACTCGCCGTCGCGGTTCTCGAACCAGGCAAAGTGATTGCCGATTCTCCAGCTCGACGCGGCCACGTCCAGGTCCCCATCACCGTCCAGGTCGGCAACCGTCAGATCGTATGCGCCGGGGAGTTCGCCCTCTGTAATATAGTGATGCGTCCACGAGGCGCTGTCTCGTGGGTCGCCGTCGTACGCGAAATACAGAAGACAGCCGTTCGTGTTGTCAACCGACACGATCTCCGGTTTTCCGTCGCCGTTGATGTCGGCGATAGCGTGCCGTTCGAGCCACTCACCGACTCGCCGACGGATCACATGATGGGTGAAGTTGCCGTTGCCGTCGTTCTCAAACAGGTACAGGCCGACGTTGGTGTCTACGGCTACTAAATCCAGGCTGCCATTGCCGGTCATGTCGACGGCCGAGACGGCGTAGGCATACGCGAAGCCCTTGTGTATCAATTGCTCGCTGAACCGGATGATCTCCCTGCTCCTGGGAGAGGCACTTTGGGGTGAGGGACGCATGAACCTAGCATTTGCCCTGGCGAAGTAGGCTTCCATCGGCTGGAAATAATGGTCTTCCCACCATTGAGGGGTGAAGAGCCGCTGTTCCGGAGGTAGTCCCCAGTGGCGAATCTTGATCGTCGCCCCATCTGCCGGAGAGCCGGGCAGTCCTCCCCAGTTGGGACCGGTGACAAAAGTGATCTCGACCTGCGACTCGAAGACACGCCCGCCTGGCTCCTCGGCGTTCCAGACCTGCACGATGCGATGGTACGGCTCCGCTTCCAGAGTTCGACCCGTGATCAGCCCGTCGGCGTAGCTGAACGATTTACCACGACTAGGGTTGATTGCCGCTGCTCGGCCCGTCATACCACTGTGCTCATCACTATCCAACCACGCCTCAAACAGACGCTTGGGGGTGGCCCGAACTATTCGTGCGGTCTCGTAGGTGCTTGGCATCGGTGATCTCCAGTCGTCGTTGCAGGGTTTGCCGCGAGTATACGGATCATTCCAGCGACTACGCAACAGGTCAGCACGCGACGACTGTGGACGCCAATCTATAGCGTAAACACATTGATGTTTGTATAATCAAGCAAGACCCCCGTGGAGATATACGGATATTGAATGAAATTCTTGGGATAGTGCCGACGGTGCTAATCGCCACCGCCGGTGGATACCTGCTGGGTGCGCTGCCGCTCGCGTATCTGATCAGTCGTCGTCACAGCGACGTAAACATTTTTGAAGTCGGTACCGGCCTTCCGGGCGCGTCGAACGTCCGGCGAAACGTGGGCAAGCTTCCTGCGGTCATGGTCTTGACGGGAGACATGGCGAAGGGTGCGCTGGCGATAATGCTTGCCGATTTCATGGGAGTCGAGAGCCCGTGGATACTGCTCCCCGCGGGCGCAGCCGTTGTCGGACACTGGAAATCCATGTTCACCGGCTTCCGCGGTGGCGACGGCCTCGCCACCCTCGGCGGCTCCATCTTTGGGCTGTTCCCTATCCTGGGATTCATTAGCCTCGCGGTGGCTTCGCTCGTCGCTCTTGGCGGACAGAAGATTCCCTATTCTTCGCTATTCAGCATTGTATTCGGGTATGGCACCTTGGCTGCGTTGACGGTCTATTACGATGGTGACACGACTCTCGTGTTCGGCATGGGCGGCCTCTCGGGTCTTGTCCTTGCACACGCCCTGCTCGGCCACAGACGCCGCCGGCATGTCCCGGAATGGGACGACATCGGCGAATCCACGGGCATCACAGAGCAACCGTAAAAACTAGCCTGGATCGTTTCCTCGTCGGAACTCTCAATCCAGTGCCACGCATGTGGTCGTGCGCACGACGCCATCCAACGAGTGAATCTTCTCGTTGACGAGAGAACTGATCTCCTGGATAGTCGGCGCCTCGATGGTCGCGACCACGTCAACAGGCCCCGTCACGCGCACCACGTCGATGATTCCCGCTTGCCCCACGAGGCTGCTTACAAGGGATGTTGAGTACCCGGCCGCCATCTCGATCAAGATGAATGCTCGAACCATTTCGTACTCCTGCAGGTGAACATAGGCAACCAGCATATCCCCAGCGAGTGGGAAGTGGCAACCGAACTGGCAGGTCCGAGAGTTCCTCGATTACGCTCGATAGCCCCATATGGCGATAAACGGCGTAGCGATCGCGGCGGCCGTCGATACGAAGAGAGCTGCTATTGGGAAACTCACGGTCGTGTCGCCGCCACCTTGGTCCACAACCTCCAATGGGGGAGGGTAGATACTTGCCAGCGCGACGGCCGTCCAGACGACGATGATCGCGGTGTGGCCCAGACCTGTTTTCGTTGCTCCATGTCCCCTCCTCAGATCGAAAGCCTGAAAACCGAAACGTAAAGCGTCAAACGTAATTTGTTGCGACGTTGACCAACAGTGTGTCGCCTACCCAAAGGTCATTAGGTCTGACGTTTTTCCTAACGTTTGCTCACTCAATCGTCGCCGAGCCGTTTGAAGTCCTGATTACAAGCCCCGCCTCGCCACCGCCGATCTCGCCGCGCAGGGAGTTCCGACTTGGTCCGGTTGTCAGAATCGGATAGCGGTTCTTGATCGAGCCGTTGCTAGTGGCCACGTCCAGATCGATGCTGGGGGTGCCGAGCACTGTAACCGTAACGGAGCCGTTGGACGTCCGCATGCGATTGCTCCCGTCGGGCACCAACTCCGCCTTGACCTCAATGCGGCCGTTGCTGGTCTCGACGTCGAACTCGCCTTTGCCATCGGTTACTGTTATCGAGCCGTTGGAGGTCTCCAGGCGTGCCGAGCCCTCGTAGCCGTCGATCTCGATGGCCCCATTGCTGGTGTCGGCTTGCAGATCACCGACAATATTCCGTGCCACGATTCTGCCGTTAGACGTGTCGAGACTGCCCGATGCCTGGAACCCATCAATCTCGATTCGGCCATTGCTCGTCACGAGGCGGTACGACGTGTTGACCGGTGCCGTTATCTCGATGTCTGCCCCGGGACTATTCCCGATGTTAAACACGCCGCTCGGCCCCGTGCGCCGTACGTCCACGACGACCTTGTCGCCTTTCTGGGACACGCTGTATTCCAGCTTTTCGGGCCCCTTCAGCGTGGTCTTGACCGTTATCGTGAAATCGGTGCCCGGAACGACATCGATCCGCCCGTTCTCCGTGCGAACGTCGAGGGCCGGGTTTTCGGTCACCGTGAACTCGTCATCCCTAACCTCGGTGGCGAGCGTGCTGCCATCGACACTGACGCTCACGCAAGCGGCAGCCAAGACAGCAGTCGCGATCACGGCGGCGATACTCCAGTGCCGAGCTTTCTTGTGTATGTAGGTGGTATATCTCATAGAGGCTGGCCGAAATGGCCCTCTCATGACAATTATCGAGGAGAGCACCCTGGACTGGTATCGCCAATCATATTGATGTTGTACGACATATACGTATGACCGTCCATAGCCCGTAGGGTCTATTGGGCTCGTTATAAAGAACTAACGCGTGTCCGATGGATCGGACGGCGGCATGGTTACGTTGCACTATGCCATTGAGCGCGCATTAACAATCACGATTTGGTACAAAGTCGCGACGCCGCTATAATGGAACGCGCCTGTGACCTGATGGGCGCAATTCGCTTGATGGAGAATTTTGCACAATGACTGTAATGACTGGCAAGCACGCGATGATGCAGATGCTGCAGGCCGAGGGCGTTAAGTACGTCTTCGGAAACCCCGGCACCAGCGAGAGCGCCATGATGGACGCCATCGAGCACTACCCGGACCTGAACTATGTTCTCGTTACCCAGGAGGGGGTAGCCGTCGGCATGGCCGATTCGTATGGGCGGGCGACCGGCAAGCCTGCGTTCGTCAACATTCACATCGAGACAGGTCTCGCGAACGCCATTAGCTTGATGCACAACGCCCACGAGGGCGGCTCGCCGATGGTCGTCACCTCTGGCAACAAGGACATCCGCGAACTAGCTCATGAGCGCACCGACTTGGCGGCTATGGTGCCGCAGTTCACCAAGTGGACGGCGGAGGCTACCCACGCCGAGCAGGTGCCATTCTTCCTGCGCCGCGCCTTCAATGAATCCAAGACCCCGCCAACCGGCCCGACATACGTTGGGTTCTCCGCGAACTCAATGGACGACGAGGCCGACTTTAACATCTTCCCCTCGTCGCAGGGTTACCATCGCACCGCGCCTGACGTGCAGGCCATTGAGGACGCGACGCGTATTCTGGCCGAGGCATCGAACCCGATCATGATAATCAGCGACCGTATCTCGCAGTCCGGTGCGTCCGGCGAGGCCGTGCGATTGGCTGAACTGCTTGGCTGCCCTGTCCACACGACGATCATGCACTCCGAAATGAACTTCCCCGAATCGCATCCCCAGTTCCGAGGCACCATCCGGCTGGCGTACCCTGAGTCTGAACAAATATTGAACAAAGCCGACGCGGTTCTTCTCGTCGGCAAGATGGCTTCGGGCTACTACATGTTCTCCAAGCCGCGCCTCGACTACTTTGGCCCGAACACCAAGCTCATTCATATCGATACCGACCCGACCCAGGTAGGCACGACACAGCGCACCGCCGTGGGCATCGTCGCCGACCCCAAGGTGACGCTGGCCGACCTTACCGAGTCGCTCGACGCTGGCATGTCCGGCTCCGCGCGGGAGGCAGCCAAGGGCCGAGCGGCTGTTCTTGCCGAGGAGAAGCGGGCGCAGCGAGCCGCATGGGACAAGAACTTGAAAGCGCAGTGGAACGACTCGCCGATGACCCGTGAGCGCATGGCGTACGAGATCGCTCAGGCTGTCCCGGACGACACCATCATCGCCGACGACTCGGTCACCGCCCGCGACGCCGTACACTCCGCCTTCCAGTTCGACGAGCCGCAAAGCTTCTACGCAGGACGCGGTGGCGCTCTCGGCTGGGGCATGGGCGGGACTCTGGGGGTGAAGTTGGCGCACCCCGACCGGCCAGTCGTTGGCATCCTCGGGGACGGCAGCGCCATGATGACCGTGCAGGGCCTCTGGACTGCCGCAACTTACAACATCCCAGTGGTCTACGTAGTCTGCAACAACGGTATGTACCGAGTGCTCAAGGTCAACATGAACGCCTACAAGACTCTCGTCGAGGGCCAGGAAACTCCGACCAGCAAGTATATTGGTATGGACTTCCCGGTGCCGTTTGACATCGCCGGTATGGCCGAGGCGATGGGCGTGTATGGCCGGAAGATAGAAAATCCAGCCGACATCGCGCCGGAGATCGACAAGGCATTGGCATCGGGCAAACCGGCGGTACTCGACGTGATAATCGACGGGAAGGTGTAACAGGTTTCGGGTGCTAGGTGTTTTCTAAAGTCTTCCTCCTCTCCAAAAGGGAGAGGTCTGATACGTCCCGACTCGTCATCGGGACTATCGGGACTCTCGACAAGGTCGGAGATTGAGGTGAGGGTGTTCCAATCGACGCAGAACGACTACACAAGCTGTTAGACGACTTCAAGGCCGACCGAATTGATTCGGATACCGCCGTTGCCCGGTTGACCGAACTGCCGTACCAGGACCTCGGCTTCGCCAAGGTAGACCACCACCGAGTCATCCGCACAGGATTCCCGGAAGTCGTCTTCGGGCTGGGCAAGACCCCAGAGCAGATTGCGAAGCTAGCGTCTGCACTGCTGGAACAGTCCGATACGCTGCTGGTCACCAAGACGACCGTAGAAGCGCACCTAGCGGCTATCGAATCGGTACCTGACGCCATTTTCAACGAGACGGCCAAGATGATCACCGTCGACCGACGCAAGGATGTTGAACTTACTCCCGGCGTGGTTGTGGTAAGCGGCGGGACCTCCGATCTGCCGATAGCGACAGAGGCCGCCATCACAGCAGAGATCATGGGGTGCCAGGTCGAGCGCGTCATCGACGTGGGTGTAGCAGGCATTCATCGCCTGTTCGCTCAAATGCCGACGATTAACGAGGCCAAGGTCATCGTTGCTGTGGCGGGTATGGAAGGCGCGCTGCCTTCGGTCGTTGGTGGACTGGTTAAGGTGCCGGTCATCGCCGTGCCTACCAGCATCGGTTACGGAGCCAGTTTCGAGGGCCTCGCTGCGCTTCTCGCAATGCTCAATAGCTGCGCTGCGGGCGTCTCGGTCGTCAATATCGACAACGGCTTCGGCGCGGGCTACATGGCCGCCATGATCGTCCTTGGCCAACACCCATCACCCAACAGCTAACACCCTCCCTTGCGGCCCGATCTCAGACCCACTACTATTTAACGCATGCCCGACCCATTCGCAGAATTCACCAACGTATCGAGGCTTCATCCTGAAGCCCTCGGTCAGCCCGGCGGTCGAACCTTCCGCATTCTCGTGAACAGCGGGAGCAGCGGCGCGACCATCTGGCTCGAAAAGGAGCAGCTTCTCCAGATGGCGCTGGCCGTTAACCAGTTGGTCGCCGCAGCCCCTGAACTGCCTGACGGTGGCTCGACAATTGACTTGGCGTCACGCGAGGCTCCTCCGGCAACCAGCATGGAGTTCAAGCTCGGTAAGCTGGTGCTGGGTATCGAAGGCACGGTGATGAAGTTCATCATCGACGTGTACGAGCAAGACGATGAAGACGGCTCCGATGCCCTCCTCCGTATCTGGGGCGACAAAGACCAGTTTATGGAGTTCGCAGACAACGCACTGAAGGTCGTCACTTCTGGCCGACCTATCTGCGTGCTCTGCCATCAGCCCATCGACCCTGAAGGTCACAAGTGCGCCCGCACCAACGGCCACGGCCTACATCCCATCGAAGAGTTGGAGCCACCGCCGCCCGCTTCCGTGTATGGGAATAACGGGGCTACTTCCTCCGCCAGAGAGCGTTGGGTAATGTTAGGAGGCGGACAGGCGTGGGCGAAATTCCGAGCGAAAAGCACAGGCCCGACACCTATAATCATCAAACTGCGTGGGCCCGAAGCTATCATGCTCTGCAACCCTGTCCCAGTACTTACCGGACTAACATAGCTCGTGGACGAACCATCTGTAGGCAGGGTCAGTATGAACTGAGGCCTGGACAGGCTCGGTCATAAAGCCGCTCCGACTCGGAATGAACCCCCAATCTCAGGGGCTACGGATTTATCACCACTGAACGAATATCGGCATCACCACGTGGACGTAGTTGTCGTTGCCGACGGGCTTGAGGACTCCGGGGCTAGAGGGAGTGGTCGTTTCGAGGGCAACTTGGTCGGTTTCCAGGACGTT
>Ga0114996_10006688_pt1 | contig 13203 bp, 7 predicted proteins | sample ArcticOcean_MG_C_4_FD_87039 | JGI IMG/M metagenome (GOLD analysis project Ga0114996, IMG submission 87039) | Marine microbial communities from western Arctic Ocean - ArcticOcean_MG_CB4_134 | ecosystem: Environmental > Aquatic > Marine > Oceanic | place: Arctic Ocean: Canada Basin | collected... | reverse complement strand
GGCAACTTGAGTCGTTCGATCGTGGCTTCGATCTGTACTGCTAAACCGCTCCGTGGCGTGCCACGAGGCAGTCGTCCACGCTTCTGCCCAACTAACACAGTTTGTGCCGCAGTGGCAACCGCACGGCCGCGCCCCCATAAATCTCCTTGCACGAGTGAGGTTTCGATCGCCTCCAGTAATTCGCCACGTCCCGGCGCCGGTTGCCTGCGTAGCCGACTCAAGTCGCGGGCCAGTCGAACGATCTCTGTGGCGTCAGGCGTCCCCGCCACGTGCCCTTCGCTACGCAACTCGCGGCACAGTTCGACCGCCAGATTGGTGATCAGTCGGTTGGCTTCATCCGGGCTGGTAGCGGCCAACATCGTCTGTTGCCAAACGGGGTCCATCACTCCGGCCGGATAACCGCTACGTTGATCCAACTGGGCGAACGAGTAGGACACCAGCGATGTAGTGGGGGAGTCGGATGTGTCGGCCGCCGGCGAATTCACCTGCTCCGGCGGTGGTGACCACAGAATCGGCTCCTCCAACAACGCCGCGGCATGGAACGAGCCGATCACGGCAGCCGCATGCGCAGGCGCATCTGCGATGGCAGTTCGCATCGCCGCTTCTCGATGGGCATCCAACAGTGAAGGTCCGCCGGAACTATGACGTACCATCCAACCGAATGACAATGCCGCCTTGCGAATTGCCTCTGGTGTGGATCCTGCGGCAGGCGTTTCGACCAGCTGTTCCCACAACTCGCCGCTGTCGCGGGCGGCGTGGCGGTGCAACAGATGTTCCAATATCGGTTCAAACTGAGCGTCGCTCTCGTCGCCTTCAGCATGGCAATGGGACTCGACTCTGGCCGAGGCGGCGAGGTCCAAGTCACAGGGGATCACGGGTACGTCGTGCGCGGCGGCCCAGCGAATCGCCGCTAGCTCGGGCGAGAAGTCAGCCAACGGGTAGAACGAAAGCAAATGTGCCTCACCACATGCCGCCAAGGCGACGGGTGCTTCGAGGTCGTCGCGCCCTAGATAGTCAAGCCACGCTGCGAACTCAGGCGGCATTTCCAACAGAATCGCCTGCGGACCAAATTCGTCTAGTAGACGCGGCATGACCCGCGCCAATGCAGCGGAATGATGCCGCACTCCGATCAGCAACGGTGTTCTACAGCCGGTCAATCGCGGAACAACATCATTAGGTAAATCACCAGGCATCGGCTAGTCACCTAATTCCGCTTCTTCCAGAACGTCGCGCAATTCGTACATCCGTTTCCAGACGGCGTCGTCCTCGCTACGACGACGAACGGGCCCGTCCCAGTACGCCAGCAGACGATCACGATCTTCCTGATTGTCCTTCAGCACGACCCCCAGCAAATAACCAGGCAAGAGTGAGACGGGATCCCGGTGGCCTGCAAAAAATGTTCCCTGCCGGGTAATCGCGGCCGCTACGGTGACCGCCTCGGCCGTGCTCATAACCGCCGCCGGCCGTTCGACATTCCAACCTTCTTCCGTGCGACCCTCGCGAAGGTCGCGGAATGACGTAACCAACAATTCCAGCAGCTTTTCGTCAATGTTGGCGGCGGTATTCGACTCGCTGAGCACTGCCACCGCACGACTGCCCACGAGTTGTACTTCTTGCTTGGCATCGGCAATCGGCATGACCGTTTCAAAGTTAAGCCGGCGTTTCAAGGCGGCCGACATTTCCGAAACGCCTCGGTCACGCAGGTTAGCGGTTGCAATCAGGTTGAAGCCAGGCGCTGCAAAGATACTGCCCTCCGAGCCTTCCAATTCGGGGATCATCATGCGGCGCTCGCTCAGCACACTAATCAGGGCGTCTTGCACTTCGGGCAAGCAGCGGGTGATCTCTTCGATTCGGACCAGCTTGCCCAACCGCATAGCCGTAACCACGGGCGAAGGGACTAGCGCCTCTGGCCGCGGTCCGCGATCGAGCAGCATGGCATAGTTCCATCCGTAACGCAGATGATCCTCGCTGGCGCCGGCCGTGCCCTGAATGGTCAAGGCACTCGATCCGCTAATGGCTGCCGTTAGCAATTCACCGAGCATACTCTTGGCGGTGCCAGGCTGGCCGACCAGCAACAGACCGCGCTCACCGGCCACGGTCACCACGCACCGTTCGACCAGCGCCCTCGGCCCAATAAATTTCGGGGCGATGACCATCGACTTGGGTACGCCTTCCGGCAAGTCGGCGGACGCTGGTGCTCGAATCGACTCACCTCGCGACCCACTGATGAAGTCCACAACCCTTTCCGGCGATAATAGCCAGCCACCCGGTCGTGGCGCGGTATCGCTGGCCGCCAAGAATACCAATTCTTCGGCGTAGCGTTCCTCGGCCGCCGGTTGCTGCACGGCTGTGGACTTGCTGCCCGTTGCTGGTGGAGTACCGGAGGATTGGCCGGCGACATTGCGTGCTGTTTTCTTTTTGGCCATGGTTATTTCTTTTTACTTCGCTTTCGTTTGACTTCTTCATAACGTGGCACATCGCCATCGCACACTCTCTGCCATGCGGCTGCGAATAGATCTTCAAAGGGCCGGAGTACCATCGGACCGCCCACCGGAAACGGCTCCCGCGAATCGAATTCTACTTCCACTAGGTGGGACACCTTCCAAGTTTCAATCGGGAGCCATGGCGACTTCAATTCGGTCCATTCGCCTGGCAAGAAAATCGTCCGTCCCGCACGTGCCCGTTTCGCTTCTAGGACAAGTTTGCGTTTCAGCAGTTCTGCCATTGCCTTCTTGTAGGTTGCAGCAGACCAGTCGTTCCATCGGCGAACGTTGGCGGTTGTAGGATCGGGCAATGCTAACACCTGAGCGTACAGAATGGCGGCTTCTTCACCAACCTTGTGTTTCTTCTGAACCTGCTCGACGATGTTTGGCGCTGTATGCAACGGATGCTGACACCAGGAGTCGGGTGGCACATGGTCGGCCACCACGGATTTGAACAGTTTTTGAAATCCAGGACTCTTGATAAGAGAAACCACCGGTACCGCCGTCTCACAATAGCCAAACTCTTCTCCGGCACCCATCGCGTGAATGCCGAGTAGTCGCGTCAGGTCGGACTCATCGTTCAGTTTGGCGGGTCGAAATCCAATCATGACCATATGATGCGCATCGGAGGCTACGCCAGAAATCAGCTCGTCGTCATAACGCGCCAAACGATCTTTGCTATCGATCTTGGTCTTGCCCAGATACTGATTGGCCCATTCAACGGGTGTGAGCTTTTTCTTTTGATCCTCGCCGTAAAAGTGCATCTGCTGCAAAGACAGCAGTACTTTGGAACTATTCAGCAGGGCAGTCGTCTGTTTGATCAGCCCAGGCATATAGGCACGAGCATCGTGCGCCGCCGCCGTTTCGCTGTGAATCATGGCCACGAGTTGTACAATCGAACGAAGTTCATCGACGCCGATGATTTGTCTCTTCTTTTCGGTCGATTGAAGTTCAAGATTTCGGTAGTTCGTGTTGGTCGATCGAATTTCGATCTGAGTCGGTTGCAACAGCGGGTGCATTGTTGGTTCGGCGGCGATCGCTAGCAGTACCTCATGGTCGACACTTTGCCAGCGAGAAATCGTGCAAAGCGACGAAAGGCGTTTTTGCATCGCCGCCTCCAGCGGCAGACGCTTCGGCATCTTCGCCCGCCAGACTTTTTCGATGGCGTCCAGCACCGGTCCGCGATCATCGGCTAAGGGTGCCGCCATTCCTCTCGAAACGACTGCCGAGAACAATTGCGAACGAACAGACTGCTTCAAGTTCTGCAATGACTGGCGTGCCGCCGCGGCGTCGATAACTTTGCAGCCGAGCGCCTTGCGCAAGTTGGCAGGCAAGAAATTGTTCTCATAGCTGTCCATTCCCACGCCAGACATCCAGATCAGGCCGATTTCCGTTGGCGAAGCCTTTAGAGTTTCAGCAACGTCGGCCAACTCCTGCTTGGTCGGCAGCGGCGGTTCTTCCAGCAACTTGACTGCCGTAATGAATGCATCGACTTGGTCTCGATCGAAATCGTTCTTGAGCTTGACTACCTTTTTCACTTCAAATCCGGGCGGATCACCTGGGGCGTCGGCAGTCGAATATCGCAAAAAGTAATACGGGAAATCGGCATCGTATTCGTTATTCTCGATGGCGACGAACCGGTCTTTTCCGTTGACAATCGTGAACGCGCGACCGCTATTGACTTCGACGTCGTATGAACCATGCTTCTTCTTCGCCCCTGGCGGCAAACCCACCATCACAGCAAACTCGCCAGGCAGTTCGGCAATGCCGAGATCACGCCAGAACTCAAGCAAAGGAAGCCAGGTGACATCGCTGATTTTCTGCGAGTCGTTCTTGTTCGCCGTAACGTGCCAAAGAACCTGCCAACAACGATTCGACAAATCGTCCAAGATGGCAAACCACACATGTTTGGTCCTCGGCAGCTCAATGTCGTTTGCCTCGCCCTTGAGGAATTCGGCCACTTCTTGCAAATGTGTACTGAGCGACGCCGTGGACTCTCCATAGGACTCCACCTCTTTCAGCCCCCAATGGGCACTGGCCTCGTCGACCTTCTGACTTGCAGCAAGCGTGCTGGGCGTCGATTTCTTCTTTGAATCGGCGGCCATCTTTTCGCGTTTGATGATCAGCTGGATTCCCTCAAGTTCGGCCAGTTCAACCACTCTTGCCACGCCGAGTACCATCCGAGGTGGTGCTTTGGGCAACAGCGCCTTCACCGCCGCGGTGAGCCTCGGCAGCGCCGAACGCTCGCTGCGCTTCGCGCCCCGCGCCGCGTGTCTCTCATCTCGATCATCCCCTGCCGAATTCAGCAGCTCCGAGCACTGTTCCAGAGAGATCGAACGTAGGATCTTTGAAGACGATTCGTCTCGAAGTTGCAGCAGGTGCCAGAAATACGTCGGCAACACGGTCGCTTGTCCACCCGCATAGCTGGCGATGTCGCTCAGGTCTGCAACGACTGTCGAACCGGTGGCGTCCCAGAGATCGATGTCGTCGCCTGACATCGGAAGGAATTCGTCAGTGCCTGGTTGCTGAAGCAGGCCGACCGGCGGGACTGCTTGCCCCGCCAAGAGCAAAGGCTGTTCCCAGCGGCGGCCATCGATGCCCTCGCCACAGAAACTGCCATCCCTGCGTTGAATCGACTTCCATCCAATTAGGCCGTTCTTTACGCCCAGTGGAAAGTCCTCTGCGCCCGCTGGTGCCGGCATCAGTTCTGAGAGACCGAACGCTACCATGCCGCCGTCGGTCTTTTCAAACCAGGGTGGCACACTTTCGCGTATGGCCTTGCCGGTCTCTGGATCTACCTCTCGAAAGCTCCAAAGCCAATCTCCCGTCTCGTTGTCATATTCCTGAATCAGTCTCCAGAAACGGTCACCATCGTGGAAGTAATTCTCACTTCCTGGTAACTTCTTATCGCCGGACCGCACAGCATGTTGTCCCAAGAAAACGCTGCCATCGGCCAGTTGTGTGGCTCTTCGTTCGTTGTCGTCTTCGTAGCGGTACTCAGCTTCATACTTCTGTTTCGGATCGCTGAGCCAAAAGAAGCGATTGTTCCAACTCTTGTCACGATAGTTGACGGCGAAGTCGTTTCCGACAACCGTCACATCGACGTCCTCGATTGATTTTGGCAAATGCAGTTCGTGTTTTTCGACCTCACCGTTCGAGCGACTCACATACGCATGAACTTTGTCGACGACCACGATGTCAGGGAACGTCAAGGAGAGATTGGAGTCGCCGTATTCTGGAATTCGGATCTTGACACCATGTTCGTCGACAATCTTCTCAAGGCCGGGCAACCCGTACTCATCAAACACGCCTGCCTGCAATGTTCTTTGCAGCACCTCAACGGGATCGATTGCTGCAAGACGCTCCGCTAGGTGAGGGAACAGACGTAACGTATCAGGCCAGAATGTCGCCTTCAGACGGTCACTCGCGCGTTTGAAACTGGCCAGGCCAGTGCCTTCGAGTTGGTCCAACAGACTCGTGGCGTGGGCGCACCATAGTTCGGTAATCCCGGCGCGATCAGCGGCTGCAAGTGGAAACGCCTGCCGCTGGATTTCGGGTTCGTTCCACCCTCCACCCGAAGACGCACCTCGGCACGTCAGCGCTTCATCCATTGCGGTCATGATGGCCGCACAGAAACGGTCATCCCGCCACGATTTGACCAAGTCTTGATTCCGAAGCGAATGATCCTGGTCGGCCGCCAACCAGCCATCGAACTTCACACTTACATCCGAAGGCGGGTCTTCCACCTTGATTCCTAGAACCAGGGCCGCCTCAAGTACGTCGATGTCGATCTCGTCGGAGTGATAACTGCCTTCAATCGACAACGGGAGAGGTGTCCTCTCCTGCTTTAGTCGAGGTGATAATTTTTCGAGCATCTCCAACGTCCGTGCAGGTGCTGGCACCTCGTCGCGAACAATCCGCCCAAACCAAATAGCTACGGGCTCACCCAGTGGCGGTGCATCCTTGTGCTCGTCTTCCCACAGAAACTCGAACACTCCCCAGGATGCGAGTAAGTCTAACCAGACGCCTACCTTACTCTCTCCGTAGTACCGTTCGACCGGTTTGGTATGCCGTAACAAAGCGACTGCAAATGCTGGATTATGGGCGACGATTCGTGCGCAATGTTTGCTGCAATACTTCCAGAACTGGTTGGCCGTACGCCCCATGGCTGGTGTGTCAATCACCTCTTCCAGCCACTTTTCAAGTTCTTCGTTTCCGTCCAGTTTGGCCGCTTTCGCGATCTTGATCAGATCTTTCGGTAGCGCGGCCCAGGGTGGCATGCCGCCAAGAGTTCGACGCGTGCAAAGATCGCGGAAAATTACAAACGCCTCGTCTGCCGGATACTGTGCCAGTAAGTCGTCGGTGTATTCGGACAAAGCCTTGCCAGCCAGACAGCCCGCCAAGACAAACTCCAGCACGACATCGCGGCGCCGGGCTCGGTCCGACTCCAGCGCATGAACCCGCTCGGCCTCCAGCGATTTGGTAAGAGCGCGGCCGGCGTACGTTTGATTGCCGAAGTCCTTGTAGGTCCGTCCGGCCTCTTCCCAGAACGGTGGCAGGAAATGCCGCGCCGAACGACCAAGTTCCTTGCCCATTTCGGTATAGGTATCCCAGGCGTGCCCTGGTTTCGACTTTGCCTTTCGCGCGGTTGCCTTCATTCGTTTAACCAGATCGAGCGCATAGTGGGCGTTGTCTGGGTCATTGATCAGCGCCCAGGCGGCAAAGCCTAGACTTCGTCGCTGCCCGATCGCCAATGGTTTGGAAACTGCTGGCGCATCGAATCCTAAAAACTCCATCGCCAGATCTTCCGCCTGCCCCAGGCGGTCCGAGGCAAGCCGAATCACTGGCCGCTCGCCCAGGGAGGGATGCCCGTAGGTTCTTGCCACGATCTGTTCCGTGGCTGCCGCATCAACTTGTTTGGTCTTCACCGAAACCAGACCGCCCGCGTCGAGTTGAGCTGTAGTCTTGCTCATTCGTCCTCTCCTTCCCTCTTTTCAACGGTCCGTTTCGCATAAATGGCCGATGCCATCTGCATCCCTTCGCTGAACGTCACCGGTCCGATCTCAGCGATCGTCTGCGGTGTCTGGTCGTTATCAACGAAAATCAACTCGCCCGTGTAAGCTTCTGATTCTGGGTACTCCCCGCCAATCCAGTACCGCGCTTCGATCGGTGTGGCGTTTTCCCAGATCTTGTTACAGGCGCAGCCTCCGCGTACCGGAAAGCCTAGACGACGGCAGTGAGACATTGCATAGTTCAGTTGTTCAAATTTTCCGTTGGTGAAATCTGCGATCTGTGATTGTTCCTTCTGCTCCTCTGTGGCCGCGAAGATCGGCCGGAAGAGCTGCTCCACGGCCTGCGAAAAATCCATATCTGCGGCGATCTCGCGCAGATCATCCAGGCCATCGATCAAGATCGGATGGGGAATCAATATCTGTTTCGCCTTGATCCACTGAGTTTCACCATCACGATCCACGACGCCGATTCCCCTCTTAGCATCGATTCCACGTAGCAACCCGGTCTGCGCTGCAACTGGCTTGAGCTTCGCGTCGACTGGCGTGACAACTAGGTTGCGGAGCATGTCGCTCCAATCGGGATCAGGCCAGACTGACAACACCACTTCGCTTGGGACGGGTAGGGATCGAAGCATCCACATTTCGACGCGTCGGAGGCACTCGGTACGATGGTCCACCAGCCATTCGCACATCGCCAAAAGCTGTTCGGCCAATTCAGTCTCTTTGAGCCACTTCGGAACCGAAGCGAGCTTCTTTCCGGCTGGATTACGGCAGACCAGTTTTCCAGCCGCGACGCCCAGGGTGTATTCCTTCTCCGCCTCAAGCCAAGGTAGAGCGTCCCAAACGGTGCCCCCGCCGCTCTGTTTCTTTTTCTGCTTCGTTTCCTGTGCGGCGGTCGCATTCGTCATCGATTAGGCTCCGGATTCGACGCATTGGAGAGACCGAATGAGCAATGCATCTATTTGGGGGGCAGGAGACGCTCGCGTCAAGTAGCCCGACTGACGGGGCCGACGGCGCAAACCTTTCGACATGGACGTCCAACGGGCGAACTTCGGCACCGTGGCGTCTTGTGATTGTCACTGAGGCGGTGGCTCAATCTCACACGCGGAGAAATCTGCAAAGGTGGCCGAGCGCGAAAGGTGAAAATACTCAACCCACGGTGAAATACTTTGTTAGGTTGAGTTTAGATCATATCACGGAGATTTCGCCCGTGAGCTCTGCGATAGCCCACAGGTTCTATCCGTCGGCCAACGGTTCACCATACCGGCCAGGATAAGGAACTATCGATCGCGGAAGCACTCCAGATGGTTGGGCAATCTGCGTAATTCTCGTCACCGCCAGCTCCCGCTGTTTCAGTTAGCGCGATTGCTCGCCTGTCGACTTCCGTTGGCACCCCGTCTCCAGGGCATGCAGAAGCCAATATCGTTGGCGCCACGGTTTGCGGCAGGACCTCAAAACATTGAGTTGCCGCAGAATGTTACAATGGTCTCGACTTGAGCCCGTCGTCGCAACTCTCGCCGTTCGTGTTGACCGATAGCCATAGGAGGTTTTCCCATGTGTGCAAAACTCCTCAGCCTTGTCTTGATTACGTTGGTCAGTGTCACAGGGGTCGCCCGCCCGGCAATCGCCGCGACGATTCGCGTTCCTGGCGATCAGCGAACGATTCAGGCCGCCATCGATGCGGCGAACACGGGAGACACCGTGCTGGTCGGCCCGGGGACTTACAAAGAGCGGATCCGTATGAAAGACGGGATCACGCTCAAAAGCGCCGGCGACGATACCCAAGGCAAGCTTGGTCTGAAACGCACGGAAGCGACAATCATTGACGGTGGTGGTTTGCGCGGAAAAGGTGCCGGCGTGGAGATGGCGCAAGGCTCGACCCTCGACGGCTTTACGGTGACCAATGTCGGAGAGTACGACGACGCGAAGTGGAAGAAGCATCACGCCACTCAGGGTGAGCACCAGGAGCACGATCACATCGGAGCGCCCGGCACTCCCGGGATCGGCGTCACCGGGGTCAGTTGCACAATCAGCAACAACCTCGTGCACCACATCGGCTACACGGGGATCGCCATTCAAAGCGTCAATGGCCGCCGCTGCTCTCCGCATGTTGTTCACAACTTTTGCTACCGAAACATGGGCGGTGGCATCGGCTCGATGAAGAAGTCGACCGCGGTCATCGAAAAAAATACCTGCTTTCAGAATTTTTATGCGGGCATTGGGCACAACAATGCCAGCCCGACGGTCACGGGCAACGTTTGTTACGAGAACATTCGCGCCGGCATCGGAATTAGCGAGGGCTCCTGTCCGATCGTGCGCGACAACAAGTGCTACAAGAACCGTCGTGCGGGGATCGGCACACGCAGCGGTGTGCATACCCGACCGACGATCGAAGACAATGACTGTTACGAAAACGACATGGCGGGGATCGGCACGCGAGAGGAGGCTTCGCCGCTGATTCGCAACAATCGGTGCTACAAGAACGCCCTGGCGGGAATCGGCTCTCGCACCCACGCATCGCCGACGATCATCGGCAACGAGTGCTACGAGAACGGCAAAGTCGGAATCGGACAGCGAGACGACGCGGTGACCGTGCTGATCGGCAACCATTGCCATCACAACAAGCTAGCCGGCATCGGATACGCAACCTGCAAAGAAGGTCGATCCGTGGTGATCGACAACCGAGTTCTTGACAACGCGCTGGTCGCCGTCGGCATCCATGCCGGTTGGTCGGTCCGTCTGTCGGGGAACGAATTGTCGCGCAAGGGCGGACTGCCGCCGATCGTGATGGTCTTTGACGGTGCCGATGCGACTTTTACGGGCAACACGATTCGCGGTGGCGGGGTCGCGGGAATTCGGGTGGCCGGAAAGGTCCGCGCCGATGGCAATGAGTTTGTCGGTACCTCCTTGCGTCGGGGTGGACCACCCAATTTCGCGATCTGGGCATTGCCAGGATCGGACGTGACGATGACCGGCAACAAGATTGACAGTTGGCGCCACGGTTTGCATGCCACGGAGGCGAGCGTGTCGGCGACCAACAACACCGTGAGCAATTTTCACCGCGCGGCCTTTGTCATTCAGAAACCTAAGAGCCCCGCCAACGCCTATGGCAACACCGCCGTCTCGAAGAACCCGAAAGATAAAGTAGTCTCGCTGGACGGCGAAGCCGGTATCGTAAGGGACAACAAACTGTCAGGTGACGCTGGTGAATAATCCAAGTCGCCTGTCACCGAGACCGACGCCTCCTCGACGAATCGACGCCGCGCGCTCGTGAAACTTGCAACAGAAACACGAAGATCGGAACGTCCCTAATCGACAACGGCTGTGCAGAGTTCGATCACGTGGCCGTCGGGATCGGTCAGAAAGATTTGAAACGCGCCATCGGGACGCGTCGCGCGGGGACGGTACTTGACGTTCTGAGCGATGAGATGATTTTCCCAGGCGTCGATGTCGTCGACCATCAGGGCGTAGTGATTCCCTCGATGATCACCCACCACGTCGGCAGTCCGATCGCCGATGATGTGCAGTTCCTGGTCGGCGCCCAAGAGAAACCACGCCCCGGGAAAGTCAAAGTCCGGTCGGGGTAGCGGCCCGAGCTGCAAGATGTTGCGATAGAAATCGCAGCTTCGCTCGACGTCGGCGACGTGGATTGCCACGTGATTGAGTTGGGTCGTTTTCATGATCGGCACATTTTCCGGTAGCGGCAAGCGCCCAACAAGGGGTGTGCGAAGAGGCACGCTGGTGATCGACCCGCCTGCTTCTTCCTCCATTTTGCATCGCCGCCAGTTTGCCGTAAGTCGGTGTGGGTGAAGGGGATGGGACGGATCGGAGGGTCGCTTCGGCGCGAGCACTGCTCGCGGCTTTACAATGTGATGGGGTGGCGGACGGTATTTAACCCTTGGTTTTAGACGCGGGGCGTAGTATTCTGGAGGTTGGCCCTCGCGGCGCTTTCAAAGAACCTGCGCGGTCGGAACAGGCAAGGCACATCTTTTCAGGAGTTCAATCATGAAATTGGCAATCACCTCGCTCTGTGTCGCGATGATCGCGGCGCTCGCCGCGCCGGCGCAGGCCGCTGAGCCGCAGGTCATCGATATCTTTGAAGGCATGAAGAACAAACAGCTCGACGTCAAGTTTGTCCCCAAAGACATTCAAGGCGGACGAATCATCGTCAAGAACAATACCGACCAACCACTCACGGTTCGGCTGCCCGCGGCGTTCGCCACGGTACCGATTCTGGCCCAGATCGGTGGCCAAGGTGGCGGCGGAGCTGCCGGCGGCGGTGGTGGCGGTGGTGGTGGCGGCGGGCTGTTTAGCATTCCGCCTGAGAAGGTCCGCAAGATCGAGGCGAGCACGGTCTGCCTGGAGCACGGCAAAGCCGACCCACGCCCCTCGATGGCCTACACGATCAAACCGCTCGAAGAGTTCACCGACAACGCAAAGGTCCATGAATTGATGCACTTATTCGCAAAGGCCGGTCCGCGCTCTCGCGGAGCCGTCCAGGCTGCCGCTTGGAATCTGGCGAACGACATCAGTTGGCAGAAGCTGGCCGACATGAAGAACAAGCGTCTCGGCCGCGGTCCCGTGCCCTATTTTCATCGCAACGATTTAATCGCCGGCCAAAAGCTGGCCCAGATGGCCATTGCGGCGGCTAAGGCGAACGAAAAATCTGACTCGCTCAGCAAGCGGTAAAGGCGGTCGATCAGAAAACCAACCACGGGCGTCGCAGGGCACCAGCCAAGCGACGTCTTTTTTTGCGCGCTCGCACCGAGCCGATCGGTTATGCGGGTTGTACGTTCTAGGCACGAACCATCGCGTCGTTCCGTCTGTGCTAATTTCGTTTTCCGGGCCCGCTGGAAAGCTATATTTCTCAAGCAGGACCCGCCCTTTTTTTCCTCGATGGAAACGCATGCCCGATGGCCTCATTCCAGCAACGTTTCGTTCGTGACGAGCAAGGCAGCACGGTCGTGGAGTACGCGCTGCTGCTGGCCGTCATCGGCGGTGCGATCCTGGTTGGCATCGACGCGGTTGGAGCGGCCAACGACGGGACATTTGAAGCCGTCGCTCGCGGGTTCGAGCAGACCGACCGTTCCACAAACCGCGAGTCAACCGCGATCGTCGCATCATCGGTCGCGACGAAGCCAACCACCACGGTCGCCGACCGACTGACGACGATCGACCCTCACCCACCGTGGCAACTGCCCGTCGCGATTGGGCTGCTGACGGTCGGCACGCTGCTGTGGTACTTGGTGTATCGGCGTCGCAAAAAGCTCGACGCGGCCGACGAGTCGAACGAGGCGCCGATCGAGATCTCGGCCGAATTGGCACACGACCGTAAGTTCCGCAAACGGCAGCGACTCCTAGCGATGCTGGAGAATGAGGGTTTGACAGCGGTTGAAGGTCGCCTCGATGTCCGGCATTTAATGTCGGATCGGATCACCTTTGTCGCCACCACGACGCCGATTGAAGAGGTTCGCGAGTTGATGCAGAGCAAGGGGATTCATCATCTACCCGTCTGCAAGAACACATCTCAGTTGGTCGGTGTGATCAGTGATCGCGATCTGGCCACCAAGACAGGCCTCGTGGCAGGCGATGTGATGACCACGAATCCGTTTTCGGTCTCGCCAGATACCTTGATCAGTCCTGCGATCACACAGATGATCGCCAAAGCCATCTCGTGTCTGCCGGTGGTCAAGGACGACCGCCTGATC
>Ga0114996_10006687_pt1 | contig 13203 bp, 9 predicted proteins | sample ArcticOcean_MG_C_4_FD_87039 | JGI IMG/M metagenome (GOLD analysis project Ga0114996, IMG submission 87039) | Marine microbial communities from western Arctic Ocean - ArcticOcean_MG_CB4_134 | ecosystem: Environmental > Aquatic > Marine > Oceanic | place: Arctic Ocean: Canada Basin | collected... | reverse complement strand
CTCTACGTGTTGTTGTTCCTCGTGCGCGGTCGGGCGACGGCCGCTTTGGGATGTCTCACGCTGTGTTTGTTGCCGTCGATTGCCCAGGAAGGGTTCGTCCTGCGCGCCGAACAGTGTAGCACGCTGTTCGGGATCCTCGGGATCGTGCTGATCGCGGGCTTTCCGTTGATGCTCCAGGAGCGCGCGCGTGGCGTGTCTCCGTGGTTGGCTCGCGCGAGTCTGATGCTCGTCGTCGGGATGACGTTCGGCATCGCGCGGTCGTGTCAGGTCGGCGCGTGGATCTACCTGACCGTGCCAGCGGGGGCGTTGCTCCTCTCGGTGATGACGTTGGTGCTGATGTTCCCACGGGCAGCACGTGGTCGGTCCCTGATGTACTGGCCGTTTCGCGCAGCGGCCCGTCGCTACGTGCCGTGGATGTTCCTGGTACTCTCGAGTTTCGCGTTGACCCTCCTCGTCATGCAGCAGGGAGGCGGAACAGTGGTCGACAGTCAGTCGGACGTGGGCTTGCTGCCTGAGAGTTGGTGGTTGGCCGGGCCCATCCTGATCTTCGCCGTGCTCGGTGCAATGCGCATGGGCCTCGGCGTCGGCCTGCGCCTGGGTCGGTTGCGCCGGGTGCGTCCGGATGCGGTGATGTTCCTGTACGTGGCGGGGCTGATGATACAGCACTACCTCACGCGCGACGGCATCGATCGAATGCCTGCCGCGGTCGCCCTCGCTTGTCTTGTCGGAGACGGGGCGATGTCCGCGGTAGTGGTCGGCTTCGGTCAGATCGCCAAGAAGAGATCCACTGCGCGGTAGTTACTTCTTGGCTTCGATGCTCTTGAGCACGGCGTCGGTCAACTGCTTGAGCCCGAACTCGTCGTGCATGACGAAGTTCATCCCGCGGATCTTGCCCCCGCGACCGAGGAGGATGCAGTACGGCGCGTCTTCGACGCGGTAGCGCAGCGCCAGATCTGACTCTAGACCGCCCGGTGCGCAGGCTTGCCCGAACGTGATCTTCCGCTCCTTGATGTCGGTCCGAGTGCGGGTCTTCGATCCCAGGGAGATGCCCATCACCGACAGCCCACTCTCAGCGAATTCCTTGTGCAGTTTCTCGAGCGCCGTGAGCGCGTTCGCGCAGCGCGGATCTCCGGGCAACCAGAAGCAGATGAGCACGGCCTTCCCGCGCTGTTTCGCGAGTGAGAACTCCCCACCGTCGAGCGCCGCGATGGCGATGGGCAAGGGGTCGCCTCCTACTCTGAAGTCCATCGCGATCAGTCGATCGCCGGCGATCCCGCCGAAGCGGGTTTTGGGGTACGCCCTGGCCAGATCGAGGAGTGCTTTGTCGTACGCGTTGCCCGGGACGTCTTCCCGCTCGCGTGTCGCGCGCGCCAGGTGCCACATCACCTCGGCTTTCGCCTCGCTGTCCTTCGCGGCTTTCAGCGCGTCGGCGAAGAGCTTCGATGCCAGATCAGGCTTTCGCAGCTTCGCCATCAGCAGGATGCCGAGCTCCATTCGCTGTTCGTGTGACGCGCGCTTGTCCAACGCGATGGCGATCCAAGCTTCGTACTCGTTCTTCATGCGAAACGTGCTCGCCATGTAGGCGGCTTCGCCACAGTTGACGCAAGACGCGTTTTCAGCGTCGAACTTCGCGAGCACTTTCTGCGCCTGGTCACGCTTGCCGCCGGACATGAGGGCGAATACCAGCTGAAACCGCGTGAGGTGCTTCTCCTCGCCCTTGGCCTCGTCCTTGAGGTATTCCCTGAGCGCCGCGCAAAAGCGCGCGACCGCCTTGTCGTAGGCGTCCGGATCTTCGCTCTGCGCAGCTTTGGCGATCGCAGCCCGGTTCTCGCGCAGGATCGACTGGAGCGTTCGTTTCGGCGCGGCCTCCTGCGCGCTCATCATTGCGGGAAGAAGCAGGGTCAGTGCGATCGAAACGAGTCTCATTCCTGGTAGTCTCCGGTCGGCGTCGCGCGGCATCGTACCGCTTCCATCGTCGTTGGTCTCATCCATAACGTTCGGGTTGCCTGTGTCCACATTTGATTCCCCGGCTGAAGACCCCGTCCTCGCGCTGGCTGACGTATGCGTGCGACGCGGCGAGAAATGGTCGATGTCCCTGGAGCATCTGGAACTTGGGGCTTCCGAAGTGGCGGCACTGGTGGGTTCATCTGGTTGCGGGAAGACATCGCTCCTGCTCGGGTGGACCGGGTTGCTCCCCGATCTCGACGTCACGGGGTCCCGAAGAGTCCTCGGGGCTGCCTGGCCGGAAGCGAATACGTCGCCCTGGCGCGAAATGTTGGCGGGTCCTGTGACCGTGTTGTTGCAGGACGCGAAGGCCGCGCTGGATCCTCTCCAGCGGATCGGCGTGCAGATCCGGACGGTGACCGGGAGTTCCGTGGACCAGTGTCTCGAAGCGCTCGGGAGTTTGGGCCTATCTGAGGGGAAGCGCATCCTCGAATCCCGTCCGCACGAACTCTCCGGTGGGCAGGCGCAAAAGGTCCTGCTGGCGATCGCGCTGTTGCGGGCGCCCAAGCTGCTCCTCGCCGACGAGCCGACGGCGAGTCTGGACGGCGCCTCGATCGACAGCTTCGTGGCCGGTGTGGAACTGCTGCGGGAACGGCACGGGACGGCGATCTTGCTCGCCACGCACGATTTCACCCTCGTCGAGGCCGTCGGTGCGCGGCTCTTCGAGCACCACGAAGATGCGTTCGAGGCGGCGAGCGCGCGATCGCGCACCTGGCCGGACTGGGAACGGCGGGAGTGTCGAGGCGTCGTCCTGCGGGTCCAGGGGCTGACGAAGTCCTTCGGCGCCAATTCGGTTCTCTGCGACCTCGAAATGCAGATTGCTCCCGGCGAAGTCGTCGCGATCGTCGGTCCCTCCGGTTGCGGCAAGTCGACTCTCGCGCGGATTCTCACGGGCCACCTGAAACCGGACCGCGGCAGGGTCGAGTGCGCCTCGCGACAGAAGCTCCTGTTCCAGGAGACGGGGCGTGTCCAGGCAGATCGCCCGACCGAGACCGGGGTGACGGATCGGCAATTGCTCTTTCAGGACGCGTTCGCGTCGCTCACTCCGGGGCGCACGATTCGCGAACTGCTCGAAGAGACCCGGGTCGAGTCCTTCGATTGTGACCGTGAGGCCGCGGCCATCGGACTCCCGGCGGATAGTCTCGACCGGACCGCGAGCGAATTGTCCGGTGGCGAGCGTCGCCGGGCTGCGCTTCTGCGCGCGTTGTCGGTCGACCCGCCGGTGTTGGTTCTCGACGAACCGACGGCTTCCCTGGACCACGACTCCGCTCGATCTGTCATGATGATGGTAATGAACGCGCAGCGTCGCCGCAGGCTGGCATGCCTGCTGATCACCCACGATCGGGAGATGGCCGACGCGTTTGCACATCGGGTTCTCGAACTGACACAAGGGAGGCTACAGGGATGATTCGTTGGGACGCGTGTTTGGCCGTCGTCGCGCTCGCCGCTGCGGCGATATCTCAAACCAAAGACGCGGCGGCTCCCAAGCGCGCGGCCAGTCCAGAGGTCGTCGTGCTGGACAACGGACTGCATGTTCTCCACGTTCCTTCGCCCGAAGCGACCGACGTGAGCATCGCGCTGGCTCTGCCGATCGGCTGGGGACACGACGCGAAGGGTCGCACCGGCTGCGCGGAGGTCCTGCGTTGGTTCTTCGAAGTGACACAGGTCAGCGTGAAGACCAAGCAACGCTTCAACGTCGACGTGCAGGCCGGGCAGACCTTGATTTCGCACAGCGGTCCACGCCGCGACGCCGTCGATCGTCTCGCGTTCATCGAGAGCTTGCTCGCCGGCAAGCTCGAAGTGACCAAGGATCGCGTCGCCGTCGCACTCGGACGCGCGAAGCTGGAGAGCGACAACCACTCCTGGCTCTATCCGGGCAGCGTGATCGAGCAGAAAGCCTGGCGGACCGTGTTTCGTGGCAAGCCCGAAGGTAGGCAGAGTCGCGGCATCCCCGAGGAGATAGCCCGATTGGATGTCGCCGCGGTGCGGAAGCGGTATGTCGATCGATACGGATGCACGGGCGCGGCGCTCGTCATCATCGGCAACCTCGAACCCAAGATATGGGATGCGTGTCGCGATCGGCTCAGCAAACCGTCACGGTCCGGAGGCCCGCCGGCGCGCGCCGTGCACGACGCCGCTCCCACCTTGACCGCGGACGCCGTTCACGCTCGCGTCGACGGACCGTACGTGAGCGCGGCGTTCCCCGCGCTACGTCCGGGAGACGAGGACTACCTCGCTTTCGTGGTCGCGATGATCGTGATGCGCGACCGCGCCTACGCCGACCTCAGGCAGCACGGGGTGGAATGGGATGCGCTCTCGCCGCCGTTTTCGTACCTGAGCTGGAAAGGTGAATCGCTTGTGCGCGTGAATCGGCGCGGCAAGAACGGTCGGGACCTGACGTCCGCGCGCGAGGACATCGAACTCTTCTTGCAGCGGATGAGGAAAACGGGTGTTCGACGCAGCGCCCTCGGGCCAGCGAGGATCGAGGTGGCGAACACCATGGCCGTGCCACCCTACGCGAGTTCCTCGTGGTCCTATCTGCTTCCTCGCGCTCGCTATCTCGCCACGGCGATCTGCCTCGACTGGCCGATGGACGCGGTGGACCGAATTGGAAAGGTCAGTCTCGAGGACGTGAACCGCGTCCTGAAGGCGACTCTCTCAGAATCGAATGTGCGGTGGTTCTCGTTGCGACCGGCGAAGAAGTTGTTGCTGCGGCGGATGTAGAAAATATCGACACAGTTCGAATGCCGTGGACTCGGCTCCTCCTGATTGAAGCCGCGCGAACTATCTGGTCGATAAAGGACCAGATCCATGGGCTTCATCAACCTCGCAGAGAAAACGGTTCACGCCAAGCTGGTGTACTACGGGATCGGCGCCGGCGGCAAGACGACGAGCCTGCAGGCTGTTCACGGCGTGATGTCCCCGAGCAACGACGTCAAGCTCGTGTCGATCAAGACCGAGCAGGACGCGACGTTGTTGTTCGACTTCCTGCCGATCAACTTGGGGACCGTCGAGGGTTACCAGATCTTGATCCAGGGTTTCACGGTGCCTGGCCAGCCGAAGTACAAGCGCATGCGCAAGTACGTGCTGCAGGGCGCGGATGCCGTCGTCTTGGTCGTCGACAGTCAGCGCAGCCGCCTCGAAGAGAACTGCGAGGCGCTGGCCAGTCTGCGGGAGAACCTGCGGTCGAACGGGCTGAACCCGGACACGATTCCGATCGTGATCCAGTACAACAAGCGCGACCTCGACGACATCCTGACCGAAGAGGAGATGAATCCGCATTTCCTGATTCGCGACGACATCCAGGCGTTTCCGAGCGTCGCGACGGATACGCAGGGGGTGTACGAGACGTTCGTGCACGCGGCTGGTCAACTCGTCGAGCAGAAGATCAGGCAGTACGATCTGGGCAAGGGTCAGATCACCGCGGAAGAAGTCGCGGAGTCGGCGCGCAACAAGCTCTGGTCGCTCTTCGACGTGTGGAGGGAACTGCAGGGAGACGGCCTCGAGCGGAATGTCGCCGAGTTCACCGTCGACGAGGAGAAACAAGTCTGCGACGCAGACTTGCCCAAGACCACGGACTCCGCCAGCGATGACAAGAAGGCAGAGGGCGACGCGGGCGCGCATCCCGCGGAGCACAGTGCCCACGACGATTGGAATTCCCTGCTCGACGCCGTGCGGAAGAAAGATGACGATCCGAACACGGAGATCCAGCCCGAGACCCCGCCCGAGGATGTACAGGCCGAGACGGTCACGCCGGACGTCGTAGTCGAGCGAGAACAGGAGCCGGTACCGGGCCCGGGTGAGACCACCGTCACCGAGCTCGCTGGGATGTCGGGTGCCGCCGAGAGCGCACCGCTTTCGGAACTCTTCTCGGACGAGGAGCTGGACTTCGACCTGAATCAGACGTTGGCCGTAGCGGGCGCCGAGCCGGTTGCGCCGCTCGATGATGGCGAATCCGGACTGCTGGACATGGCGTTGCAGTCCAACCTCCAGATGGCCGAGGCGTTCGGCGAGCTGGACCAGCACCAGATGGCGTTGCGCCGCAAGAACGAGGAGTTGATCAAGTTCACGCAGAACACGATCCACGACCTGAACAAGCCCCTGTTGGCGATCAAGCTGATGCTGACCTCCGTGATCAAGGGCTACTTCGGAGAGACCGAGGGGAGAGTGGAATCGGCGATCGAGAACTCCATGGCGGCAGTCGACATGATGGAGCGGTTGGTCGGCGATTTGATGGACAGCATCGTCTTGGACACGACGTTCGAGATGAAGTTTGCCGAGGTGGATCTCGGCATCTTGATCGGCGAGGTGTTGCGCACGCTGCGCTACAACATCGAGGAATACGACGTAGGGCTTAGAGTCGAGCCGATGCCGGTGATCATGGCCGACGAGTGGGCGCTGACGAAGGCGTTCATGAACTTGATCGGGAACGCGATCCAGTACCGCTCGTCGGACCGGGAGCCGCGGATCTGGATCAGTTACGAGGATGAGGGCGAATCTCACGTCATCATCGTGAGCGACAACGGCATCGGCGTGCCCGAAGGGGATCGGCACGATCTGTTCCTGCGCTTCGAGCGGGGGGCAAACACGTCGGGGGTCAGCGGCACGGGTCTCGGTCTTCACATCGTGAAGGAGGCGATTGCAGGGCACGGCGGGACGATCGAACTCGATTCGGAGGAAGGCGTCGGGACGACGTTCACGATTCGGCTGCCGAAGGCGCCGGTCACGGTCCCGCAGTCGGAAATCACCCAGACCGTGGGTGTGTGAAATTCCGAGCGGCGATCGGCATTGCAGGTGGCTTGGACACCAACCCGCAAGATCGACCGAATCGAACCCTCCACGTCGCTGTCCTGGGCGGTGACGGCGTCGGACCCGAGGTGACCGCTGCCGCGGTCGAGGTCGCACAGGAGGCCCTGCAAGGCGGATCCGCCGTCGTCGAGTGGCAGTCCGCGCCGATCGGCCACGGCGCGTTCGTGAGTACCGGGTCGTCGTTCCCCGAGGCGACGGCGAAGCTGTGCGAGGAGACCGACGCGGTCTTGCTCGGGGCGATCGCCGGACCCGAGCAGTCGGGTGTCAAGGAGGCGGAGCCCTGCCTGTTGACGCTCCGACGACAGCTCGAGACCTACGCGAACCTGCGTCCTGTCCGACCGCATCCGGCGTTGGTCGCGGCCTCGCCCTTGCGCCCGGAGAAGCTCGAAGGCGTCGACATTCTGTTCGTGCGGGAGCTGACGGGTGGGATCTACTTCGGGGAGAAGAGCCGGACCGACCACGAAGCGTTCGACCTGTGCATGTACACGGTCGTGGAGATCGAGCGCGTGGTGCGAAAGGCGTGTGAGCTCGCGCAGAATCGTCGCGGCAAGGTGACGATGGTCGACAAGGCCAACGTGTTGGAGACGTCGCGGCTCTGGCGTGACACTTCGGAGCGCCTGACCCGCGAAGAATTCCCTGACATTGAATACGACCACGTGCTGGTCGACGCGATGGCGATGTACCTGTTGGATCGCCCGGCGACGTTCGACGTGATCGTGACGGAGAACATGTTCGGCGACATCCTGACGGACGAGGCCTCGATGTTGGCTGGTTCGATGGGCCTGCTGCCCTCGGCCGCGCTCGGTGATGGAACGAAGGGCCTCTACGAGCCGATCCACGGCACCGCTCCCGACATCGCCGGACAGGGCATCGCCAACCCCTGCGCCGCGATCCTGAGCGCCGCCATGCTCCTGCGCCATTCTCTCGGCCTTGACGCCGCCGCCGACCGCGTCGAACGCGCCGTCGAGCAGACGCTCACCGACCGCATCTGGACTCGCGACCTCGGTGGAGACGCCACGACGGTTGCGTTCACGCGCGCCGTCATCGACCGCTTGTAACTAGCGCAGGCTGGCCAGCCAGGTCTTCAGGTCGGCGTGGAGGGCCTTGTGGTCGACGCCTTCGAACGCCACGCGCACGGCGCTCTTCGGGCTCTTGCCAGAGGCGAGGGAGGACAGCAACGCGGGCAGGATCGGGCGCCACTTTTCGGGACCGTGCCGCAGGAAGTGCACGAGCGCCCAAGCCTGTGCGTAGTTCCGACCCGAACCGCGGTAGAAGACTTTCGCCGGCATGGCAACGAACCTCTCGGTCGGTAGCAGCTGCTCGGTCCGCAGCATCGCCGTCTTGTCTGGCAGGTTCCAGATCAACAGCTGCTTGAGCGCGGCGCCGTACAACCCCGCGGTGTGGGTGTCCCGCTCTCCGAGAATGTCATTGCAGAAGCGTTCGTGGCCGGTCTGCCCCGCGAACAGGATCTCGTCGGAGAACGCGTTGCCGATGCCGCTGAACCGCCGCGGATCGGTGAGTGCCCGTTTCAGCGTCCGGAGGAGGAAGTGGCTGCGCAACCGGGCTTCGCGCAGCACTTTGCCAACAATCAGCGCCTCCAGGCGTTCCTGGCAGACCGTGATCTACGGGAGTTCCGGCATGGGTCCCGTCTGGCCCGAACCGGCCCCACAAAGAAGACGGCCTTCTGACTCGCGACTGTTTGGGGCACACCGTATGGCGCCCCGATGGACGGCTTCCGATCTCGGGCCGACCCGGTCATCCGGTCTTTTGTGGGTAGGATTCCGCCCCGATCAAGACCGATTCAAAAGCCCCCAAGCCCCAGGCCTTCTATTGGCCGAGAGGAGTATCCGATGATCCGACGTACTTTGACGAAGGCCCTGACACTCGTGGCAGTCACCTGTCTTTCCGGGGTGGCCACCGCCCAATCCGGAGAGAAGATGGACGCGGCCATCGAGAAGGCCACCTATCTAATCAACGCAGGCGAACGTTACGCCAAGGCCGGACGCCGCGAGGCGGCAGAGAAGGTCTTCCGTCAGGCGGAGGAGATCCTCAACAGCGTGAACCGCAAGAAGGCGCAGCCCAGACGGCGTTCCGTGGTCCTGCGTGGCGAAGCAGCCAAGCCCCGGGTGAAGGAGGCCGCCGCGAAAAAGAAGGCCGCCGCGAAAAAGAAGGCCGCCGCGAAGAAGATCGCGATCGCGAAGCAGAAGGCCGCCGCGAATCGGGCCGAAGCAGCAGCCAAGAAGGCCTCCGCCAAGCGCGCTGTCGATCACAAGAAGCGGAAGGACGATCCCAGGCGTAAGGAATCCAAGCGCAAGATCCGCAGCCGGAAGTTGCAGCCGCGACGTCCGGCCACGCCGCCCGCGCCCGCGCGCCCGGCCACGCCGAGTCGTCGGTCCTTCGGCGTTCGCCGTTCGAAGCCGAGCGGAAACGAGGCCGAACTGAACAACCGCATCAAGAAGCTCGAGCAGGAGATCAAGGCCCTCGAATCCGCGCTGAAGCGGTTCGATCGGGCGGCTCGCGCCCGCAAGATCGTCTAGACGGCAGCGCCGGCATGGCCGGCCCGTCGCTCACGGCTGGGTGATCCGGGTTCTCACGAACTCCGGATCAGCCAGCTGGTTCGCGTGCCGAATCGTCGCGCTCGAGTAGGAGTCGTACACGATCGGCAGGATCAAGCCGCCGCCGAAGTCGATCCCCGGTGATGTGCCCGTCGCCGAGCCGGTCATGCGGTAGTTGAGGCCCGCGCCATCCGGACCCGTGTCGATCGAAAAGGTCTGCGTGCCCTGTGCCGGTGCTGAGACGGCGACCAGAAGCAGCGCGGACAGCGTGAGCGACAGAGTCCGAGGACAGCAGATCATGGAAACACCTGCGTGTGGATCCGTGTACTACCTCCTCTTGTCGAGCCCTAGCGATCGGGACTTGGGGGCTCAACCGTGTAGGGAATCGCCACAAAAGCCGGGCCGCAGTGAGCCGCGATGCCAAGGGAGGTATGATCCGGTCTATCCTTGTGATCTCGGATTTCGCCACCGGCTCCTCGCTGCCTGCCCCCCCAGCAACGACACACGAACCCCATGGATCCTTGGCGCTTCGTCGGCCTCCTCGCCCTGACCGTCTGTGCAAGCACGACGGCGGTCTCCGCACAAAGGCTGACATGGGATCTCGACGAGTACACGACGGCGGAGTTCACGCGGACGACGACGAGTACCTCGAAGATCGTCGACCCGCCATCGAAGAAGCCCGTGGAAGAGATCGAGGGCGTGGTCAAGAACATGCGGAAGCGTTCGCCCCAGGTCAACCTCATCCCGAACCCGTTGTTCGAGAAGGCCAGGAGGGCGTTCCCGGTGTCCTGGGGCAAGAAGCTCTACCGTGGAACGGCGAAGCACACGTTCGCGAAGGAAGGCGGCAAGACGGGGAAGCGGTGCGTCACCATCTACTCGAAGGCCGGTGCGGACGCGACGTGGCATTGCAACGTGGTGGTGAAGGCCAATACGCGTTATCGATTGTCCGGTTGGGTCAAGACGAAGGACATCGGTCGCGGCACCGGCGCGCAGATCAACGTCCACCAGCTCGGTGGCTCTGTATCCACTCCGACGGTGCGAGGGACCGTGGGCTGGAAAGAGGTTCGGGTCGAGTTCGACTCTGGCAAACACACGGCACTGCGAATCAACTGCATGCTCGGCGGTTTCTACCAAACGCGTGGCCAGGCATGGTTCGACGACATCGTTCTCGTCCGGATTCCCCGCTTCGGTGCCTCGAAACCCCGGAACAAGGTCGACGCCGCGCTCTTTCGCGGCGCACGCCGCTCGACCCTCCTACGCGGCAAGGACCTGGACCCCAGGGACCAGTACCTGAAGACCCCGCCCCGCGACCTGCGGGATGTGGCGTCGCACCTCGCGTTCGACCTTCGGCACAAGAGTGGGGTCAAGCTCAAGAAGCAGGCGCTCGTGATCGCTGGCGTCGCACCCTCGTGGCTCGAGGTGAGTTTCATGTCCCTCACGACGGAGGGGACTGAGGGGACGCAGCGCATCCTGGCACGGATTCGACCGACGCGCGAGGCCAGGAAGTCGCGCAAGCCGAAGAAGTCGAAGAAGTCGAAGAAGTCGAAGAAGCCGAAGAAGCTGCAGTTGATCGTGACGGGGGACATCGTCGTCACGCGGATCATCAGGGATCGAAAGCTCGTGAGCTTCACCACCGAGCTCCGTCTCGACGTCGAGGTGCCGAAGAACTGGCGTGGCCTCCCTGGAGTCCGGAGATGCGCGGTCGACATCCGCGAGAGCTGGGAGCATCAGCGGACGGATTTGCCCGAAGGCGGGATCTTCCAGGCGCGGGTGGACCAGGCGATCCGAAACGGCGCGCGGTACTTGCGCGGAGAACGGGCCGGGAACGGCGGTCGACTGGCACTCGTCGTCCTCACGCTGATCAAGGCGGGGGAGAATCGACGCGATCCCCTGATGAAGCAGCTCCTCACTCGGTTGCGGAAGTCGGTGCTCAGGCGGACGTACGACTGCGCCGTCGGGATCATGGCGCTCGAGGCGCTGTACGCTCCGGCTGACGAGCGTGATCTCCTCATGAGTGGGCGCATCGCGGAACCCATAGCGCGAAGTCTGTCTCCGGGAGACCTCGCGATCATGCAGCGCTGGACGGATCAACTGCGAAAAAACCTCGATACCCGCGTGCAGTCCGGGTACCTCCAGCGATGGGGCTACACGTCGGCGGCGCGTTTCGACAACTCGAACACGCAGTACGCGATGCTCGGGCTCTACACTGCTTCGTTGTGTGGAGTGAAGATTCCCGCGACCGTGTGGTTCGCGTCGGCGAACCACTGGCTTGCCTGTCAGCGTGGTCCGACGAGGGGTAAGGCGGGTGGTGCGGTCAGCCTCGATCTGATCAGCTACCGGGAGGCGAAGGAGAACGAGAAAAAGAAGCGCCGCACGGTCACGCGGAGTGCCGGCGTGCGACCGCGGGGCTGGGGATACACGACCAAGAACCGGGGGGTGAGCGGCAGCATGACCACCGCCGGGATCACCGGTCTCGTGATCTGCGGAGCCGCGTTGCGCGCGTCGAAGAAGGGCACGGTCCAGTTGCGGGCCAAGATGAACCTCGCGATCCAGCAAGGGTTCGCGTGGCTGGCTCGCAACTTCTCCGTCACCAACAATCCCGGCGGCAACCAGCGCTGGCACTACTACTACCTCTACGGCCTCGAGCGCGCCTGCGAACTCAACGGCACGAAACTGCTCAACGGGCGGCGGTGGTATTTCGAAGGCGCGAGCCTGCTGTTGAATCAGCAGAGCAAGGACGGCGTGTGGAAGAACATCGAGGACACGTGCTTCGCGATTCTCTTCCTGAAGAAGGCGGCTCCCCCGGTGATGACCGGTCCACGCTAACCAATTCGCTATCGTACGATCTGGAGGAGGCCCCTTGGTTCCTGAAGAGGAATTACCAATGATCTGCTTTGGCAGGACGCACACATGACCGACCGCATCGACCGGCGTTGCTTTCTAGCCGTCTCTGGCGCGAGCCTGGCGCCGTTGGCATTCGGATGTGCGAGCCCCCCGGATGCAATACCACAGCCGAGACCGAAGCACCGTTCTGGTCCCGCCGGCGACAAGATCGTGATCGGCGCGATCGGCGTCGGGATACGCCTGCGCAGCTTGCTGAAGGGGCGTTTCCTGAAGGACGACCGGGTGCGCGTCGTCGCCGTCTGTGACGTCGTCAAGGATCGGCGCGAGGACGCGAAGGCGTTCGTCGACAAGGCGAACGGAACCAAGGACTGCAAGGCGTACGTCGCCTACCGCGAGCTTCTCGCGCGCGACGACATCGACGCGGTGGTCATCGGGACGCCGGATCACTGGCACACGACGCAGGTCGTGCACGCGGCGATGGCCGGAAAGGACATCTACTGCGAGAAGCCGCTGACGCACACGTTGCGCGAGGGCAAGGTGATCATGGACGCGGTCAAGAAGCACGAGCGCGTGTTCCAAACCGGGAGCCAGCAGCGCACCGAGTACGGGCACAAGTTCGTGAAGGCCGCAGAGTACGTCCGCAACGGGCGGATCGGCGATGTGATCACGGTGCACGTGGGAGTCGGCGATCCGGCGCGCAGGTGCGATCTTCCCGGGGAGTCACTTCCCGAAGGCACGGACTGGGATCGGTGGTTGGGTCCCGCCGCAGATCGCGCGTACAACAAGATTCTCTGTCCAGAGGGGCTGCACCGGCACTACCCGCAGTGGCGAGCCTACTGGGAGTTCGCCGGGGGGGGCGTGGCCGACATGGGCGCACACCACTTCGACATCGCGCAATGGGCGTTGGGCATGGACGACAGCGGCCCGATCGCCGTGTTGCCCCCGGCGCGAAAAGGCAGCAAGCGCGGCGCGTCGTTGCTGTACGAGAACG
>Ga0114996_10006685_pt1 | contig 13207 bp, 17 predicted proteins | sample ArcticOcean_MG_C_4_FD_87039 | JGI IMG/M metagenome (GOLD analysis project Ga0114996, IMG submission 87039) | Marine microbial communities from western Arctic Ocean - ArcticOcean_MG_CB4_134 | ecosystem: Environmental > Aquatic > Marine > Oceanic | place: Arctic Ocean: Canada Basin | collected... | reverse complement strand
TGTATTTAAAGATAAGAACGAAGACGCATGATACTGTTTCTTGGATGGGCGAGACTCGCTACCGCCACACTTACGTTTTTTAATAAGACGCTTCCAAACTTCGTAAAGTGGTTAGGAAAACGCACAAGGTTGAAACGTGTGGAGAAGGCGAACGTAAAACACATAGAAGAAACAAAAAAAATAGAGGGGCTATTTAAAGATTATGTTGAACACAAAGTATCCAAAAATAAATCAAGTGTTAAAAATCATGGTAATAAACATGGTGCTATTAATACTCAGCGGGTGCAGCATAAGTCTAAATCCAAAAAAAATCGTAAGCGGTAGCTTACCGTTTGAGTTGAGGGACGTTAATTACTGGTCTAACCACCCTGATTTTAATACAGCACGGGATTCCGCGCCATATTATACCCGGGAAACCTTGGAATATATAATTGATTGTAACAGAGAATTAAGCAAATAAATCCTGAGTAATGAATAAATTGCTTGAAACTATGGCCCTTAAAGGAATCAACATGGATCATCTTGATAAAGAAAAACCTCCCCCGCACATGACAACATATAGATTACCAAAGACTGTGTATCTGCCAATAGGGTTACTTATATCGATGACTATCTATTTATTTTACAGTGGCTATCAATTCAGCAAGCTCGTAAGCGCGGTACAAACTAATCAGACGGTTTTAACAAAGCTTATATTAGATTACGAAAAACATGATCAGAAAGAGGGTCATAGTGTGATGGTCGAGCGAGTAAAAACCTTGTCGCAGATAATAGATTCAAGTGATGAAAAAATCACTAACATTTCCAATGCGGTAATCAAAATAAAAACTGATGTTGCTGTTATTAAAGACAGGACTAAACCGGAATAAATACAGGATTATAGCACATCCCGCCAGTCATCAAGGATAGAGTCTGCCAATACTTTTTTCTCCTTCAAACATTTAATGATCTTCTCATCGACCGTACCGCGAGAGACTAAATCTATGTATGTGACATTGTTTTTCTGGCCTATCCTGTGCGCCCTATCTTCAGACTGTATCCTAGTCTCAAGGTTGTAAGAATTTGAGTAATAGATTACCGTCGAAGCAGCGGTGAGGGTTATCCCTCGGCCTCCGGTTTGTGCGGTTCCGAGAAAGATTTTACAAGCAGGGTCGTCCTGAAATATAGCTACAGCTAACGCTCTTTCACAATCAGGGGTATCTCCCCAATAGGTTACATAGGATTCAAGCATTCCTTTTTCTTTAAATAATTGTTTCAACATCTCTATATCCTTGCGGTAATTGCACCAAATAATTGCCTTCCCTGAAAGCCCTTCAATAATATCAAAAAGAACTTTTTTACGGTTAGTTTCTATCTCAATCACTTCACCCTCGTCCGTCTTTATATGTCCGCAGGTAATCCTGTGTAGTTTCCCGATCAGAGTCATCGCTGAAGTGACTGTCACCCCTCCTTTTTCAAATTGGGTTACAGCAAAATCCTTCAATTCTGTATAAGCTTTTTTTTGCGGTTTAGTTAATTCGACATATTGTTTTTCATATACTTTCTCAGGGAGATCAAGGCAGTCTTTTTTCAATACACGAAAAGAAAATTTATCAATATCAGAACTTAGTTCGTCTAAGTGCCGATACTCTTTTACTACAGGGTAGGATGGTCGGGTTGGGCCAAGGCTTATTTGCTCAATATCTGCGTAGTAATGTTTAAATGAGAGGAAAGAAGTAAACCCAAGAAGGCCGTGCTTAAGGAAATTTGTTTGGGAATAAATATCAAATGGGTTGTTGGTGATTGGTGCGCCGGACAGTATCCGACGATATGAAGCCATCCTCCCCAAAGATAAGGCTCTCTTTGTTCTTTTAGCTTTCGGGGTCTTGATCATCACTGATTCATCTATAACCATCATCGTACTATGCCTGTTCAGAAATATCTTACAAAAATCAAAGCATTTCTGAGAGATAAGGCCTTCGAGATTTACGCACATTATGTCTAGTCCTTTCTTGGGAGAAAGTAACAGGTCAGCCCAAAGCCGGTCCTCCTTCTTCTGATTGGCCCCGTAAAAACCTAAACGGCTAGGAATTTCCTTTAAAAAATGAGTAGGTATTTCATTGTAGAGCCAATTAAGATACGCTCCCTTTGGTGCAAGAATAAGCAATCCGTTAATAGCGTTTTCTCCCCAAAGCCACATTGCATTGTCGATAATGACTTTAGATTTTCCGGTTCCCATTTCCATAAACAGGGCATAGTATTCTTCATTCCTGCTTCTCTCCAGAGCGTCAATTTGATGCTTGAAAGGCTTGGTTTTAAATAACATTTCTGTTTCAGAGTTCATAATAATATTTACTTATCGGTTGCAGGATATAAACGGATTTCTTTGCCCTAGTTACTCCGACATACCAGACGCGGGCTTCATCCTCTGGATTTGTTTGAGCCGCCTCCCATGTTTTTAAACCTATCTCTGGATCTAAAACTACATTATCCGCCTCTCCTCCTTTTACTTGGTGAATAGTAGATATTAATATCCTTGGCTCTTGTTTCAGCTTTTCCCCGTTGTCCCTGCATTGCCAGTAGTAGGCAATCTGTAACGGGGAGAGTTTGTCTAATGCCTTATACCAGATTTCTTGAGTTTTAAGACCGATGTCTTCACTAAGATTGGTTAAAGTAAGGAGTGAAGTTTCAGGGTATTTATTAAGTATGCTCTTTGCCCCATACTGAAGGTTTTTCCTCATGAAGCTATAGACTTTCTTTATTGCCCCTGCAGTCAGAGGTTTACCGTCCCTCAATTCTTCCCAAAAGAAGATAGCTTGTAATGCTTTGTGAGCATCTGGGGCCTTCCTTACAGAACGAAAGAAGAGACCATTGGTTAGACAATACTCTTCATAGTCCTTTATGTATTTATTATTGCGGACAAGGATCAGCCATGTCCCCTTTGTCATATCTAATCTCCATATTTCATCTATATATTCTACTGTCCCTTCCTCTAGCCGGGGCTTCCAGTCTTTAGCGACTCTGTGTTTTACTTTTGATATTATCTTGGAGGCAAGATCCCATACCTTTTCGGGACAGCGATAGGATTGAGTAAGGATTTCCCTCTTCCCGGGAATATTTTGGAGAGTATAAACGTCTGCCCCTGACCATCTATATATGGCTTGGTCATCATCTCCGGCGATATATGTATATTCTGCCGTTTCAGATAACACATCTATCATCCCCCACTGTACCCGTGATAAATCTTGAACCTCATCTACGATTAATATTTTATGATCCAATTCAGGGGCTACTTTGTTAAAATGTGAAATCATATCTATGAAATCCATCTTACCCCTCTCAAACTTATAGCGGGTATAATATTTCCAGAATTGTTCCATCTCTTCCCACGGAATATCTTCATACTCAGTGTTATTCCACTCTGTCTCTAAGTCTATCATCTTTGAGCGAGCCAGTTGCTCTGTCATCATCAGCCGATCCCCCTTGGTACTACCTAGAATGATAATCTCCTCCGACAGGGTATAGAAGCCACGGAGGCTAAAAAATAAACCTAACTCCTTTGCTATATTTGCCTTATCAGAATTGTTTATCATTTGAGCGGGCAACATCCCCAAAGCTCCCCACGCCAAAGAATGAAGGGTTCTGAAATAAGGGAGATCGCTCTTATCAAGATTAAATTTTTCTATCGCTCTATCTCTAGCTTCATAAGCTGCCTTCCGGGTAAAGGATACAAAGCATATTTCATTTGGGTTATAAGACCCCTTAAGATATTCGTCAGCGATATTAAGCAACCGGGTAGTTTTCCCTGTCCCCGGAGGGCCAAAGATTATGTGGGTTTTATCTGGGGTCATATAATATCTTTAAGATCCGGAATCTCAGGGACAGGGAGTGGAGTTGTTTCTTTCTTATTAAAAGGAACCCAGAATGTATTAAACCCCACTCCCCGAATATTAAAAAACTTTTTGCCTCCTTTCTTTTCTCTGAACAGGTTGACCAGCTTATTATGCGGGTAGGAGTGAAGATTATTGCGACCTAAAACTCGCTTAAAACTCTTCAGTTGAAAATAATGTCTTTTAGAATAGTCGTGAGAATACTTCTTGGTTGTCATAACTTTACCTAGCAACAGATCCTCCGGTGTCTTCCCTTCCGGGCTGTTCAGGAGCCAATCTAGAAATATTACCTCAACCATTTCTTCTTCACCCGCATCCTGAATACCGTCAATAATGGTAATATTCTCAAGCATACTCTGAACCCTCATATCCCACTTCTCGTTTTTCTGTAAAAAAGGTATAGTGTTAAAGCTTTCAAGACACGCTCGCTGAAACATTCTGAAATTCATAAGCGCATCTGTCGAGATCATCATCCGCTTACCTCCGACATCGATAAACCACAAGGGGGGAATGGAGTCCAGCTTGGATAAATTGCTTATCTCAGGGGTAGAATGACCTCCGCTTATGCCAAATTTTCTTGTCCGACAAAGGGCTGCATCACAAAAACGGCAGATTGGCTCCTCACTGCATTTATAGTTGTAGTCTTTATTTTTCAGGCTCTTTATTATATTGCCTACCTCTGTTCCGCTTAAGGGAACTTCTAATCCACGATTGTATCCTTCAACCATTTTATCCCATTCATCCGGGTGGGCTTTTTTTGCATAAACTCCCGTGTTATAGAGACCGTTATTGCGAGTCCCCTCTGGAAAACCAATATCATCAAGTCTCTGTAAACAAGGTGGACCATCTGGAAATTGGTTATTCTTTACTGGAACTTTGTAAGTATTAAATCCTTCAACCGATACAGAGTTAAGCCCTGCATTGCTTATGAAATTATTAAGGGATAATCTCTTATTATCAGCTCCAAAAGCATAGCGAAGTGTCTGGGCCTCATCAAAATAAGGCATGTTAATCCAGTTACCAACATCTCCTCTACTGGATAATAATTCTACCTGCTTAGGGAAAATCTCTGTCATCCCAAACCCAAGGAACGCGCTTAAGGCTGATAGCCTCTCGCGCAATTCCTTGACGGGCATCATAAACTTGGCAAAAAGAAAAAGATGCGCTCCCCCTGATTTACTGCGACATAGAATAAGAGGAAGCTTTGCTTCATGAATCCTAATATTAAGTTTCTTAAGATCGAGAGAATAGTCGTCAATATCAATTGCACCAAAAGAAGATTCCCCCTCCGGATTGATTGGAGTAATACCAATTCCACTAATGCCTTCAAGGTGATCGCTCCATATTTTCTCAGTAACATCCTCTCGGACGGTATGCCCCCGGCCTTCGACCTTCTTTCCTTGAAAGTTTGAATCGTGTTTTTCAATGCGATAGCTGCCATAGGCAGACATATGGCCTTGAAATAATTTCAACATAGAACCAGCTGCTGGATGCATAGAATAAAGGGACTAAAATGTTAGATAATATTTCCGTTATCCTGCAATACAGCACCCCCTGATCCGGACTCAATTGACGTGGGACTCATTGCCTCAAAAGCGTTATTTACTGTCTGGGCGACATTAAATCCTTCAATAAATAATGGGTCAGATTCTTCCAAGAGGGTTTTACCTATTCTTATTTTCCATCCCCACCAAGATCCCTGTTTATTAGACTCAGCAACAAGAGATACGTAGCATTTGAAAAAAAACATAGGTAACGGTAAAGACTGTATTTTGTATTTCTCTCCCTTGTTATTTGTTTTTCTTGAGGACATTATAGAGAGCCAGTTTTTTGATTTCTTTATCTGGGTAGAGCCAAAAGGAATCACGCATTGCGTTGTGAGGCCGTCCTGATTAACGAGAACAAAATGATATTTAGTTTCTTTAAGCTCGTTACCGTTGGCTAGGATAGGAACTCGCTTATCATTATAGCTTCTAATCTGTTTTAAGATTTCATCTCCGCGATGAGCGGTGACAAATCCTCCTTTATCTCCACGTGGTCTCCATTCTACATAGCATGTTTCAAATCCACAGGGGACAATCTCCATCTCAGGGCCTTTCTGTTGATAATATACTTCGCTAGTATTAGAATTGATAATCATTCCCTCTTCCGCTCCGGGAAAGGTCTTGGACTCATAGGAAGGATTTGTTTTATCAACTTGAGACGATCCTTTTTGAAGAATAACAAGGAACGGGATTGAAAGATCTTTAGTCCCTACATTCTCATACCCCGTCACTTTATATTCGTCTAAGGTTAGTGCTTCATTTTTGTTTTTTGTCATGTTCTATCTTATGTTTGATGGTTACTTGATTGGAAATATGTACTCCAAAAAGTTGCATAGGTAAATCTACTCCAGATTCTATCTGTTCTTTTACGAAAGCTCGAAGTGTTGAGTGATGGATATTACGACCCCGCTTAAACCCTATCTTCCATTTCTTAAGAGTATTTAGCATCGCGGCAATAAAATGTTTATCTTCATTAGTGTGTCCGAAGTTTGCGCTTATCGATTCTCTAATAAGAGGTCCGAAACCATTCTCCTCTAGCCATGACATAGCTTCTGCGTTATTGATTTGAGAGATATTTGCATAATATTTCTCAGATTTAGTAAGCTGCGTTCCGTCTACTAAGGTAAATTCTTGCATACCTATCCCCATCATCGCTTCCGGGAGATACACTTCAATATACTTACGAAGTTTCTCTTTGTCTTTTTTTAACTCTTCTTCTTTTGTCTCAATTACTTTTTGTAATTTCTCGGTATCATTTGCTAAGACGCTTAAACGCTTGGCTTTATCTTCATCGACATTAAGGTTAGTCATCAAACAACATCTCCATCTGGTCAGGTTTAAGGGGTTCCCTAAAAACTAAATAGGGTTCCGCAGTGACTTTCAACTTATTCCCATATTTTTTCACTGTCAATGGGAATTTATAAAAAAGAATTTCTTTTTTCAATCTTCGTCGAAATCCAACAAAAACTCTACCTCCATTTTTAGTTTGTCTGGTTCCCCATGCAAACTGTTCCCTTCGGAGTATTGGAAAGTTGGTTCCGACTTTAGCTTCAATCCATATACTCCGTCCTTTCCAACAAGCAAAGATGTCTGGGATTCCAGAACCGGTAGAAGATTCGATTCGTTGAAAATGGCCCGGAGTTCTTTTATGTAGATAGGTATAAAAAGCTTGTTCATATGTCATTCAAATATCCTAGAATTTCATTACCATGTGTCCCCTAATTTCATGTCGGTGATCATCGGAACTTCCATCTGGGGTAAGCAATTTTCAACAAGAACTTTAATCAGATTAGCCTCCTGCAAATGATTGACCCCATAGCTTAATTCATCATGAACTTGCATGTAAGGAACGAGCTTCAATGTGTCCCAGACATCCAGCATGGCCTTCTTTGTCATGTCGGCGGCTGAACCTTGGATCAAAGCGTTAATCGCTTTGAAGTGGTCTTTACCCTCCTTGTCGAAGTGTTTGCGACGACCAAGAATTGTTTTTATATAACCTTTCTGCTTGGCTTCATTTTGGCAAAAATAAGTTAGCTCTTTTATAAAAGGATTTTTATCATCAAAAAGGTTAAGGAGATCCTCTGCTTCCTCATACTCTATATTTAAAGTCTCTGATAAGCTTTTTATACCTAACCCATAGCATCGACCCAAAGTGATAGTTTTCGCTAAATTACGCTCTATCCCAGCCGCCGAAGCAGTAAAGGAATAGAAGTCTGTCTCCGGGTGAGCGCAATAAAGATTTTTAGCCTCTTCCGCACCACGGAAACCCAACAAATAAGCATAATGGACAAGTATCCTTGGTTCTTGTTGAGCGTAATCTAAACTTAACCATTGCTTTCCCTGATCAGGAATAAATAACTCCCTTATTTTATGTGCAAATTTTTTATTCCTTTTGGGGATTTGTTGAAGCGGGGGGTTAGATGCTGAAAACCTTCCAGTCTTTGTCCCACCGTCCTCTCTTTTTGTTGGCTTCCATTCGCAATGGATCTTTCCATCTATAGCCATCCCCATTATTCTCTTATTTAGAAAAGTCTTTCTTAAGTTGGAGATCTGACGGATCTCATAAATTTTCTGTAAAAAAAGATTCGATGCCACCTCAAGAAATTCTTTTTTAAAAGAAGGGTTACCTTTTGCTGTCTGTGGGAAAGATATTTTTTTTCTTTCACAAATCTCAGCAATCTTAGGTCCTGATCTGAAATCTACGGCCTGTCCTGCAAATAAATCAAGATCCTTTTGCAGAAATTTTTCATCTTTTTCCCACTGGATTGATAACTCTTTTGCAGCACCTAGATTTACTGGGACTCCTTTAAATCTCATTTCAACCAAAAGAGGAATAAGCTTACATTCCAGTTCATATATTTCCCACAATTTTTGCTTAGATAAATCTAAGCGTTGTGATTCATATATTTTAAATGTAGCGGATGCGTCAAATTCAGCGTAAGAACCTACATGTTTTGCGTGTAATTGCCAAAGATCCTGTTTGGGGTCTAGCCCGTAAGCTGAAGCTGTTTCTTTTAAAATCCGATCATCTTTGCTTTCGCCAAGCCTCCGATTAGCTAAACCGTCTAAACTGTAATCGGTTAATTCTTCATCAATTAAAGCCTCCGCGGTCATTGTGTCTCGTAAAGGACCTCTGCATTTTATCCCAAGAGTTTTGAGCCAAGAAATATCATAAACGATATTATGCCCAATTTTTTCTATTTCTGGGTTTTCACAGAGCTTACCAAAAAAAGATAAAACCGTTTCTCTATCCATATTTCCTCCGGCTTCATGACCAAAAGGATAATACCCGGTAAAATTTGAGTCGGAATAAGCGATACCCACAGGGAACCCGTCTCCCCTGATTTCACCGCTCCCCATTGATTTAAGCTTTGGGTCTTTCGTTTCAAGATCGATTGCAAAAGACTTTAGCCCAAAAGTATCAGGGAAGCTTTCCGGGGGTCGCCAATCGCTTGACGGTAAAAACATTACCTCTTGTTCCATTAATCATTCTCCGGATCACCCTTTTCCAAAAAATCACTGGGAAGCTTACGTCCCGGGAAATCAGATTGGGTATATTCATCCAGTGTCTCAGGCTCTTCTTCACAATCTTCCTCAAATACAGCCCACTCCTGCTTTATTATTTTCCCCAACTGGATTACTTCATCCCTGTTTTCATTTATCGCCAAAATTAAAAGGCAAATTAAATCCATTTGCATTTTTGTCGGGTTGTCGTCTTCAATCAATTTGCCCTCCGCGTCTAAACTTGACCTCCGCATTTCTGTCTCTTTCACTGAATTACTCATATGTTTGTTCTCCTTTTATTTTTGCTCGTAAAAATTGGAGTGTCCCAATCTTAATCGTTTTCATCATAGCCTTTGCCCACCAAGGTTCTTTTTCCCCAGAATAAAAGTGCGTGGATCTGTTGGTAATATCGAAAAGCCTTTCTTCCAAAAGGGAAAGGCAAACAAGTTCCTCAGCTATATCCCACTGTGGCTTTTCAGATCGCCTTAACCGCAAGATTATATCGTCTATTTGTTGCCTCTGATCGTTTACCCCATTCCACACAGTAAACTGGCGGCGGCGTAAAACTACGCCAAGATATTTATCCGCCCTCAGACTCCCACGATTTTCGATTACGTTCATCACACCATGCATCGCCTCTCTGCCTTGATTCCCTGCTTCCAATACAAGTGTCGCGGATAGAACCTCATTCGCAGTCCATGATTCGGCAAAAGCTTTTAACGGCAGCAAGGCAATCACAAATATTAGTATTACATTTGATTTTTTTTTCATCTTAAACGTCCCGGGGGGGGTTAGGATAACGCCATTTTTTTGGATGACTCATTTCCTCAAAAGCTTTAATTTCCTGCCCGGCATCTTTGTTTTGTATCATGGGTATATAAAACCGTGACTCTCCTTTTAACGGGATGATTTTTATCCGGCAGCCGCTGTTTATTTCGGTAAATTCTTTCACAGTTCTCAAGCAACTTTTAAAACCCCCTCTATATTTCTGGGACCAAGGCCATATGAATTGTCCGTTCGCCCCTTTAATACAGGATCTCCAACCGGAACGTGTTTCTTTGACTTCAATAACGTATAATTTTCTCATTTTTTACCTTTTTATGTTTAAGTATATTTTTCACCATTTACCGATAGCGTCGGATAAATAAGCGTGAGCTAGTAGTTTGTCTACCACTTTTCCCACAGAGATTTTTTCCGCTTTCATCATTTCACGTATTAGCCTATCTGTCTCAGGTCTAACCCTGATCGTAGTTGTAACCCTGCGTAAAGCCGGGTCGAGTGGTGGTCGGCCTGCACCAATTCTTTTTCCTCCGCGCTGTCTTTTTTTAATGTCCATTACTAAACGTCCTTTGTTTGTCTTTTAATTTTTCAACATCTCCTTGCAACTTAATTACCGCTTTTTCTAATGCGGAAATATTAACTTCATTATGTAACATACTATCCACCCTTTTTTGAACCCGCGCTGTTTGCTTATATAATTCCTCGATCAGCATGAATTGTTCGCTGTCCGCTGGCAATGATCCTAGTAAACCCCTAGGCCATTTGATCCTGAATTCAGTGTTCATCACTAAATCCTTATCCATGATCTCCAACTGAGTCCCATATTTATTCAGCTTCTCCTGAACCCCAAAAAACGCCCATACCCCTATCCCTACTGTCGCAATTACTGATATCAGGTTGCGGATCGGCATCGCTACGTTTGTCGATTCACTTATCTTCATGTTAATCTTTTAATTTTTTAACATACCTTCCGGTCAATTTCGTATGCCCTCCACTCCCGACAGAGGTATCCCATCCTGATGGAATATGCTGTTGTCCCTTAACTTTTGCTAGGTACTGAGAACCATTTCTTTCCATACCTGAATTAAAATTAAATATTTCCTGCTCTAAACGCTTTTTTTGTATTTTCAAGTATTCAGCGTTTAGATCAATAGAAATAGATTTTCGGTTATGGTCTTTGGAGACAAAGGCTACCGTCCCGGAGCCTGCGAATGGGTCTAAAACTAGCCCTTCTTTTGGGGTTCCGGCCAGAATACATGGCTCTATCAATTTAGGAGGGAATGTCGCAAAATGAGCCTCCTTATAAGAGTGTGTATTAACAGTCCATACGTCACGTTTGTTTCTGTTTGGTGAATATTCATTACCTTCATCATTTCTTAAAGTTACGTCGCTGTCACCCTTCCTAAAACTTCTTGGCTTGGTATTTAAATCATTTGTTTCTTCCTTTATCGCCTCAGCATCATAATAATACTGCTTCGATTTGCTCATCAGGAAGATATGCTCATGTGATTTGGTCGGACGATCTGTGACACTCTCTGGCATCGGGTTCGGCTTTGCCCAAATAATATCTGACCGTAGATACCACCCATCAGCCTGTAAAGCAAATGCCACGCGCCACGGGATACCAACAAGGTCTTTGGGTTTTAATCCTTTGATTTTATTATTAATAGCAACCACTTGCCCATTGCGACCGTCTTTATGTTTTGGGTCTGTCCAATCTCCTTTACTACCTGTCCCGCAATAACTATCCCCCAAATTAAGCCAAAGCGTCCCGTCCTTTTTTAACACCCGCCACACCTCACGGAATATCAAGACCATGTTATCAACGTATTGTTCCGGTGTTGATTCAAGGCCAAGCTGGTCGTCTATTCTAACCGCACCACATTCAGGACATACCGATTTATAAATTGCATCTCCGACAACTTGCCCTTTTTCAAACATACCTTTATGACCAGTCGCAGTATCTTTGCTGATCTTTGTCATCCGTTGATGAGGGCAACTGGAATCCCCTCCTTCCCATGCAGCAGTCCCATAATCCCTTAACCCCCAGTACGGCGGACTGGTAACGCATGTCTGGATAAAATTATCCGGTAATTCCTTTAAAATCTTCAGGGAATCACCTAAGTAAAGGGTGGCCCAATTATCTTGATAGTAAGGTTTATTGGTCGTCGCTTCAGGGTCTTCTTCAAAAGGGTCTAATTGATCATCAAGGTCTTCTTCAAAGGGGTCTAATTGATCATCAGGGTCATAATGCGGGCGGGCGTCAGGGTCTATCAAAGAACCATCAGTCTCTCGCCATTTGTCATAATTAGCCTCATTCATTTTTCTTACCCCTTTTCTCAATTTCAACTAGAGGCTCTTTTTCAGGGGCCTCCTTCCACATGGCCTGCAAGTATTCCGCGTAATTATTTATAACCAAACCTCCAAGGGGTTTAAACCCCTTGCCTATAAACTCATTTATTTCTGAAATAAATAAGGGTAAACTTCGCTCTCTGGATGCGATTATTGTATATCTTTCTTCTTCCATTATTTTATTTTATTTTATGATTAAAAGGCACATCGCCATCCACGATGCTTTGTAAATGCGATCTTGATTCCGGGTCTAATTGACCATTATTAAATCGCAAATTATCCTTCGCGGCGGCTTGAAGCCATTGCCATACATCAGGGGTGATATGCGGCGGGTCAAATTCATCTTTTGAATTAATATACAACATCCGATTATAATAGAGAACCCTTTTGGGTAGATTAGCTCCTCCATCATACCAGTCCCGCCAAAAAGCCCATAGGGTTCTATACTTTTGAAACGATGTGAATTGATAGTAATTCTCGTCAATCATCTCAGCGAATTTCAAAAAAGCTAAAGCTGCCCGGTCCGGAGCAGTATCATCCGGTGAATTTTTCAAGGCATTTAAGCTTATTTCTATTTCATCATATTTTGTCATAACTCAAGACTCTCCTTAATCATGTTTTTCTCCTCAATTGTTAAAGTTTTAACCGCAACGCGCCTCTTAAAAAATCTCAGAACCCCGCTTTTGGTCATTCTATCTATCGTAACTCTTTTACCCGCCTGTAACCCTCTGGAATTTAAAAGCCATTTCCGCTGTCCAATTTTCTTCTTCCATTGCTTTATTCTTGTTTTTTTAGGATAATAAAATGGGTGTTCCTGAATAGCGCAAGCAACAATTTCATCTAATGTGAATTTAAATTTTTCCTCTGCGGGAATACCTGTTGTAGTCAAAAGCATTTTATCAATGGTACTAATATATTTTTCACGCTTGATTTTTAAAAGCCGCTGAACCTCCGCTGATTTTTCAAATTTCTCAATTTTCTCTCTCCGCCTCTGGCTTCTTAGGTCAATCTTTTCTTGCGGACGATTTGACGGAATGAAAAAATAAAAAACATTTGGCTTTCTCCCTTTTCTGATCCTCCTGCCAAATTCCAAAAATGATGGCGGATTCTGGCTTATTAGGAGATCTTCAAGCTGTGAGATTTTCCCAATATAATCCT
>Ga0114996_10006684_pt1 | contig 13207 bp, 9 predicted proteins | sample ArcticOcean_MG_C_4_FD_87039 | JGI IMG/M metagenome (GOLD analysis project Ga0114996, IMG submission 87039) | Marine microbial communities from western Arctic Ocean - ArcticOcean_MG_CB4_134 | ecosystem: Environmental > Aquatic > Marine > Oceanic | place: Arctic Ocean: Canada Basin | collected... | reverse complement strand
CGACCTCCGAGAGCTCGTAGGGGAGCGGGTACTTCCGTCGCAAGACCCAGGGCACCCGCTTGTAGGTGAGTCCGGACACCGAGCCCACCGGAATTCCCCCAGGCGTTCGCCCCTCAATCGAGGGACTGACGAAGCTCAGGATGTCGCCATCGAGCATCGTGGGATGATCCCGGAGATTGCAGTGAATCCACAATCGCATCAACGAGCCAAGGTTGTGAATCCATTCGATCGTGACGGGGATCAGCTTGGGTTGCGCCGTCGTCCCGGACGTCGTGGAGAACATGAAGGGCTGAAGCCGAGTGAGGACGTTCTTCTCCCCGTTCTCGACCCGCTCGATCCACGGGCGAAACTCCTCAAATTCCCGAATGGGTACGTGGCGTCTGTAGTCTTCTGGGCTCTGAATGCGTGCGAAGTGATGTTCCCGCCCAAACGCCGTCGCCCGATTTTTCGACATCAAACGCAGGAGCAGCTTCCGCTGGGTCTCAGCAGTTCGCGCCGCTGCCCGCTCAAAGAAGAAGCGCTGGACATGGCCCCTCACCCGGACCACGAATCGGACAAGCCAGTTCACTCGAGCGCCACGCTTGCGACGGACCACTGCTCCACGCGGTCGGGTTCCACTTCAATCCCAAGCCCCGGCCCCTTCAAGAGCGGGGCGTGCCCTCCATTCCCGAAACGAACGCTGGCGCTCACGACGTCATCCGCCATCAAGAGCGTCCCGTACGACCCCTCCAAATGGCGAAGAGCTGGGGAGCTGTAGGCCACATGACGTGCGGCAGCGGACAAGATGGAGGTCTCTCCGACGTGACTCCCGATTTGAAAACCCAGCCCGCTCGACTGGGCGATGCGCATGAAGGCGATCGTCCTCCCGATCCCTCCGCATTTGCTGAGTCGAATGTTGAAATGGTCACAGGCCCCCGCGCTCACAGCCCAGAGCGCGTCCTGCAGACTCACGAGAGACTCATCCAACATGATGGGCACGGGACTCTTGTCCGTCAGCTCGGGCAGATCGCCCATGCGCTCCCGCCCCAGGGGTTCCTCGCACGAGAGAATGTCATGGGGCTCCACCGCGGCGAGAAATTCGAGAGCCTCCTCGAGAGTCCATGCGCCGTTCGCGTCCAGCCGGAGGCGCGCCTCGGGTCCCAGCTCCTCGCGGGCGGCGGCGACGCACGCGAGGGTCTCAGGTCCGGCGACCTTGATCTTGTAGTCGGTGAGTCCAAACCGCGAAAACCGACGTGCCAGCGCCCGCGTGCTCTCCGGATCCGTTTGGGTCAGCACGGCGCTGTATACCGGGAGATGCCCCGCACCGAGAACGTCCCCGAGAGAGCGATCCGCTTTTCGAAGGGCGCAGTCGATGAGGGCGAGCTCCATCGCGCATCGCGCCGAATGATGGACGATCACCCCCTCTTCGCGCTCCGAATCCGTGGGCGTGCTGCCTCCGAGGATCGCGTCGACCTCCTGGATGAGACTTCGCTCGCCATCCTCCCGAAGAGAACAGCCCTTCACGCGCCCCCAGAGGACGCCCTCCAGATGCTGAACGGTGCTCTCCACCGTCTCTCCGGTGACGTAGGGACGCGGGATGCCCTCTCCCCAGCCGATGGTGCCATCATCCGCCTCCACCGAGACCACGATGGTGTCGCTGAAACGGCGCTCCTGGGTCGCGTGGGCGAACCCCTCGACGAACGGAACATTGAGCGGAGAGATGCGAGCGCGGATGATCTTCATCGGTCCATGCCTCGACTGCGCGCAGCGGCAGCCACCCCGAAATAGCGCTTGATGAAGACGTTCTCGCGAAACGTCGAGGTGATGATGTCCTTCGCCTCCTCGTCATCGAAAGCATAGTACTCGATGAAATCTGCGATCGCATCGAGGCCCTGCTCCGCGTGCTCGATGTCCACCACCGAGTGGTGCGTGAACCAAACGAGGTCCGCTTCGGAGATGTCGCGATATTTCATGAGAAATTCGGCGACCCGATCCGACACGCGGCTCAGCATGTACTCGAACGACACGATCTCAACCAGGGCGCTGAGTCCGATTTCCCGAAGTGAGCCGTAGAGGATGGGCTGCTGGACCTGCTCATCCAATCGGGCCCGAGCGCGGCTTCGAAGCTCCTCGACCCGGTCCTCCAGTCCCGCTCCCGCGACGAGCTTCTCCATCAGCGCCGGATGAGATTCGCCGCCCTCCTCCTCGATCCCCAGCTCCTCGAGGAGGTTGTGCTGGAGATGCTCCACCGAACCCGGAGACGCGATTGAAAACAAGAACCCCAGAAAGTGCGGCGAGTTCTGATGTGTCTCGAACACGTGGGCGATGAACTCATCGTATTGCGCCCGCTCAGCGCTTCCGTCCGCCAACGACCGAAACTCGACGCAATGCACCAGTTCCTGCACGTGCTCCTGGTATTTCGCCTCGACCCATGCGCGCATGTGTCCTCCTGGTTCACGGCGAGTAGACCAGCCGCCCCGGGGAGTTGCAAGACGCCCCCGGAATCCCCGCCCGCGGGGAGAAGGTGCCTGTGCTGCAGGCCTCGCGCCCTGGAGCTTTGCAACGAAGTCTGGCAGGCTTGGCGACCCCATTGGTGTGCCAAGGAGCGTACATGAAAGGCAAGAAGGTCGGAGTTGTTCTCTCGGGATGCGGTTTCCTCGACGGGGCCGAAATCCACGAAGCCACTCTCACGCTCCTCGCGCTCGACCGTGCGGGGGCCGACATTCGATGCATGTCTCCGAACATCCCCCAGATGCACGTGGTGGATCACGGCGCTGGCGCCCCCGCCGAGGGCGAGTCCCGTAACGTGCTCACGGAGTCCGCGCGAATCGCACGCGGTGAAATCGTGGACATCGCGGACGTCGTGCCCGGCGACATCGACGCGCTGATCTTTCCCGGAGGATTCGGAGCCGCGAAGAATCTCTCGACCTTCGCGGTGGATGGACCCGCGTGCTCCATCGACGCGAACGTGAGCCGGTTGATTCGCGCCATGCATGACGCGGGCAAACCACAGGGATTCATCTGCATCGCCCCGGCGCTCGCGGCGAAGGCGCTCGGCGAACTGAGTCCCCTGTTGACCATCGGGAACGACGCGGACACCGCCGCAGGACTCGCAGCTCTCGGCGCCACGCACGTGAACTGTCCCGTCGATGACATCGTGGTGGACGACACGTTGAACGTCGTCTCGACCCCCGCGTACATGCTCGGCCCGTCCATCGCGCCAGTGGCCCTGGGGATCGACAAGCTCGTCGCGGAAGTGCTTTCGCGAGCATGACCTCGACGCGATTTCCTCCCACGTGGACGAACGTCCGTGGTATGGACTTCGCCAGAAACGAACCCAACCCCCCAGCACGGAGGAAACGATGTCGGTTCTGATCAAGGGCGGTACCCTGGTGAATTCCACCCGCGAATGGCGGGGCGACATTCTCACGGACGGCGACGTCATCGTAGCCGTCGGTGACCAGCTCGACGCGCCCGCCGGAGCACAGGTCATCGACGCAGGCGGATGCCTCGTCATGCCCGGAGGCATCGACCCCCACACGCACATGCAGCTGCCCTTCATGGGCACAGTGGCGAGCGAGGACTTCTTCACGGGGACCTCGGCGGCCGCTGCTGGCGGGACGACGACCATCATCGACTTCGTGATCCCCGCGCCGCAGCAGAACATCCTCGAGGCCTACAAGCAGTGGCGCGAGTGGGCCGAAAAATCGGCATCCGACTACTCGTTTCATGTCGCCATCACGTGGTGGGACGAGAGCGTCCACGACGATATGGGCACCCTCACCCGGGATTACGGCGTCAACAGCTTCAAGCACTTCATGGCCTACAAGAACGCCATCATGTGCGACGACGAGATTCTCGTGAACAGCTTCAGCCGCGCCCGGGATCTCGGCGCGCTGTGCACGGTCCACGCCGAGAACGGCGATCTCGTCTACCGGCTCCAACAGGAGATCCACGACAAGGGCATCACGGGACCCGAAGGACACCCCCTCTCCCGGCCCCCGGAGGTCGAGGGAGAGGCCGCGAACCGCGCGATTCGCATCGCAGAGGTGCTGGGAGCCCCGCTCTATCTGGTGCACACCTCCTGCATCGACGCCCTCCAGGCCGTGACACGAGCCCGCCTGGAAGGCCAGCGCGTCTTTGGAGAGGCGCTGATCCAGCACCTCGTGATCGACGACTCCGTCTATCGCAGCCCCGATTGGCGGACGGCGGCCCACCACGTGATGAGTCCACCGTTTCGGCCGAAGGAGCACCAGGAGGCTCTCTGGCAGGGCCTCCAATCCGGAATGCTCCAGACCACGGCGACGGATCACTGCTGCTTCTGCACCGACCAGAAGGAGATGGGAAAAGACGACTTCCGCTCCATCCCGAACGGGACAGGAGGGGTCGAAGACCGGATGAGCGTTCTCTGGCATCACGGCGTCCGCACGGGCCGTCTCACCCCCAGCGAGTTCGTGGCCGTCACGTCCACCAACGCCGCACGCATCTTCAACATCCATCCTCGCAAGGGGTCGTTGGCGGTGGGTGCTGACGCGGATCTTATCGTGTGGGATCCCAACGGAACCCGTCGGATCTCAGCGGAAACACACCACCAGAACATCGACTTCAACATCTACGAAGGCCTGGAGGTCACGGGCATCCCGACCGTCACGCTGAGTCACGGCTCCATCGTGTGGAAGGACGGCGAGCTTCGGACCACCGCAGGGCATGGGCGCTACATCGATCGCCCCACCCACGCGCCCTATTTCCACGCACAGCAAAAGGTCACGGAGCTCGCAGAGCCCACGGCCGTCCAGCGTTCCTGAGTCGATGTCCTCCGCCGACAACAGCCGGGGATTCATTCCCCTGAACATCGCGCTCCTCACGGTCTCGGACACCCGCACGGAGGCCGACGACCGCTCTGGAGCGATCCTCCGGGACCGCGTGACCGCTGCAGGACATCACGTCGCCGAACAGCGCATCCTCGCCGACCGACAGCAGACCCTCGAAGATCAGCTCCGGGCGTGGATCGCCGATCCGAACGTCGACGTGGTCATCGCGACAGGCGGAACGGGGCTCACGGGACGCGACATCACGCCCGAGGCCTTCCACGCCGTGTATGAGAAGGAGATCCCGGGATTTGGCGAGCTCTTCCGCCACCTGAGCTTCGCGAAGATCGGCACGTCGACGATCCAGTCGCGTGCGACCGGAGGGGTGGCGGGCGGCACCTATCTCTTCGCGCTCCCCGGCTCTCCCTCCGCATGCAAGGACGCCTGGGACGGGATCCTCGTCCAACAGCTTGACGTTCGCCATCTTCCATGCAATTTCGTGGAGATCATCCCGCGCCTGAAAGAGGCGCTCGACTGAACAATCGAAAGGGGCAAACAGGTCCCGACAAGGCAGAGATGAAACTCGATCTCCTCATTCGCGGCGGCACCTGCATGACCCACGACGGGCCCGTCGAAGCCGACGTGGCCATTCATGAGGGGCGCATCGTCTCCCTCGGGGATCTGAATCACCTCGAGGCCACCGAGGTCATCGACGCGACCCACCTCCATGTCCTCCCGGGAGTCATCGACACACAGGTCCATTTCCGGGAGCCCGGACTCGAGCACAAAGAGGACCTCGGCACGGGAACGGCCGGGGCTGCGCTCGGCGGAGTGACCGCAGTCTTCGAGATGCCCAACACCAAACCCAGCACGCTCAGCGCCGCGGACCTCGCCGACAAGGTCCGCCGAGGACGGGAGAAGGGGTGGGTCGACTTCGCCTTCTTCATGGGCGCCGCCGCGGAGAATGCCGACCAGCTCGCCGAGCTCGAGACGGTCGAGGGCTGCTCGGGCGTGAAGATCTTCATGGGGAGCTCCACAGGTTCGCTCCTCGTCGACGACCCCGATGTCCTGGAGTCGGTGCTCCAGCACGGGCGCCGCCGCATCGCTGTCCATTGCGAAGACGAGGCCCGACTCGTGGAGCGAAGCCACATGCTTCGTACTCCGGGAATCACCGCACACCTCCATCCCAAGTGGCGCGACGAACAGACCGCGTTTCTCGCGACGAAGAAGCTCCTGGAGACCGCCGAGAGAACGGGGCGTCCCGTGCACGTCCTGCACGTCACCACCGCAGAGGAGATGGAGCTTCTTGCGCGCTCCCGACACCTCTGCACCGTCGAGGTCACTCCGCAGCATCTGACGCTGGCTGCCCCCGACTGCTACGATCGGCTCGGCACCTACGCACAAATGAACCCGCCCATCCGCGAAGAGCATCACCGGGAAGCGCTCTGGAAGGCCCTCGAGGCGGGCGTGGTGGACGTCATCGGTTCGGATCACGCTCCCCACACCCGCGAAGAGAAGGATCGGGACTACCCCAACTCTCCCGCAGGGATGCCCGGCGTCCAGACTCTGGTGCCCGTCATGCTCAATCACGTCAACGAAGGGCGCCTCAGCCTCAATCGCTTCGTACACCTCACGGCGTTCGGCCCCGCACGCATCTACAACATCGCGGGAAAGGGCGTGCTCGCGCCCGGCTGGGACGGCGATGTGACATTGGTCGACATGCGGGAGAAGCGCACCATCAGCAACGACTGGATCGTCAGCCGAAGCGGCTGGTCCCCCTACGACGGGATGAAGGTTCAGGGCTGGCCCAAAGCCACGATCGTTCGCGGGAAGATCATCATGCGCGACGACGAGCTCCTGGGCGAACCGAGCGGTCAGCCGGTGCGCTTCCTCGACACCGAGCCGATCCCGTAGGGCAGCGCTCTCCGCCGACTCAGATCAGCGCCTCAAGCTCCGTGATGGAACGACTGAGTGTCGCTATCGACTGCTTCATCTCCGCGACCCGGTCCCGATCCTTCTGGACGACCTCGGCGGGCGCTCTCTCCAGGTAGTTGGCGTTGCCCAGCTTCCCCTCGATCTTCGCGAGGTCCTTCTCGAGCTTCCCCCGGCGGCCGGTGAGCCGCTCGATCTCCGCCGCGAAATCCACGAGCCCCTCGAGGTTCACATGCACCTCGATCCCGCCTTCCAGAACCGCCGTGGCGCTCGCCGCAGGCGCCACGACCTCCGGCCCGACAGCGAGGGACTCGAGACCGCACAGACTGGAGATGGTCTCGCGCTCCTCCTCTCCGAGTCGCTCGGCGACCCCCGCGTCCGGGGTCTTTAGGAACGCCTGGATCCTCGTCTTTCGATCGAGGCCGTGCTCCGCGCGAATGGTCCGCAGCGAACGGGTCACGGATTTCAGGAACGCGAATCGCACGCCCTCCTCCTCGTGAAGTCGATCGGGGTCATGGCTCGGCCAGCTCGACACGAAGAGACACTCCGGGGCCTCCCCGTGGAGAGCGACCACCATGGGCCGCAGATTCTCCCCGATCTCCTCGGTGATGAAGGGGATGAAGGGATTCAACATCCGCAGCACCGTGTCCAGCGTTCGAACCAGATTGGCCTGCGCCACGAGGCTGCTCTCCTCACCGCCCTTCCCTGCGTGCAGTCGCGGCTTGGACACCTCGAGGTACCAATCGCACAGCTCGTCCCAGACGAAGCGATAGAGCATCGAGGCCACGTCGTTGAAACGATGATTGTCCATCCCGACGGTCACGTCGCGGATGATCTCCTGGAGCTTCCCTTCGAGGAATGCGTCCTCCAGCCGGTGGACCCTGCCCCGTGCGAGCGCCGCGCGCTCCTCGCTGGAGAGCCTCGCAACCCGCTCCTCGAACCCTTCGAGGTTCTGCAACACGAAGCGCGACGCGTTCCAGAGCTTGTTGCAGAAGTTTCGTCCCATCTCGAACTTGGTGGGGGCCAGCTTGATGTCCTGCCCTTCACTCGTGAGCATCGGAAGCGTCAACCGAACGGCGTCCACTCCCCATTCGCCGATCATCTCCAGCGGATCGATCCCGTTGCCGAGGGATTTGCTCATCCGTCGACCCTGCCCGTCGAGAATCGTCGCGTTGATGTACACGTGACTGAAGGGCTTCTCCCCCGTGAATTCGTAGGCCGCCATCACCATGCGCGCCACCCAGAGATAGATGATGTCGCGACCGGTCGCGAGGAACTGCGTCGGATGAAAGGTCTCGAGTTCCCGCGTCTTCTCAGGCCACCCCAGAGTGGAGAAGGGCCAGAGCCAGCTGGACGCCCAGGTGTCCATGACATCGGGGTCCTGCGCGACGAGCGGTTTCCCTGAGGTTGGATGCAACGCGCCTTCGGCCGGATCTTCACGAAGAGCCACCGCGGTCCCATCCTCGTCATACCAGACCGGGAGGCGATGCCCCCACCAGAGCTGGCGACTGATGCACCAGTCGCGGACGTTCTCCAGCCAGCTCAGGTAGACCTTCTCCCAGCGATGCGGAATGAACTCAATCTCCTTTTCCCCGGAGGCGTTCGGCTTCACTGCAGCGATCGCGGGCTCCGCGAGCTTCTCCATGGCGACAAACCACTGCTCGGAGATCATGGGCTCAATCGGAGTCTTGGAGCGATCCGAGTGAGGGACATTATGAACGTGGTCCTCGACCTTCTCGAGGAGTCCCATCTCCTCCAGCTCCGCCACGAGGAGCTTCCGGGCCTTGAGGCGCTCGACCCCCTGATAATGGCCGGCCTCTTCGTTGAGAGTCCCGTCCTTGTTGAGGACGTTGATGATCGGCAGATGATGGCGTGCGCCGCGCTCGTAATCGTTCGGGTCGTGTCCGGGGGTCACCTTCACCGCGCCGGTACCAAACTCCGGATCCACCGTCTCGTCTGCGAAGATGGGGATGGAGCGTCCCACCAAGGGAAGCAACACGGTTCTGCCCACGAGATCGCCATGGCGGGGATCCTCCGGGTGCACAGCGACCCCCGTATCTCCGAACATGGTCTCGGGACGGGTCGTGGCCACGACCAGGTGACGCCCCTCCTCACCCTCAACGGGATAACGCATGTACCAGAGATGTCCCTTGACCTCCGATTGCTCGATCTCGTCGTCGCTGACAGCGGTCTGGAGCTTGCAGTCCCAGTTGATGAGCCGCTCTCCCCGGTAGATCAATCCCTTCTCGAAGAGCTGAACAAAAGACTCCCGTACCGCGAGCGTCAATCCCTCGTCCATCGTGAAGCGAGTCCGCTCCCAATCACACGAGCATCCCAGCTTCTGGAGCTGGTGCAGGATGCGATTCCCGTACTCCTCCTTCCACTTCCAGACCTCCGCGATGAACGCCTCGCGCCCCATGTCCTGCCGCCTGATGCCCTGCTCGAGGAAGAGCTTCTTCTCGACGACAGCCTGCGTGGCGATCCCCGCGTGATCCGTCCCTGGAAGCCAGAGAACGTCCTTTCCCTTCAAGCGCTGATATCGAGCGACGATGTCCTGAAGCGTGTTGTTGAGGGCATGCCCCATATGCAGCGCACCGGTCACGTTGGGCGGCGGAATCATGATGCAATACGGATCCTTGGCGTCTTCCGCTTCCACATGGAACCAGCCGCCGTCCATCCAGCGCTGGTACCAGCGGTCTTCGATCGTCCCCGCCTCAAATCGACTCGCCATCTCGCTCATGAACTCGACTCCATTGTCGGCGCTGGACCGCGCCTGCGGCTCCCGGCGCCCATCGGGAGCCCGGAATTATGCCCTGGCCATCCGCCCAGGGAAAGAGGTCTTGGCGGAACTCTTCGAGGCGCAAGCTCCCATTTCATGGGGAAACAGGCAAAAACCATCACACGCATCCCATTGCAAATGCCCCCCGACGAGAGACGCTTTTGGACTCAGGGGGTTGACATCCCGAACACCCAAGATGGAAAATCAATGTTCATCGTCACTCTGTCAATCAACCACTGTGGACCCGCAAGGAGCCGCCCATGGATCGTCATTCAATCGTCATGCTGGGAGTGCTCATCATTGGGTTGATTCTGCCGGGTCCAGCCTTCGCAAAGGACGACATCAAGCTGGTTGCAGAGCTGTCCGCTGAACTCCACCAAATGGCCCAGACCCGAGAAAAGAAAGTCAGCGACAAGCTCCTCGCACGTACGACCCGACTTCTCATGGAACGCACTCGTAGGCTCCTGAAAGAGCAAGGACTGCAGGCCGTGCTGGACCGATTTTCAGGAGAGATTCATGACGAAGTCGAAGACTACGCTCGCGGTGTGCTGGGAAGCACGAACTTCAAACGGGGGAATGAGGCAAATCGCGCACAGAAAGCGCAGGAGACTCTCATCCGGCTCACAACCGACTCCCCACTCTCCAACGTCATCGCCAACTGGATGGGCGTTCCTCCCCTGGGAGCGCTCACATTCCCCGAAGGCGATGCCGCCGAGTGGTCTCTCCCCCTCCCTCTCGACGACGTGAAAGCCACTGCTCCTTCTACGTCCGGACCCTCGATTGAGGAGTTGACCATCGTCAACGAGCGGGGAGGAGCCGGCGAAGGCAACGGCCATGCAGATCCTGGTGAGTGGGTCCTGTTCAATGTCGTGCTCCAAAACAAGTCAAAGCGCGCCTGGTTCAGCACATCCGCGTTCCTGAACACCAGCAATAAATCGTGTATCCTCGTGCAGCGGGGGGAACGAGAACTCACGGAGATGGACCCCGAGGGGCAGGCATCTTTCTCCTTCTGGACCTATTTCGGGCATGATTGCGCGGCCTCAAAGGCGCGGACCCTCTTCATCGACCTCCAGGACACCCATCATCCTCGGAAACGACGCCTTGAACTCTCGTTTTCCATGCCTCATCGCGGAATCCCCGCCCCCCGCGTGGAGAATGCCCTTTTGGACGCGGACGTGCCCGGTTCCTCCGACGGTTCAGGGACACGCATCGCATCAGCGGACCGGCGGCTGGAGTTCAGCCATGGAATCCGCGTAGGGAGCCCACGCACCCTCGCCGCTCGCGTCAGATATGCTCTTCCAAAGGACCAGGCTTCGGTCATCTCCTCCTGGCATCACCGCCATCCGGACATGATCCCGGATGGTGGCCAGGTCTTCGCACCGGGTGATGATGTCGACTTCTTGATGGAGGACCAACCCACCATCACCAAGGCGCAGAAGAAATATGGAAAGAGTCGACGCTGGTTCAATACGAACCGCAAGATCGGGACTCTCTGGGTCGCCGCAGATCTGGAGACATGGGTCGGAAACAGGTCCCAGAACTCGAGTGGATCCGAGCCCTCGACTCCGCAAACTCTCCCCACCGCGGAAGGAATCCTAAACCTCGTCAACAAGCACATGGAGTTCGTCTCACGCGAGGTGAGTCCATCGCATCCGGATGCCATCGCCGGCGTGGCTGGCCATGACGTCGTCATCGACAGGGAGAAATTCCTGGCCGCGTATCAGGCGTTGCTCGCGGGAGAGCCCCTGACCCCCGCCCCCAGAGCTGCGCGTTATCTGCAACGCCTCTACATCCCCGTTCAAATGGCACGGTATCAGGAGCGAGTCGTTGAGCGGAAAGAGGCCAACGAACCGTACGAACCAATCTTCCGACTCGACCTCGGAGTCGGGGCCTCCATCTTCTCCAACATCCAACCCATATTGAACGATGTCTGGGAAGACAAGACCACTGTCGCGCTCTCCTTTGAGGGCCGGATTTCCGTGGGCCGAAGATTTACGGGAATCATCGAGGTGTTCAACGGATCGGGCGAGACCGCGGGGACTTATTCCACGGTCCAGTTCGAAGAGACGGCCCTCGGGCTGGGGATCGGCTACATCATCCCACTGGGAACCTCCCTGGAGCTTCATCCCCGAGTACTCTTCGCGGCATCCACACGCACAGCGGATGCGGGGGACTTCTTCGTGAAAGAAGAGAAAGCCTTCGGTGTGGAGGCTGGACTCACCATGCGGTACTGGTTCAATTCGTGGCTGGGCGCACACCTCGACGCCGCGTACCTGATGACCAACGACGCGCCCAGCTATGGAGACGAAGACCTGATGAGCGGCATGGCACCCCGATTCAGCGGGGGATTGTCCACCCTGTTCTAGAGTGTGTCGACGCTAGTAGGTGTGGAGTGTTGGGTCGACATCCGTAGCCCAGGCGATGATGCCGCCTTCGAGGTTGTGGAGTCGCGTGAAGCCCGCTGCGGCGAGGGACTCGCACGCCATCGCAGACCGTCCTCCCAGCTTGCAATGAACGAGGATGTCCCGATCCCGGGGCAGCTCGTCCGCGATGCTCATCACCAGATCGTGGGGCTGAAGACGATCGGCGAAATCGAGCTTCGCAATGTCCGCCTCATGGGGGGCTCTCACGTCCAACACGTAGGGATCCCAGCCGCCATCCATGCGCGCCTTCGCGTCCGCCGCCGAAATCCCGGCGAAGTCTCCCGAGGTCGTCTCCATCTCTTCCATCCCCAGCGGCACGCCGCAGAATTGCTGATAGTCAATGAGCTCCGTGATCTCCGGAGTGTCGGGGTCCTTCCCCAGCTTCAGCTCCCGGAAGCGCATGTTCAGCGCGTCGTAGCAGAGAAGACGCCCCGAGAGCGTCGTCCCCTGTCCCAGGAGGATCTTGATCGTCTCCGTCGCCTGAATGCAGCCGATGACGCCAGGGAGAATCCCCAGCACTCCACCCTCCGCGCACGACGGAACCATCCCGGGAGGCGGCGGCTCGGGATAGACATCCCGGTAGTTGGGGCCGCCCTGGTAGTTGAACACGGAGGCCTGGCCCTCGAACTTGAAGATCGAGCCGTACACATTCGGCTTCCCGAGCATCACGCAGGCGTCGTTGACGAGGTAGCGCGTCGGGAAATTGTCCGTCCCGTCCACCACCACGTCGTAAGGCTCCAGAATCCGGAGCGCGTTCTCGCTCGTGAGCATCTCCTCGTAGAGGTCGACCTGCACGTTCGGGTTGATGTCCCGGATCCTCGCCTCCGCGCTCGCGACCTTTCGCTCTCCGACATTGCTCGTCCCGTGAACGATCTGGCGCTGGAGATTCGACTCATCGACCACGTCAAAGTCCACGATGCCGAGGCGACCCACGCCGGCAGCCGCGAGATAGAGGAGGAGCGGAGAGCCGAGGCCTCCCGTCCCGACGCAGAGGACTGCGCTGTCCTTGAGCCTTCGCTGACCCTCCATGCCCACCTCTTCAAGGATGAGGTGCCTGGAATAGCGTTGAATTTCTTCGTTTGTTAACGCGCTCACGTCTTAGCCTCCTGCGATTGACGGAATGATACTCAATGAATCACTGGCGCCCAATGCTGTCGCTTTCTTATCAAGAAAGCGAATGTCTTCATCATTTAAGTAAACATTGACGAAGCTTCGAAGCTCTCCATCATCCCCAAAAAGGTGACGTTTGAGATCTGGGTATTGATTGGTTAAATCCGTGAGGGCGT
>Ga0114996_10006682_pt1 | contig 13211 bp, 10 predicted proteins | sample ArcticOcean_MG_C_4_FD_87039 | JGI IMG/M metagenome (GOLD analysis project Ga0114996, IMG submission 87039) | Marine microbial communities from western Arctic Ocean - ArcticOcean_MG_CB4_134 | ecosystem: Environmental > Aquatic > Marine > Oceanic | place: Arctic Ocean: Canada Basin | collected... | reverse complement strand
CAATCTTATCGTGCATCTTCAAGAACATGGTGTAATCCATCAGGAGGAGCGCATAAGGCCTTAGCTTGGTCATCATTTATCTTCTGGACTCAGCCAGGTACTTTAATTCGTATTGAGGATGAAAGTAGTACAGCTATTACTGACTTGGAGGTTTATCCTAATCCATCAAGAGATATTTTCAATGTAACATTTGTTTCTGATGAGGTTCAAAACTTAAAAATAAGGATTGTAAACTTATTAGGAGAAGCGGTATTTGTTGATGAAAAAGAAAAATTCATTGGGCAGTACAGTAAAGCATTCGATCTTAATACTTATCCTAAAGGAATCTATATGTTAGAGATTGAAACCAATAGTGGGGTTGTCAATAAGAAACTGATATTACAGTAAAAAGATAATTTGATAAACTAAAAATAAGTATATCTTTTTGAGGGCTTTTTCCTATCTTTGAAACTTCAAAAATAACTTATGAAATTATTAGAAGGGAAAACTGTAATTATAACTGGTGCCAGTAGAGGTATGGGTAAAGGGATAGCGGAGGTGTTTGCCAGGCATGGAGCAAATATTGCTTTTACTTACCAATCATCTGATGAAAAAGCAAAAGCTTTGGAAAAAGAATTATCTGCAAATGGCTGTAAAGTAAAGAGCTACAAATCAGATGCATCTAATTTTGATGCTGCACAAAAATTAGCAGATGCGGTAATAGAAGAATTTGGCAGTATTGATGTGCTAGTGAACAATGCTGGAATCACAAAAGATAATTTACTAATACGAATGAGTGAAGCGGATTTTGATAGTGTAATGCAGGTAAATATGAAATCGGTTTTTAACCTTACAAAAGCCGTAATGCGCCCAATGTTAAAACAAAGAAAAGGATCAATTATTAATATGAGTTCGGTGGTTGGTGTAAAGGGTAATGCTGGTCAAGCTAATTATTCGGCTTCCAAAGCTGCAATTATTGGATTTACAAAATCGGTTGCTTTGGAGTTGGGCTCACGAAACATAAGATGCAATGCCATTGCACCCGGCTTTATTGAAACTGAAATGACTGAGGCATTAGGGGAAGAGCAAGTAAATGCGTGGAGAAATTCTATTCCCCTAAAAAGAGGTGGGACAACAGAAGATATTGCCAACACTACTTTGTTTTTGGCCTGTGATATGTCGGCTTACATTACCGGCCAAGTATTGAATGTATGCGGAGGCATGCTTACTTAATTTTATGTTTGACATAAGCACAGAACTACCTTTCGGATTAAGTTTATTTACCCTATTAATTGGATTAGGTTATGCTACTCTCCTATATCGAAAGGATGATAAAATTGGCAGTATTTGGCTAAAAAGAACTCTCTTTCTGTTTAGAATGCTTATGGTTTCTTTCCTTTGCTTTTTACTTCTAAGTCCGCTTATTAACACCCTATTAAAACAAGATGAAAAACCAATTCTTATATTGGCGCAAGATGCTTCCGCTTCTGTAAAGGATTATAATATTTATGATGATTTATTTCAGTTAGCAGAGCAAACAGAAAAAGATTTTGATGTATTCCCCTTTCATTTTGATGAGACAATCAAAGAAGGATTAACTAATGAAATGAGTGGTTTGCAAACTAATTATGCCAATTTGTTTGATGAGTTGGAAAGTAGGTTTTTAAACAGAAATGTAGCAGCTGTTGTAATGGCTACTGATGGGCTTTATAATATTGGTGAAAATCCTATTTACAAGGAAAATGCTACAAATGTTCCTATTTATACTATTGCTTTGGGCGATACCATTCAGCAAAAGGATTTGCTTATTAAAAATGTGCAATACAATGAAATTGCTTTTCTGGGAAACGATTTTCCTATTGATGTACTGGTGGAGAGTTTTAATTGCAAAAATGAAATAGCTGAATTAAAATTATATAATGGAAAATTGCTTTTGTACAAACAAAAAATTAATATTAATCAAGATGATTTTCATCTTAAAATTCCACTAAAAATATTTGCAAAACAAAAAGGACTGCAAAAATACACTTTGCAAATAAGCAGTTTAGCAAGCGAAAAAAACAAAGCCAATAATCGTTATGAAATTTTTGTGGATATTCTTGATTCTAAATACAATATCCTCCTGCTTTCTGATAATTCTCATCCTGATATTGCAGCTTTTAAAAGCGTTTTGCTTAAAAACAAACATTACAGTATTGAGGTAGAGAAACTAGAAAGTTTTTCAAAAAATATAGAAAAATATAATTTAATTGCACTTTTTGGAATTCCAACTAATTCTGATTCTGGGAAACTAACAGAGATTATAAATTCGGATGTACCGCTTTTGTTTTTTGTAAATGCTAGAACAAATCTTACTTATTTTAATAATTTATATAAAGGGTTGGATATAAAAGGAGAAAATACAATGCAAGAAGTTTTTATTTCTCAAAACGAGAATTTTTCATTGTTTACAATTTCCTCTGAATTATCAAAGTTTTTCTTGCAATCACCACCCCTTTACGCCTATTTTGGTAATTACAAACTATCTTCTGTGACGGAAGTATTGTTAAATCAGAAAATAGGAAAAATAACAACTGAAAAGCCCATTTTGTTTTTTGAAAATTCTACAAATAAAAAAGTTGGGGTTTTTACTGGGGAAGGTTTTTGGAAATGGAAATTATTGGAGTATTCCAAGCAAAAAAACAGTAAAGCTTTTGATGAGCTTTTTTCAAAAATTGCACAGTATTTACTTTTACAAGATGATAAATCTCATTTTCGCTTGCAGTATGAACATAAAATAAATGTAAATGTGCCAATTATTTTTGAAGCAGAATTTTACAATGATAGTTATCAGCTGGTAAATAAAAATGATATTTCATTAATTATAACTGATGATAATGGAAAAGAATATCCTTTTAATTTTTCAAAACTGAATAAGGCATACCATCTTAATGTAGGTGTTTTTCCTGTTGGGGAATATTCATTTACTGCAAAAGTGCTTGGCACTACTCATATTAAAACAGGGAAATTTAATATTATTCCTTTCCAAGCGGAAATGCTACAAACTAAAGCAAATCATCAACTGCTTTACAATTTATCATATCAGAGTGGAGGGGAAATATTTTTCCAAAATCAGATGGAAAAATTAATAAAAGAAATTACTAATTCTGATCGAAATAAAACAATAATACACACTAAGGAAAAAGTGGAAGAATTGATAAATATTCAATGGATTTTATTTACTTTGCTGATTCTAATTTGCACAGAATGGTTTATTAGAAAATACAATGGACTTTATTAAAATTAAAACAACAAAAAATAACTAAAAACAACAAATTATGGAAAACAGGAAGTTACCATCAGCAATAGTGATAGGAATAGTAGGATTTGTGCTATTGACACTATTTGGATCAAGCATGTTCTTAACTATTGATCCGGGAGAAAAAGGAATATTATTTAAACGCTTTGGCGGAGGATTGGACAAAGAAACCATTTATGGACAAGGCTTTCATGTTATAGCTCCTTGGAATGATATGTATGTGTATAATGTAAAAATTCAAGAAAACTATGAAGCAATGGAAGTGCTTTCAAAAAATGGCCTTTCTATAAAGATTGACTTATCTTTTAGATACAATGCTATTGAGAATGAAATTGGATACTTACATGATAATATCGGTAAGAGCTATGTGAATAGTATTGTAAAACCAGAGATTCGTTCTGTAACAAGAGAAGTGATTGGCAACTACCTGCCAGAGGAGTTGTATTCTAGTAAAAGAGAGGCAATTGAAGACGAAATATATGCCCAAACAAAAGCAAGAATTGAAAGTAAATATATCAATTTAGATGCTATTTTAATTAGAGATGTTACCCTTCCTCTTACCCTGCAAACAGCTATTGAGCAAAAGTTAAAACAAGAGCAAGAATCTTTAGAGTATGAATTTAAAATAGATAAAGCTAGAAAAGAGGCGGAAAGAAAAGAAATTGAAGCAAAGGGTATTGCGGAATTTCAGAGAATTGTAAATAGAACTATTACACCTCAACTTTTAAAATGGAAAGGGGTGGAGGCAACACAAGAAATTGCAAAATCAACAAATTCCAAAGTAATTGTAATTGGTAATGGGGATGGGGATTTGCCAATTATATTAGGAGGGCAATAATAAATTTTGTTAATTCGCGTTCGCTAAAATAAGTTTAACCAATAAAATAAAAAACAATGAAGAAATTAATTGTAATTATGTTAGTAGCTATGGTGCCTTTTATCACTATGGCCCAAAAAAGAGGTAAGAAAGATAAAAAAGCAAAGCAAGAAGTTAAGATTCCTACTGTAAACTTTATGGTAATTACTGGAATGGCTATCACGCCAGATAATAAGGATTTCCAGGATGAAATATCTGATGGAGAGGAAGGGGTTCTTATGCGACAAAAAATTAAAGAAAAAGGTTTGAAGATTTCTTTTGATTTTGGCACGCAAGTTCCCAAAGAAATGAAAAAATTAATAGCAGAAGCCCGTTCATTACATTCTATGACTGATGCAGTGAATATATTAACAAAACAGGGTTGGGAATTTTCTGGTTCTGATATTCAAGCGGATGAAAATGTAACTTACTATTATTACTACATGCAAAGGGAATAATTTTTCTCTTTTATAAAGAATAAAACCCAAGTGAGAGCTTGGGTTTATTTTTTTCTTTTTAGTAGATTTTTTAGCTCAAACAATTCATCTCTAAGGTCTTTTGCCCTTATGAAATCAAATTCTTTTGCAGCAGTTTCCATTTTAGTTTTAGTTTGGTTGATTGCTTTCTGCAATTGCTTTTTTGATATATTTTCAATATCTAACTTTCTTATTTCTTCTGCATCAACTGAATAAGGATTTAGCTTTTTTACAAGGGCACTTTCTGCTCCTTTCGCTATTTGAGTAGGGGTGATGTTATGTTTTTTATTATACTTTTGTTGTCGTTTTCTTTTCTTCAAGTTATCATTTATTGTCCTTTGCATGGAGTTGGTTATTCTATCGGCATACATAATAACCAATCCGTTTAGGTTTCGTGCAGCCCTTCCAGCTGTTTGTATCAAAGCTTTTTCTGAGCGCAAGAATCCTTCTTTATCCGCATCCATTATAGCTACCAAGCTTACTTCTGGAAGATCCAATCCCTCTCTTAATAGATTTACCCCTATCAATACATCAAACACTCCCTCTTTTAATCCACTTATAATTTCTACTCTTTCCAAAGTGGGCACATCCGAATGAATATACCGGCATTTAATACTAAATTTACCTAAATATTTAGTGAATTCTTCAGCCATTCTTTTCGTTAAGGTGGTAACTAAAACCCTTTCTCTTTTTTCAATTCTAATTCGAATTTCCTCTAATAAATCATCAATTTGATTACCACTTGGACGAACGCTAATTTCAGGATCGAGCAAGCCAGTTGGGCGGATGAATTGCTCTACAATTACACCATTGCATTTTTCAAACTCATAATCTCCAGCAGTTGCACTTACATAAATCGTTTGGTTACACATTAATTCAAACTCCTCAAATTTTAAAGGGCGATTATCTAGGGCTGCAGGAAGGCGGAAGCCATGCTCTACCAAGGTTTCTTTTCTTGATCTGTCGCCACCGAACATTGCTCTTACTTGAGGTAAACTAACATGACTCTCATCAATTACTGTAATAAAATCATCTGGGAAATAATCCAACAGACAAAAGGGACGTGTACCTGTTAATCTTCCATCAAAATATCTAGAATAGTTTTCAATGCCAGAACAATATCCTAATTCTTTTATCATTTCCAAATCAAATTCAGTTCGTTCTTTTATTCGCTTTGCTTCCGTTTTAAGTTCTAAATTTTGAAAATGTTCTATTTGCGCTACCAAATCATCTTGAATAATAGAAATAGCTGACTGTATCTTATCTTTTGAAGCCACAAAAATACTTGCCGGATAAATACGAATTTGAGAAATATTTTCAAAAACATGCCCATTTTCTGGGTTAATACTTTCAATTTCTTCAATCTCATTTCCAAAGAAGTGAATTCTAAAAGCAATATCGGTATAAGCAGGATAAATATCAACCGTATCTCCTTTAACTCTAAAATTTCCTCTTTCAAATTCCGCTTCTGTTCTACTGTAAAGTGCTGTTACCAATTTTTGAAACAAATGATTTCTGCTTATCAAATCACCACAATTTATTTCAATCATTCCAGCATTGAAATCTTCTGGATTTCCAATGCCATATATACAACTTACAGAGGAAACCACAATAATATCTTTCCGCCCAGAAAGCAGGGAAGAGGTTGTGTTTAGGCGTAATTTTTCAATCTCCTTATTTATCGAAAGATCTTTTTCAATATAAGTTCCTGTACTAGGTATGTATGCTTCCGGTTGATAATAATCGTAATAGGATACAAAATATTCTACGGCATTGTTTGGGAAGAATTGTTTGAATTCACTATAAAGTTGAGCCGCCAAAGTTTTGTTATGACTAAGAACTAAAGTAGGCCGATTGACCTGCTTAATTACATTTGCTATTGTAAAGGTTTTTCCAGAACCTGTTACGCCAAGTAAGGTTTGGAATTCTTCCCTTTCCATTAAGCCATCTACTAATTGTGTAATAGCTTTTGGTTGGTCACCTGTTGGAGAGAATTTGGAAACTAATTCAAAGTTCATGAATTAGTGTTGTGCAATTATTTTCAGTTTCTCTTTTAAGAGTTCTACTTCTTTTTGTGCGGATTCAATTTTATTTTCTACTTCTTTTTTAAGAGAATCATTGCTTTTGCTTTTTCCAAAAAAGGAGATGTTGTTTTCGTATTGTGTAATTATTTTCTTTTCATCATCCATCTTAGTTTTGATAATTTCTTTTTCTTTTATTAATCTGGACTTATTTCCGTTTATTGCAGTTATTTTATTGATGAATTTTTCTTTTTCAATATCCTTTTTTTCTAACTTAATAACATCATAATGCTTGTTTAACAGCTTTTCAAAGTCTTGATCAATACTTTGTTTTTTGAAAGGAACAAAACCACATTTTTTCCACTCTTTTGAAAAGTTATTTAATGTTTTAAAATCTTTCTTTCCATCATTAGAAGGACTAAATTTTTCTACTTCTTTTAGTACTTTTTGCTTTGCTAATAGGTTTTGCTCTTTTGTTTTATCTAAATCTTTGAAATGTGCTTTTTTGTCATTAAAAAAGCCGTTACAAGCCGTTTTGAATCTTTTCCAAAGTTTGTCCGATATTTGTTTGGGAGCAAATCCAGAATTCTTCCAATCTTCTTGCAACTTTATAAGTTTCTGTGTTGTTTCTCTCCAATCCGTATTTTCTTTCAATGCTTCCGCTTTTTCACAAATTACAGTTTTTGTTGCGATAACTTTTTCCGTATCTTCTTTTTTGTTTTTGTAGAAGTCATTTTTCTTTTTATAAAAGTTATCCAAGGAAGATCTTAAATATTTCCATGCTTTTGTATTGTCTTTTTTGTTTAATCTCCCAATTGCTTTCCACTTTTCATTTAAAACTTTACTTTCTTCAATTAGTTTTTGCCAAGCTTGATGTGATGTAGGAATGTCCTTTGTTAAGTCGTCAATAGCTTTGCAAATGCTATTTTTTTCTGCTAACCTTTTATCGGTTTCTTCTTTTTTATGAAGGAAGTAATCATTTCTTTTTTTGTGGAGTACTTTTGTTGCTGTCTGGAATCTCTCCCAAATACTTTCTCTTTGCTCTTTTTTAACCGGACCAATATTTTTCCAATGTTCGTGAAGCTGTTGCAAACTCTCATGCATTTTATTTAAAGAATTTTCCACTTTTAATGCTTCTGCTTTTTTGCAAATCATGGTCTTTTCTTCAAAATTCCTTTTGAAATCTAAATCTCTTAGGTCGTTATTTATTTTGATATAATCATAAAAAAGCTCCACATGATGATGGTAACTTTGCCAAAGATTATTGTTTTCGAAAATAGGGACATAACCAATGCTTTTCCATTTTTCTTGTAAAGCCCTAAACTGCTCAAATGTTTTTTTAATCGATTCTTCTTGTTTTGTTAAAGCATCAATCTCTTCAATTGTTTTCCTTTTTAGGAGAAGATTTTTTTCTTCCTGTTCTTGCTTGTCTTTTCGGTGTTTGGCTTTTTTACTCTTAAATTTATTATAGGATTTTCTGAATGTCACTTCAAACGGATGAAGAGGAGATTTTTTTGGTTTTTCTTTCGATTCTTCTATATCTTCTATATCTTCTGTGTCGCCTTCCTTTACTATCAGTTCCACTATCTCACCAGAAACATCTGGTGAAATTTTTACCTCCACTTCTGGTTGTATTTTTCCGCTATCTGAAACGGTTTCTGCAATGCTTCTTCTTTCTACTTCTTCCTTTTGAATTTGTTTTAGTTTTTGGTAGAAGATTGACCTAACTTCTTCAGCTTTTTTAGATACAGAAAGGATATTTTCATTTTCTGAAAAACTACCCATCTCCCTAATCAAATCTTCAATACTTAATTCAGAAAGTTCAATATTGTCTTCTGGCTTTAATTCACCATTTGTTGGAATTTCAACTACTTCAATGTCAACAATAGAATCCTCTTGTTTTATTATTTCCTGCTTTTTAATTCCGTCCGACATTCGTTTTGGTTTAGTTTACAAATTTAGGCTTAAATTCCATATTTTCCAACTTTCCTCCGCTTGTAAATAAAGCATCTGTTTTCCGTTTTTTATTTGCGCTCCTTTGGCCATTCCTTTTTTTAAGAATTGACTCTCTTCTGGATTATATACTAAATCGTAAAGTAAATGTTTCGTATTGATTGCATTATATGGTAAATCAGCAAAAGTATCCGCATTAGGATACATTCCTAAGGGAGTAGTGTTAATAATAATGTCATTTTTTTGTATTACTTCTTCTGTAATGTCTGCAAATTTTAGCATTAAGTTTCGGCTAAAAATACTAAAATTAATACCTCTTTTATAAAATACAAAGGCTATGGCTTTAGATGCTCCACCATCTCCCAGAATAATGGAATTATTTCTGCCATTAAGCAATGGGGTGATACTCTCTTCAAACCCAAAAATATCGGTGTTATGACCAATTAATTTATTTCCATTAATTTGAATTGTATTTACCGCCCCAATTTCTTTTGCATCCTCTGTTAGCTCATCTAATATTGGGATTACTTTTTCTTTGAAAGGAATTGTAATGTTCAACCCTTTTATATTTTTTTTCTGAATTAACTCTCTTAAACAGGAAATATCATTTATCTCAAAATTTAGATACTGAGAATCTTTAATTCTTTCTTTTGAAAATTTCTTTTGAAAATATTGCTGAGAAAAAGAATGAGAGAGGTTTTCACCTATAAGCCCATAGGTTTTCATGCTGCTTTTTTATCAGAGAAGCTTTCCAAAGCCCATACGACAATAATTCCAAAAACAATTAAAGCAAAAGCAATAAGTGTTTCTTGCTCGGTAATATTTGGAAAATACCAATGGTATTCGAGTATTTTCTCCTTGCCATCAATAATCATGCTTTTTGCTATTTTTTTCCAAGGCCAAATAATATTTAAAGAGCCCAAAATAAAGCCAGTTAAAAGGGCAAGTGTAGCATCTTTATAATGTTTGAGCAGCCAATTCAAAGTATGCGAAAAAATCATTAGCCCCACAGCTGATCCGATAATGAAAATAGCTAATAAATAATTTAATTCGATAATTGCAGTAACCATCAGTAGTTCATAGTTCCCCATCAAAATAAGAATAAAGGAACCAGAAAGTCCGGGCAACATCATGCCACTAATTCCTATTATTCCACAAATAAATACAAAAAATAGATTGCTGTTTTCTGTAGCTGGAGTTATAAATGATAGTGATATAGCAATAGCAGTTCCTACAATCAATGCAATTATACTTTGTGTTTTCCACCTTTTTACTCGCTTGCCAACAAAATATACAGATGCTACAATTAAACCAAAAAAGAATGCCCAAATTAAAATTGGGTAATTGGTAAATAGGAATTTGAACAAATTGGCAATACTAAAAACACTAGCCACACTTCCACCAAAAACTGCTAATAGAAAATAAAAGTTGGTGTGCTGAATAAATCTTTTAATATCAAGGGAGATAAGCAGTTTTAGGGCTTTTAGATTAAATGATTTGAGGGAGCTGATTAACTCTTCATAAATTTTAGTAATTAGTGCTATTGTTCCACCAGAAACGCCAGGAATAATATTTGCAATTCCCATTGCCATCCCTTTAAGAAATAGAATAAAGTAATGTCGCATTTACTTCTTTTTTATGTAGTCAAAGAAAGTATCTGCTCTTAATCCTATTCGTAAGGTTTCCAATGGTATTACTTCATCCCAGGAAATATTACCTAAATTTACATTCGAACCTAACAGCTTAATAAACCAAACTTGCTGTGTTTTTCTTGGTGCTTCCCAAAGGATATTCTCACAAGGTATTTCGGTTAATATCTCGTCAATCAAGTCAGAACGCACATCCCCCCCCTTATTGTAAATTCCTACATTTCCTCCTTCTCTGGCTTCTGCTATTACCTTCCAAGAGCCAGCATCTAATTCCTTTTGCATGAGCTGAATCCATTTATATGGAGCTATTAACTTGTTTTCATCTTTTGATCCTACTTCAGAAACCACTTTAAATTCTTTTGCTAAATCTTTTATGTAATTGCATTTATCTTCATGTGATATATCTATGCTTCCATCAGAAACTTCACACATTTCAATATTCCAATTTCTGAGTAACTGCTTATATTCTTCAAACATGCCCCTTATAATAAATGCTTCAAATAGTGTTCCTCCTATATAAACCATCAATCCAGCCTCTTTGTAGAGGTCAATTTTGGCTCTAACATGAGGGGAAATAGCAGAAGTACCAAAACCTAATTTTACGATATCAGTATGAGGGCCGCACATATCAATAAAATTTTTGGTATCATTAATACTTAATCCCCTATCCATCATCATGGTTAAGCCATTTTCTCTTGGCTTTTGTGTCCTTTCAGGAATATCTGTTAAAAAGAAGTTCATGTAATTAGTCGTATTAATTTTGACAAAGATAAAAATATAAGATTATTGTTTTAGTTTTGCAGCAGCAAATCAAGAATGAATAATGACTTTAATAAAATCAATTTCAGGGATTAGAGGAACGATAGGAGGAGAAGTAGGAGATTCACTTTCACCTTTGGATATCGTTCGCTTTACAGCTTCCTATGCTGCTTTTATCAAAAAACAAGGAGGTAGTTCAAATGCTATTATTATAGGAAGGGACGCTAGAATTTCAGGGGAGATGGTGAGTAATATTGTTTCAGGAACTTTAATGGGTTGTGGATTTGATGTATTGGATATTGGCCTGTCTACCACTCCAACTGTGGAGGTTGCTGTGCAGTTAAAACAATCAGCAGGAGGCATAATTATAACGGCAAGTCATAATCCAAAAGAGTGGAATGCGCTTAAATTACTGAATGGAAAAGGAGAATTTTTATCGGAAAAAGATGGAGAAGAAATTCTGAACTTGGCTGAAAATGACAATTTTATATTTACTGAAGTAGATAATTTAGGAGCTTATATATTTGATGATTCATATAATGATAAACACATTGAGGAAGTTTTGAAGCTGAAATTAGTTGATGTAGGTTTAGTAAAATCAGCTGGATTTAAAGTGGTTGTTGATGCTGTGAATTCAACTGGCGGATTTATGATTCCTAGATTGTTAGAAAAAATGGGAGTGGAGTGCGTAAAATTATTCTGTAATCCAAACGGACAATTCCCTCATAACACAGAACCACTTCCTGAAAACTTAACAGAAATATCAAAATTAGTTGTTAAAGAAAAAGCCCATTTTGGAATTGTAGTGGATCCTGATGTAGATAGATTAGCAATGGTTTGTGAAGATGGAAGTATGTTTGGAGAGGAATATACTTTGGTTACAGTAGCTGATTTTGTGCTGAGTAAAACGCCAGGAAATACCGTTTCTAATCTATCTTCAACCAGAGCTTTAAGGGATATTACTAACATTCATAATGGGCTATACCAAGCCTCAGCAGTTGGAGAGGTGAATGTGGTTGAAAAAATGAAAGCATGCAATGCAATAATTGGTGGAGAAGGTAATGGGGGAATAATTTATCCAGCACTACATTATGGTAGAGATGCCTTAATTGGAGTCGCACTATTTTTAACCCAATTGGCAAAACGCAAAATTTCAGCAAAAACATTAAGAGATTCTTACCCAAATTATTTTATCTCAAAAAATAAGATTCAACTAACTTCTGAAATTGATGTAGATACAATTTTAATCGCTTTGGAAGAGAAATATAAAGATGAACAGATTACTACTATTGATGGGCTTAAAATTGATTTTAAAGATGGCTGGGTGCATCTTAGAAAATCCAATACTGAACCTGTAATTCGTATTTATGCAGAGAGTGACGCAGAGGAAAAAGCCATTGCTTTTGCACAAAATATGATAAAGGAGATTAAAGAGTTGATATAATGAAAAAAGTATATTTAGACAATGCGGCATCTACTCCTATATCCCCAGAGATTATTGAAATGATGAGCGAAATGATGAAAACAAATTTTGCAAATCCTTCCTCTGTGCATTCATTTGGTAGAGAATCAAAAATAATAGTGGAAAATGCCCGAAAAAGCATTGCCAATTTATTGAATACTTCACCAGGATCTATTTTTTTTACTTCTGGGGGAACAGAAGCAGACAATATGGCAATTAAGTGTGGGATAAACGATCATAAGATTGCACATGCCATTACTTCCAAACTCTCACACCATGCTGTGCTTTATCCTTTGGAAGATTTAGCAGCTGATGGGAAAATTAAACTCTCCTACATTGATATTGATGAAGATGGAGTGGTTTCTCTTTCTCACCTTAAAAAGTTATTAGAGAATAATTCAAGAACCTTTGTGTCCATTATGCATGCTAATAATGAGATTGGAACTATTCAGGACTTGAAACAATTAGGAGAAATTTGTAAAGAATACAATGCTATTTTTCATTCAGATACTGTACAAACCATAGCACATTATCCTTTTGATATGCAAAAATTAAATGTTGATTTTATAGCGGCTTCTGCTCATAAATTTCACGGTCCAAAAGGAGTAGGATTTGTTTATATTTCGGAAAATATTCAGATAAAACCTTTACTTAGAGGAGGAGCGCAAGAAAGGAATATGCGTGCTGGAACAGAAAATGTTTATGGTATTGCAGCCCTTGCTATGGCCATGGAGATGGCTTATGAGCATTTGCAGGAT
>Ga0114996_10006680_pt1 | contig 13213 bp, 9 predicted proteins | sample ArcticOcean_MG_C_4_FD_87039 | JGI IMG/M metagenome (GOLD analysis project Ga0114996, IMG submission 87039) | Marine microbial communities from western Arctic Ocean - ArcticOcean_MG_CB4_134 | ecosystem: Environmental > Aquatic > Marine > Oceanic | place: Arctic Ocean: Canada Basin | collected... | reverse complement strand
ATCATCGCACTCGGCGACATGGACGAGGACGAAATTCTGTTTTCCGGGGGATTTGGCGATTCAACGGATTTGACCGGACAAGACGGACTGCGCATTCCCCAGGCGGCGTCGGGCCTGGAACGCCAACTGCTGTTGTGCAAGCTGGTCCAGGCTCAGGGCGACGCCAGCCCGGATCAGGCCGCCAACTTGAGCCTGGAACTGGCCCGGCTGCTCGACCAAGTCCATACGGAACGCCTATCCTTTGAGGACTTAAGCACCCTGGCGCCGGAAGAATATGCCGATCACTGGCGTGATACGCTGGAATTTCTGACCATCCTGACCGAGGTCTGGCCCGGGGTTCTGGAGGACATAAACGCCATCGACGCCGCCGAGCGCCGCAACCGTTTATTTGACGCTCAAAGACAGGCATGGTCCAACACCCCGCCAACCGGCCCGGTGATTGCCGCCGGATCGACAGGCTCCATTCCCGCCACCGCCGATCTGTTGGACACTGTCGCCCGCCTGAAGGACGGAGCCGTCGTGTTGCCCGGTCTCGACAAGGACGCCACGGACGAGGCCTGGGCGGCGTTGCAAGACCACCACCCGCAATTCGGCATGGCGCGCCTGTTGGCCCATTTCGGCATCGTGCGCAAAGACGTTCAAGACTGGCAAGCCCCCGGATTCGACACCGCTTCGCCGGCCCGGGCGCAGCTGATCCAGGCCGCCTTGACGCCGGCTGAGGCCCAAGCGGCCCCATTGCCCGGCAAAAAGCATATGGAAAAGGCGCTGCATGGCATCGCCCGCATCGATTGCCCGACGCCGCGTGAGGAAGCCGCCGTCATCGCCCTGATCATGCGCCGGACCCTGGAGACGCCGGAGAAGACCTGCGCCTTGGTAACACCGGACCGGGGCCTGGCGCGGCGGGTGGCGGCGGACCTTATGCGGTGGGGCGTGGAGGTCGACGATTCCGCCGGCGTGCCCTTGATCCAAACCCTGCCCGGCGCGTTTCTGATGCTGACGGCGCGGATGGTTGCCGACGACCTGGCGCCGGTGTCGTTGCTGGCGGCGCTTAAACATCCTCTAGCAGCGGGTGGGCTCAAAACCGCGGCGCTGCGGGCCAAGGTCCGCGCCCTGGAGACCACCGTTCTGCGCGGCCCTCGTCCGGCATCCGGGATAAAGGGGCTGCTGGCGGCGAGTAAAGACAATGGGGACCTGGAGGCCTTTCTGGGTAGCCTGCAAACCCTGCTCGAACCGTTCACCAAGGTCATGGATGGAAGCGGCCAAGGTTTTTCCGACATGCTTGTGGCGCATATCCAAATGGCCGAGGCACTGGCCTGCGATGATGAGACAGATGGGGCTTCCAGGCTGTGGGCCAAAGACGCCGGAGAAGCGGCGGCCAATTTCGTCGCCGAACTGAAAGAGGCCGGCGGCACGCTTGAGAACATAACCGGCGCCGATTACCCGGCGTTGCTGGAAACCCTGATGGCGGGACGGATGGTGCGCCCGCGCTATGGCCGCCATCCGCGCCTGCATATCTGGGGCCTGCTGGAGGCGCGGCTGCAACAGGCCGATGTGATGATCCTGGGCGGCCTCAACGACGATACCTGGCCGCCCGAAGCCAAAACCAGCCCATGGATGAGCCGTCCGATGATGGCCAAATTCGGCCTGCCCGCGCCGGAACGCCGTATCGGTCTGGCGGCGCACGATTTCGCCCAGGCCTTCGCCGCCCCCGATGTGGTGCTAACCCGGTCTATCCGGGTCGATGGCACACCCCAGGTCGCGTCGCGTTGGTTGCTCCGGCTCGACAGCGTGCTGGAGAAAAACGGTTTCGAGCCGGGCTTTGCCGCGGCTGAGCCCTGGTTGGCGTGGGTCGGCGCACTGGATACGCCGGATCAAAGCCGCCAAGTGTCGGAACCGAGGCCGTCGCCGCCCCTTGATGCCCGCCCCCGGCAACTGTCCGTCACCCAGGTTGAAAACCTGTTTCGTGACCCCTACGCCATTTACGCCCGCCATATTCTCGGCCTCAAACCATTACCACCCATCGACTCTGAGCCGGGAGCGGCGGACCGGGGCATTATCATCCACGATGTCCTGCATGAATTTCTCGAGCGCTATCGCGACGCCCTTCCCGCCGATGGCGAAAAAAAATTACTGGAAATCGGCCGCGATGTTTTTAACCAATCCCAAGTACCGCCCGGCGTCGAGGCCTTTTGGTGGCCCCGGTTCGAGCGCATCGCCGAATGGTTCATTGCCTACGAAAAAGACCGGCGCAAGGCCGGTTTCCGCAATCTGGCCGGGGAAATCACAGGCCGCATGGTCATCAATGGTCCGGCCGGGCCGTTCACCCTGACGGCGCGGGCCGACCGCATCGACCAGCGCGACGACATCGGCCTCGCGGTGATGGATTACAAGACCGGCCTGGCGCCATCGGCGGCCCAGGTAGAAAAGCAGTTCGCGCCGCAATTGCCGCTGGAAGCCGCCATCGCCCAATTCGGCGGCTTCGAGAAACTGAACGCCAGGACCGTCGCCCAATTGGTCTACCTGTCCCTGTCCGGGGGTAAAAACCCCGGCGAGGAAAGGGTCCTCAAGCTCGACGTCGAAGCCACCATTAACGACACCCTCAAAGGTCTTGCCGGTATGATCGCCCAGTACGATGACCCCGCCATGCCGTATCTGTCGCAACCGCGGCCGATGCTGTTGAAATACACCGGCGACTACGACCATCTGGCCCGCATTCTGGAATGGCGCGGGCGCACGGAAGATGGCCCGTGAGCAAACAACCCGCCCAAACCGGCGCCCAGGTCACCGCCGCCGACCCGACCCAATCGGTCTGGGTGTCGGCCAATGCCGGCACCGGCAAGACCCATGTGCTGATTGAACGAATTTTGCGGTTGCTTCTGGCCGGCACCCCGCCCAACCGGATTTTGTGCCTGACCTTCACCAAGGCGGCGGCGGCCGAAGTCGCCACCCGGCTGAGTACGCGGCTCGGCCATTGGGCGGCCGTGGACGACAAGGGGCTTGAAGAAGAATTACAGGAATTTATCGGCAAGCCTCCCGGCGACGAGGAAACAGCACGGGCGCGGTCTCTGTTCGCCAGGGTTCTGGAAACACCGGAAGGAATCAGGGTCCGCAACCTGCATTCCTTCGCCGAGTCCTTATTGAGCCGTTTTCCCATCGAAGCCGAGCTGGCGCCGCACTTTTCCGTCATTGATGAACGCCGCGCAACGGAACTTCGCGCCGAGGCCCGCGACCGGCTGTTAACCGGTGGCGGGGCGGAAGGGAAAAGCGTTCGCGGCGCACTGCGGCGGCTGGCGGGACTGATCAACCAGGAACAATTCGCCGAAGTCATGCGGGAATTGGATGATAAGCGAAGCGATTTCAAGCGCCTCATCGAGGCCCATGGCGGGCATGAGGGTGGCCATGAAGGCCTGATGGCCGCCGTTCGCGGCACCCTTGGGCTCAACGCCGACGAATCAGTCGATACGGCGTTAAAGGACGCCGCCGCCGATAGCGATTTTGATGGTGCGGGCCTGAAGCGTGCCGCCACCGCCCTGGATGAAGGCAGCCAAACCGACAAGGACCGGGCCGGGGTCATAAGAGCCTGGCTGGCCATGAGCCCGGAAAAGAGAGCGCCAGCCCTGACCGGAGACTATGGGGGCGTATTCCTTACCCGGAAACAAGAAGCCCGCAAAAAAGTCACCACCAAGGGAACGGATAAGGCCTGCCCGGAAGCCGAAGCTATCCTCAGGATCGAACAGGACCGGTTGCTGGCCGTCGTCCAGCGTCTCAAGGCCTGCGCCATGGCGGACGCGACGGAAGCGCTGTTGATCGTCGGCGAGGCCCTGTTGGCGGCCTATGAGGATATGAAACGCAGCCGCGCCTTGCTGGATTACGACGACCTGATCGAAAAGGCGCAAGCCCTGTTGTCGCGCGGCGGCGGGGTGTCCTGGGTGCATTACAAACTCGATGGCGGCATCGACCATGTCCTGGTCGATGAAGCCCAGGATACCAGCCCCGAACAATGGGCCATCATCGCCGGCCTGACCGGGGAATTTTTCACCGGCCTCGGCGCCGGAGACCAAGACAGGCCGCTGGCCCGGACGGTGTTCGCCGTCGGCGACGAAAAACAATCCATTTACAGCTTCCAAGGCGCGGACCCGGCCCGGTTCGGCATCATGCGTGATCACTTCCGCGCCCAGGCGTCGGCGTTGGACTTGGTGCTGCCGGAGGTCAAAATGGCGGTGTCCTACCGTTCATCCGCGGCCATTCTGGAGGCCGTTGATGCGGTGTTTGCCAATGAAGCCGCCGCCGACGGCCTGACCTGGGAAGGCCGGCCCATTCACCACCATTCGAACCGCCAGGGCCAGGGGGGCCTGGTCGAATTGTGGCCGACCCAAACCCCGGAGGACGTTCCCGACACCCTGCCCTGGGACGCGCCCCTGGACCAGATCGGTCAGGAAAGCCCAGCGGCGCGGCTGGCCGAAAAAATTGCCGAAACCATCCATCTCCTGTGGCGAGGCAAGGAAATCCTCGAGTCCGCCGCACGGCCCATTGAACCCGGCGATATTATGATTTTGGTACGCACCCGTGGTGCTTTCGCCGACATCATGGTCCGCGCCCTGGAACGCCGAGGGGTTCCCGTAGCCGGCCGCGACCGGTTAAAGCTGATGGACCATCTGGCGGTCATGGACCTGATGGCGGTGGGCCATTTCGCGTTGCTGCCCGGCGACGACCTGACCCTGGCCAGCGTTCTCAAGGGACCGTTTATCGAATTCGACGACCAGGCGTTGTTCGACCTCGCCCACAAACGTCCCGGCACGTTGTGGCAGGCCCTCGGCGAGCGTCGCAATGAGCGGCCGGAATTCTCTCAAGCCGAACAAAAACTGTCCTCGCTTCTGGCCGCCGCCGATGCGACGCCGCCTTATGAGTTCTTTGCCCGCTTGCTGGAGACCGGTGGCGGGCGGCGGGACCTGTTGGCCCACTTAGGCCCCGAAGCGGGCGAACCAATTGATGTGTTCTTAGGTCTGGCGCTTGATTTCGAGCGCGATCACGTGGGCTCCCTGGAAGGCTTCCTGTATTGGCTGGAGCATGGCGAGACCGACGTCAAACGCGAGATGGAACGCGGGCGTAACGAAGTCCGCGTTTTGACCGTGCACGGCGCCAAGGGACTGGAATCGGAAATCGTGTTTCTTCCCGACACATGCTCCATGCAGGGCGCCGGGATGGCGCCGCGCCTGCATTGGCCGGAAAGCCCAAACGCCAACCAAGCCAACCACGATCCGGGGGTCGTAATCTGGCGGATGTCCCAAGACGACGAGGAAGCCGTCACCAAGCACCTGCACGAACAGGCCCGGGAAGAAGCCCGGCGGGAATACCGCCGCCTTCTCTACGTCGCCATGACCCGCGCCCGTGACCGTCTTTATATCGGCGGCTGGGAAGGCAAGAACGGCCGTCCCGAGGGGTGCTGGCATGATCTTGTGGAGCCGGCGATGCAGGGCATCGGCGAGGAAGTCGAACTGCCGACGGGCGAAACCGTTTGGCGGCTTGCAAAACCACAGCAAAGTGAGCCCGATGGCGCCCAAGTCGTAACGGAACGCTTGTTGGATTCTGAGCCCGCGCCGGATTGGGCCTTGCGCCCGCCAACTTCCGAACCCGAACCCGCCCGGCCCCTGGCGCCGTCCCGGCCGTCGGGAGAAGAGCCTCCGGTCATATCACCGCTGGACTGGGATGACGCAAACCGTTTCCAGCGCGGGCTTCTGGTGCACCGGTTGCTGCAAAGCCTGCCCGGAATGCCACCCGAAAACCGCGAGGCCGCGGGCCGCGCCTTCCTCGACCGCCCGTCGCTTGGTCTCACGGCGCAAGGGCGCGACGAAATCCTTGCCGAGACGCTCGCGGTCATGAACCACCCGGACCATGCCGCCCTGTTCGGGCCCGGCAGCCTCGCGGAAGTGCCGGTCACCGGCGTTCTCGGCACAAGCGCCGACAGTACCGTCCTGAGCGGGCAGATCGACCGATTGTTAGTCACCGACGACGCCGTGACCATCATCGATTACAAGACCAACCGCCCGCCGCCCGAGACCATCGAGCAGGTGTCGCCGGTCTATTTGCGCCAGATGGCGGCGTATCGGGAATTATTGAAAAGTGTCTATCCGGACCGCCCGGTCCGCGCCCTATTGTTGTGGACGGTGGGGCCCCGGATCATGCGTTTAAGCGACGAAAATTTAGACGCCCACGCGCCTTGACGGATTGGCGGACCATGCCTAGATTCAACCCTATCGCCCGTCTCGGTCATGAAACAGGAACACCGGGTTTTTTCTTTAAGGTTGATAGGACTTAAACATGCCAAAACACGTCAGTGACGATAGCTTCGATGCCGATGTCCTGAAATCGGAAGCCCCCGTGCTTGTTGATTTCTGGGCCGAATGGTGCGGGCCGTGCAAACAGATCGCACCGGCGTTGGAAGAATTGGCCACCGAATTGGGCGATAAGCTAACCATCGCCAAGCTGAACATTGACGAAAACCCTACGACCCCGTCCCAGTACGGCGTGCGTGGAATTCCGACCCTGATCCTATTCAAGGGCGGCGAAGTGGCGGCGACCAAGGTCGGCGCGCTGCCCAAAAGCAAGATATCGGAATGGCTCGACGAAGTCCTCTGACCGGCTCTTGCCGGCCACAAGAATTCTAAAACCCCGCTTTGTAAAAGGCGGGGTTTTTTCATGCCGTGGCCGTGCGCAGTTCGCCGCGCGCCTGTTTGATGATCTGAGCCCCGCTGGTCAGGCCCAGCCCGGCGATGACGGCGGCGACGGCAAGGTCGGGCCACCCCGTCCCGGACGCCCAAACGCCGCTGGCGGCAAGGATCACGGCGATGTTGGCAATGGCGTCATTGCGGCTGCACAGCCACACCGAGCGCATATTGATGTCGCCGTCACGATGGCGAATCAACAACCCCGCCGAAATCACATTGGCGGCCAAGGCCAACAGCCCGATGGAGCCCATGATGGTAAATTCATGGTAAAATCCGGCACCGTGCCCCGGAGTAGATGAAAAATTGTCGCCCCGGCGACCCAAAGCCCGAAGCCGGTCATCGCCAGACCCTTCACCATGGCGGCCCCGGCGCGCCAGCGCAGGCTCATGCCGATAACCACGAGGGTGATGACATAGTTCGCCGAGTCGCCTAAGAAATCCAGCGCGTCGGCCTGCAAGGCTACGGAGCTGCCCCACACACCGGCGGACATCTCAACGCAGAACATGGCGAAATTTATGACCAGAACAATCCACAAAACCCGCCGGTAAACCCCGATGGGCAGGGCCGTGACGCCGGAGCAGCAGTCGTTTTTTATGGTCATGGCGAAGGTTCCCCTTAGCCGTTTTTCTTACCAGTCGTTGCGCAACATGCGAAGTTTCAAAAATACCTCTTTCGGCTCGGGCTCGTCGGCCATATCGGGAAAGACCTCACGCAAGGCGGCGATCACCGACGGGTTGTGCAGCCGGAAGAATGTATTGATTTCTTTTTCCAGCCCGAGCGTCGTCACCATCGCTTTGTCCGGGTCTTGATTTTCCACTTCACTCAGCAACGCCTTGGCCCGTTGGTTGTCGGGCTCGCGGTCGAGGGTAAATCCCAGGTTGCCGGCGATGTAATCATGGCCCGGATAGATCAGGGTGTCATCGGGCAGTTTGGATAACTGCTCAGCGAAGGTGTCGTACAGTTCTTCCGGATGGCCGCCGTTGTGGCAATTGCCGGCGCCTGCGTTAAACATGGTATCGCCCGAGATCAGAGCCGGCTGATCGGTATGCGACAGGATACAAATGTGGCTCATGGTGTGGCCGGGTGTATCGAGACACTCCAGTTCCACCGATTTGCCGACCTTGATGATGTCGCCGGCGGACAGTCCCCGGTCGATGTTGGCAATGGCGTCCTTGGCCCTGGCATGGGCCAGCAGCGTCGCACCCGTAGCCGCAATCACCGGCCCGTTGCCGCCGGTGTGATCGCCGTGCTCATGGGTATTGAGAACCTGGGAAATATCCCAGCCACGGTTCTTCGCCACAGTCAGGCATTTTTCATGATCCAGGGGATCAATGGCCATGGCCTCGCCGGTATCGGGACAAACGATCAGATAGTTGAAATTGCGGTACGCGTTGCCGGTCCAGATTTGCTCGACGATCATGGCCGTCTCCTTGTTGTTATTATTACTGAGCTGATTCTACCCCGCCGAGGCCACTTTCGGCCAGTACCTTGCCCGCCAGATACAAGGACCCGGCGATAAGAACCCTGGCCGGGCCGATTTCCGTTTGTCCGATGGCGGCCAGCGCACCGGCCACATCGGCCGACGATGTCGCGTCAAGGCCCACGGCCTGAGCATGGGCTACCAACTCATCGGCGGTCCAGGACGCGGCCTCGCCGGGGATCGGCACCATGTAGAGGGAATCGATGTGATCCTTCAGGGGCTCGAGAAATTTCCCAGGGTCCTTGGTATTGATCATTCCGAGAACCAGATGCAGCGGCATGGGGTCGCGTTCAGACAGCCAGAAGGCTATGGATTCGGCGGCGGCGGCGTTGTGACCGCCGTCCAGCCAGAGCGCAAATTCGTGCCCCAGTTTGGCGCGCAGGCGGCCACGCCGGATGCGCTGCAGGCGCGCCGGCCATTCGACCTTGGCAAACCCTTCGATAATGGCTTCGTCGGAAACCGTGAACCCTTTCAGCCGTTCCAGCGCCGCCACCGCGACACCGGCGTTATGGAACTGATGCGGGCCGTCCAGGCTCGGCGGCACCAGATGACGCATTTCACCGACGCTGTTGACGATTAATTCCTCGAGGCTGCGCCGGATGGTCCAGTCAACGTTTTCGATCACCATTGGCGCACCGACCTCGGCGGCCACGTCCATAATCACGTCGTGGACTTCGAGCGGTTGTTCCGCCATCACGCAGGTCACGCCGGGTTTCAGGATGCCGGCCTTCTCGGTAGCGATGGCGGCCAGAGTATCGCCGAGATACTGTTGATGGTCGAGGGATATGGAGGTTATCACCGTCAACGCCGCCTCACGAATTGCATTGGTCGCGTCGAGCCGACCGCCGAGACCGGTTTCCAGAAGAACGATATCGGCGGGGGTGCGGGAAAACGCCAGCAGGGCCGCGCACGTGGTGATCTCGAAAAAGGTGATCGGATCACCATCATTCTCATACTCACATTCTTCCAGAAGAGTCATTAATGCTTTGTCATCAATGAGTTGTCCGGCCAGACGGATGCGCTCATTAAAGCGCACCAGATGCGGCGAGGTATGGACGTGAACCGTGTAGTCCGCCGCTTCGAGCGCGGCCCGCATCATGGCGATGACCGAGCCCTTGCCGTTGGTGCCGGCGACGTGGACCACGGGCGGCAACGATTTGTGCGGCGCGCCCAGCTTGCCCAACAGCCGTTGCACGCGGTCCAGCGTCAGGTCGATCAACTTCAGGTGAAGTTGCGTCAGCCGCTCGAGAACGGGATCGTTTGAATTTTCCAAAAGAATGCCTCCCGAGGACAGAACTTAAGCGTCTTTTCCCGGCGGATGGATGTTCGGCGGGCCGTCAGGCGCATCCGCGGGCGCATCGGGCATGGGCAGAACCTGGGCGGCGGGCGCCCGATTGCGCAACAAAGACAATACCCGGATCAGGGTATTGCGCAGGTCCGCGCGGTGCACGACCATATCCACCATGCCATGCTCAAAGAGGTATTCGCTGCGCTGAAAGCCCTCGGGCAGGGTTTCGCGGATGGTTTGTTCGATCACCCGCGCGCCGGCGAACCCGATAACAGCGCCGGGTTCTGCAATGGCGATATCCCCCAGCATGGCGAAGGACGCCGACACGCCCCCCGTGGTCGGATCGGCCAGCACAACGATATACGGTAGACCGGCGTCGCGGACGTCCTGTACCGCGATGGTGGTACGCGGCAACTGCATTAGCGAGTGAATGCCTTCCTGCATGCGCGCGCCGCCGGACGACGGCACAACGATCAAAGGCGCATCCTGCACCACGGCCAGGCGCGCCGCCGTCAACAGGCCCTCGCCAACGGCAACCCCCATGGATCCGCCCATGAACCCAAAATCCAGCGCCGCGACGACGACGACGAGACCGCCCATGGAACCATGCGCCACCATCAGGGCGTCATCCTCGCCGGTCCTGTCGCGGGCTTCCTTCAGGCGCTCTGCATATTTGCGCCGGTCGCGGAAATTCAGCGGATCGTCGATGGTCTCCGCGATTTCAATGGTCTGGTACTCTGCATTGTCGAACAGCATGTCCAGCCTGAGTTTCGCCGAGAGACGCATGTGATAGCCGCAGTGCTGACACACATGCAGGTTCTTTTCCATATCCCGGTGAAAAATCATCTGCGAACATTCGGGGCATTTGTTCCACAGGTTTTCCGGGATTTCTTTGCCGCCGCCGACCAGCTGCTGAAGTTTGGGGCGAACGAAATTCTTGAGCCAGTTCATAGTGCCTAAGCAACCTTTTCGCCGCTTTTGCGCACACCCTCGGCCAACTCCGACACCAGGCCCAGCACGCCATCAACAAGCTTCGGGCCGGGGCTGCCGTCGTCTTCGAGGTTTCCGGCAATGATATCCACCAAGGCCGAGCCGACTACGGCGGCGTCGGCGACCGACGCTATGCCCCGCGCCTGATCCGGCGTCTTTATGCCGAACCCGACACCGATGGGAAGGTCGGTATGCCTGCGCAGACGCCCGACGGCGGCTTCCACGTCGGCCAAATCGGCGGATCGGGTACCGGTGATGCCGGTGATGGAAACGTAATAGACAAAACCGGACGCGCGCTTCATGATCACCGGCAAGCGCTCGTCGTCGGATGTGGGCGCGGTCAGGAAAATAAAATCGATGCCGGCGGCGCGCGCCGGTTTCCACAATTCATCGACCTCCTCGGGCGGCAGATCGACGATGATCAGGCCATCCACGCCGGCGGCCTTGGCATCCGTAACGAAAGTCTCGGTGCCGTAGATGTAGATGGGGTTGTAGTAGCCCATCAGCACGACCGGTGTGTCGTTGTCTTTTTTTCGGAATTCGGCGACCAGGGCCAGCGTCTTTTTCAAGGTCATGCCGTCTTTAAGCGCGCGCAGCGACCCCGCCTGAATAGCCGGGCCGTCGGCCATGGGGTCAGAAAAGGGCATGCCCATCTCGATGAGGTCGGCGCCGGCATCGGGCAGACCGAACAAAATTTTACGAGACGTATCCAGGTTCGGATCGCCGGCGGTGAGGAAGGTAACCAAGCCGCCGCGGCCCTGCTCTTTCAAAGCTTCGAAACGGCGTTTAATGCGGGACTCTTTAGGGTCGCTCATTCCATAACCTCGACCCCTAAGTGCCGGGCCACCGCGAACACGTCCTTGTCGCCGCGTCCGCACATGTTCATCACCATCAAATGGTCCTTCGGCAGATCGCCCGCGATCTTGGCCACATGGGCCAGCGCATGGCTCGGCTCCAGCGCCGGAATAATGCCTTCCATCTTGGTGCTTAACTGGAAGGCGTCGAGCGCCTCGGTATCGGTAACGGAAACGTATTCGACGCGGCCGTTGTCGAACAGCCAGGAATGTTCCGGGCCGATGCCGGGATAGTCTAGGCCGGCGGAAATCGAATGTCCGTCGAGAATCTGGCCGTCCTCGGTCTGCAGCAGATAAGTCCGGTTGCCATGCAGCACACCCGGCTTGCCGCCGTTGAGCGACGCACAGTGCTCGCCGGTCTCGATGCCGTGGCCGGCGGCTTCTACGCCGATAATGCGGATGTCTTCGTCGTCCAGGAACGGGTGGAACAGGCCCATGGCGTTGGACCCGCCGCCGATGCAGGCGACCAGGGAATCCGGGGACCGTCCTTCGGCTTCCATCAACTGTTCGCGGACTTCATTGCCGATGACGGACTGGAAATCCCGCACCATGGCCGGATAGGGGTGCGGCCCGGCGACGGTGCCGATGATGTAAAAGGTGTCTTCCACGTTGGCCACCCAGTCGCGCAGCGCTTCGTTCATGGCATCTTTCAGAGTCCCAGTGCCCGCCGTGACGGGGACGATGTCCGCGCCCAGCAGCCGCATGCGGAAGACGTTGGGGGACTGGCGCTCGATATCGGTCTTGCCCATGTAGACGACGCAAGGCAGGCCGAACAGCGCACACACCGTAGCCGTCGCCACGCCGTGCTGGCCGGCGCCGGTTTCGGCGATGATGCGGGTCTTGCCCATGCGCCGGGCCAGAAGAATCTGGCCAATGGTGTTGTTAATCTTATGGGCGCCGGTGTGGTTGAGCTCGTCGCGCTTGAAATACAGCTTGGCGCCGCCGAAATGTTCGGTCAGCCGCTTGGCGAAATAGAGCGGGCTCGGACGGCCCACGTAATGCTTCATCTGATTATGGAACTCTTCCCAGAATTTGGGATCGTTCTTGGCCGCGTCATAGGCCTTTTCGACTTGCAGAATCAGCGGCATCAGGGTTTCGGCGACGTAACGGCCGCCGAAAATGCCGAAATGCCCGGTATCGTCCGGACCGCTACGGTAGGTGTTCAGCTTGTTCATGATAACCCCTGGTTAACAGCTGCCTAATAAACCACAAGACGGCCGGAAAGGCAGTGCTTTTTAGCAAAATTGCGTTGTTAAAGCGCCGCCGCCTTAAGAAAGGCGCGGATTTTCCCGACGTTTTTTCGCCCCGGCGCATCTTCGACGCCGGACGAGACATCAACCGCCCCGGCACCGCTGATTTTTACCGCCTCAAAGACGTTCTCCGCCGTCAGTCCGCCGGCCAGCGTCCACGCCAGCTTGCAATTAATTCCCGACATCAGCGACCAGTCAAAGGCGCGGGCGTTGCCGCCGGGCCGGTCCGCGCCGGCGGGTGGTTTGGCGTCGAACATCAGCCGGTCGGCGACATTTTCGTATTCCTTGACGGCGGCTAAATCTCCGGCCCCGGCGACAGGCAACACCTTCATCACCGGCAAATTGAACCGTTCGCGGATTTCCCTGACTCGTTGCGGTGTTTCGCTGCCATGAAGCTGCAACATGCCGACTCCGGCCTTTTCGGTGATTTCTGAGAGCAGCGCGTCTTCCGCGTCGACCACCAGCCCGACCGCAATAACGCCTTCGGGAACGCCTTTGGTCAGTTCGCCGGCCCGTTCCGGCGTCACGCAACGCGGTGACGCCGGAAAAAACACAAACCCCACCATCGCCGCCCCGCCGTCGACGGCGGCGGAAACGGCGGCCTCATCGCTCAGGCCGCAGATTTT